>Ga0181532_10000005_pt1 | contig 314037 bp, 240 predicted proteins | sample PEATcosm2014_Bin_33_FD_119768 | JGI IMG/M metagenome (GOLD analysis project Ga0181532, IMG submission 119768) | Peatland microbial communities from MTU Mesocosm Facility, Houghton, MI, USA - PEATcosm2014_Bin11_30_metaG | ecosystem: Environmental > Terrestrial > Soil > Wetlands > Peat | place...
GACCTTTAAGTTTCTGCACTCGGCCACGAAATCCGCCGTGTCGTAGGCCTTGTCGCCTCCCACGGTTACTTGTTTCGTGCCCGGAATCTGTTCCAGCATCACCAGCGCGGCATCGCGTTCGGCGGTCCCGTTGGCCTCGAACACCTCGGTGTTCACGATCAGCCCGTGGCGGTTCTCCACCAGCAGATTCCCGTTGTAACTCAGCTTGGCTTCTTTGCCCTTGCCTTTGCGTGCCATCTTCGCATCCGGGTCCGTCTTCGATGCGTGCGTCTGGTTCGACCGCTTCTCCCCGTGGAAGTCCACCGTCGCATTGCCAGGATCGTCCGGCGGAACGGCGTTCTTAGCATCCTTGCGCTGACAACTCTTCACACTCGCCCACGCTTCCAGTAACGTTCCATCCACACTGAAGTGTTCATCCGAGAGCAGCCTCCGCTCGCGTGCCTGCTGGAGTACGGCTTGGAAGAAGGCTTCGGCAATGTTGCCATCGAGCAGACGCTCCCGATTCTTGGTGAACACGGTCACATCCCAGATGGCGTCGTCCATGTTCAAGCCCACGAACCAGCGGAACAGCAGGTTATAGTCGAGCTGTTCCATCAACAGCCGTTCGCTGCGCACCGAGTACAGCGCTTGCGGCAGGAGCGCTCGCAACAACTTCTCCGGCGCGATCGACGGCCGCCCGGTTTTGGCGTACAGCTTGCGGAATCGTGGTTGCAGTTCTCTTAATGCCTCATCGGTCATGACACGAAGAGACGCAAGGGGTGGTCTTGGGGCACTCGCTGCCTGGCCTTACGTAGCTAAACACATCCAACTGCTGCTCGTCTTTTCCACGCATGCTTTCTTCTTATCAGGTTGGGCTGTGGAAACAAGAGAGTTTTCTGGTACTCAAGCCCCCTGAGCAGGGGTTGTTTACGGTCTGCCCACGCGGAGGTTGTTCAACTCGCTCCGAACGTGCGGAAGAGGAACGTGCTGCGGGTATCTCCTAAAAGAGGTTTGCCATTGAATGACGCCGCCCCGCTCGCATAGCCGCCCACGACATACTTCCATCCGAAGACGGTGCCGCCGCTCAGCTGGATGCTGTAAACCTGCCCGGGCGAAACCGGCAAACCGACGTTGGGAAAAACGAACAGAACGTGGCGGCAGTCGTCGACCGGCACGGCTTTTGATACTACCGCCAGCGGTTTCCCGGCTGCACTCAGCAGCGTCATCGTGACCTCGGCACTGGCTGGTCCGGGGTTGATCACTAGGAGTTCCACTTCGACGCCAGTGAGCCTGGGCAACGACGGCGTGAAGGTCTGCCGCACGTTGTTGAGCAGGTTCGTCGCTGCCCTGTCCCACGGCGCGGTGTTTGCCTGGTCCAGCGTTCTGGATGCGTACGGCGTGGACGGGCCGCCGCCAGCCGGTCCCACACGAATCGTTACCGTAAAAGTAAGTCCTTCGGGCAAGTCTGGATTTGAACAGTCGGTAATCGGTATTTTGACCTCCGCCTCTCCTTCGGCTGCCGCATGGAAAATGTAGACATGGGTTGCGAGACCCGGGTTCGCCGGCCAGGGCAGCGCAACGCTCTCGAGCCGGATCGAAGAGGAAGAGACCTGCGGGTCGCACGGAGCCATCGCTCCGAGGCTTATCTCTATCTGTTGACCAACGTTGGCGGCCAAGTGTTGTCCATTGTTCCTCAAATTGAGGAACAGTACCTGTTGCTCAACACTCATCGAGGAGATGCCGGCCTTCTGAGCGTCGGCATTGCCCCAAGAGATCCACAGGAAGGCCAGCGCTACCAAGGAGAATGCTGATCGTGAGTTCGACATTAGCCTACCCTCGGCATGAAGCTACATACACATAGAACTAGCGTGGCTCAATTTCTTGTGTGCATAATTGTTGAGAGTCATTCTTGCACCACGTCAGCCGAGTTTTTCCGCAGCCCGCTAGAGGATTCACTAGGTAGCTTTAAGGTCGAGCATGGAGGTGCGGAAAGCTGGAATTCCTGCAACACTAATTTAGACCATCGGAACGGGGAAAATATTACAGAGGATGTTGAATGGACGAAGATGGGCTACGCTGTCGCAGCTTCGAATCGAGGAAGGTCATGCTGAGAGAGACATAATGTATATATATTCAAGAACCTCAGTGATCACTTCAAAAGCGGCCAGCGATTATCGCTCCAAAACCGGCCAACGGATCTGCCACCCGGAACTAGATTGTTGTACCTTGTCAACTAAGGTCTAGGCAACAGCGATATTAGGCGCGGCTCTTCTGACTCGCGTTGGAATCGGTGTGCTTAGGCGGAAGAGGTACTTGTGCTGGGCAGCGTGTAGACAATGAACGTTCAGCTATCGGTCGCCGCTATGCTCCTACTTTTTCTACCGCCGCAGCGCGGTCCAGAAACGCCGGTCTCTGCGCATACAGACAAACAGGAACGGTCGGCGGTCATCGGGAGTATCCACATGTCAGATCGTGAAGAAGCCGGGCTTCGCGGCCCGGTCAGGACTTGCGTGCAGGAAACCATTTTCCCTAACCGGGAAAGTGTCTTGACTACCACGACAGAATACAGTCTCGATGGAAAGCTTCTTGCGGTTCGCTTTGGTAACCCGGACGGCTCGGGGTGGGTTACCACGCACACCTACAATGCTGAGGGCCGCCTGGCAAAGACCACTTCAGGCAAGTCGGGCGAGTCCGGTGTTGAGACACTCTACGCTTATGACGACGCAGGAAGGAGCCTGAGCATCAAGAATAGTCAGAATGGCGACCGAACCGACTTCCACTACGATGAACAGGGCGCCAAAAGGGCGATCCAAAGGTTCGATCCGAAAACCCTGCAGCGAGCACAAAACTCCGCGTACGGGGGCTCCGCCTGGAACGCCGCTTTCGCAGGCTTCGGTGTCCCTGTTGGAGGCAGCGTTACTACAATTTACGACGAGAACGACCGGCCGGTAGAAGCGCAGATCCGCGACGCCGAAGATCACCTTGTGAGTCGCGTCCTTCGCACGTACAACACGGCTGGACTAATCAGTGAGGAAAGGCCGATGTTGGACGATCCCACTTCAATGTTCCTCGACAGGCTCCCTGCTGAGGAATGGGCTCAACTAAACCCTGCGCAAGTGCAAGCGATCAAGAGGGGGCTGAGTACGCTCTTGGGTGGGAAAGCTCAACGCGGAACGCTCCACACATATGATGCTCAGAACCGTGTCACGAATGTGCGCGAAAGTACCTTTGTCTTCCAAAAAACTACGACAATCATCTACAACGATCAGGGCGACAGAGCCGAGGAGCACACAAGTTTCACTGCAAACTCTGCTGTACCGATAGGCGTTCCGTTTTCCGTCAATGAAGATGGCACCCTCACTCCCAGCAACCCCGCCGCCGGAGTACCTACGGTACCCGATCTGCCCAGGGAGTCCGAAGTCCGCTACGCTTATCAATACGACGACTACGGCAACTGGACGCAACAAGCGGGGAAAGACAGCTTCAACTCCGACAGTCCCTCCACCGTACGCCGCCGAAAGCTCACATACTGCTGATTGCATCTGGTTGATCCCGGCGGTTCTGCCCAGACGTGTTTCGACATTTTCGGGAGTAGTTCAGTTTTGGAAACATTAAAGGCAGCACATTCAAACTGAACCACTACCGTATTTTCGGGATCTTTGATGTATTGTCGTCACGGCAGACTAAGCAGCGAGGTGGGTCTTTACATCCTGCGCGCGGCCTTTCCACTCACCACCGCGACCGAGCCAGTATCGAACCGCGGAATGGATTGTAGCTCCCATATAAAACAACGCGACGAGAGGCAGCAAAGGTGCCCACAACAGCGAGCGCGAATAGAACCGCAGGGTCGGCCAGAATGCAGTGCTCATCAGCAGCCAGGCCGCGCCACCCCAAAGCGTCGCCCATCCGCCGAAGAACGCCACAATCGCTGGCACCAGGCAGGTAATTGCGAGTCCGAGAATTGTTGCGACCAGCAACCAAACTGAGTGCCGTAATTGGTAGAACGCCGTGCGCGAAATCATGCGACCAACACTGCCGAATGTCTGGTAGCCACGGATACTGCAGGTGTTCGGCGTTAATCCTAGCCACACACGGCCATTTTGCTTGATTTTCCGGGCCAATGCGCAATCGTCGATCAATTCGTTTCGAATGGCGGCGATTCCCCCGATCCTCGCAAGCGCGTCGGTGCGAACGAGGATGTCACCACCGGCAGCTGCCGCAGTCTCGTGTTTGGGGTCGCTCACCCATTCCGGCGGATAGAGCATGAAAAAGAAGAACACGAATGCCGGGATGAGCGCGTGCTCGGCCAGCGACGAGCACCGTAACAGCGCCATCATCGACACCAGGTCAAGTTTGCCCGCTTGTGCGCGCGCAACCAGACATGTAATGCTGTCGGGTGCATGGACGATGTCTGCATCTGTGAACAGAAAGTAAGCGGGATTGAACACCGCCGCTTGCTCCACTCCCTGCGCCAGCGCCCACATCTTTCCCGTCCAACCCGTTGGCAGAGGCATCGCCGAAGTGACCGTGAGCCGTTCGTCCTTGTCTGCCGCGGCCTTGCGCACCACACTCGCCGTCCCATCCGAACTGTGGTCATCCACCACAAAGATATGTAGTCGCCCGACATAATCCTGCTCGAGCAATGACTGGATCGACCGTCCAACGACATCCGCCTCGTTGCGCGCTGGCACTACGACTGCAACGTGGGGTGCTGACGGGAACGGCAGTTTCATGTCGGTCGCGGCGCTCGTCATTCGCCAAAATCGGCCCCTGGCGGCGAGCAAGTAGACCCATATACAGGTGGACAACGCGCCAATCCAAGCTGCGATCATAGGGTGATGTCCGCACAATGCGTCCTGCGCCAACACACGACGACAAGAGGGTGTCGACCTTGTGTGACACTCGTTTTGCGGGAAGGGTGGCGCCAAGCAACGAGTGGGAGGATGACTTGTTCACGCCGACCTCGCCTCTACCGAGATATGACCTCGGTCAATGCCCACTCCATTCGATCCACCTCTTCCCGAATCACCCGAATGGCTTGTTGACTGCTCGGATGCGGGACGGGATTGATCGATCGCCTCTACCGCGCGACGAATCTTGTAATTGCGATCCCGAATCAAGAAACGCATCATGACAATCTGCCCGCCGGAACCGGGCTCTTCGACGAATAACGTCTCAATGTTTAAGCCTTACAACTCAAGTTCGTTCCAGACCGGATCGCGGCTGACGCGATGGATGGGGCAGGCGCGATGGCATTGGTGAACATCATGCGGATTCCGTGCTTCGGCCGTAGGATAACCATGGGACGAGCGTCGATCGTTTGGCCCGGAGTCAACTGGAAGTCGTACTTTCGGAGCAGATCGCTCAAGATCATCAGGATCTGCAGCATCGCGTAATTTCCGCCGATACAGCCTCGCGGGCCGGCCCCGAAGGGAAGGAAAGTGCAGGGTGTGCGCAGCTTGTCGTTTGCTTTTGTGAAACGCTCCGTATCGAAACTCTCCGGATTCGGCCAGTAGCGCGGAGCATGGTGCGCACCGTACACGTACACAATGACCATGGATCCGCGGGGTATGGCGACGTCGCCCACGCGGTCGTCGGCGACCGCCATGCGGTCGACCATCCAAAATGGCGGGTATAAGCGGAGCGCCTCGCAAATGACCTGGGTCACAAATTCGAATTTAGGAACGTCGCTGTAGGTCAGCGGCGCATCGCCGAGTACGGAATCAAACTCCTGTCGGACCCTTTCGAGACAATCTGGACGCGTACTCAAAAGATAAAGCAGCCACGACAGTGCATTCGACGATGTTTCATGGCCAGCAACCAGAAGTTGCATGCTCTCGCTCAGAATGAGTTCATCGGGCATGCCTTGGCCATCGCTGTAACGCGCATCCATCAAAGTCTGCAGCAGATCGTGGCCAGGCGCTTCATGGCGGCGCTTCTTGATGTATTCGAGCAGAACGGAATCCGCTCGGGTTCGCATGTCTTCGTGTTTGCGCAGTTTGCCTGAGACGGCGAACCATAGATTGAGATAGGGCTGGAGCGTTTGCCGGACGATGAACTCCTGGACGGTGCAAATGGTGTGGCTGACCAGATCAATGTCTTCATCCTTCAACCGTGCGCCAAATAGCGATCGGGCGACCATGGTGAAGGTAATTTTCATCAGGTGGGTGTAGATGTCGACGGGGCCACGACGGACCTGTCTGTCGAAATCCAGGAGCGACTCGGTAAGAGAGTCCTGCATGATGGACGACAGCGCATCGAGTTGCTTTCGCTCGAAGCCCGTCTGAATGAGACGCCGCTGTGTGCGCCAGGCTTCTCCGTGGGTGGTGAGCAGACCTTTCCCCAGGAAGTGGCCCATCCGCTTTACTTGAATTTCGGATTTTTGGTAGTTCTCCGCGTTGGTCTTCAGCACGTGTTGAATGACCGCGGGATCGATGGTAACCATCGCATCCTTGAGACCACCGATTCGGAGCCAGAATGTGTCGCCGTAGATTTCGTTGTAGCGGGATAAAATCTGCACGGGATTGCGGGCCATTGCGCGAGAATCCGCAAAGCAGCGAAATCGGGACACAACGGGGACAGGCGTTGATGAGCTCATACCCAGGCGTCCTGATACTTGCCTCGATCCGCAAGGAATTTCACGTCACTTGTCGGAAGTGGAAGCTGGGTCATACCTATAGAGATAACGCACAGAATCAGTTTTCGTTCCCCAGTTGCTTCAAAAGTATCAGATGATGCAGCACCGCGGCCGTCATGGTGGAGTTCTGCCGATAGGAAACACCGAACTCTTCGGCGGTCTGCTTCACGATCCTGGTCAATGGAGCATAGTGAGTATGGCACACATAGGGGCACAGGTGATGGACGACGTGATGGTTGAGTCCGCCTACGAGCCAACCGACGAGTGGGGTTTCCGTCGCATAATCGGCCGTGGTTGCGAAGATGTGATACACCCCGCTGTCAAACTCATCACGGTTCGAGGGAAAGTAGGTGCTGTCGATGGTGTGCGTCGACTGGAACACGAGCGTAACGGTTAAACCGACAATCAAATTGACCACGAGGAACGACCCAGCGACCAGCCGAGGCGATTTTCCCAGCACCATCACCGGCAGAACAAGCATGTAAGTGAGGTAGAAGCCCTTGCCGGCAAAGAGAATCGCGTATTCGCGCAGAGGATGTTTGGTACGTCTCAGATAGTCGTGGGTCGGAAAGAAAAAGCACTGGAAGTCCCTGAAAAACACGTAATCGAGAGAGAACATCGCATAAATGAACAACGCGTAGATGTGCTGGAACCGGTGCCAGGGCAACCGGGATTCATAGGGTGTAAAGCGAAAGATGCCGCGTCCTGAAAGAGCGTCGTCTTCGCCATGGAGGTTGATGCAGGAGTGATGGCCTCGATGATGGAGGATCCGCCACATGTACGAACTGATTCCGCACAGATCGAAGACGTAGTTCAGGATTTTGTTGACAACGGACCGGGACGATATGGCGTTGTGATTGCTGTCATGGGCTATGTTCAGCAAAAGGAATGTCTGCGCGAGGCCGCCTAAGAGATAGAGGGCAACAAACTTCCATGAATCGAGGCTGAGCGCATACAGAGCAATCCAGCTGCCCCCCAGGATTGCCAGACCCGCAGCGATCTTGACCCGCATCGTACGGTCCGCTTTGGGGGAAATGTTGTGATCGGCAAAAAACCGATCCAGGCGGCCACGTAAGACTTTCGGGAAGGAAGAAGAACCGCCGACTGGCTCTATAATCGGCAGCGCTGAGGTTTCCGAGGGTACAAGATCCGCTATCTCGTGCTCTTGAGGAACCACTGCTTTGGTCTCGAACGTCACCGGCGCCTCCGCGATCATGGTAATTGAGTCCGGCGCGTTCCGCATAGCGCATCCGTGACCCTGGCCCGCAGCAAAATCGTCGCCGCGCCGTCGACAGCCTTAGGTGAAATTCTAGTGCGAGCCCTTAAGCGCTATCAAGAAAATTCGTAAACGAGGACCAATGCCGAGGCTGCGTCTGGTTCGTGGTAGCGATGAGGCATGGTATTTTCCGAATGCTTTGTTAACATACAACCATACCAATGAACCGTAACGAGCGGGTCCTTCTTGCATCGAGCCATGGAAGCGTGGCGTCGATCTGCGAGGTCTCTTTTCGCGCCCTCTGCGGCAATGAAGGAGAGCATCCGTTCCCGCGCGGGTTGGGCGACACTTATGCTGGGAAAAAATTACGTACATTCTCCCAATCGGACATTTCAGGTTCCGTGCTCGCTGGGGCGAAATGTTTCGTCTACACCATTCAACACTGGAGGATCGCTGATTGATGATGGCATCAATTTTAGACCAGCTGGATAGGCTGGCAGACGAGCACCCGGACAAACTCCTCTATTCGTACCTCGACGTAAACGGCGATCCAACCGAAAGCTACACCTACGCGTCGTTCCTCCACCGGGCGCAAGCGATTGCCGGACATTTGAGGAAGGGGGACCGTTTCGCGGCAGGCGACCGGCTACTCCTGGCCTACCCGCCGGGGCTCGAGATGATCTGCGCATTCTTTGGCTGCGTGCGCGCCGGATTGATCCCCGTACCGGTCTATCCTCCAAGTTCGCGCGGCTTCCAGAGCGCCCTATACAAGATGGTCCACATCGCAAAGGACTGCCAGGCCGCTGGGATCTTAACAAGCAGAGACTGCCAGGCATCCCTCAAGACGAACCTTGCCAGAAGTGGAGTTTCGGCATCCGGCGTAGACGTAGATTACATTTCCGGTCTTCCGTGGATCGTTACTGAAGATTTCGTGGATACGATTTCCGGCCGGCCACCTGTCGATCGGTCGGAAATCTTGTTTCTCCAGTACACGTCGGGTTCGACGATGGAGCCCAAGGGGGTGATGGTGACGCACGAAAATATCCTCACTACCTATGCGCTCGTGATCGACCATCCTGCGCCGGTCGTCGTTTCCTGGCTTCCGCAGTATCACGATATGGGACTGATTGGATGCTACCTATATCCAGCGCTGAAGGGTGGCGCAACATACGGGTTCGCTCCCATGGACTTCATTCAGAGGCCGATCCTGTGGTTCGATGCGATGACCACCTATCACGCGACTGCGACGGCTGCGCCCAACTTCGGCTACGACTATTGCTTGCGCGCGGGGAGGCTTTCCAAAGAAAGCCTGGAGGCTTGTGATCTCAGCTCACTCCGCGTATTGATGTGCGCAGCGGAACCCGTAAAGCCGGATACCTACACCCGGTTTCTGGAAGCGTTTCAGCCTCATGGACTCAAGTCCGAGAGTTTCTACGTCGCCTACGGGCTGGCCGAGAATACTCTGGCAGTCTCACTCGGTGGTCGCAACATCGTTTCCGTCAACAAGCGCGCCCTCGCGCTGGGGAAAGCACGGATGACGACCGAGGTCTCAGAAATCGGCGCGGCCACGCAAATTGTCAGTTGTGGAACCCCACTTCCGGGTCTCGACCTTAAGATCGTAGATCCGGAAGGGCATTTCGCTCTTGAGCCAGAGCGGATCGGCGAAATCTGGGTTGCCGGAAGCGGCAAGTGCCCGGGTTACTGGAACAATCCTGAATTGACTCTGAAGCAGTTTCGGGCGCGGCTTGTGGATGACACTCCCTATGACGACGGCTATCTTCGGACCGGCGACATGGGATTCCTTCACGACGGCGAGCTCTACGTCTGCGGCCGCATCAAGGACATGATTATTCTCCGCGGGCAGAACTATTACCCGCAGGACATTGAGCAGGTCGTGGAGAAATCATCCAGTCTGATCCGGCACAACTGCGTCGCAGCGTTCCAGGTTCAGGAAGAGAGCGAACCTGCCCTGGCGATCGTCGCAGAGGTCAAGAATCCTAAGGCGCCTCCCGAGGCACGAAAGATCGCCGCCGCCGTCCGGAATTACCTGAACGTGGAAGTGGCGAAGATGTGCCTCATCGCTCCTCGTGCGATCCCGAGAACGAGTTCGGGGAAGATCATGCGTCACAAGACCAAGCAGATGTGGCTGCAAGGTCAGTTCACCATTCTCTCCGACTTTTCCCGCGAGAAAGACGCCGGGAGCTGCGTGTCCGATTCCGACATGCATTCCACTTTCGCCGAATTGAAGGCCAGGTACAACCTGACCGGCGCGGAATCGTACAACCTCGTCGAAGCCGGCCTGGATTCCCTGGATCTTGTTGTGTTCATGCACGAGCTTAAGGAACTGCTGAAAGATCAAGGCGCCGAGATGCTGGCAAGGCAGGTCGATATCGGCGTCATTCAGCGTGTCAGCGTAGCCGAACTGTTCGGGCTAGCCGAACAACTGCAGAGCGCGCCCGAAGAGGCACTGGTTCATCTCCATCATTCCCTTGCGGCTTTCCGTGAGGAGCAGTGCGCCGCTGAGAAAAAGATGATGAGCGACGACAAAAAGCTAATCTTCGGGCCCTCGGTGCCTTCACCCACGCCGGAAATACCTGCGCTCAATCAGGTGCTGCTCACGGGTGGGACCGGTTTCATTGGGCCATTCCTCATTAAGAGCTTGCTGGAACAGACGCGGGCGAAGATCTATGTTCTCGTCCGGTCTTCCGACGAAAAGCAGGGCAAGCAAAGATTGAAGGCTGCGATGGAATCCATGGGACCGTGCGCGGCAGGGCTGATGGAGATGTTCGACACGCGCGTGACCCCCATCTGCGGCGATCTAGGGCAGCCAAAGCTGGGCCTGATGCAGGACACGTGGGATTTCCTTGCCAGTGAAATCGACACCGTTTTCCATAACGGTGCAACCGTGAACTACCTGTTCAACTACGACCTGATGCGCGATGCCAACGTGCTCGGAACCAATGAGGTCGTGAGATTGGCGTTCGAAGGAAGGCGCAAAGAGTTCAACTATGTCTCGACGACCTTCGTATTTGGCTGGGCGGTCAAATCAGTTTTGTATGAGACCGACCTGAACGAGAAAATGGAGCTTCTCGATTTTGGCTACAGCCAATCGAAATGGGTTGCGGAGCAGCTAGTGGTCGACGCGCGCAGCCGGGGACTTTCCACGCGGATTTTCCGCCCGGCTCTGGTGAGTCCTTCGATCACGGGCGGAGGCAACAACTTCGATATCGCCGTCCGCCTGGTTGCGTTCATGGTGAATCACGGCATTGGCGTCGACACGCTCAACCAGGTCAGCTTTGTTCCGGCGGACATCGTCGCCAACAACATCGTTGCGATCTCTACCACTCCCGGCACAGGTAATAAGACTTACCATGTCGTGCGCGACGACTATTCGAACATGACGGATATTACCCGGCTCATTACCAAAGCGACCGGCCGGCAGTTCGAAAGCTTCAGCCTTCCCGAGTTCGTTCCCGAGTTGATCCGGAGATGCAGGAAGGAGGACCTTCTGTTTCCCCTGCTCGACTTTCTGGTGGGCTCGGTCGACAACATCTCGGGGATGGAGTTCAAACGCTACGACAATTCTTCGTATCAAATGGCGCGGGATGCCTCTGTGTGGGGCAAAGCGGACCCGTCTCTGGAAGAAACAGTCAACGGCATTCTGAAATTCATGTACCGCAAGGGGATTATTTCGGTCGCGGCTCGTGAGACCAGCGCGAGGTCACCGATCTACGCGCATGAACGGAACAAAGAGATCCATCGAAGAAGTATGGATTGTGGTCCCGAATGCCTACAATGCCTGGCCGCGGCTGCAGATCCGGAGTGCGTTGAGGTGACTCGGAAGATCGAAGCCTCGTAGCAGGTCTGAGACTAAAGGGGGCATTGAGCGAAGTTAAGGCCTGACCGTTAAGCTGATATTGAAGTTTGCGCAAATGGAGTATCTGTTCAGATGCGCGCAGAGCCGCTAAATCTACGAGGTGCGGGGTCTCCACGGCCAGCGCTGACCGCAAAACAGACGCGTTTGCTATGGATCGTTCTTGGTGTAACGTTTACCCCGGTGTTGTTGAGTTACTGTTCTTGGTGGCCTAGGTTTTCAGATTTGTGCCGATTCGCGTTTCCCTGTTGTTTTCCCGCAGGTATATTCCTGCTGGAGCCAGCGTGCTCTTCTCAGAAACGGGATTGAAAATTCTTTCCTTGATTTGTACTTCTGCATTGCACTCTGCTGGGCATCGCGATTTACCTGTGGCGAATGTCCCCGGCGAAATTGAGCGTTCGTAATCCCGATTTCGGGTTGGGTTCGCGGCCCTTGAGTTTGCCGTATTCGCACTCAGCACAAAGTTGATGCGCCTCGGCAAACCGGCTAGCTGACGAAAACTCGCTCGCACTCGGATGACCTCAGAGCGATCCGGCTTTCAGACCGTTAAGATGTAACTCCGGCTACTTCTTAAATACGAGTTTCTCGGTTAGGTGTTGTCCCGATTCCAACGTTCCCGTGGTTGAGAGTGTCATCTGTTGTCCGTCCGCGGAGACCTGCCACCTGTCGTTTTGCGTGACTTGCTCGTCCCGCCGGTAAATCGCATCCACGGTGTGCGGATCGACAAGTTGAAGCGTCACGGTGTCGTTGCGCGAGTTCTTTAGATCGTATTGCTTTCCATCAAAACGGGCGGTGTAGCTATAGTCGCCGAGAAAGCGTACCCCGCCGCTTCCGTCCGCCTCGATTTTGAGCACTAACCCTTGCCGCAAGCGAGTCTTGCTGACGTCCTGTGCCCACTCGCCCGCGAACAGGTCATTGGCGATCTTCGCACCTCCGCTTCGCGTCCACACCGTGATGCGATCGGGGTGGCCCACGGTCGCCGTCGCAGCCGTGAGCTCGTTTCCATCTTTTGAAAGTTTTTCGCGAATCGTCGCCACAACGGTTCCGTCCTTTTTCTGCTTGACCTCGGATTGCCTCTTATCGATCCTGTGCAGCTCAATTTGATTGAAACCGAGATTGCCAGGCGCGGACGTTTCGTGTCCGTTGCGATTCGCAGTGAAATCGACATGGGTTTCGCCGGACATGACCACGTGCAGCCCGTCATTCGAATGTGTAATGGAAAGCCGGTTCGGAGGATTCAGGCTCGAGTCCGCAGAGATGAGCGTCCAGAGGCCAACGCGCGGGTCTGACACTCCAGATTGAGTCGCGGCAGGTGGGACTACGGCGAGCAGCGCGAGCGCCAGTCCGAAAAACAGCAGTGTGCGAGTTGATCTTCCGAGGCCGATGGAAAAAGTTTAGCAGATTTATATAGCTACCTTTTGTGATTCCTGCGCAAGTGGATGCTCGCGGAAAGTTTCCGTGACGACGCTCTTGTTATGACATGATGAGTGCGATGCATGTGCGCCGCTTTTGGATCTCCGGAATCGTCCTCGCAGCAACTATCGCACTTCTCCCATTCTCTTTTCACGCCGAGCGATACCTCGAGACTGCCACTCGCGTCGAGGGGAGCCAGGCTGCAACAGTTCAGCAGGAACTGGCCACTCGTTTTCGGTCGCCGTTCGTGGACCGTGTGGTTCTGGTGATCCAGGGACTTCCGCCTGTGGATTCCGAGGAAGGCGAGCAAGCGTTAGAACCCATCATAAGATCCCTGAGAGAGCAGCCCGGGGTTTCGGGCGTGGTGTCTTATCTCGAGTTGCGCGATCCGATCTTTCTGGGACGGGGAGGGGGAACGTTTGTACTCGTGGGACTCTCATCGGCCAACGGTCCCGTGGAGTCGCTGGTTCCGAAGCTGCACCAGTTGGCAAACTCGCTGGCAAATAAACTCCGGAGTCGCTATCCCAGGGCGAACCTCGAACTCACCGGCGAGATACCACTGAATTTCGATATTCGAAAAGCGAGTGCCGACGACGTGCAACGCGGCGAAACTCTGGTGATCCCCGCGACTCTGGTACTTCTGCTGGTGGCTTTCGGAAGCCTGATGGCTGCCGTGATTCCACTGGCGGTTGGCCAGCTTGCGATCGCGACCACTCTGGCAATCGCGGGATTCCTGGCCCAGCGCTGGCACTTATCAATTCTGGTTCAGAATTTGGCCACCATGCTGGGCCTGGGCTTAGGAGTCGACTACGCGCTTCTCATGGTCAGTCGCTTCCGGGAAGCGATTTCCGCCGGGTTCGACGGACCCGGGGCGTCGGTCATCGCGGCACGTCAGGCAGGTCGCACGCTCTTGATTTCAGCTTCGACGGTAGCCATCGGATTCCTGGCCCTCTTGACGGTTCCGATCAGCGAAATCCGTTCCATCGGTATCGCGGGGTTCCTGGTGGCGGGAATCAGTGTGTTGCTTACAAACACCTTGGTTCCGGCAGTGCTGGCGTTGCTCGGTCGACGGATTGATATCGGCCGAATGCCTTTTACTCCAAAGTTGGATGTGCACCGGGCCGAGCGTTCGGGAAATCGCTGGCGGCAATGGGGAAAGGCGATTGTCGCACATCCCTGGCTTGCCCTCTTCGTGGCAGGCACTCCTCTGCTTCTGCTGGCCTGGCAGGTCAGACGATTGGATACCAGTATCCCCCAAGGGGACTGGCTTCCGCCGGCGGCGGAATCTGTCCATGCGCTCCACACCCTTCGGCAGATGGATCGGGAGGGCGTTGTTGAATCGATGCGCATTATTGTCGACCTTCCAACGGATTCCATCGCGCAAACTGAGGCGGGCTGGAGTGTGCTGGATCGTCTCACTAAGCACCTAGCGAGCGACCCTCGCTCTAGCCGCGTGATTTCTATTACTTCGATTGCCGAGAGTAACCTTGCGAACCTTCCTGAACTGTCGCGCGAGACGCGCCGAACGTTCCTGAGTAGTGACGGACGAGCGGCCGTGCTTGAGGTTTTACCCGCGAGTTCGGTCTCCCTGCGCGACCAGGTCAACTGGGTGCGGGAACTCCGCAAGACCGGCGCGCTAGCTCTAACCGGAGTGCCCGGCGCAACGCTTCTGGTTGGGGGCATCCCGGCCCTCAACGCCGATTACGAAACGATTATCAGAGACCACTTTCTGCCGGTAACGGCGCTGGTGGTAGGGGGAACGCTCCTTGCGCTACTCTGTGGGTTCCGATCGATCTTCGCCGCCCTGAAGGCCATCGCCCTCAACCTGGTCTCAGTCGCGGCATCTTTCGGAGCATTGGTTTTCGTTTTCCAAAACGGACACGGGAGCAGCTTCCTCGGAGTTCCTGAGGGAACCGGCAGCGTGTTTCCCCTGGTTCCGATCGTCACCTTTGCCATCGTCTTCGGATTAAGCATGGACTACGAGGTATTTCTGGTTGCACGCGTTCTTGAAGCCAGGAGGAGCGGGCTGAGTGAAATGGATGCGATCCCCGAGGGGATGGCCAGAACCGCGGGCCTGATAACGAGCGCCGCCGCGATCATGATCGTGGTGTTTGCGGCATTCACTTTCGGAAGTTTCCTGGTCGTCAAGATGATCGGATTTACGTTGGCGGTCGCCGTGTTGATTGACGCCACACTCGTCCGTATGGTGATCGGTCCAGCGCTCCTTCGCATTGCAGGCGATTGGAACTGGTGGCCCGGCGGTTTGCGAAAGGGCGAAAGCCAGCTGGACGTCCAGTCGCGGAACAGGTAAACGCCGCTCTCTGGAATTAGAATGTCAGCGCCTTAGAGTTTTTCTCTGCAAGCACGGGTCGTAGCATCCAGCGCATCCAGAAACTGATGGGGCGTAGCGTAGATATGATCGACCGAAGCGAGCTTTTTCTGCAGCTTCTGTGACGGATGCTCCGGCATGTCTTTGTTCCTGCGCGGCACCCACACGGTTTGCATGCCAGCTTTCTTTGCACCCCGCAGGTTGCCGATCGTATCTTCTGCCATGATCGTTTCGAAGGGCCTAATCGGGTCCGCCGGCTCGCGCATGTTGTTTATGGCCGCAAGCGCTTTCTCAAAAACCTCCGGATGCTCTCCCTTTTTATAGGGAGAAATCTCTTCCAGCCCAAAAATATTGGGCTCGGGGATCACCCCTTTGAGACCGAGCTTTTCCAGCTTTTCCATCGCCTCCCCCTCTCCCTGCTTAAACGAATGCGTGAGGACTGCGACCACAACCCCAGCTTCCGTTAGCCGCAGAATCTTGTTCGCCAGTGCGGCATCGGCGCGGAGGAACCCTGTGCCCATGTGCCTATTCCACAGCCGCGTAATCCCCTTTTCACCTGCCAGGATTTTTTCTTGCAGTTCGCGGCGGGTGAGTCTGATCTTCTTCTTGCTCTTTTGGTCCTGAAGCAGCCTCAGATTGAAGGCCATGGCGATCATGTCTTTGTAAGGTGGATCAAGGGACTGATCATGCTGAATGTTTTCTTGCGAACGCGCTGCCCTCGCCCTGCGATAGTAGGTTTCGAGCAGGCCGATCACGGAGGCGCCGGGCAGGCCCTGGCTCTCCAGGCGTCCCGCCAGCTTGCCGATATGCTGGCATAAAGCGTCATCCGGATTCTTATTCGCTTCCTCTTTTGCCTGTTCAATCAATTTTTGCGCTACGTTCCTTCGGAAGATGGGAAGGCCGTATTCCTTTCTTATCGCCCGCCAGGCTCGCAGGACGGCATTTCGATATGCCTTGTCGTAAGGGTAGAGAAAGGCGTCCAGGTCCAAGATGACGAGCCGCACGTTCTCGGGATAAGGTTTAGGGTCAGGGTAGATTTTCGCTTTCATGGACTCAGGCGCACGGGCTTAGGATCGCGCACGGAATGGTCATTGCTCATCCCCAGCTATTCTATGGGGCGGAGCGGATCTCTTCGATGGACCAGTACGTACCAGCATCATTTCGCGCCCCTCTGTCGGCTTCACACGAATCCGCAAAGGGATTTTCGATCGACGTTTCTGTCAAAAGCCGCATAATCTGGCAGTTTTTTGACGGACACGAGCGACACATAAACTGCGCTCGTCGTTTCCCAGAGGAGATCGTGCGTTCAAGCTGTGATTCGTCGACACTGGCGAATGCAGAATCTTCTTGAAACGCATGTTTCTGTCCTCCTCCCAACCCTGGGTCGCTGCAAGACGCGCCTCAATAGATGAGCTTTAGCGAAAACTGAATTTGCCGCGAGGTTCCCGCGGTCTTGCTGATCATGCCAAACCCTGTACCCTCGATGAGGTTCGCTGGTAGCCCCAGGTTGACGATGTTAAACAAATTAAATAACTCTGCGCGGAATTGCAGGTCGGCTCGCTCCAAACCGCTTTCTCGGTGGCCAATCGGAGTCGTCTTGATGAGCGCAAAATCGAAATCATAATATGCGGGGCCGCGAAATGTATTACGGCCGAGCGTTCCAAAGCGCCCGGAGTTTGGTCCGGTCCCCCCCGCGATCCCGACCGGAATGGAAAAGAAACTTGCGTTGTTCGCGCCCCGCCCAAAATAATCATCGCGCGGTCGCGTTGAACTGCCGGCGCTCGAGAGGTCCGGAGTGCCAATCTGGTCGGGCCGGTCCGCGCCAATCGTTCCCGCACCCGTCTGCTGGATCCCCGAATAAACCGTAAACGGCGAACCGCTGGTAATCGTTGAGATGCTCAGCAACTCCCAGCCCTTCGTCAACAACTGGGTTCGATCCGATTGAAGTCTCAAATGCTCGAAATGCAAATCCTGTGCCGCGCTCAACGTGAACGCCTGCGTCACATCAAAGCTCGATGGCCCCCTCTCGGCTTGTGTATCGAAAGGGTCTTGTGGGCTGAACAATGTCACGGCACCGGTGGATCCGGTTCCTCCGAGGATGCCGCTGACATCATCCAGCGATTTGCCCCAGGTATAGCCTGCTTGCAATGACGGACCGCCGTGCCCGACATTTCCCGACAATGAGGTCTGCAAGGCGTTGTACGACGAGTGCGAGGTCGCCGTCATCACGGACTCGAATCCGAAACCACCCGTCACCGCGCCACTACCGTCGAAGTTTGTAAACCGCGCAAATTCCGGATCCGCTCCGGGATATGCGTTTGGATATGACATTCTGGGAAGTCGAAATGCCGATGTTCCAACATACGCGACATCGGCCGTGAGGCCGCCGAAAGCCCGTTCCAGCCCCAGCGTCCAAGTCTGCAAGTACCCATTGCCGAAGCGCCGGTCGATCCCGGCCAGACTCAGCAGCGAGAGCTGATGACTCGGCGCCAGCGCCGCCAAATCCTGCTGGTATCGATTTACGTCCATCGCCGTATTCGCCGGCACTTTTTTCGGATCGCCGCTGGCCAGCACGTTCACGCCGGCGGTGTTATAGACCTGCGGCAATTCGTTCGGTGTGATTTGGAATCCGTAGGCGATCTCCCCGTTTTGCGCTGCATTGACGCGCGGATAAACAACGTAGGGCGTTGACCCCGTAAGAAGATTGTCCTGCCAGATATTGGGTGGAATCACGGTGATCGCCCCGCCCATGTGCACATGCACTGCCTTTGGCGCATTCCAGTCCAGTTGCAAACGCGGCCCCCAGCCGTTCCAATCGGTTTGATAAGTAGGTTGCGGATTGATCAAGTATTCCTGTCCTACGCCCGCGGGTGGGAACGAATTTAGAAAACTCGACGTTCGGTCGGCCCGCTCCGAAATCGGCGTGTAGATCTCATATCGCAGCCCATAGTCGAGCGTCCATTGTGGATTGATTTTCCATGTGTCTTCGAGGTAGGCGTTCATATCGTTCCGGTTGATGGCCGCCGGCCCAATGTGCGCGCCGTTCGACGAATAAGGTGGGGCCACTGCAATCGTGTAACCATAGGGATATCCGATCAGCAGGCTGCTCAGCGTGTCTGGCAGCGGATCGCCGACTTGCACGTTGTGCTGTCCGCTAGCGGAAGCAACAAACACCGGAGAATAAACTGTTCCACCACCAAAATCGTACTCGCCATTGGGACTTATACCGAAGTATGTCGTGTCCCGGTTAAGGCGTGCTTCCACACCCCACTTCACCGCGTGCCGCGGGCTCGTCCAGGCAAAATTCAATTGTCCCTGGGACAAATTCCCGAACGCCGACATCACCGAGCCCGCCGCGCTGTTGTACGCCTCATACAGACCATCGATGAACTTGAGGGCCGGATCGGTGTGGTTCGGGGTCACAAACGAAGGCGTCGTTCGCGTGAAACTCACCGACGTCGACCAGAGAAAGTGCGGAGACACGGTGCGCGTGTAGGTGATGACCCCGTTCCGCTGCCGATCCACGTACTGCACGCCAAAGCTCGAATCGAGCAGCGTCTGATCTGGATTTGTTGTCGGTCCCGTCAGATTGTCGTAATTGAATCGACCAAACAATTGTCCCTTTGGGCCGACTTTCTGATCGATGCGGATGGAAAACTGATCCGTATCCGTGTTCACGTTTGAAGGCGCAGCATAGGTTCGCGCACCATACGCGCCGGTTGGGTTGTTGGGGAGTGGATAGCGGGCCAGGACCGCAGCAATTGCCGGATTCACCGGTACCTGCAGCGTGTCCGTGCTGCCGTCCGGGTACTTCACGATGTCCTGACCCGCTCGCTCGGCTGCGGTTGGTACAGCCAAAACCTGGGTCGTTCCCAGCACCTGCCTGAATCCCTGATACTGCACGAAATAGAACGTGCGGTCGCGTCCGTCATACACATGTGGCAACACGACCGGCCCGCCATTGGTAAATCCGAACTCGTTTCGGCGGAACGGAGGGATTCGGCCCGGGTCCGCAATCGACGGGTGATCGAAATAATTCCGCGCATCGAGGGCAGAGTTCCTTAAGAACTCGAAGAATGATCCGTGAAAACCGCTTTTCCCAGATCGTGTCACGATATTGGTAAAACCAGCCGCGCCGCGCCCGAGGTCCGCCGGCATCCAGCCTGAGCTTGATTGCAGTTCCTGAATCGCGTCCACGTCGAAATTCGTGAACGCGCTCCCGCCCATCTCTGGATCGCTCACATCCGCATCGTCCATCGCGAACACGGCCTCAACGCCACGCTGTCCGTTGATGGCAAACTGCTGGGTGAAATTCGTCTGCCCGTTCACGTCGGTCATCGTACCCGCCGCTAACAACAACAACGCGCTGAAGTCCCGTCCATTCAACGGTAATTCATTTACTTTTTGGCTGGAGAGTTTCTCCCCGCTTGTTCCGCTGGCTGCGTTCGAAGTTGTGCTCGGGTTCCCATTCGAGACTCCTCCAGAAGTTTGCGGATTGGCTGCAATCGACAGCAGGTTTCGATCGGATACCGTCAGCACAACTGTTAGGCCTAATATGTCCACTGCCGCGGGCGCTGTCGGGCGCCGCCCGGGCAGTTGCACGCTCACGTTATGTGGCCCGAGTCGAAGGTCCGCAATCGCGAACTTTCCGTCGGTTCCCGTAACTGCCGTTAGATTCTTTTTGGCGCCGGGTGTGAAGACCGTTACCTTCGCTCCGGCCACAGGTTCGCCGGCAGCCGTGCGAACGGCGCCAGCCCAGGCCGGCGCAGACGGAACACTCTGTTGCGCTTCAAGCGAGATTGCGACCATCAGTCCGAACAGCAAATACTTCTCTATCCGTCGGAAGGCCTTATGAAAGGCTTGAGCTATTGCGGGTTCCGTTGCGCAGCGATATTTACGCATGAAAAATTTCCTCGAGTGAAGACGGAATGCAATCGCGTGCATGAAGCCTCTGATCGCGCCGCATAGACCCCTGTCCCGCTCCGTCCTATGTCGACCCGGCGTACCGATAGAAGTGCCGAACCGCTTCGGTTTACGTACTTGTGACTTCTATGCCTTGGGAGCGGTAGGGATTCAGGACATCTTCGTCTGATGCATCGGTGATCAAACGTGTCAGTCGGGAAGCGGGACCGACCAGGTAAGGCAGGGATGTCCCCATTTTTCCAAATGAAATCAGGCCAACCACTTCCGTGGAAACCCCTATCATCGCTTGCTTCACGTACGCTTCTTCCCGGTCTCCGACGGTGATTCCGACCTCCGGGTGCAAACTGCACATTCCGAGAAAACATAGATCAGCGCGAATGGATTCGACTCGACGAATGGTCTCGATGCCTGTCGTGACCCGCGCCTCTTTAAGAAGATTTCCTCCGAGCATCAGCACGCTCAACTTCGGATGATCCGCCAATGCCAGCGCAAGCGGTGGGCTGTTGGTAACAATCGTCGCCGAACGCTCTCTTGAAAGGTAGGAAGCAATTCTTAGATTAGTGGTACCTCCATCAATCAGCACCACCTGACCGTCGCGGATCATGTCAGCCGCCGCTCGAGCAATTCCGATCTTGCTCTCCATGTCGATTTGTTGGCGAGACACGAAAGGAACGGCCTCGGCACGGCGAGGCAGGGCGCCGCCGTGTACCCGTTGGATCTTTCCCGAACTCGCCAATTCGCGCAGATCTCGACGAATCGTGTCTTCAGAGACCCTGTATCGACTGCTAAGGTCCGCGGCGAGGACTCGGCCCTCACTGCCAAGCAGCTCCAGGATGTACTGGTGGCGCTCTTCCTTGAGGGCGAATTGGGCTGCTTGCGCTTCTGGTCTCATTCTACCGATTTTGCACGAATACACTTGGTTATGCACGTATATACGTGTATTATCCGATTTATGCATGATACTGCCAAACGTAGCGCCATACAAGGTCTTTCGCAAAAGCGTTCGGTTCGGGCAGTCGTCTTCGATTACGGAAACGTCCTTTGCCTCGAGCAAACGCTGGAGGATATGAAAGGTATGGCGCTCGTGTGCGGCATTCCCCATGAGCGATTCTCGGAACTTTACTGGAAACTACGGCCACCCTACGACCGGGGTGATATCGATGGACCTGCCTACTGGACGGCGGTTGTTGACCAGCAAGAACTGGGTTTGAGCAGAGATCAGATAGCAACGCTAATCAAGCTCGATAGCGAAAGTATCACTCGACCAAATGAAGGCGCTGTGCAATGGGCAAAGCTGCTGCACCATGAAGGCTTCCCCTTAACCCTTCTCTCAAACATGCCGCTCGAACTCAGTCGCCATGTGACCAAGTCCTTTCCGAGCCTGTCTACATTTGAATACCTGATTTATTCCTGCGACTACGGGTCCATAAAGCCGGAGCTGGTGATCTATCGAAACTGTCTCGAACTACTCAAAGCGGCCCCGCAAGACATCTTGTACCTGGATGATCGCGCCGAAAACGTCGAGGCGGCAGCTCGCTTAGGAATTAGCTCTGTTCTGTTTGACACGGTCGAAACGACTGCATCAAGAGTCGAAAGCCGATTCGACATCCCTGTCCCGAGTTATGGCCGCTGTCGCTAATCAAGTTCACAGTACAGCTCAACAAATCGGCGCCCGGATCGGATGGAAGGAGAGTGTCGAAAACGGTGAAGGTATCCAGAAACGGGCTTCGGGGAAGTTGGTCGGATTGGCAACGGGAAGTCGGCTAGTGTCCGCCTACCTGATCTGGGCCACGCTTCGGCATAACCGAGGATCGCGCCTGGACAGACCGTTGCGTGTACTCATTCCGAGAACAATTTTACTCAGGATGAAAACGAATTTAAAAGGTTTCGCCCGGCTATTCAAACCGAGGCGCAAAGGGCGCCCACGGCTATGCAGCGTGATCCAGCGCTTGCGACCTGACCAGTCGAAACCTTTACTTACTTTCACGCTTTGTGCGCTGTAAGGCATTTTGTTAACCACATATAATTGAATACGCAGCGGACTCAAAATCCGCCGGCACTTAGTACCTTGGGGGTTCGACTTCCCGTCCCGGCACCAAGGCTAACTCTCCAACGCAGCAGTTTCGGGCACCGTTTACGAGCCCTAGCCCGGCGTTACTTGTACCGGAACTGAAAATACGCCTGTGGCGGAGCCAGGCTTCGAGGAATCGTCACGAGGATCCCTATCGCTCTGGATAGTACTTGTATGCGTGTCCGCGGCGAATCATTGGTGATTCCAGGTGACGCCAGGAGACTTTCGCCAGTGTGAATGTGACGGCCCAAGCAACCAAGACGGACGCCATATCCATGATGACGGACTTCGTGCCGCAAAAAGAACGTGCGATAGCCTGGCAGATAGTGTTCACCGCTAAGTGCACCACGTAGATGCAATACGAGAGGCCGCCAAGATTTTGCAAGGTGGTCTGCTTACAAAACCGCGACCACCAGCCATCCGGATGCATCAGGGCAAGAAGAGTAGACGCAGTAAAAAACAGACCCATGCAGGAAAAGCCCAAAGGGGGATCCCATCTTCCCATGGGTGCGAGGGTTCGAGCGGCAAGGTAGAGAACGCCGCCAAAAAGCACGGCTATGGCTGCGTACAGCCAATTGAGCTTCTGCCTGATCCGCTCCGCCCACCCTTCTTCGCGCAAAGCAAGGGCAAGCAAAACCCCCATGGCCAGTGCATCGGCCCGCAAGGGAGTCGCCGTGTATTGCGCACCATGCGTCCATCTAGAAAAAGCAACACGCAGCAAGGGCACCACCAACAGTGTTGCCACGAGCAATTGCACCAGTCTGCGCTTGGAGAGAAAGTACACGGCGAGCGGGATCAGCAAATAAAATTGCTCTTCGACTGCGAGAGACCACAGTGGGCCGAGCCACGCGGCCGCTATTCCCTGTAGCTGTTTTGAGACGAGATTTTGCACGAAGAATGCATAAACTAAGGTCGGTCTCCATCCGGGCCAAATACTCCTGATAGACAGGGGTAGGTAGCGGAAAACGCTCAATGCCAGCGAAACGTACAGACCGAGCCACAGATAATAAAGAGGGAATATGCGGTGAAATCTGCGAAGGTAGAATGTGCGGAAATAGCGCGGAGACGATTTGCAGTCGAGGAGGATGCCGCCAATCAGGAACCCCGAAAGGACGAAGAAGAGGTCAACCCCATACCCTCCCAGGCGAAAGCAGTTCTGAATGTGGTGAAGGGTCCCAGGTGGAAGAGCGATAGAAAGCACGTAGTGGTAGAGAACAACCGTCATGGCCGCGATTCCGCGCAAACCATCCAACTGCGGAATTCGCGTTTGCCCAACTGGGAGGGACGGCTCCGGGTGGATCTCACGAACCGCGGTGGCTGCTCTCATCGTTCGTGCGGTAGCGATCGACAGTGTTAAGATCGGTCGCTCGAGTGCCTAGTACTATACGTGAAAAGGGATAGGCATTAAATCAGTTTATTACCAAGGGGTTGGCATTTGAGCGGCAGAACGCATTTCTAGCGTTACAATAGCCTTCCGATTGCGATGAAATTTCAACTGCGAATTCTTATTTTTTTCGCGCTGGGAGTGGTTGGGGCCGGCTTTCTTTTCATTGAATTGGAGCGGCGGCCGGGAACGTTTGCCAATGCGACTTATCTGGGCGCGATTCTTGTCCTCGAAATTGTTCTGGCTTGCCTGTGGCAATTCGAAAAAGTGTTCTTCCCGGTGACGATGGGATGCTTTCTGCTGGCGGCCACGGGGCTACCGGGTGCAGGAGAAAGTTTTACAGTTCGCTGGCTTTTTCTGGCCGTGGGCGCGCTGGTTGGCTTCAATCTGTGGTTAAGGACCAACCGCGCCCGGCACTTTGGCTCCTTCCACCTGGTCGCGTTGTTCTGCGTGTTTTCCGCACTTGCGTCGGCCAGCGCCTCGGCCTCAAGCCAGACCGGGTTGCTTAAGGCAGCAAGCCTGTTTTTGCTTTTCTTGTATGCTGCGACCGGCGGGAGGGTGGCATTGGTGGGCCGGGAGGAGGCCTTCGTTCGCGGACTGGTGCGAGCTTGTGAGATTGCGGTTTTCCTGATCGCCGCTTCCTATTTTGTGGGCTACAACCTGTTCGGGAACCCAAACAACCTGGGCGCTTTCATCGGAGTGATCGCCACACCGGTTCTGCTTTGGGCGGCATTAGTGGCTCAGGAGCGATCGGAAGTACAACGCCGGTACACTGCTTTGGCGCTGTGCGCGATCCTGCTCTACGTTACGGTGTGCCGTGCGGCCATTGTTACGGATGCTGCACTCACCATCGGACTCACGCTCGGCCTACGCCGCCCAGGCTTGCTCCTAAGGGCAGCCTTTGCCGGGGTTTTGTTGCTTGAACTCATGGCCGTCGCCAATCCAGCTCACATGACCGAGTTAGCGGGTACGTTGACAGGAAAATTCGTATATAAAGAGGGGCAAACGCACTCGGGCGTTCTCGGATCACGGCAAGGGCCATGGGATGACACCATTTCCGCAGTCAAGCAGCATCCGTGGTTCGGCACCGGATTCGGTACCAGCGACCTGGAAAACTACGGGACCGATATTCAAAGGTCTTCGATCTACACTGTGGAAGGGTCGAATCGTGAGCATGGCAGCAGTTATCTGGCGATGGCCGAATACATGGGGATGTTGGGGATTCTGCCGTTTATTGTTCTGTTGATTCTGGTGGTCCGATCAACAATGCAAGTGTTTGCCTGGATGCGAAGAACGGGAAGCCCGTCGCATTATGCGGTTCCGTTCGCGCTGATCACGGCGGCAGGTCTGATCCATGCGGGTTTCGAAGACTGGCTATTTGCGGCGGGATCGTACGTTTGCGTGTTCTTCTGGGTCTCGGCTTTTTTGCTGGTAGACCTCGCTTCCCGAGAAAGAACCGATGCGCCAACTGCGGCCCCGGCTTCTACTCCTCTCGCCTCCGGAGTGCTGCTCCGGAGATCCACTACGTCGGTCTGAACCGCGACATGCAATCTTTTCGCGTCGCCAACCGCTCGCACGCTCAACAGCTGGGCGACAAGTGGACGGTGGTGTGTCTGGCGTTACTTCTCATGGCGGGCATCGAGTTTGTGATACGCGGCCCGGTCCGAGCCCTTGAGACAGCAACCGGGTTTAACGATTTTCTTTCGCCATACGTGCAGGCGGACGCATTCGTACATGGTCTCGACCCGTACAGCCCGCAGGTTCTGCTGCGTCTGTGGCCGGCAACGGCTTCGCACTTTCTTTTCCTGCCCAAGGAAGTGGCGAACGGCTCGCTGGTCGCGAATCGAGGGATACCGACGGCATATCCGATCACCGCGCTGGTGCTGATCGCACCTTTCAGCTTGCTGCCCTGGAATCTGGCGTATGCGCTTTGGTTCGGGATGAACCTGATCCTCTTCGTAATCATGCTGTGGGCGCTGGTGGAGCTGGCGGGATCCTCTGGTGATCTTTATTGGCCGGCTACGATTTTGCTGGTTGCGGGCACGTTGGCGCTCGCCCCTTTTCATACCGGAATTGTGACCGCGAACGTCACGCTGGTTGGGGTGGAATTGAGTGTTATCGCAATTTGGGCGGCAGGGCGGCGTTACGAGATTGCGGCCGGACTCCTGCTCGCGGTGGCCGCTGGCTTGAAACCGCAGATCGGGCTCTGCTTTATTTTTTACTATCTCTTGCGGCGGCGGTGGCGAATCTGCGGGATTGCGGCAGCACTGCTGGCGTGTGGCGCGGCGTTTGGCTTACTGCGATTGGAGCTTGGGCATACTCCTTGGCTCGCAAACTATCTAAGTGACAATCACGTTCTGCTGGAAACTGGCGTGCTGGGGAACTTCACCCCGATCAATCCTACGCGGTTTGGCCTGATTAATTTGCAAGTAGCTTTGTATCCGATTCTCGGCAGTGTGCGGGTGACGAATGCTGTGGCCATGGCGGTAGGAGCGATCTTGGTTGGGGTGTGGATTGTCAGTGTGGCACGGAGAGAATCTCGCGACGATGAATTGCTGGACTTGAGCGCGATTGCCGTTATCAGTCTGCTACCGGTTTATCATCGGTTCTACGACGCCACGCTGCTGGTGCTGCCGTTGTGCTGGGCGTTGAATTCTTTTCGAAGAGAGCGCAAGTTTGCCGTGATCTCATGGTTATTGATGATTCCGTTCCTGATTCCGGGAGGGACGCTGCTGGAGACCATGGAAATTGGAGGACGCATCCCGGCGGGGCTGAGCCGCCATTGGTGGTGGGATGCCTTCGCGATGCCGCATCAGGTTTGGGCGCTCTTGTTCCTCGGAATTGTGTTGCTGCGTGCGATGAGCGTGTACGGGCGCTTGCCTGCCACCGAGACTGCCCGAGGTTAGCCCGAGGGCTCGAGCAACGTGCATTTTCTATCCTGTTTCCGATAAAGTAATGGGTTCCCATGCTTGATCTGAACTTCGTACGTGACAACCTGCCTCGGGTAGAAGAGACGCTGCGGCAACGCGGTGCGGACCCGGCTGCGGTGTTGAGGGATTTCCGTGAAGTCGATACGCAGCGCCGGCAGGCCATTACCGAGGCCGAGACCATGAAGGCGCGGCGGAACAAGGCTTCGGAAGATATCGCTAAGTTGAAAAAAGCGGGGCAAGACGCTGCGGCGGCGATCGCGGAGACGAAGGATCTGCGGGAGAAGATTCAGGCGCGGGAAAAAGCCGCGGCCGACCTCGATGCGCGTCTGCAGGATATTCTTTCCGGAATTCCCAACCTGCCGCACGAAAGCGTGCCGGTGGGGCACAGCACGGAAGAGAATGTGGAAGTGCGGCGCTGGGGAACGCCTCCGAAGTTTGACTTCACGCCCAAGCCGCATTGGGATTTGGGAGCGCAACTCGGAGTGCTCGACCTGGAACGCGCGGTCAAGCTCACGGGGGCACGGTTTGCCGTTTATTGGGATCTGGGAGCGAAGCTGGAACGGGCGCTGGCAAACTTCATGCTCGATCTGCATACGCGCGAGCATGGATACACGGAGGTTCTTCCGCCTTATCTGGTGAACTCCGAATCCATGTACGGCACGGGGCAACTGCCCAAGTTTGCGGCAGACTTGTTTCGAGTTCCGCATGGAGACAAGGACCTGTGGCTGATTCCGACGGCGGAAGTGCCGGTGACCAATCTTTATCGCGATGAAGTTCTCGATGCGGCGCGGTTGCCCATCTCGCTTACGGCGTACACGCCATGCTTCCGCAGCGAGGCGGGATCGTATGGGAAAGACGTACGGGGCATCATCCGGCAACATCAATTTCAGAAGGTGGAGCTGGTAAAGTTTTCCCGGCCGGAGAACTCGTATGAAGAGCACGAGAAGCTGACGCGGAATGCCGAGACGGTGCTGCAGAAGCTGGGTCTGCACTATCGTACGGTGACGTTGTGCACCGGCGACATGGGGCCGTCTTCGGCGAAGACGTATGACATTGAGGTCTGGTTGCCGGGGCAGCAGTTGTTTCGCGAGATTTCCTCGTGCTCGAATTTTGAGTCGTATCAGGCGCGGCGTGCGAATATCCGGTACCGTCCGGAAGGCAAGAACAAGACGGAGTTCGTGCATACGCTGAACGGAAGCGGGCTGGCCGTTGGCCGGACGTGGGTAGCGATCGTAGAGAATTACCAGCAGGCAGACGGAAGTGTGATCATTCCGGAAGTGTTGCGGCCCTACATTGGGGCGGAGCGGATCGTCGCGAAGAAGTTTTAGGTGTTTGATCCTAAGCTTTCGGCGCAAGACCGGTTACCTCAGGGGCTAAAGCCCGGGAGTTTCTTGGCTTTTAGTGGCACGGCTGAAGCCGTGCCCTTCCCGAACGATTTCATAAAAGAGATTTGGGAAGCTGTTCGCTGTATCATTGCCAAGAGAGGACACGGTCAATAGACTTGCAACGTGTGGAAATCAGCACGGGCGCGCCGGCTCTACCGATGAGCGGCGTTTGGCCTACAATCCGAAGCTATATTTTCTGGCAGCATGAGCGTGGCACGTTGCACTACGACATCATGGTCACGCTGATTCTCCTTTTTATCTTCTCCTCGCCCTACTGGATTAACTTCAACGATAAACCAGTCTCTTACGATCCGCATCTGACGGATGTAGTTGTGACGCCTGACGCGCAAGGGGGGCTGTTGTATGAGATTTCGGCTGCCGCAGTGTCGCCCGGCGAAGATAGCGCGATCCGGGGTGAGCTATTGCACATTATCGAGCCGATTTCCGGCGCAGTGACGATCGTGAAGTATGAAGCGGTTTCCAATCCAAAGGGGAAGGTGCAGAGCTACCGGGTCTGGGTGAAACGACAATAGTGAGGGCAACCGGAATGATCTTCGTCGGCTTCCTCTGGGTGGCGGTGTTGAGCTTGTCCTCAGCCGCGCAGGATAAGGCGCCGGTGACTCTGGAGAGCGTCGTCGAAACGATGGACGCGACGGCGGCTCACTTCCAAACTGCGCAAGCCGATTTCGTTTGGGATCAGTATCAGAAAGTTGTGGATGAAACCGATACCCAGAAAGGCACGGTTTACTACCGCCGGTCGGGCCAGGAAATTGAGATGATGGCCGACATCAAGGAACCCGATCGAAAATACGTGCTCTACAAAGAGGGCAAGCTTCAGGTGTACCAGCCGAAGATTGAGCAGGTGATTGAGTATTCGACGGGTACGAACCATAGCGAGATCGAGAGCTATCTGGTTCTCGGTTTCGGAGGCAGCGGGCAGGACTTGAAGAAGTCATTCGAGGTAAGTTTTCAGGGCGAAGAAACTATCGACAACATTGCGACGGCAAAATTGCAACTGATTCCGAAGAGCGAGAAGGTGCGGAATTATTTTAGCGAGGCGTATCTTTGGATCGACTTGAGCCGCGGCGTCTCGATTCAACAGAAGTTCATGCAGGGCCAGGGCGATTACCGGCTGGCGAGGTACTCAGCGGTGAATCTGCATGCCAAGATCGGCAACGACGTATTTCGCCTGAAAACCACGAGCAAGACAAAAATTGTGTCACCTCGTGGCTAAGTGGTTGAATTTGAAGCACAAGAATGTTGTTTCAGGAAAATGCACTCGGGCGCTATACTGCCTTGAGAATAGTGGGTTGAGTCCACGCATGGCCAAAGTGTTCACGATTCCGGTTCCACCGAAGTTGGGTCGTTTTACAAAAAGAGAACGTACGCCTGATCCTCGCTACGTGGATGGGCAGCGGCTGCTGGTCGAGGCCATGCGATACCTGGCTCAGAGCGACCCTGTGAGCAATCGCCCGGCGATCGAGTTGATTTCAGAGCACGTACGCACGCGCTTCCGCATGAGCGATTCACCACTGTCGTAGAGCTTCTTAATCCCCGCTCACTTCTACAACTTCAGAAAACGTAGCGCAGCATGAACTCCATCACGCGCGGATTGGAAAGCGTTGAGCTGAAGTTTCCAAAGCTGCTGCTGGCGGAAAGTTGGTCGTTTCCGTTCAGCTGCATGGTCCCGACGTCAAAGCGCGCGGAGTTGGTCACGTTGAACATCGACCAACTGAATTTCACCAACTGGCCCTCTCGGACAACCCAGCTTTTTGCTACCGTTGTATCAATATCAAAGGTGCCAGGACCCCGGAGGCCGTTCCGCATTCCTCCTTCACCAGGGTAGGCCGGCCTGAACAGATTGATGGCCGCGCCCGGATCGCTGCTCGATGCAGCGGTGATTCCCGGGTTTTGGAATACATTCGGCCCAGTGCCACCTCCAGCCTGAGCTACGATGAACTGCCCTGTCTTGGGACGCGCGCTGCTCACGGGCACGGCTGGAGTCTCAAGATCGTAGTTGGTGGCCCAAGCTGGACTGATCAAGGTGAAGGGATATCCGCTGGACCAGCGATATAGCCCGGATATGGTCCAGCCACCGAAAACTGAGTTGGCAACTCCACCCATGCCGCCACCAAAATGTTTGCCACGGCCAAAGGGCAGTTGGTAGACCCAGTTCGCGTTGACGATGTGAGTGGTGTCGAAATCGGATACGGCGCGATTCTGCTGCGGAATCCAGGAATTGATGACTTGGCTGGCGAAGCCGCCACCCTCAAATGTACTGACTCGTTCGGCGTTGGAGCCATCGTCGATGGACTTGGAGTATGTGTAGTTCAAATCGAATTCCAGCCCTCCGGATTTGTGCCGCAGACTGAACTGCCCGGCATTGTAGTTGCTACTACCGATGCTCCTCCATGCGTCCATGGAAGAAAACTGTGGGCTGTAAAAATTGTAGGGGGTGGGAGCGGTTTGACCAGCCAGCGTGGAACAACTGGGAAGACAAAAGGCGTCAGCTAGTTCGAGGGCCGTAGTTTCGTTTCCCTGAAAACAAGCGAACAGGTCATACATTGCCTGAGTCGCGGTAACGTTGAGCGGCACAGCGCCGTTGCTGGGGCCGCAGGGCGTTCCTGGACTATTCGTTGCCACACCCAGTTGGTTGCTAGAGAGGCCGGCGGCGCCAGGAAAGACATTTTCCCAATATTTGGTGCCAATGCTTGCCGCACTAATGCTTTGAATCGGCGTCCCGGCGTAGTATTTCCTGGCTAAGGCTTGCGCTGCCTGGAAATAAGTTGTGTTGCTGGCGGGATCTCTGAGATTGGTCGGCTCGGCCAAATCCTCCTCCTGCATGAGACGATGCGCCATGCGGAGGATGTAGGAGGCTTCGAAGACAAAATTGGAAGGTAATTCGCGGGTGATTGAAAAATCGACGACATGCGAATACGGAGTTTTCAGCTTGTCATCCAAGCCCCAAGTAATGGCGAAGCCGCCCGGAGTTGCCGCACCCGAAGGCGAAAAGACTGGAAATGGACCGGTGGGTGGCGCCCCGATCAACGGACCTAACCCACTGCTGGTGGGGATATTGAAAAGCCCCGAGTAGCGCGCGGAGCCGTCTACGGTCTGAATTCCGGCGGGGTTCACCTCGGCGGTGGTCAGGCCAAACGAGCCTTGGCGATCGAAGGTATTGGTGATGCCCTCTCCGAAGTGATCGAAATAGATGCCGTAGCCGGCGCGAATGGAGGTCTTTCCTGGGCCGCCCCACAGACGCTTCGAAAAGCCGTCATCAGCCTTTGGAGAAAAAGCAAAGGCGAGACGCGGAGCAACGTCTTTGTAGTCGTAGCCCCAGTAAGGGGCCTTTCCGTTCGCCTGGCCGGACAATTGAAAGCCGATCAGGGGATTGTAGACCTGCCCCTGCGACGCAGCCAGCCCGCGTTGATTGAACCAATCATGAAGACTGATGGTGGGTGATACCTGGGTTCCGGTGGTTTCATAGGGCGGCTGCAAGATCGTGTAGCGAAGACCGTAGGTCACAGTAAAGTTGGGCTTCACTCTGTATTGGTCCTGGCCGTAGAACTCGTATTCGTGATTTCGGAAATGGCGCGGAACGGATTCGCCCTGGGGAATCACGTTCAGGTTCTTGTTCAATTCGTAGTTGGCGTTGACCTGGGTGACGAGGCCGGCTAAAGCCGCCATGGCAAAGTCGTAGTTGGCTCCGAAATCGGAATCGACCGCGGGATAGAACGGCTGCTGAGTGGCGGGATTAATGGAAGCCGGGTCCAGGCTGCTGCCCGTATTCGCGATAGCAGAAACATTCAGCCAATACACGTTCGTCTGGCCCTGAAAAAAGTTCTGGGCGTTCGACTCGCGCAGGTTGTCGATTTGCCGATAGTTTCCGCCAAACTGAAGAGTGTGGCTACCTCTCACTTTGGTAAAGTCATCCACGATGTTTTTGACCGGGACGTGGGTGTTGATGGTGGGAGTAAAGGCATTGATATTGTCCATGCCGCGGAAATCGATATAGGGCTGGGTCTCCAGGCCCTGGATGTTGATGAGCTGGCTGATGTAACCGAAGTGAAAATTGTTGATCAGCGAACTGCTGAAAGTAGCGGTATAGCCCACCGTTATGCCCTTGTTGTTATCGTGCTCCGTTTGGCCCGCAGATTGTCCGGGAAACTCTTCGCCTCCGTCACCGGTGACGGTGTTGGGGGAGTCGACAAAGTTGCGCTCGGCCTCCCTTTCGTTATCCATGATGCCTTTGACGAACAGGCGATGGTTGCCGTCTCGGGTGAGGTTGTAATCGAACTTCACGACGTAGTCGTCCAGGCTCGACGGCAACGGAGATGGAAAGGTGTAGCCCTGGAAGTCGAGGCCATCGCCTACCGTGACGGTGTTGGGCATAGGATACTGCGTAAAAAGAGCGCTCGGGTTGGCGCCGTTAATGTTGGCCAGTAGCGGGTTTGGGCCCGGACCAAGAGGACAAGTCGGTGGAGCACTGGTGAAGCAGACAGGGTCCATCGCCTGGATCTGTTGCGGGGTCAAAGTCACGATAGCGCCGTTCGAAGGGTAGCTTATAGACCCGGTCCGAAATGCTGCGCTGGGAACGACGCGCGTCACTTGTGCATCTTCGCGCTTACGCTGGCCCTCGTACGCGGCAAAGAAAAATAAGCGGTCCTTGATGATCGGGCCGCCGACGTTCGCTCCGAACGTATTGCGGAGCAAGAACGGGGCGGTATTGGGCTCATTCGTTCCGATCTGCGCGGCCTTGTTGAACCAGTCATTCGCGGTGGTGAAGGTGGGCCGGTTGTAGGCATAGAGCGAGCCATGAACGTGGTTGGTGCCGCTCTTGGTGACTTCAGAAACCTGACCACCGGAAGAGCGGCCTGTGTCCGCGTCAGAATTGCTGGTAGTGACTTTGAGTTCCTCCACGGCGTCGAGGGGCTCGCGGATAGCTCCTGTGAAAGCCGTGCCCAGGAGTTCGTCGTTGTTGTCGACACCATCGAGGGTGATGTTGCTTTGGTCGCTGCGGGCTCCATTGACGGCACCGGCTCGGCTGTCCGATGCGCTGGAGATGTGATTGCTGTTGCCGGTGAAGACGACTCCGGTTTGCAGGCTGAGAATGCCAGCGGGATCGCGGCCCTCGAAGGGAAGGTCGGCAATTTGGTCGGCACCGAAAGCATGACCCATGGTCGCATCCTGGGTATTGACGAGAGGGGCAGTGCTGCTCACTTCTACGGTTACAGTTCCACCGGCGACCTGCATATTGACGTTAAGAGTGGCAGGAGTAGCCACTTGAAGTTCCAAGCCGCTCTGCTTGACGGCGGCGAAGCCGGCGGCGTTGACAGTCAGGTCGTACTTCGCGGGAGGCAATTCGAGAAATTGATAGTTGCCCTGGCCGTCGCTTTTGGTCGTGCGGATGAATCCCGTCGCTGGGTTGCTGAGGATCACGGTTGCGGCAGAAACGACCGCGCCTTTGGCGTCATAGACCGTACCGCGGAGCGATGTGGTGGCAGTCTGGGCCCAGACCAGAGTGCTGATTGCGAGGAAGAACCCGACCGACAGGATAAGTACACGTGAGCCGAAACGCATTGTGAACTCCTCCACCCACGGGGGCGTTGCACTTCGATTGTGTTGCCCAGGAAGTTAGGGACGTGCGCGAGACCCTGGGAGACTGATGGGGCGCTATTATGCAACTCCGGGGCCACAAAGTTCAAGCTGAATCTTCAATGGTTATGGCGGTATGAAACGTTTGAATACCGCTTTTCACATACCACGTTCCAGATTTGGAAGCCTGTTTATGCGGGGTTTCGATGCATGCGATGCGATTTACCGATGAAGAGCGCGGCGGCCGCGACTATGACCACGGGATAGCATTCCAGCGTGTAGCGAGGCTCAGGATTCTCCAGAGTGCCGAGGAACAAGGAGCGCATCGCGAGGAACAGAGCCAGAAGGCCGACGCGATAACCTTCGCTCCAGCGCAGGAGTCCCGCGAGCGCCGCAACCCCATAGGCCAAATTCACCAGGCCGAAGAGAATGCTAACAGCAAGGCATCCGCGGGCGTCATTGAACTCCCACCAGCGCGGGTCGGAAGGCAGCAATTCGGTGCGGGGGCGCAACCACATATCGGCAATGCGCACAGCGGGAAGCCACAAGTAATAACGGAACGGGGCGGAGTGAATCCTTGCTGACGCAAGCTCGGCAAACCGCGCATCGAGTTCCGGAGATACATCATGGTCGCGGTTGTAGTCTGCGAAAAGACTCGCAGTTTCCAGGCGCTGTTGCTCCGAATCGAAGGCGCGGCGCGGGAGTTGCTTCACGTTGATTTCGGAGCCGGGAACGTTCCAATAGATTTCTTCCACCGAGACATAGTCGGCGATCCAGGTCTTGGTCCAGCGATTGAATCCCACCATGACAGGTTCATCGGAATCGTTGGCGTAGCGAGGAGCGAGCGGTTGGAAGCGATGCAACGTATGCAGGTTGCGCAGCGTCCAGGGGACCAACGGCGCGAGAGCGCTGACGACTAAAATAATTGCGGAGCGCAGAATGGGAAGCAGGCGGAGCGTTTCCGATTTTTGTCCGAGGATTGCCTTCAGAAAAAGTAGAAACAAAAAACCTGCGACGGCAGCCAGCAGAATTCCACCGTCGGGCCGCAACAGGATGCAGGCTGCGACGGACAGACCGCAGCCGATCCAAACCGCGGTCGATTTTGAGTTGGCCTGCGGCGAAAAGGATGTGAATCCGCTGCAGGCCAAATCCAGCGCCAGCACGGTGAAGAAGATTTCCAGCGTTTCGGTGAGAGCCGCGGCAGAATAGTTGGCGAGGAACGGACAGACCGCGGAGAGCATGAACGCTGCTTTGGCCGCGGGCTCGTCGAACAGCCGCCGCGCCAGATCCGCTACCAGAAAACAGGAGCCCAGGTCGAATAGAACCTGAATCAGCAGGACGGCGCGGAAGTTGCTCCATCCGAAAACGGCGAAAACTGCTGCCAGAAACGCCGGGTACCCGGGCAACCGGGAGAGCGTGGGGACGACATGTCCGGAATTGGTGATGCCGTAAACGCCATACTGCAGCCAGTTCATGGCGATATCGGCGTAGAGGCGCGAATCGTCGACAATGCCGGGAAAATGAAGGACAAAGACTAGCCGCAGCGCGACTGCCACCAAAGTTCCTGCCAGAAAGAATCGAGCATCCTTACGCAGCAGTTGCAGCACGATGAGAATATAGCGCGTCGGAGTCAACTTGGCGGCGGGAAAGCGCATCTTATTCATTAATTCGTGCTTATCGGGTTGCCCCTGTGACTTCTCCAAAGAATTGACCACCTGCCGACTGCAGCATACGATGATCGATTAGCGATCCATGTCTGAACCTGTCTTTTACGACCCGCAACGCGCGCGCTGGAAACGTCTGAGACGACTGGTGGACGTATTTGTCGCGGCGCTCTCCGCGCTCATCATCTTTTTCGTCTACACGACATTGCGGGACGAACGACTGCCGGAGTTGCTGTTCTCTCCGCAGAAGCGGGCTTTCAAGGCGCTGAAAGAAAACGAAAAGGATAAAGGGCGCGAGCGTCAGAAAAAGCTGGCCAGCCGCTCCCACCGGAAGTCGAAGTTGCCGGCATCCGAGGTGAAGTTAAATCAGGAAGAGGGCATTCGGGCGGCGTTCTATGTTCCCTGGGATGCGGCCAGCTTTTCTTCCCTGCGCGACTTCGCACGCCAGATTGACTTGCTTTATCCCGACTGGCTGCACGTGCTCACTCCCGACGGACGTCTGCAGGGCGTGGACGACCAGACGAACAAATTTTTCGATGTAGTGCAGAACAACTCCGTGCGCCCGGTTGACGACCGCGTAATGCCGTTTGTTAAAGCGGAAGCCTCCAACATGGAGGTCTTCCCAATGATTAACAACTTCGACGGTGCGAACTGGGTGGGAGACATCACGGGATTTCTGAATGATCCTGAGGCGCGTGCGGTATTTCGCAAACAGGTGGGAATGTTTCTTTCCTCCGACCGCTTTGGCGGCGTCATGGTGGACTTCGAAGCCTTCCCCGATTCTGGACAGCCGGGATATGTGGCTCTGCTGAACGAGCTTTCGTCGGACCTGCATGCGCGAGGCATGAAGCTGTATGTCAGCGTGCCGCCGCACAACAAGGGATTCAACTACGCCGCAATTTCCGCGCCCGCGGATGGAGTGGTCGTCATGAATTATGACGAACACTATCCTGGAGCTGCATCGGGGCCGGTCGCTTCCCAGGACTGGTTCGTCGAGAACCTGAAATTCGCGGTAAGCGCGATTCCCAAGGAGAAGCTGATCTGCGCCATCGCCAACTATGGATATGACTGGGTGCTCAGGCCGAAGAAAGGAAAGCTGCCGCCCGAGGTACATGACAGTTCCGTCAGCGTGCAGGAAGCGTGGCTGGCGGCGCGCGATTCGGATGAAGATGTAACCTTCGATGACGATGCGCTCAATCCGCACTTCAGTTACCTGGACGAGCGCAGCCTGCGCCACGACGTGTGGTTTCTGGATGCGGTGACGGCGTTGAACCACATGCGAGCTGCACAGACTTTGGGCATCCAGACTTTTGCTTTATGGCGACTGGGCGGCGAGGATCGATCGTTATGGCGGGTGTGGGACGTTCCCGGCGACCCCGGCGCCGCCGACAAACTGCGAGATGTAGCACCGGGCCAGGATGTCGACATGGAGGGGCAGGGCGAAATCCTCCGTATCGAAGACCGGCCAACCCACGGCACTCGCGACCTTACCATCGACGCAAACACAAAGCTGATCACCGACGAAAATTTCCAGAACCTGCCGGAACCTTTTCGCGTGGGGCGCTACGGGTACAGCCCCAATGAGGTGGTGCTCACTTTCGACGATGGCCCCGATCCGGAATGGACGCCGAAAATTCTCGACGTGCTTAAGCGTGAAAACGCGACAGCCACATTTTTTCTGATCGGCATCCAGACGGATAAATTTCCGGGAATCGCGAAACGGATTTACAACGAAGGCCATACCATCGGCAATCACACCTTCACGCACCCCGATGTCAGCAATATTTCTTCAACCTACATGAAGGTGGAGTTGAATCTTACGGAACGGCTATTCGCCAGTCTGATGGGCATTCGCGCCAAGTTGTTGCGGCCGCCCTATGCCATTGACGAAGAGCCTGACACCGCCGACCAGGTGAAACCGCTGGAGTTCGCGCAAGACATGGGCTACATCACCGTCGGGAACCGAATTGATCCCAATGATTGGAGTGACAAACCGCGGCGGCACACGGCCGAAGAGATTTCGTCGTACGTGCTGGCACACCTGCCGCCTTGCGGGCCGAACGACCTTCGCTGTGGCAACATCGTGTTATTGCATGACGGCGGCGGCAATCGTGCTGAGACAGTTCGCGCATTGCCCATGATCATTGACGGCATTCGGGCGCGCGGTTATTTGATTGCGCCGGTCTTTCAATTGTTCGGCAAGACTCGCGCGGACGTAATGGCTCCGCTAAGCGCTGGAGAACGATGGGCGGCGCGCCTGGATGGGCTGGGCTTCTGGCTCTTCGAAGCAGGCATCATCTCGATCACGTGGATATTTTTCCTCGGCGATCTGCTCATGACAGGGCGCTTGCTATTTATTGGAACGTTTGCGATCTATGATCGGCTGCAGGAAAAAATATTTGGCAAGCCGGCGGAAGTGGCCTCGTACAAGCCGAAGGTTGCGGTGCTGATTCCCGCCTATAACGAAGAGAAAGTGATTGTGCGCACGGTTCGCGCCGCGCTCAATTCCGATTATCCCAACCTGCGCGTGATCGTGATAGACGACGGATCCAAAGATCGCACGCTAGCCGTCGCGCGGGCCGCCTTCGTTCCCGAGGAAAAAGCTGGAAAGGTCCTCATCCTTACCAAGGTGAACTCTGGCAAGGCGGAAGCACTCAATTATGGCATCGAGCATATCGAGGATGCGGAACTTTTCGTGGGCATCGACGCCGACACGATCATCGCGAGTGACGCCATCTCGCGCCTGGTGCCGCATTTCATCAATCCCAAGGTTGGGGCGATTGCGGGCAACGCCAAGGTGGGGAACCGAGTGAATTTGTGGACGCGCTGGCAAGCGCTGGAATACATCACCAGCCAGAACTTCGAGCGCCGTGCCTTGGATGTGCTGGGCGCTGTCAGCGTGGTGCCGGGAGCGATTGGAGCGTGGCGTGTTTCCGCGGTGCGCGAGGTGGGCGGCTACCAGATTGATACAGTCGCCGAGGATGCCGATCTGACGATGGCTTTATTGCGCCGGGGCTACCGCGTGGAATACGAAGACATGGCGTTGGCCTATACCGAGGCGCCCACCAATGCGAATGGCCTGATGCGCCAGCGTTTCCGCTGGTCCTTTGGAATTCTGCAGGCGGTTTACAAACATAGCGGGGTTTTCGGGCGCAAGGGAGCGCTGGGGTTTGTCGCGCTACCGAACATTGTGATCTTCCAGATTCTGCTGCCCCTGGTGTCGCCGCTCATCGACATCATGTTCGCCTTCGGCGCTCTCTGGTATTTCATTCAGAAACATTTTCATCCAGACTCCACCGATCCCTCGAGTTTTCACAAACTGGTTGCGTTTTTCTTCGCCTTCCTGGTGATTGACTTTCTGGCGTCGGCGCTGGCGTTCGCGCTCGAACGACGCCGGCCCGATGACAAAGAAGACCCTTGGCTATTGAGCCAGGTGTGGCTGCAACGCTTCGCCTACCGGCAGGTATTTTCAGTAGTGCTGTTCAAGACGCTGAAGCGCGCCCTGGAAGGCAGGAAATTTGCGTGGGACAAATTGGAGCGTACGGCGGCCGTGAAGCGGGTGGCGTCGGAGGATCGAGAGTCGGTCAACGTGCCGTAAGAGCGGCGACGACTCCGCGCATTAATTTACCGGAACAGCAGCTGCGAAAACTCCGCCAGATTCCGCCGCCACAGCATCCAGGTGTGCATTCCCGGCGTTTCGATTTCTGTTGCTTTCACGCCTTTGGTCTTCAACCATTCGCGCAGGTTGCGGTTGGTCGTGATCAAATGATCCTCGGTGCCACAGGCAACCCATAGCAGATGAAGTTGCTGGTTGGCTTGCGCATCCAGCGATGGAAAATCTTTCGCGAAGTCTTCGGGGATACCGCCGCACGCCGTCGGCGACGAAGGAATAACCGTAATAATCGGGAGCAAGAGAGGTTGTGGTTAAACTCCAGACGCCTTGGTCATCCTTCTGCAGTGCTTGCGGCTCGGCGCCTTCGATGTCGAGCTCCACGTCTTTTGCGTTGGGCGCGCGGAAGCGGAACGTCACACTGCCGTCAGAGTGCACCTCGGGAGAAACCAGCGAGAGGAGTGTTGCCGGAGACGGCGCAGGTTTCACTTGTTGAGCTGCTGCAAACCCCGTCGGACAAAACAGAAGCAAGAACACATACGCGGAAATGGGTGAGGTTGCATTGCGTGCTCCGTAACGGAGGGAAAGATGATGATTATTGTTTCTGCGCTGCAACTTCCAACCGCGTCTCGGCCTTGTGCATGGCGTTGAGCGCGCGCTCGACATCGACATTCGTATCGCCGCTGGTGAGGCGCTGCTCGGCTCGGGCTTTGGCCTTGCGGGCGCGCTCCACATCGATCTCGGAAGGGCGCTCGGCGGTTTCGGCGAGGATCGTTACTTTATCTGGCAGTACTTCCGCAAAGCCCCAGGCGACCGCGAGATGCTGGTCCTGTCCGCCCTCGCGAAAAGTGATTTCGCCCACGGCCAGTTCGGTGATCAGCGGGGCGTGTCCGGGCAGGACGCCCAGATATCCGTTTTTGCCGGGAATCTGAACTTCCGCAGCCGTCGTCTCGACCACTTTCTTTTCCGGCGTGACGATCTCGAGTTGGAAAGTATCTGCCATAAACCAGCTGTCAGCTTCAGCCTTCAGCTATCACTTTATTCCAGCAGCAGTGCCCTTCACGGAAGAGCTGACCGCTGAAAGCTGTTCTACGCTGCTGTCTTCATTTTCTCCGCCGCTTCCAGCACTTCCTCGATTGGGCCTTTCATGTAAAAGGCCTGCTCGGGAATGTCGTCGTATTTGCCTTCGACAATGGCCTTGAAGCCTTTCACGGTGTCGGCGATCTTGACGTAACGGCCTGCCGCTCCGGTGAACTGCTCGGCGACGTGGAAGGGCTGCGAAAGGAAGCGTTGAATTTTTCGCGCGCGAGCCACGGCGAGCTTCTGATCTTCGCTAAGTTCGTCGATACCGAGAATCGCGATGATGTCCTGCAAATCTTTATACGTCTGCAGTGTTCTCTTTACCGACTGCGCCACGTCGTAATGCTCCTGGCCGACGATGCGCGGATCGAGAATGCGCGAGGTCGAGGCCAGCGGATCAACGGCGGGATAGATTCCAATCTCGGTTAAGGCGCGGGAGAGCACGGTGGTCGCGTCGAGGTGAGCGAAAGTTGTGGCCGGGGCGGGATCGGTCAAATCGTCGGCGGGAACGTAAATCGCCTGCACGGAAGTGACCGAACCTTTCTTGGTTGAGGTGATGCGCTCCTGCAGTTCGCCCATTTCCGTTGCCAGGTTGGGCTGGTAGCCTACGGCGCTGGGCATGCGGCCCAGCAGCGCCGACACTTCCGATCCGGCTTGGGTGAAACGGAAAATATTGTCGATGAAGAGGAGCGTGTCCGCGCCCTCGGCGTCACGGAAATACTCCGCGACGGTGAGGCCGGTCAGCGCCACGCGCAAGCGGGCACCGGGAGGCTCGGTCATTTGTCCGTAGATGAGAGCGGCTTTCGAGTGCGCCGGATCGCCGGGCTTGATCACGCCGGACTCCGTCATCTCGAGCCAGAGGTCGTTGCCTTCGCGGGTGCGCTCGCCGACGCCGGCAAACACGGAGAATCCGCCGTGGTTCTTGGCGACGTTGTTGATCAGCTCCATGATGACGACGGTCTTGCCGACGCCGGCGCCGCCAAACAAGCCGATCTTGCCGCCCTTCAGGAACGGTTGAATGAGATCGACAACTTTCACGCCGGTCTCAAACATTTCCGCCGTGGTGGCCTGCTCGTCGAAGGCAGGTGCCAGACGATGAATCGGCATCCGTTCCTTGTACTCGATGGGGCCGAGTTGATCGACGGGCTCGCCGATCACGTTCATCACGCGGCCCAGCGTGCCGCGGCCCACCGGGACGGAAATCGGGCCGCCTTGATCGATGGCGTTCATGCCGCGCACCATGCCGTCGGTGGCTTCCATCGCGATGCAACGCACGCGGCCTTCGCCGAGATGCTGCTGCACTTCGAGAATCACGTTGATGGGAGTGGGCACGGTAAAGCCGTCACTCACGACTTTCACGGCTTGATAAATAGGCGGAAGGTGGCCTTCGTGAAATTGCACGTCGACGGCCGGCCCCGCGATTTGGATAACATGTCCGATATTTTGTGGCATAAATTCAGCTTCTAGCTGCTAGCTCCTAGCTGTTAGCTAATCGTTTTAATCTATCTACACCCATGCGGAGTAACTCGCGAATTTCTCAATCACAAATTCCGTCTTGCTAGAAGCTAGTAGCCGGAGCTAGAAGCTTCTTACATCGCGGCGGCGCCGCTCACAATCTCGATAATCTCTTTTGTGATCTTCGCCTGGCGCGCGCGGTTCATGGCGAGCGTGAGCGAGTCGATCATGTCCGTAGCGTTGCTGGTCGCAGAATCCATTGCAGTCATGCGCGCGGCGTGCTCGGCTGCCACCGATTCGAGCAGGGCGCGGAAAATCTGGATCGCCACATACTTCGGCAACAACGCCCGGAATAATTCTTCGGGCGATTGCTCGTAAATGTAATCCACTTGGGCCGTACCGAATTGCGACGGTGCCGCTTCGCCCTCTGATTGGGAGCTGCGCAGGCCCACGCCCGCGCTGATTGCGGCTTCCTTAGCTCTCTTCTTTTCTTCCTCCGTCATCTCCTCGGCGAGGCGGACGGTCTGTTCGCCGATCTGCTCGACGGGAAGAATCTGTTCCACGATCAGGCGCTGCGCAATTACGGATTTGAATTCGTTGAATACAACGTAGACCGCGTCGATCTCTTCACGCTGGTAACGGCTGATCACGCTCTCCGCCAACGAGCGTGCCTGGGAAAATTCCAGCTTGCCGAGAACGCCAACATGTTCTCCGGTGATTTGTATGGGACCAGCACGCTCGGCTTTTTCTGGCGGAGTTTCCAGCGATTCTTCGGGCTCGGCCAGGCTGTGGGTCTGAACTTGAGCAGCGGGATAGCGTCTGCGCAGGAAGTCGCGCCCTTTGCGGCCGATGGCTTCGATATCGACGTTCTTTCCGGCTTTCGACTCGAGAAAACGCGTGGCGGCTTTGGTAACGTTGGCGCTGAAGGCGCCCGCCAGGCCTTTGTCGCCAGTAATCACGATCAGCAGGATATTCTTCTCTTCCCGCTGCGCCAGCAGAGGATGCTTGGGCTCGCCCGTCTCGGGATCGTAGATCTCAGCGCGCGACACAAGCGACTTCAGCACATTCGTCAGCATGCGGGCATAGGGACGCGCCGCCATGGTGCGATCCTGCGCACGGCGCAGCTTGGCTGCCGAGACCACCTTCATGGCCTTGGTGATCTGCCGCGTGTTCACCACGCTGCGGATACGACGCCGAATGTCGAGTATGTTTGCCATTGGAAATCAGTTGTCAGTTCCTAGTTGCCAGTTAGAACCGCTCGGCTCTGAGTTCTTGCTGAGAACTGAGAACTGGGAACTGCCGACTATTATTTCGCTACTGCTTCACGCTCCGATACGAATTGCTGCTTTGCCTGCTTGATCACATCGGTGAGCTGCGCCTTCAGGCCGTCATCAAGGATTTTCTTCTCCATGATCGTGCGCAGCAGGCCGGAGTTGGTTGCGTCTACGTACTTGTACAATTCTTTCTCGAAGTCGCGGACTTGATTCACCGGGAGGTCATCGAGAAATCCTCCGGTACCCGCAAAGATGATCAAAATCTGTTTGGAGAATGGCAGCGGCGAAAACTGGTCTTGCTTCAGCAGTTCGACCAGTCGCTGGCCGCGATTGAGTTGAGCTTGCGTGGCCTTATCGAGATCGCTGCCGAAGGAGGCGAAGGCGGCCAGTTCGCGGTACTGCGCCAGTTCCAGCTTGAGCGTTCCGGCCACTTGCCGCATGGCTTTGATCTGCGCGCTGCCGCCGACGCGGCTCACGGATAATCCTACGTTCACCGCGGGACGCACACCTTGATTGAACAAATCCGTTTCCAGATAAATCTGGCCGTCGGTGATGGAAATGACGTTGGTCGGAATGTAGGCGGAAACGTCCCCGGCCTGGGTTTCGATGACGGGGAGAGCGGTGAGGGATCCGCCGCCGTTTTTATCGCTGAGCTTGGCCGAGCGCTCGAGCAAGCGCGAGTGGAGATAGAAGACGTCTCCGGGATAGGCCTCGCGGCCGGGCGGGCGGCGCAGCAGCAGCGAGATTTCGCGGTAGGAGGCGGCGTGCTTCGACAGATCGTCGTAGATGACGAGCGCATGGCGCTTGGTGTCGCGGAAATATTCTCCGATGGCGCACGCCGCGTACGGGGAAATGTACTGCATAGGCGCGGGTTCGGAGGCCGACGCCGCCACCACGATGGTGTATTCCATCGCTCCGGCGTCTTCGAGAATTTTCACGACTTGCGCGATCGACGAGCGCTTTTGGCCGATCGCGTTATAGATGCAGATCAGGTCGTTGCCCTTGCTGTTGATGATGGTATCGAGGGCAACGGCGGTCTTGCCGGTCTGGCGGTCGCCGATGATCAATTCGCGCTGACCGCGACCGATGGGGATCATGCTGTCGATGGCCTTGAGCCCGGTGGCCATGGGCTCGCGCACCGGCTGGCGGTCGATGACGCCGGGCGCGAGACGCTCGAGAGCGATAAATTTGTCGGTGGTGATCGGGCCTTTGTCATCAATGGGGCGGCCGAGGGAATCGACGACGCGGCCGATCATGGCATCGCCCACGGGTACGCTCATGATGCGTCCAGTGCGCTTCACTTCGTCGCCTTCTTTAATCTCGGTGTATTCGCCGAGCAGCACCACGCCGACCTGGTCTTCTTCCAGGTTCATGGCAATACCGGCCACGCCGTGCGGGAAGGAAAGAAGTTCGCCGGCCATGACTTTGTCGAGTCCATAGACGCGGGCAATGCCGTCGCCCAGGGTGATGACGGTGCCGGTCTCGTCCACGGAGATCTTGGTTTCGTAGTTCTCGATCTGCTCGCGGATCAGTTTGGTTATTTCGTCTGCTTTGATCTGTGCCATAAGTAGCTCTCAGCTGTCAGCGATCAGCCTTCAGCTCAATCCTTCGCGGTCCGGCCAACAGCTGATGGCTAATTGCCGCTGATCTGTTCCCGAATTCTTTCCAACTGGCCTTTTACCGAACCGTCGTAAATCGTGCTGCCGACGCGGACTACGGCGCCTCCCAGAAGGGACGCATCCTGGGCGTAGTGGGCGCGGACTTTTTTGCCGGTCAGCTTACCGACCTGCGTCTCAAACTCGCGCTTCTCCGTATCGACTAATTCCCGGACGGTGATGATCTGGGCTTCGGCGAAACCCAGCCGGGCGTCGAGTTCTTTCACCAATTGCGTGATCACGGGTTCAAGAAAATGAGTTCGGCGATGATCGATCAGAACGGCAACCAGATTTCTTGCCTGCTTAGAAATTCCGTCGCGCTCGGCAATCACATCCAGCACGCGGCGTTTCTGGTCGGCGGGAATCGCAGGATTCTCCCACACGCGGCGTAGGTCGGAGCTCTGGGCCATGAGACTGGCGATGGCGCGCAAATCTGCGAGGGCGCGATTCACGTCGAGATGCGAACTGAGGACGACGTCAGCAAAGGCACGGGAATAAGTGCTGGCGACCGAAGCCATGCGCTAGTGCCCGTCCTTTCCCGAGCCGTCCCCTGAGGGCGTTACGCCCAACTGGCTGGCAAAATTTCGCACCAGCGTCTGATCGGTGGCGGCATCCACGCGAATCTGCTTCTGCGCCAGGGCAACTGCTAAATCCGCGGCATAGGCCGTGAGCTCGCGCCGCGCCGCTTTGGCGGCGGCGGCAATTTCCTGCTGCGCCGATTCTACGATCTTGCGCTTATCTTCCTGGGCGGCGGCTTGAATGCGCGCTTCCTCCGCGGCGGCTTCCTTTTCCGCGGCGTCGCGCATCATGCCAATTTCCCCGTCCAGCTTCATCAGCCGTGATTCGATTTCAGCCAGCCTCCGGCGCGCTTCTTCGCTGGCTTTCTGCGCCTCCTGCATCGCCTTCTGGATGGCCGCCGTGCGCGCGTTGAAAAATCCGGGCAAATACTTTCGGCTGGCCCAGAAAATCACTCCCGCGATCAGGGCAAAATTCAGCAGCACGCTCACCCAGTAGGCATGGCGCATACTCAGACCTGTCCACTTGGCGATCAGGCTCACTGAGGACGACTGCTTGAATTCGCCATTTTCGTCTTTTTCTTCACCCGCAACTTCCCGCGACTCGTGCACCAGTTGCTGACCGAAGCTCCGCGCCGGCGGCGCCTGCCTGACCTGGTGCTGCTGCGGATCGGTTGCAGGCTTCTGCTGCGCGTACAACGGCGCGAACGTCACGAAGAAAATTACTGCGAGAAACGCCAGCAGGCTCAGGCGGGGCATTGTTCCGGAGATTCCATTCACCTTCTTACCGGAGGACATCGTCTTCGAGATCGCACAGGTTGACATTAGCGTGCGGCTCCAGCCGGCTGCAATACGCGCCGCATGATTTCGGTAGCCAGAGCTTGAACCTGGCCCTGCAATCCAGCCTGGGCCGCTTCGCGATCTTTCTCGATATCGCTCTTCGCGGCCTGCACCTGCGCCTGGGCTTGGATGCGGGCTTCGTGCATGGCAGCGGCGCGCGCGTCCAGCGCTGCCTTGCGGCGGGCTTCCTGCGCGCGGAATAATGCAGCGCGCGCCTCACGCAGGCTCTGCTCGTACTCGGAGGTGCGCGCCTCAGCGGCGGCAATGTCAGCCCGCGATTTCTCCACTGCGCCTTCGGTTTTGCTGCGGCGCTCCTCGAGCACACGTCGCAAAGGTTTATGGACGATAGTCGTGTAAAGCGCGTAGAGCAGCGCCAGCAGAATTATGGTCGGTACGGATCCGAGCAGTAATCCGCCTAGTTGACGTAGCGTTTCATCCATTGAGTGCGCTATACAGGGAAATGAGGGCTATGAAAACTGTTAAGTCTAACGTCCGAAGGAGTTTATGTCAACGCAGAGGGGTGGATTTTCGGGCAATTCCCCGGGCGGCCGAAGTGCCGAAGTGGGAGAATTTTCCTTTGTCAAGCCCTAACTATTTGGCGCCGTGCAGAAACTTGCAACTAACGCTTGACATCCCGGGAAAGAGGATTAGCATTGAACTATCACCTCCGATCCAATTCAGGATCGAATGGGCCGATAGCCAAGGAATGTCACCGCTTCTTGGTTGCCGGCCCATTTAAATTATCGGGCATCCGTGATCGCCCATTCTCTCACTCGCCTTGCGACCGACTCCGGCGCCTCGACATCCAACTCCACTGCACCGTCTTTGTATTCCCGGGAATAAATGCGCGCCTTGGCTTCCAGCAGGGCCAGCGTCTTGCCTTCCTTCTGTGGAATGCGTAGATGCACGCGGCTGACGCGGTCTTCGTCGATCATGGCATCGATGCGTTCCAACAACTTGTCCAGACCTATGCCCTCGGCGGCGGAAACATAGACCGTATTCGCATCGTCGCGATGAGCGTCATGCACCAGGCTCTCAGCCACTTCCACATCCAGCAGATCAACTTTATTCATCACGCGCAGGCGCGGCTTCTTCTCCGCTTCCAGTTCTTTCAAGACAATCTCGACCTGCGCGTCCTGCTCGGCGGAAAGGCGGCTGCTGGCGTCGGAAACATGAAGAATCAGCGAGGCGCGTTGCACTTCCTCGAGCGTGGCGCGGAAGGCCGAGACCAGCGTGTGCGGCAGGCTGCGAATGAATCCTACGGTGTCGGAGAGCAGAATTTTGCGCTTCGATGGGAGAACGACGGCGCGGATCGTGGGATCGAGGGTGGCGAACATGCGCGGCGAAGCCAGCACGGCGGCTTGCGTGAGGGCGTTGAACAGCGTGGACTTTCCGGCATTGGTATAGCCCACCAGCGCGACAGTCGCCACTGGCGCGGATTCTCGCCGCTGCCGTTGCTGGGCACGAATGCGGCGTACGTTCTCCAGTTGCTGCTCGACGTGACGAATGCGGCGGTAAATCTTTCGACGGTCAGTTTCGAGTTGGGTTTCACCGGGACCGCGCGTACCGATGCCGCCGCCGAGCTGCGACATTTCGATGCCGCGCCCGGCAAGCCGGGGTAACAGGTATTGCAGCTGCGCCAACTCCACCTGCAACTGGCCTTCCCGGGTGCGGGCGTGACGGGCAAAGATGTCGAGGATGAGTTGCGTCCGGTCGATCACACGACGCTTGACGATTCTTTCGATGTTGCGCTGCTGCGAGGCGGTGAGATCGTGATCGAAGAGGAGCAGGTCGGCATTTACCGAGGCGGCCGCGCCAGCAATTTCTTCCAGCTTGCCTGAGCCGATCAACGTGGCTGGATCTGGCCGGTCGCGGCGCTGCAGAATTTCGCCGACAACTTTCGCGCCAGCACTTCCCGCCAGCGTGCGCAGTTCGGCCAGAGATTCTTCCGCGTCAAATTCCGGAATGCTTGGTTTATTGGTGCTGGGCTTTGCCGAGGCATGCGCCGGGAGTGCAGCCTTCGCATTCGGAGCAGGCTGAATGGAGGCGGCATCGCGCGCGGCCTGCGCCTGTGCCGTGACCTTTGCCCCACCGCGGGAGCGCGTGCGCACGTCGAGGCCAACCAAGAAGGCGCGCTCCTGGGAATCCTCAGGGAGTACGGGCGGAGTGCCGAGCGGCATACGTCCGGCAACGGGCATGCGTGCGCGAGTCTTCTTGGGATGTGCCTTGCGCAAACCGAAAACGCCTTACCCTTCGGTACCGGAAGCGCTTGCCGCCGACGCGGTAGCCGGGACCGATGCGGAGGCCGTTGCGGTGGTTCCGGCCACAGTCTTCCCGTCGGAATGCACTGCGTGCGTGCCATGCGGTAGCGGACGGCCCATGACCACGGTCGAGATGGCGTGTTTGAAAATCAGTTGCTCTTGTCCGTTGGCCTCCAACACTACCGAATATTTGTCGAAGGAACGAATGCGGCCCGTCAGCTTTACTCCGCTCAGCAGATAAATCGTGATGCTCAGTCTCTCTTTTCGGGCCGTGTTAAGGAAGGAATCCTGAATGTTCTGCGCCGGCTTATTGCTATCCATAGCCGATCTCCTTAGATTTTGACCTGCGAACTATCCAGCTGCGCCTTCGGCATTTGCCTCAGGATCAGCTCAAAACCAACAGCGCTTCCTCGCGGCCTTCGGCCCAAGGAATACGGGGGGCAACCTGCCTTAGCGCCACGGCTCCGATTTTCCGAGGCCGCGCCGCCGAGCAGGCAACTGCGAGTACAATACGGCGTCCTGATGCTCTTTTCAACCCGGAACTTGCGGCGGTCGCCATTTGTTTCAGGTTTGTTTCAATGTTGAAGACGCCGCGTTGTGTACAATCGGCCCGGTGGGCAGATTCCACCGCGTGAAATCTTAGGAGGCAGCATTCTTATGGCAGGCGCCGCTCTCGCAACGTTTTTAGGACCGCAGATCAATTTCCCCTCCGACGTCAAGACGAACGTCGAGATACTTTTGCGCTGGGTACACTTCCTGGCCGGGATCACATGGATTGGACTTCTCTATTTTTTCAATCTGGTCAACGTTCCGCTGATGAAAGAACTCGACCCTACAACCAAAGGCAAGGTGATGCCCGCGCTAATGACGCGCGCTCTGATGTGGTTTCGCATGTCAGCGGCGCTGACGGTGCTGGCCGGAATCAGCTACTGGGAAATCATTGTGAGCTCCGATGTCCACAATGCGCAGGCCCTGGGACTAAACCCGTCGCATGGCGCGGTGATGGGCAGCTTTTTTCTGATCTGGACAATTGTGTGGGGAGTGCTTTACGCGTGCCTGATCCCCGGCAAAGGAATCTTCGACAACGGCGCATTCGTGGGAGTCGTTTATGCGGTGGTCGTCGCGGTGGCGTCCTGGCTCTTCCTAAGCTTGAACAGCCATGGCTGGGAGAGCAGCCGGTTGCTTTCCATCGGAATCGGCGGCGGTATCGGGTGGGTGATGCTGCTGAACGTGTGGGGCGTGATCTGGCGGATCCAGAAACGGATGATCCAATGGACCCGCGACAACGCCACCAACGGCACGCCCATGCCGGATAAGGCCAAGAGCATGGCCCGGCAAGCCTTTCTGGCGAGCCGCGCCAACGCCTGGTTGTCGGTGGTGATGCTGTTCTTTATGGGAGCGGCGAGTCATTACCCGATGTTTGGGAAGTGAACCGCTGGAGAAGACAATATTGACGCAAGAAAAGGGCCAGCCTTCCGGCTGGCCTGACGTTTGGGGAGACTCTGCCCTAAAAGTCGATTCGTAACGCGACTTGCAGGACACGCGCATCGTTTGCTGTGGAGGTAATTACGCCGAAGTTGCCTCCCGCGGAAAATGGGCTGGAGATGTCCGCGGTAGCGTTTGTGCCTGGCAAACCAAGGTTCGTGTGGTTGAAAACGTTGAACGCGTCTCCACGGAGTTCGACGCCGACCTTCTCCGTGACGGGGAAGTGCTTTGCGAGTCCCAAATCCACATCGAAAAAGTGTGGACCCCTTAGGTTATTACGACTGCCGGCCTGCAAACCCAGCGGACCTGTGAACGCCCCAACCGCCGCGTCGGGGTTAGAAAACAGCTGGATCTGCGGAAATCCCGAAGCCGGGTTAACGGCCACATGCGGATTTGTTGCGATCGCGGCGTTGTTGCCGTCGAAAACAGCAGGGGCGTTGTCGGCGAAGCTGATGGGAAAAGCGTTGGCGACGGTCTGGAAGGCCAAACCTGTCTGCCATGTGGTTATTCCGGAAATCTGCCAGCCTCCCAGCACCTCATCCGCCCACCGCGGAATGGTGCTCCCGAAAGCTCTCCCGCGACCCACGGGGATCTGATACAAGACATCGGATGTGATCACGTGGGTTACGTCAAAATCAGAGTTGCCGTAGCAGACGCCGATATTGATCGAGTCGCACATGATGCCGCCGGCACCATTCGATCCAAATGCCTGGTTCGCGGGAGCAGAAATGTTGTCAAGAGAATGCGACCAAGTATAGTTCACGTCAAACTGTAGTCCCTGTGACAACCTCTTATGCAGCTGCACCAGCAGGCCGTTGTAGTTTGAATAACCCTTGTTGGTGATATAAAGCTGCGTTCCGAATTGCGGCGCAAGGCCCACCCCCGCCGGCAGAACTCCCGCTCCTCCGAGAGCTTGCACTGTGTCTCCGAGATCGCCACGGAACACGAGCGCGTTAAGTATGTCCGTTACAAACTGGGAGCAATTCGGCTCCGGGCTCGGGAACCCGAACAGAAGGGAAACGCCAGGGCAATCGGTGCCATAGTGGTTTTCCGAGGCTGCGGTCATTTGATTCTCGAAAAACGGCTGGGGCGTGACCGCTCCGCCGTTTCCCTGTCTAACTTGCTGCGACAGACTGGCAAAAGCCGCCGCCAAGTGTTGGCCAGATGCGGTATCTGTGAAATCCACTACCTGCCCGGCATCCGCCTGAGTCAACAGACGATGCGCAAAGCGGCCGATGTAAGTCGCTTCCACTAAAAAGTGTCCCGGAAGTTCACGCTGGACTCCAAAGCTAATCATCTCTGAGTACGGCACTTTCAAATGGGGGTCAATGGCGTAATTGAACAATCCCGCCCCGGTGAGCTCTCCGGTAGGTACTCCATTTGTCGTAAACGGTGCATAAGGCAGGGTCACTGGCGGCGCAGGAGCAACGCTGCCGGCGGGCAACGTGCCAACCGGAGTAAACCTGGGATCGTTGGTCAGCGCTTGCGTGGCCGATTCTCCGAACCCATAGTTCACTGCGGTCGAGTTCTGGAAGATGTACGCGTATTGGTCTTGCAGGAAGTTCAGAGCGTTAGTCACCGGATGGTCAAAGATGATCCCGGCCCCGCCGCGTATAACGGTTTTCCGGTCGCCCAGGAGGGTTCCCCAAAATCCGTCTTTCGAAGACGGGCTGTACGAAAAACTGACCTTCGGCGCAAAATCATGCCAATCGGGGTGATAGAGCCCGGGCCCATGATTCGCCTTACCGGACAAACCATAGGCGACCACCGGGGCCACGGAGAAGTTGTCTGCTCCCGATCCGCCGGCTTGGCCGGCTGCAAGCCGTGGATCGATCACCTGGTCGAACCCAACATTGGGAGTCGATTCAAGCCCGTGCACCTCGTACGGAACTCCATAATACTGATAGCGCAGACCGTAGGTTAGCGTAAGGTTGGGCGTTGTTTTCCACGAATCCTGCAAATAGGTTTCGGTTTCATAGTACCGATACTGGCGAGTGTGCCCGGTGCCCTGCGCCAACGCTTGCAACTGCGCATTGTAGTTGTAGCTGGTGTCAACAAAACCAAGTCTTCCCAACGCAAAGGTGAAGGCGCTATCCCAATCAAGCTCCGCGCCCGCAGTTGCTTGAAGATCCGCCGGCCGAAGGTTAGAAGTTAAACTGCTCAGACCCCCGCCCAATCCAAAGCTTGAGTCGTTGAAATCATTAAGCAGTTTGTCGGTGGTCTTGATCGGCTTGAACGTTCCACCGAATTGAAACGTGTGCTTGCCGCGAACCCAAGTAAAATCGTCGCGAAACACGGGAATCGGTACTGTGCGCCCCTGAGTGCTTCCATCGAGATAAGGCGCGGATAGGAGATTACCGTTTTCGCCGTTGTTATCGAAAATCTGATACTGGTTGACTCCCACAGGATTGTAAAGAGTGTTGAAGCTGAGTTCCTGGCGAGTCTCCCCATAAATGAACTGGTTGATCTTTGTGTTGCTAATGGTCCAGGTGTGGCCAAAAACGTAGGCATAGCTGTGGTCAATAACCGCCTTTGTTAGCGGGTCGCCTGCGAACTGGATAGAAGGGGTGCCGACGAAGCCATCGTCCGTTTCGCGCACCAGGCTTCCCCTCACAAAGATCTTCATTTTGCTAGTGATATTTGCGTCAATGCGGGCGACATAGTCGTTCAGAGTCTGGTTGCTTGGAGCGTCATATACATACCCGCCAGTGTTGATGCCGTCCCCGAGGGCGGTGCTGTTCGAATGAGGATAACGGCCTTGGATGAAGCTCATAAGCGTGGGAGACCACCCAATCCCCTGGGGATCGAGCGCCGCTACCTGCGTCGACGTTAAGGTTGTAACCCCGCCACCGGAGTTGATGTATGAGACGTCGCCGTTGCGGAAAGAATCCAACGGCACAACCTGAGAGTTGCTAGCTTGGTGGGCGTCTCTTCGGCCTTCATAGTTAAAGAAGAAAAACAGCTTGTCTTTCCAAATTGGCCCGCCCAAGTCGCCACCGAACTGGTTGCGCACGAGCTGTTCCCTGGGAACCTTCGGGTTAGCAAAGTTGTTGAAGAAGTTATTGGCTTCGAAGTCGGTGTTGCGGTTGTACTCATACAAAGCCCCATGAAACTGGTTGCCGCCACTCTTGGTCACGAGATTGATCTGTGCGCCGCTACCTCGGCCCTCGGCCGACAGTGGGTTAGCCACTTCTCCGCGAAATTCCTGGACCGAATCCACAGGCGCGTTCGCAACCGTAGTGAATGCGAAGCCACCGGCAAAATCGTTGATATCCAGTCCGTCGAGGCTGACATTGCCTTGATCTGTTCGCGCGCCTGCGGTTGCGCCATCACGGCTTTGATTGGGGTCGTCACTACTGGCGGCAGAAATTACGCCCGGCTGCAAGCGCATGAGTGCGGCGGGATTATCGCGAATCTGGACGGGCAGCTCATGCACCATGTTCATGTCAAAGCTGTTCCCCACGCTAGCATCCGTGGTGTCCAGCGATATCGCGCTGCTCTCGCCCTTCACCTCAATGGTGGTCGAGCTCTTGCCTATCTTCAATTCCGCGTTTTGCGTGTGCGTGGTGTTGACCGCCAAGTATAGCTTCGGAATGACCACCGTATCGAAGCCTTCCTTGGCGAAGGTTACTTGGTAGCCAGGTCCTGGCAAGAGGTCATGGAACGTATAGGCGCCCACCGAATTTGTCTTGGCTTCGTAGCTGGTGTTGGTCTTGGTGTCCAGCAGGGTCACGTTTACGTCTTGGACCACCGCGCCGCTGGAATCGGTGACTACGCCGGTCAAAGAGGCCACATCCTGTGCGGTTGAGGTGGTTGGCAAGGCCAGCAGAAGGGCCAGCGTGAGCGAAGCAAGAAAGACTCGGGTCAGAACCGGGCGAAAGGCGAATTCCATTGATCTTTCTCCTAAGGCAACTGATCTCCAAGGGGAGACCCGCAGCTTATGTCTGTAACTCTTTTGCAAATGCGACCGGCAGGGCGAGACCCACTTGTGCTTGTGAAGAGGAGCAGCTAAGCTTCCAAAGCAGCTATGGGTGTAACGTCATTACATATCAGATACATGCGCGGGAAACACGACTTGCTTGTCACAGGCAAACATGAGTTTGCGGATGCTTTCTATGATAGTTGGAATAGGCACACGAAGTCCTGGGAGACGAGAAAAACCAGAGGGCCGTTAAGCCCTCCGGTTCGGGACAAAACTAGACTAGAAGTAGAACTTCGCGCCGAGCTGGACCAGCCGACTGGGATTTACCGTCTGGACTTGGCCAAAGGTGGTCGCCTGTACGTTGTTCTGGATGCACGGGTAAGGACCCGCAGTATTGCAGAACTGCGTGTGATTGAACGTGTTGTAACCTTCGAGTCGCAGCTGCAGATACTGGGATTCGTGGGAGGGCCGGAAATAGATGTGCTTCTCAATGGCCATGTCCCAGTTATTCAGTCCTGGACCATGGAAGCTATTGCGGGCTACTCCGAATAACGCCGGCCCACCGAGTGAGGGGAACGCAGGCGCAAACGTAGCCGGGCCATTGAAAAGAACGTGGCTCACGACATTGGGCGCTGTTCCGAAGGCATCCGTCCGTGGATTTCCTGTCACGAGCGGGGCTATCTGTTTGGGAGCGTCCCAGCAATCATAGTACTCAAATACATCACAGGTAGCCGAGGTGAAACCGGAGTCCGAGATGTCCACTGGGAATCCGCTCTGGAAGGTTGTAATGCCGCTCAATTGCCAGCCGCCAACCAGCATATTCAGCGCGTCATGGCCATGCAGTCCCGGGGCCTGATAGGTAAACCCGGCCACGAAACGTCTCCTCGCGTCGTAGGAGGAGTCACCTTTGTTCAAGTAGGCGAATTGCGGATACGGATTGATGGCGCGGATCTGGAAGCCACTGTCTTCAAACCCCGAGCCATCGTCGATGGCGTGACTCCAGGTGAAGTTGGCGAGCATCCCGAAGCCGTGACTGAAACTCTTGTTAATACTTGTTTGCAAGGCGTTGTACGTCGAATTTCCCTCAGTCGCTTGCGTTCCTACCGATCCGAAAATGCCTCCGTTATAGACGGAGTGAGTTGGATAGAGCTGATGCTGGAACAGGAAACCCGTCCCTGTCGCCGGATTGCACGCGGGGTCTGCAAGACACTCTTGCTGTCCTGCCAAGGTGATCGGGTTACCCTCGACGGGCCGGATCAAGTGGCGACCAAGCGCTCCAACGTATCCAATGCTGAATACAGTATTGGCGCCCAAGTCACGCTGGACCGTCAAGTTGTAGTTCATGGCTTCCGGCGTCGTGTAGTTGGGACTAAACACATTGAGCGACAGCGGGAAGAAATTACTCCAGTCTGTAGCGGGGGCGGCAGCTCCCGACGCAGGTACGAACGGGAACGGGTTTGCTTCATGGCCGCCCGCCTGGCCCGCGACATCGGTATAGGGATTCGCAAAGCCTGGACTAAACTGGCCGCCTAGATCGTTAACGCCATGCGATGTGATGGAGAAGGGTGGAGTGCTCAAGTTCTGGAGAATTCCTTCTTCCTCCGCCCGGTTGTAGTAGAAACCCCAGCCTCCGCGGACGGAGAGTTTCCCGGTGCCTCCGCTTATGCGGCCCGCGTCAGGAGACCAGGCAAATCCAACGCGGGGACCGAAGTGTGTGTATGGCACTTTCAATCCACCCGTGTTGTCGCAGCCATGATCGCCGGGATAGAGCATGCCCTGGGGAGCGTTGGGGAATGCGGTTGATTGCTGTCCCGGACGGAAGCAAGTTACATCTTCGCCACCAAACTGGTGGTTCGCAAGCGGGCTATCAACCTGCCAGCCCGTCCCCAGAGTCAGAGTGAGGTTCGACTTCACCTTCCACTGATCCTGAACATACGTGTAAGCCTCGTAGGCGCGGCCGATGATCAGGCCTCCTGAGCCTTGAGAGAAACTATCGGGAATTCCGAGCAGGAAGTCAGCCCCAGCATCTCCTGAGCTGAATGCACCTTTACCGTTGTAGGTGTAATCACCGTTATTGTTCCCGGAAAATGGGTTCCACACGTCGAAGCGGCGGCCGTCGAAGCCGGCCTTAATCGCGTGCTTGCCGATGACCTTGGAAAAGTTGTCAGTAATCTCGCGGGTCTCGTCCTTGCGGGGCTGCGGACCATTGGTGGTGAACCCGATCGCGAAGCCATACGCACCCTCAATATTCATGAACGGAATGCTTTCGCCCGACGCCAGCTGAGGGATGATGTTAAAGCCAACGGACGAAGGAGCAACTACATTCGCCGGCGCATCGGCATCGAAGTTAAACCGGGTATAGCCGACCCGAAACTCGTTAAGAGTTGTGCTATTGAAGGAGTGGGTCCAGTCGACGATAAATTGCTTGTAGTGGCGCTTATTCACCTCACCAAAGCCTGGAAGACTCGTGGTACCTGGAAGCGGAATTGCGCCAGTCGTCGGGTTGGTCTGCAAAAGCATCGTGCCCCATACAGAGTCCGTAGAACTAATGGTGTGATCAATACGGAGGATCTCCTGATAGTTGCCCGATCCCGTCTGGAGTGGATTAAAGGTGAACTCGTTGGTGCCGGAGTTTGGCAACGGGATGTATTTCGAGACCAGAGCGGAAGAGACGGAATTGAAAGCAGTAGCCCCCCCAAGGTTTCCGGTTGGGAATGCAACGCACCATGGAGTGCCAGCTGCTGCTGTCCCGACTGCAAAGGGCAACGGGCCCGGACCAAAAGGTCCCGTGTAGTTTGCACCGCAAGGAGAGGTTGCAGGCTCAGGATTTGCTCCCGTCGCTGACGTGTAAAAGGAGGGGCTGCTGGAAAAATCCCCGGTCAGCTGGGGCTTGGTAAAAACGACCGACTGGCTGGGCGCTCCGGCCTGAGGCTGCCGGTTCTTGATGCCCTCGAACGAGAAAAAAGCAAACGTATGGTTCTTCCAGATCGGGCCGCCGATGGTGCCGCCAAAATCGTTCTGGTGGAACTGCGGAGGCGTCTGAGTCAACCAGTTGGAGGTATTCAGGAAAGTGTCGCGATAGAATTCAAATGCGTCTCCATGCCACTGGTTGGTTCCACTCTTCGTGACCGCGTTGACGATCGCCCCTGAGTTGCGTCCGTATTCCGGGTTGATCGTGTTGGTAATGATGTTGAACTCTTGCAGCGAATCCACGCTCGGAATAATGGAAGGCGCGTTTAGTGGCAGATCGTTGGAATCGATCCCATTGATCAAATAACTGCTCTGATTCGACTGGCTGCCATTGGCCGAGTAGGTGCCGAACCGGTCCGACGCCGCCACCACTCCAGGCGTCAACTGCTCAAGCGCTGTCCAGTTCCGGCTGATGAGCGGCAAATCAACAATTTTCTTCTGGTCAACCAAGGTTTCAAGCTGGATGTTGGTCGTCTCGACCTGAGAGGTGTCGGCGTGGACCTCGATGGTCTCCGAGGCCGATCCTAATTCGAGCCTTACCGGCAGGCTATAGACTTGGTTGACGGTCAGGGTAAACGCACTGGTCTCAAAGGTCTTGAAACCGGAGCCGGTGGCGGTCACCTTGTAGGTGCCGATCGCCAACTGCGGGAAGACATAGTTCCCGTCGGAGGACGAAGTCGTGCGAGTCACAATACCGGTGTCGGCGTCGGTCGCGGTAATAGTTGCATTCGCCACAGCGGCACCCGTTGGGTCCGTGACGATGCCGCGAATGCTCGCGTAAACGTTGTCGGCGCTCGCCGAGGGTGCCCAGACGAAACTAAACACCAATCCCAATACCAGAAAAACAACCGCAAGATAACGTGCAAGTTGCTTCATCGCGCTTCTCCTGAACTCAATTATTGAAGAGAACCCTGGAAAGTTGCCTGCCCGACCGAGGGACTCTTGTCGCGGCGCGCCACCTGGAAGCATTTACGGGAATGAGTGCTGCGCCCCGAGCAGAGACTTTCGTGCAACTATCACACCAAACTGACAGTTCGAAACACTCTTTGTTATCAATAATTTGTTGTGTCTACCATAATTCAGTTCCCCAAAAAGTGAATCGCTGGACGAGTAATCTATTAAATTTGGTATTCTGCGGGAGGTCTCTCGAAACCACATAAATCGCTGGAATGTGATTTTCTTGACCGTATCAGTCAAGGTATCCAAGCAGTTTTTCCCGTCCCTGCTACAATCGGCCTTTCTGTGACAACGTCTTTCAGCAAGCGCGAATCGCGGGCGCCGGATGCGAGGTCGCTCGGCGCTGTCCCGATGCTCGACCTGCAGCGGCAGTATGTGCAGATTCGTGCAGAGGTGCTGGCCGCGATTGAAGGCGTGTGTGCGTCGCAGCATTACATTCTGGGTGCCGAGGTCGAAGCGTTGGAGCGCGAGATCGCGGACTTCTGCGGCGCGCGCGAAGCCGTGGGATGCGCTTCAGGAACCGACGCGCTATGGCTGGCACTGAGTGCGGCCGGAGTGCAGCCGGGGGATCAAGTTCTAACCACGCCGTTCAGCTTTTTCGCTTCGGCGAGCGCAATTGCGCGGACGGGCGCGCGCCCTGTGTTCGCCGACATCGACCCGGCAACGTTCAATCTCGATCCAGCGCAGGTGGAATCTTTCGTGCGAAGCAGCCCGCATGACAAACTGCGCGCGCTGTTACCGGTTCATCTGTACGGGCAATGCGCTGATATGGACCGACTGCAGGAACTCGCGAGAGAATTTCGTCTGACAGTGATCGAGGATGCGGCGCAGGCGATTGGCGCGCGCTGGGGCGAGCAGCATGCAGGATCGATGGGCGTCTCAGCGGCATTCAGCTTTTATCCGACCAAGAATCTCAGTGCATACGGCGATGCCGGCCTGGTCAGCACGAATGATCCGGAGATGGCGGCGCACATGCGCCGGTTGCGCAATCATGGCAGTCCGCGCCGCTACGTCCACGAAGAATTTGGATGGAACAGCCGGCTCGACGCGATTCAGGCTGCGGTGCTGCGCGTGAAGTTGAAGTACATCACCGAATGGAACGACGCCCGCCGCGAGCGCGCCGCCCGCTATGACCGACTTTTCGCCGCTGCCGGCCTCACGGCTGGAAGCTCGGCAGAGGACTCAGGGCCGATTCGGCTCCCGCAAACCTCCAGACAAGCGCACCACGTTTTCCATCAGTACGTTGTCAGGGCCTATCGGCGTGACGAACTGCGGGAGTTTCTCAACGCGCGCAAGATCGGGACGGAAATTTACTATCCCATCCCGCTGCACCTGCAACCGTGTTTTGTGTATCTCGGATACCGCGAAGGCGATTTCCCGGAAGCCGAGCGCGCCGCGCAAGAAGTGCTCGCGCTTCCGATGTTTCCCGAACTCACCGACGACGAGCAGTGTTGGGTGGTCAAGAGCATCGCGGACTTCTACTGCTAGTTTCGACTCCGGAGAACCATGTAACTTTCTGCCAGAACATGCGTCAAACTCTTTACAGTTCAGAGGCGAAGGCCATGAGAAATTACCCAGTTGCAGCATTCGGACTCTCTCTCGTGCTTTTTCTGGCCTGCCTGATCTTGTCGGCAGAAGCGAGAGCACAAAGCTCCCCGGTCGAAGCTGCTCGCAGGCCAGTGCTGGTTGAGCTATTCACCTCAGAGGGCTGTTCGAGTTGTCCGCCTGCGGATGCGTTGCTGCAGCAATTGGAACAGCAGCAACCGGTACCTGGGGCCGAGATCATCGCGATCGAAGAGCACGTCGATTATTGGAATCACGATGGGTGGATCGACCCCTTCTCCTCGCCGGAATGGACGCAGCGGCAACAGACCTATGCGGCTCTGCTCAAAGAGGACTCGTATACGCCGGAAGTCGTGGTGAACGGGCGCAGGCATTTCGTCGGCAATAATGCGCAACGGGCCAAACTGGAAATCGAAAACGCGGTTGGCGGCTTGAAGACGGAAGTTACGATCGCTTCCGGTCGTGAGGGCTCAAAGGGATCGCAACAGTTCAGCGTATCGGTGGGAAAGATGGAGCGAAAGACAGCCGACGATGTGGCCGAAGTCTGGCTGGCCGTGACCGAGGACGGCTTGCACTCGTCGGTGAGCCTGGGAGAAAACGCCGGGCACGTGCTGCATCACGTAGCCACGCTCCGATCCCTGCACAAAATAGGGGTCGCGGACGCGAATGGAGCCTCAGCGTCTTTCACGGCGGAGCCCGTGGTGAAATTCGATTCTCACTGGAATGTTGAGAATCTGCATGTGACGGTTTTCGTCCAAGAGAAAAAGAGCCGTCAGATTCTTGGCGCAGCCTCGACGAAAATCAAAAGCTAGCGCCGCCGGCGCTTCCCCGCCCCTTTCGGTGTTTCTTTCTGTTCCCCCGGAGCCAGTACCCTGCGCACGATTGGCGAGTTCATCTTGTACTTGCGTTCGAGGACGTTGCCGGCGTCGTCTTTCACGTGCAGGTTGAAGACGGGTAGTGTACCTTCTTTGTCGAAATTCTCACTGGTTACGGTGACGGGGAGAAAGCCGTTTAGTCCGTGCTCACGGTAGGCCGTTTCGTAGCGGTGCTTTCGGACGTTCCAGGTGAAAACGCGGATCTGATCGTAGTCGTAAGGAAGGCCGTCATGCGGCTCGGTCAAGACGCAGAGATATTGTGAAACACTCTTGTCCGCGCCTTCTTTGCCCGGATCCTGGACCTGGTCCAGCGCGAAAAAAGCAACAAAGCGCTGGCCTTCGGCATACTGCGCGATATCGAGGGGGACGTCGATATCCACCATGCGGGCCAGTACCCAGCCCACACGATTCTCGGCGTCACGCACCAGCCACCAGTCTTCCAGCACCGGGCCGGACGCTTTCCCGCCGGCTTTCGGCTGGACGGCTACTCCGGGCTGCTTTTCCGCAGCGGCACGTTTGAGGACAGAAACTTTCGCTCCCGCCGTAAGCTGATACAGATGCTCGGTCTCCCGGCCGGGGGTGAGGTGCAGGTTCGTGTCATTACGCAGAACACCCGGAGCCTGTACGGGATCGCTAAGATTATCTTTCGTCAACTTCTGAAGACCGTCGTAGATTTGCTGATCTACCAGGTAGCGCTGCTCGATCCAGCCCTCAATGCCGCTCGCGGTGCGCACGCGGGCAAAGCGCTTTTCGTGCTCCAGCACTTCCACTCTCTCGCCATTTTTCACGGTGCCCACGCGGTTGTAGATGGTGGCCACCTGATCGCGCAGCGTGGCCTGCACAGCGGAGACATAGTTCACTTCCAGAACACGGTGGCGGCCACGATTGCAGGCGGAAAAGGCAAACAGGAAGACCGTGGCTAATGCGAAAGGCACTACGCGCGGATACTTCGATGGACGCGATAAGAAGGGGAGTCTCACAATCTTCGCGAGGCTAGACTTTGGCAAGTTCACAGCAGTGAGGTTCACTTCCCACTATAGCGCGTGCCGCACCGCCTTGGCGCACGGAGGGCTGACAGGCATGTACCTCGGCAACACCGCGCTGTCGCTCGTAACCTGACGCCAGAGCGGCGCTTCGGTTACCATAAATACAAGGCGCGGGATCGGGCATCTGTAAGCGGCGCGCAAACTTTCCAAAACGAAAACGAGCCATGAAAATATTAAAAAATCAGCTGGGTTCTGTAGTTCTCCTGGGAGGATTGCTGTTCGCGGTCTCCATTTGCGCGTCGGCGCAGCAGGATGTAAGTCCGGCCCTGCGGCCTCCCAAAGGGGCGCAGGTAGCCATCGTGGTGTTTGAAGATTTGCAATGTCCGGATTGCCGCCGAGCCGCGCCGTTGGTGGAAGAGGCCGCCCGGACCTATAAAATTCCCGTGGTCTTCCACGACTTTCCGCTGCCGTTCCACAATTGGTCCTACGAAGCGGCCGTGCTGGCGCGCTATTTCGACACGCGCTCGAAGGAACTGGGCAATGAATTCCGCGACTACATTTTTGCCAACCAGCTGGAAATCACTCCGCAGAACCTGCGCGGCTACGCCGAAAAATTCGCCACCGCGCACAAAGTCGATCTGCCTTTCGTGGTGGATCCCGATGGCAAGCTCGCGGGCCTGGTGAACGCCGACCGCGAACTGGGTAAATCCATCAACCTGCAGCACACACCCACGCTTTATGTGGTGAGCAACAAACGCTCCGGCAAACCCTTCGTCGAGGTCGTCGATCGCAGCCAGCTTTACGCGCTGATCGATTCGATGATGAAGGATTAGGGAAGCAGTAATTGTGAATTTCGGATTCGGCTACTCTGGCCGGCCGGTATAGTGTTCCTGCGAGTGGACGGCCTCGTGGTCTTCCAGCGATTCCAGGTGAGTGATCACTTCGGCAGGGCAGGATAGCTCCACCGGCAGGCGTTCCTCCAATGCTGTCGCAATGCGATGGGCTTCTCCTACGGGCGTGGCGTGCGGAAACAGCAAGTGAACTTCGATGATCTGCCGGTAGCCAGTGGTGCGAAAGCGCACGCCGTGGTAGTGGACATCGAGTTCAGAGCAAATCGCGTCGAGCTTTTCGCGGATGTGCTTTCCCGTTTCCGGGTCAGAGTAATCGAGCAGGCCAACAGCGGAGCGCCAAGCCAACCGCCCTCCCGACCAGAGAATGTTCGCGGCGACGGCGATCGCGATCAGCGGATCGAACGGCTTCCATCCCGTAAGCATGACCAGTCCAAGGCCGGCTACCACGCCGAAGCTGGTCAGGCTATCGGTGAGGACGTGCTTACCGTCGGCTTCGAGGATGAGCGAGTGGCTACGCTTTCCCACGCGCAGCAAGTACCAGCCCAGCGCCGCGTTCAGTACACCGGCCGCGAGAAGAAGCAGCGCGCCGGAGCCCAGGTGTTCGAGCTTCAGTCCTGCCATCCACTTCTCGATGGTGGCCACCAGAATCCACACGGCGGCGAGAATGATCATCGCGCCTTCAAAGCCTGCCGAGAAAAACGTGATGCGCTCGTATCCGTAGAGAAAGTTGGGCGCGGCTGGTTTCGTGCTGAGCCGCAGGCTGAACGCGGCGAAAGCTACCGCGACCACGTGAACCACGGATTCGGCGAAATCAGAAAGGATGGCCGCCGAGCCGGTCATGAAATACGCAGCCGTCTTGCCCGCGAGCATCATGACGCCAATCATCAGCGACAAACGCATGGCGAAGCGCGCCGCGCGCAGCTCTTCGCGATCACGATGCGCGGCAGGCGGACTGGACACGGCGGCTGGAGTTCCGGACACGTGCACTCCTAGTGTCGATCATACTGCGCAGCCATGCTCCCATGCGCGATTGTGAGTTGACAGTGCGCGGGATCACAGAGGATTGACGAGAAACCCAGAGGAAGGCGTCTGCAGTTGGGTTCAGCGAATGCTGACGAACAGCCGGGCGAAGAGTAGCACGGACAATCCGATGGCGCCGATGCTATTGGCCCGAAGGCCGCGATAGCTCGCCGCCCATGGAAACATCAAAAGCTCGAAGATCGGCATCAGTTTCTCCGGCCAGAATAATCCGGCAATACCGAAAGAAAGACACAACTGGACAAGCAGGCAAAGTCCCAGATCATTCATGACGTCGTTCATCGCTAGGATTTCCACGAAGGAATGTCTTTGTATTTAAGCGCACGACAAGCGCTGCAGGGAAGTGACGAGGGTAATCCGTAGTCGGTCGCGAATAACCGGTAAAAAATCTTTCAGTCCCCGAAGCCAATGCCGATGGCGCGTGCGGTGCGCACGACTTCTCCGTTGGGATTCACCGACTTGAGGTGGCCAACGGCGTGGGCCACATCGACGGCGACAATCGAGTCCCCCTGCAGCGCTACCATCATGCCAAAGCCGCCGGAGGCGATCAGGTCCACGGCAGCCACGCCGAAGCGGGTGGCCAGGATGCGGTCGAAGGGCGATGGAGTGCCTCCGCGCTGAATGTGCCCGAGGACGCTCACGCGCACATCTTTCTTAGTGCCACGCGCGATAGCATTCCCCAATAGATTGCCGATGGAACTGGCGCGGCGGTTCTCTTTTAGTTCTGGCGGAGTCCTTACTCCTTCGGCCACCACCACAATCGTGAAATCCTTGCCGACTTTTTCACGGTCGGCGATGTAGCGGCAGACGTGTTCAACGGTGAACGGAATCTCCGGGATCAGGATGACGTGAGCGCCTCCGGCCAGGCCGGCTTCGAGCGCGATCCAGCCACAGTCGCGGCCCATGACTTCGACCACCATCACTCGATGATGCGAGGCTGCAGTGGTGTGGATCTTATCGATGGCGTCGCAGACGGTGTGCAGCGCGGTGTCGAATCCGAAAGTAACCTGGGTCGCGGACAAATCGTTGTCGATGGTTTTGGGCACGCCTACGATCTTCATTCCCTTCTGCGAAAGTTCGTAGCCGATTTTTTGCGAACCATCGCCGCCGATGGTAATGATGGCATCGATGCCGAGCTTCGCAGCGTTGGCGATCACCTTGCCGGAAATGTCGCGGATCGCTTCTTTGCCGTGCTCGACTTTCTGGTAATGAAAGGGATCACCGCGGTTGGTGGTGCCGAGAATCGTTCCGCCGCGCGGTAGAATGCCGCTGACTTCTTTCAGCGTGAGCTCGAAGGATTTTTCCGGCCAGATCAGGCCATCGAAGCCATCGGGGATGCCGATGACTTTCCATCCATATTTCAGAATGGCAGCTTTGGTGGCGGCGCGAATGACGGCGTTGAGACCCGGCGCGTCTCCGCCTCCTGTAGCAATCCCGATACAGCGTATGTCGGACATAGGAATGAGTCGTTCGTAGGCCCGATGAAAGGAATAAGGCCGTTCCTCACGATGATACCGAGGCCAGGGAGAATGACAACTTACGAGTGGACGTGGACAACGGGGCGGAAGGGTGTAAGGGGAACTACTCAAAATCTCCACTTCTCGAAAGGGACGCGAGAAATGGAGCACCCGCTCGTCATCCCTCTACGGCGTGACAGATATAGTTACCGCGTTGCTGGTGACATTGCCGATTGAGGCGGTGATGGTTACCGTTCCGCCCGCCGTGAGGCCGGACACCTCAAGGACCACACCGGCGGCTACGGTCGCCAGGCCCGTATTGTTCGAGGTCCAAGTCGCGACATCGGTAACGGGAAACGAACCGTTACACGTCAGCGCTTCCGCCGAAAGGTCATCTTCCGTGACATTGGCGGTCAGCGGAGGTGCGCTCGTAGGCGTTACCTGAATTGATTGGATGCATCCCACCGTAACCGTCACCGTCTGCGTCCCTGTTATCGAAGGGTTCTGATTGGAAGCTGCAGTGACTGTCGCCGCTCCGGTGCTGACTGACGTCACTAAACCCGTAGAAGAGATGGTCGCCGCTGTTGTTGGGGTAATGGACCAAGAGACTGAAGGGTTGCTCGTAGTGCTGCCATCGCTGTTAGTGCCAAACACAGTCATTTGCACTGTGTTATCGGTGGTTCCGGTCTCGATTGTCGGCGACGCGGGACCGACAGCGAGCGAGCTAATCGTAGGATTGACGAAGAAGCCCTTGCAGCTGATGGCCAGGGCGAGGGTGATGAGCGCAGCGAAGGTACCGGCAACGCGGAGTTTGTGTTTCGTGGATGCCATGGTTATCTAAGACTCCTTGGACGCGCCTGCACTTCCGTTCGAACTCTCCGGACTTAAAATCTACTTTGGTTCCGCGCGATCTCCGTCACGCGGACGGTGCGCCGAAGAAGCAGTTAGCTTGCTTCCAGAATACTGTCTTCACGCCCCGCTGGCTGTAAAAAATTGTAGCAGAAGAAGATTTCCCGCCTAACGGTAACCTGCACTTCCGTGCATACATAGAACCAGCGCGGCTAATGCCGTGCTTCGGTGAGAACGCCGCGCAAGCGCAAGCTTGCAAGGAAAAAGGGCCAGCGCCGTGGGTGGCACTGGCCCTGCAATCGATTGTCCATCACGAATCAGCCTCGCATTACTTGCGCTCTTCTTTCGGAGGAGCGCTTTCTTTCTTGGGAGAAGCGCTCTCTTTCTTAGGCGGAGCCGCCGGTTTCTGCGGCTTCGGAGCGGGGCGACTCGTCTTTGGCGCACTCTCTTTAGGCGCGGTCTCGCGAGCCTTGGGAGCCGGACTCGGGTTGTTCTCAGCCTTCGATTCGGTCGCTGGCCGAGTGCTCTCGCGCGGGACCGGTTTCGCCATATGGCTCTCGGGCGCGCGAGGCGCATTCTCCCGAGCCGTGTTTCCGTTCTCGGGCCGGTTGGCCGTGTTGCTCTTGTTCGGCGGAACAAATGGATGATTGGCCGCCCTCGCGCCACCTGGAGATGCCGGACGATTCTCAGCTGGACGGTTTTCGGCCGGTCGATTCTCAGCTGGATGATTCCCCGCCGGCGCTGAAGCGCGCGCTTCCTTCGGCGACATGGCAGGAGCGTGATAGGGCGCTCCAGCTGATTTGGCAGCGACTACACCGCGTCCGCTGAATTCGCCGGGCTTCGCCGTAGCAGCAACTGCCGGACGGCCGTGATTCGTCGACGCGAACAGAGCGCGATTCTGGCTGGCGGCATGTTCCTGTTGCGTCTGCGCCGCCACTGGAGGGATGTGCCTCTCGTGGGCAAAGGATTCTTGTTCTGGCGTAGGACGAACGCTCACCCCACCCTGCCCGCCATTAAAGGCCACGTGCGAATCGTTGTTCACAATCACGGTGCGATTCACATAGATGTTGCGAATTACGGTGGTATTCACACGGACGGCGGCGGTGTTGTAGAAGAACGTTCCGCCGCGCCACTCGCCGCCGTAGAATCCGTTGCCGCCGTAGCCAAAGCCATAGTTAATGCCGCCGTAGAAACCAATGTGCGGTCCCCAATAGCCGGCATTCCACGCGTAGACGCCGTCGTTCCAACCCCAGTAGCCGGGCGTCCACAGGAAGCCGGGTTCGGGAGCTTCAACCCAGGTTCCGGGCACCCAGTAGTAGCCGTCATCGTCGCTCCAGGCCCAGTAGCCGGGAGTCCATAAATAGCCGGGGCCGGGGCAAAAAGGCTGCTCGTAAACGGGCAGTGCCGGCGGTCCGATGCGAACCGAAATACCGATTCCGATTCCGATTTGCGCCGCGGCTGGGGACGAAAGGGCCGCTGGAATCATCAGCAGTAGAAGTCCGAAAGCTAACAAGCGAACTGTGCGGGAAAGTTTCATCGTATTTCCTCTGGCCCGGTGGGCTTGCCGAAAGCGGCAGCGCCACGGTGGGCGAATCTGAGTCAAAAAAATCCGGCGCGGAATGGTCCGCCACCAGACGTTTGGCCTTAAGAATATTTCTTTACCTTTAAACACGGCGGGTTGGAATATGTTGCTGGGCGAGAAGTTGTTTGGAATCTGGGGGCCGGATAAGTTTTGGCAGTTCTCAGGAAAGAAGATCGACAAAATACAGGGATTATCCGGTGATTTCAGGGAGATCGTGCATGTGGCAGAGCGGAGTTTTTGGATTTACTAAGAACCGAGAACTGCCTGGTTAGTTCGCCCGCTTGGATCGCGCAATGCGCTCGTCAATCAGTTTACGACCGGCGAATCCTTCGTCGGTGCCGTGCCAGTGGGTGATGGATTTTTCGCCCATCTTCCAGCAGAGCAGAACGGTCTGGCCTTCGACCTCACAGGGAAAATCGAGCAGGCCGATGTCGAGGTCTTTCACCTGCACACCGATCGAATCAATTTCCGCGATGGCGTCTTTGGCGCGCTGTTCAGCTTTGGCGCGCTCGGCCTTGCGACGCGCGACGGCCACGACGTCGACGTGCGTGCCTCCGTTGAGGAAGATGCGGTGGCTGAGTTCCTGCATCTCGCCTTCTACTTCTTCCATGAGTTTCTTGCCGGCGATCGCTGTGCGCAAAAGAGACTCCAGCACCGGTAGCAGGGAAAGGGCTTCGTCAAGAGTGAAAGTGCGGTCAGACATGGCGGTAGGCTCATTCTACAGCATGGGATGGGCCCGCAGTTAGCGCGTTCTTCCATGCGATGGATCCGGCGAGGTTGCGGTGTTCACGTCCACATGTAATTGCTGCGCGGCAGAAGTTCCCGGCGAATAACAGTTGCCATCACGACCGTAGTTGGAGCACTGCCCAGCCACATCTTTGCGCTGCGGTGATTGGGCAAACTGCCAGACCTCGGCAAAGCGGACACCGCTTTCGGCGGGGCTTGGCGGGAGCACGGGAAAAGTGCAGCCGGGCGCGGGAGGGCAGGCGTCGTTGATCGCCCAGTAAACAATCTGACGTCCGGCGGCGTTTTCGCGGATATCTTCGGCGGTTACGATGTTGCCATCGTCTTTTGCGGGGATGCCGGAGCAGTAGATGCCGGCGTGAAAGCCGGCGGCGGTGACGGCGTCGACCCAGGCGTAGACGTAGGCTTTCTGCTCGGGCAACATGCGTCCACCTTGCTCCTGATCGAGAAAAATCACGGTGTGCGCGGGAAAACCTTCGCGGTGCGCGGAGGCGACAGCGGCTTGCGCATCGGAGTTGCCGAGCTTCTTTGCGTTGGCGACGGATTTCAGTTCGGCATACAGTCGGCCATTAAAGAGCACGAGGAATCCGAAGCCGGCGGATTCGACGGCGGCGCGGTGGCCGGTCCATGAATTGTTTTTTTCGCCGGGAGGATGGTTGAGCCAGTAGCCGGTGTAGAAGAACGTCTGATGCAGGGCTTTCAGGTTGGCGTCGCCGGGATAGGTGTTGCGGTCGAAGCCGAGGTAGGATGGAGTCTGCGCCGATAGTATTGCGCAAAAGAAAATCAATGCAGCCACGAGCCACCGCGGGATCATGGATTTGATCTTAAATGGAACGGACCGCAGTGGCTAAGCCGCTTCCCCATAACGCGGCTTATTGGCACGACTGAAGTCGTGCCCTTCCCGGTTCCGGCCTTGGTGAACTCTGCGATCTCGGCGGTGAAATTCCCATCCCGAGGGCTCAGCTACCCCCCGATATGCACCATGGTTCGCGATGCGGGCACGAAATCGGGCTCGCCGATGTGGTGGCGCTCTTCTTTTTTCTGCACCACGCCACGGATGAAATCGGCTAACTCTTCGTCGCTGGCGCCGCGGCGCATTTGCGCGTGGAGATCGTGATCCCACGCCGAGAACAGGCAGGTACGGATTTTCCCGTCGCTGGTGATGCGGATGCGGCTGCAGTGTCCGCAGAAGGGGTGCGATACAGGGGCGATGATGCCGATTTCGCCGACGCCGTCGTCGAAGCGGTAGCGGCGGGCGGTTTCTGAACGACTGCGCGGAATTTCGACCAGCGGCCGATATTCCCTCATGCGAGCCAGAATTTCGTCGAGCGTGACCACCGTGTCCGCCGACCAGGTACGGCCTTCTTCCAGCGGCATGAATTCGATGAAGCGAACGGTCACGCCTTCCTCGCGCGCGAACATGCCGAAGGGAATGATCTGGTCTTCATTGAAGCCGCGCATCAGCACGCAGTTCACTTTCAGCGGCCAGAGTCCGGCGCGGCGCGCGGCGCGGATGCCGGCGAGGACGTGGTCATATCCGTTGGGCACTCGCGTGATGCGGGCGAAGCGATCGGGATCGACGGCATCCATCGAGACAGTCACACGAGTCAGGCCGGCATCTTTCAGCGGCTGGGCGAGATCGGAGAGCAAATGGCCGTTGGTGGTGAGCGCGATGTCCAGCGGATCTCCGCCGTTCCTGCTGTTGGGAGAGCGGAGTTCGGATAGCTCTCGAACAAAGCCGACTACGCCGTTGCGCAGGAGTGGTTCGCCGCCGGTAAGACGAATCTTTGTTACTCCCATTCCGACTAGCACCCGCGCCATGCGCAGGTAATCCGCGAACGGCAAATCGCCGTAGAGCGCTCCTTCATTCCCCGTGCGGCAGTAAACACACTTGTAGTTGCAGCGGTCGGTGATGGAGATCCGCAGGTCAGTGATGGGACGGCCGAATTTGTCGGTGAGAAACAAGTTCAAGCTCTTAGGCTTCTAGCTTCTAGCTCTTAGCTCAACTGCGCTCGCGCTCCGGCTCCGGTGGAGCTGCGAAACGGCTAAGAGTCGGTGAGGAAAGAAAAACGGGCAGGCGGGAACATCCCGGCGGCTGCTTCCTTTCCAATGCGATCCTCGCGGATCGCGGGAGGCGCTGGCGTTTCCACCAGCACCCTAGGGAGAGTTTCGCGCGGATACTACCTTCCGCCAACTCTTTCCCTCGCCGCCACAGCCCGGGTATGCCCGAAGGCTGGACGGTCGGAAACTCGTCTCATTATAGAGCTTGAGCAGAAGGAAAAGGTTTCAAGGTTTTACCGACCCGAGCGATCTTTCGATTGCAGACTCCGCCAGGGGCGCCATGATTTTGAATCCCGCCGCATTGGGATGCAGCCCATCGTCGGCCAGATCGCGCTTCAGCAGGCCCTTGTCGTCGACCATGGCGCTGAAGTAGTCGAGATAAAGGCAGCCCGAAGATGCGCAATAGCTCTTCAGCCAGCGATTGAGTTCCAGAATCTTCTCCGGCGAGCGCTGCGCAAACAAATCGTGCGAACGCGGCGTGTAGTTGTGGACGGGCAGGACCGACGAGTAGATCACTATGATGTCGTGCGCGCGGGCAAGTTCGGCCATGGAGGCATAGTTCGCTTCAATATCCTCGAGCCGCATGGGCCCGGTATTACCCGCAATGTCGTTTGTGCCTGCGAGGATGACAACGACTTTTGGATGGAGATCGATGACATCCTGGCGGAAGCGATCCAGCATCTGCGGCGTAGTCTGGCCGCCGATGCCGCGGTTCAGGTAGGGCTTGCTGGGGAAATACGCGTCGAGATGCCAGATGTCGGTGATGGAATCTCCGAAGAAGACGACGCGATTCTCTCCGGGGGCGGGCGGTTTGAGGGCCGCGTTGGCGTCGCGATAGCGGGAGAGTTGGCCGAAATCATCGGTGAAGACGGCGATGCGAGAGGCGCGGTATTGATCGAGGCCGGCAAAGCCGGTGGAGGGGATGGCTGGCGCAGCAGGTTCCTGCGCGAGCGCAGAGATGCTTAGGAGGACGACCGAGAAGAACCGCGCAGCTGATAGTCGCGACATCATGCTTACCGTCCTGAATCGATTTTAGACTTCACATCCCGTCGTAGTTCGGTCCACCGCCGCCTTCCGGGGGTACCCAGGTGATGATTTGATAGGGGTCGGCGATGTCGCAGGTTTTGCAGTGAACGCAATTCGAGGGGTTCAGGCTGATGCGTTTGCCATTCGGCTGCGTCGCGTCGTCGACCATTTCGTAGACGTTGGCGGGACAGAAATTCTGGCAGGGGCTGCCGAATTCTTTCACGCAGCGCTTGTTGCAGATGTTGGTGTCGTGAATGACCAGATGCGCGGGCTGATCTTCTTCGTGTTTCGTGCCGGAGTGGTAGAGGTCGGTTAGCTTGTCGAAAGTGAGTTTGCCGTCACCTTTGGCGGGGCCGAGCAGATGGGCTTCGGCGCCGCCATCGGCGGGCAATTCCGCTAGCCTGCGCATGTGCTCGTGTCCGGCTTTCGCGGGATAACGATTGCGCAGGCCGCGCCCGCCAGTGATCATCTGCAATCCGGTGTGGAAAATGCCGGCGTACATGCCTTGCTCGAATCCCTGGTGCATGTTGCGAACCTTCCAGAGCTCGTCTTTGATCCAGCTGGATTCGACTTTCTTCTGGTATTCACCCAGCGCGGCGGCTGACGTGTCATCTTTCTTCAGCGCCTCGAAAGCAGTTTCGGCAGCGAGCATACCGCTCTTGATGGCGAGATGAATGCCTTTGAGGCGGGCGGAGTTTAGGAATCCGGCGGAGTCGCCAAGGATCATCCATCCGTTGCCTGCGACCGGCGGAATCGCCCACCAGCCGCCGTAGGGCATGGACTTCGCACCGTAGCGAATCATCTTGCCACCCTCAAGCAGCTTCGCGACCATGGGATGCTGTTTGAAATCCTGCAACACGTGCTGCGGATCGAGGCGCGGGTCAGGATAGTCGAGTCCGGTGACGAAGCCGAGCGAGACGATGTTATCTTTGCCGCCGTATATCCAGGCCCCCCCGTATTCTCTCGGGGTGAGCGGCCAGCCCAGGGTGTAGATGACTTCGCCCGGCGCGATGCGGCCTGACGGAACTTCCCAAAGTTCCTTCACACCGGCGCCGTAGGTTTGCGGGTTGGTGTCGCGCGCAAGATCGAACTTCGAGATGAGTTGCTTGGTCAGCGATCCGCGCGGACCTTCGGCGAGGATTGTGATCTTCGCGTTGAGATCGTAGCCCGGCTCAAAGTTGGATTTCTGATGGCCCTCTTTGTCCACTCCCTTGTCGTCGGTCTGAACGCCGGTGACGCGGGCTTCTTTCTGATCTTCGCCAAAGATTAATTGCGATCCCGCGAATCCGGTAAAAATGGTAATGCCGGTCTCTTCCACTTTGCCGCCGAGCCACTTCACGAAGCGATTTAGCGAGATCACATAGTTGCCGTGATCGCGAAGCGGCGGCGGCGTGATGGGCAGCTTGAATTTGCTCTTTTCGGTGAGAAAGTAAACGGCTTCTTTGGTGACTTCGGCATCAAGCGGCGCTTCTTTCTCGAATCCCGGCAGCAGTTCGCGCATGGATCGCGGATCGAGCAGAGCTCCGGAGAGGCAGTGCTGGCCGATCTCGCGGGCTTTTTCGAGGACGTAAATGTTCTCTTTGCTGAGTTGCGAATCGGGATGTGTTGCGTTGTGCTGATCGATCAATTGCGACAGGCGAAGGGCGCAAGCCATGCCAGCGGGTCCGCCGCCGACGATGACAACGTCAGCCGGGATCTGTGGACGCTCCACACCTTCGATTGGTTTGCGGAAAATCAGCATACAAAACCTTGCCACGGATTTTCGCGGATTCCCACGGACAAACCATTATTGATCCGTGGATATCCGAGAGAATCCGTAGCGATTCAACCTCCCGCTTTCGCCTTCTTCACTTCTTCGATCAGCGGCGGGACGATGTCGAAAAGATTTCCCACGATCGCATAGTCGGCGATCTCGAAAATCGGCGCTTCCGAATCCTTGTTGACCGCGACGATCGTGCGCGAGCCTTTCATGCCGACGATGTGCTGAATGGCACCGCTGATGCCGAGGGCAAGATAAAGTTTGGGCGCAACGGTCTGGCCAGAGGACCCGATCTGGCGATCCATAGGCAGCCAGCCGGAGTCGCAAATGGGACGCGAGGCAGCGAGATCTCCACCGAGAGCGTCGGCGAGTTGTTTGGCGATCTCAATATTTTTCTGTTCTTTGATGCCGCGTCCGACGGAGACAATGATTTCAGCCTGTGTTAGATCGACAGCTTGCTTGGCTTCTTTGAATACTTCAAGCGGCTTGTTGCGAACTGCACTGTCCGCGATTTCAACATTCACGGTTTCAACCGGAGCTGCATCCGCACCGGCTTCAGCCTTATCTCCGCGGAAAGCGCCGTTCTGGAAAGTTGCGAACCAGGGAGCATCGCTGTTAAAGCTGACATCGGCGGCGAACTTGCCTTGGAACATCTGGCGGGTGAAAACCAGCTTACCGTTTTCGTGCTTAAAGCCGATGCAGTCGCTGATGACGGCGCGTCCCATGGCCGTGGCCAGCTTGGGGACAAAATCGCGCACTTGATAGGTGTGCGGCATCAGCACGAGCTTGGGCTGTTTGGCGGTCAATAATTGTTTGAGGGCCGCGGCGAACGCGTCGGGCGTATACGGCTCGATCTTCGGCGATTCGACGGCGTATACCTTCGCCAATTTCTTTGTAGCCACTTCCGCGGCGATCGACGAAGCGCCTACAATCGCGGCCTCTAGAGTCCAGCCTGTGGCGGCGGCGATGGCTTGACCGGCGGTGATGGTCTCCCAGGAGACGCGGTTGAGTTTGCCTTCGCGTTGTTCGACGACTACGAGAATGGTGTCGGGCATAAAGTCAGCTTCTAGCTGCTAGCTCCTAGCTAAACGTTGCCGAGTTCCGCTCGGCGGACAGCCCCTTCGACTTCGCTCAGGGCAGGCTTTGGGCGGCTGTGCCAACATAAGCATTTACAACACGCGCAGTTCGTTGCGCAGTTTGTCGACTAGTTTCTTCGCGATCTCCGATGGCGAGCCTTCGATGTGTTCCGTCTTCTTGGTTTTCTGCGGAACGTACAGGCGCTCGATTTTCTGGAGATTCTCGCCGATGGCGGACTGCACTTCTGCAAGCGTCACCTTGCGTAGCGGCTTATTCTTTGCCTGCTTGATGCCGATCAGCGTGGCATAGCGTAGCTTATTGATTCCGGATTGAATGGTGAGCACGGCGGGCAACGGCATGTCGACGAACTGGAAGAATCCCGCCTCTAGCTCACGCTTCACCCGGATGCCGGCATCGGTTTTCTCGATCTGCGTGATGATGGTAGCGTGCGGCCAGCCCAGCAGCTCAGCGAGGATCACTCCGGTCTGCGCGTAGCCATAGTCATCGGATTGCAAGCCGGTGAAGATAAGATCGAATTTTTCGTCTTTGATGGCTGCGGCGAAAGCCTTCGCCGTATTGAAGGCGTCGAGTCCTACAAAGGCGTTGTCTTCCAGATGGATGGCACGGTCGGCGCCCTTGGCCAAAGCCTCGCGCAGCACCTGCTGGGCGCGAGCCGGGCCCAAGGTGATCACCACTACTTCTCCAGTGTGCTTTTCCTTCTGGCGCAGGGCTTCTTCTAAAGCGTAGGCGTCCGGCTCGTTGACTTCATAGGAGACGTCTTCGCGGATCCACGCGGCAGTTTCGTTGAGCTTGAGTGGCGCATCTTTCTGTGGCACCTGCTTCATGCAAACCAGGATTTTCAAACCTGACTCCTTGATCCCTGCGGCTTTGGCAGTCGCAGGGAAAACTTGTCAGTATAAACGAGCAATTCGCAATTAGCACTGGGCATTTGGACAAGGGGATTTTCGGGATGCGAAGAAATAAGAAAAAACAGGAGCGGTGCTTTCCCCTGGGCGCTAAAGGACTGAATAACGACCGCTGGATGCTGATTGCGAGCGGCCAAATGCTGCCCGCTCCACTGGCGGTTCCAACCTCATTCCGTAAAGACGACCGACTGTACGCCGGAGATTTCGAAGCGCTTCCGGCAGCGTAGGTTCTTGCAGGCCATTAGATCGTCTTTGCGCAGCATGTAGGAGCGAGCTTTGGCAAAGCGGGCGCGGTCGCGTTCGTCGGCGCGGCCGGCAAGCTGGCGTTTCTTGGTCCGAACTACCCAGGTCACTTCATACTCGGCGGGCTGATGGCAGTGGGGACAATTTAAGGTAGCTGGCTTCTTCTCGGTGCGCTCATCAAAAAAATCGCGTTCTTCCATGGTCGATTGTCAGTCGCTAGACTTGGTCGTCGACCGGCCAACGTCGATTCTGCAGACGCTTGGCCAGGCGATCCAATCGCGAAGAATCATTATTGCAGTTTTGCGGTAGACAAAGCTATGGCAACATGAATGTTATGGCGCGCAAGAGAAAGGTTAAACGGTTCGGAGCGGTGCAGGCCGTGAAGGAGTTGGCGCGGGAGCGAGTGGGCTCACCTCCGGCGGCCAAGGTGGTCCCTCATAAGAAACAGACCTCCGCTAAGCACAAAGCCACACTGGGAAAGCTGCTCGGCGAGGCGGAATGATTACCGCGCCCTTAGTTGAACGTTGCCGTCACGGTGCGGTTGGTTTGTAAGAATACCGTGCAGGTCGATCCGGAACTCGTGTCGCAATTTGCCCACGTGACGGAACTCGACGGACTGGTTGGCGTGCCGGTAAGTGTAACGGTAGTACCGGTCGTAAACTGCGCCGCACACGTTGTTCCACAGTTAATACCCGCAGGCGCGCTGGCAACTGTCCCGGTCCCTCCACCGATGGTCACGGCCAGATTGCTCAAAGCCCCGCCTTGGGGGCAACCGTTACTAAGGGGCCCGTCCACGGTGATAAGAGAAGAGTTGCTGGTGACCTGATTGGGACTGTCATAGAAAGTCGCGTAAACATTTGCTGTGCCGCAGTTGGTGTTTGGACTGACCGCTCCGGTATTGCTGACCTGCGCTACTTGCGGAGTATCCGACACCCAGGTCACTATGCTGGTGACATCTTTGGTTTCCGGCGGGTGTTCATAGGTACCGCTAGCGGTAAAGTTCACGACCAGGGCGGGATCAACGGCTCCAAAGGTTGCTCCCTGGGAGGGCGCGATCGAAATCGATATCAAGTGCGAATTGTAGCCGCAGCTGGACAGATAGAAAAAGAATGTCGCCGCGGCGATAAGGGTAAGAATGCTGAACCACTTCCGGTTCATCAACGACTCCTGGGATTGAGCGACCCGGCTGAATGCTCGCGCATTTTGGGGGATGGGCCAATTTAGTCAAAAATCGGGCAAAAAGCAATCGTTAAGCGCGAAGTTGAGCACCGACGGTCACCCCTTCACGGCCTCGGCGACCACCTGAACAAACTTCCGGATATCCTCCTCGGTGGTATCGAACGAGCACATCCAGCGCACGATCGATTCCTCCTCGATCCACATATAGAAGAAGTAATGTTGCTTGATTTTTTCGATGGAGTGGCGCGGGATCTGGACGAATACGCCGTTCGCTTCTACCTTCCACACAACCCTAATCCCGGGGATGCGGCTGACTTCTTTTTCGAGGAGCCGAGCCATGTGGTTGGCGTGCTCGGCGCTGCGTCGCCAAAGATCATTGGTCAGGAGAGCTTCAAATTGAGCGGCAATGAAGCGCATCTTCGATGCCAGCTGCATACTCTGCTTGCGGAGGTAGAGAAAGTCCTGGCTGAGCTCCGGCTGGAAAAACACGACGGCTTCGCCGCCCAGGATTCCGTTCTTGGTGCCGCCGAACGACAGCACGTCGACGCCTAAATCACGCGTGGCCTCGCGAAGATTCTGGCCAAGGGATGCGGCGGCGTTGGCGATGCGGGCGCCGTCCATGTGCAGAAACATGCCGTGCTCGTGGGCGAATTGGGCAAGCGCCTGAATTTCTTCGGGACGGTAGACCGTTCCCATCTCGGTCGATTGGGTTATTGAAATCACACGCGGCTGCGAGTGATGTTCATCGCCAATGCCGTGATAGGCATGGCGGACGGAATCGAGCGTAATTTTGCCGTCCTGCTGCGGCAGTGGAATCAGTTTGCAGCCGATGTGCTTCTCCGGCGCTCCGCATTCGTCGGTGTAGATGTGAGCGTAGTCGCTGCAGAGAACCGACTGGAAGGAGCGGGTCAGCGCCTGTAGGCCGAGGACGTTCGCTCCCGTGCCATTGAAGGTAAAGAAAACTGCAATGTCCGGTCCGACGTGCTCTTCAAACTTCTTGATCGCGGAACGGGTGTAGGGATCGTCCCCGTAGGCGACGACATGGCCGCGATTGGCGCGGCCAATGGCCTCGATGATTTCAGGATGCACACCAGCGTTATTGTCACTTGCGAAGCTGCGGGTCGGCTGGAAAGAAGTCTGCTCCATAGCGCAACAGGTTAGCAGAGTGAGATGAAAGGTGGGCGCTAGACCCGCTCCGAGAAGCGCTCCCCAGCGAAATACCGTTTGTCGAAATATCTCGAAAACGCTTGACACGACAACTGCAATATTGTATTTAACCTATAGGTTAAATACAAAAGATGGCTTTGGATAGCCTCAGCACGACCTTCGCGGCTCTCGCCGATCCCACGCGGCGGGCCATCCTGGCGCGACTGGTTTCCGGCGGGGCTTCGGTAACGGAGCTGGCCGAACCCTTCGAGATGAGCCTGCCGGCTATCTCGAAACACCTGAAGGTGCTGGGGCGCGCGGGACTGATCGCGCGCGGGCGCGAGGCGCAATGGAGGCCGTGCCGGATCGAGGCAGGTCCGCTCAAGGATGTCGCGGACTGGGCGGAGCATTATCGCCATTTCTGGGAAGAGAGCTTCGATCGTTTGGACGATTACCTTCGCGAGTTGAAAGGCAGCGCATTGAAAACCCGAGATTTGAAAAACAGGGAGAAGAAACATGGCGCAAAGCAACGCAAGCAGTAGAACCGCAGCCAACGGCTTGGGGGTGGAAGTGGAGTTCACGCGCGTCTTCGATGCGCCGCGCCGGCTCGTCTTCCAGGTGTGGACTGATCCCAAGCACGTGGCGCAGTGGTGGGGGCCGCATGGATTTACGAATCCGCGGTGTGAGTGGGATGCGCGGACCGGCGGCGCCATCCACGTCGATATGCGGGGGCCCGACGGCAGGATCTATCCGATGACGGGGAGATTTCAGGAAATCGTCGAGCTGGAGCGGCTGGTGTTCACCAGTTCGGCATTGGACGAAGCGGGCAATTCCCTTTTCGAAGTGGAAACCACGGTGACCTTCTCCGAAAAAGGTGGGAAGACGACCCTCACGATGCACGCGCGCGTTGTCAAATCAAGCGTCGGAGCGATGCAGTATATCCAGGGCATGGACGCAGGCTGGACGCAGAGCCTGGAACGTCTTGAGGCCTATGTGGCGAAGGCCGCCAAGCAAGGGAAATTATGACAAACGCAAGAGCTGTTACAGCCGAAAACCTGGCCGAGCGCGAGATTGTGATTACGCGGGTCTTCGATGCGCCGCGCGAACTCATATGGAATGCCTGGACCGATCCCCAGCAGGTTGTGCGATGGTGGGGACCGCGCGGCTTCACAACCACGATCCATGAAATGGACGTGCGACCGGGCGGCCGCTGGGTACAGACCATGCACGGACCTGATGGAACTGACTACCCAGGCGAGAGCGTATTCATTGAGGTTGTGAAACCGGAGCGCATTGTCTACTCCATGTTGGGAGGCAAGAAAGACGAACCTGCCCACCAATTTGAGGCGACGTGGACTTTCGAGGCACAAGGAGACAAGACCAGGCTCACCTTACGAATGTTCTTCCCCTCGGTCGAGGTACGCGAAGATGTCGTCCGGAAGTATGGAGCCATCGAAGGAGGGAACCAGACGCTGGACCGGCTGGCAGAGCATTTGGCGGGAGACAGGACGCAATTGGCAACTTAAGCGTCCTTCATTCAATATATTCCGCCCGCAATTGGCGTATTCTTAGTGGTTGGCGCAAATCTGCTTTTCCCTATTTCTTCACCGGCGGGGGCGTGATTATTTTGCGCGGCGTATAACGCCGGAGCTGGATCGTCGTCTAACCCTAGAGCGCCGAACGGTAAATTCATGTCTTTGAGATTTCATAGTTATGTGACGCAAGCTTTTCTCCTCTCGGCATTGGCGGCGAGCGCGGCCACTTCGGCGTGTTCGAGCAGCGCGACGCAGAGTGCCGAGGCGCAAGGCCCGCCCGCTATGCCGGTAAAAGTGGAGGTGGCGCAGGCAACTCCCGTGGACGACGCGACGGAATACGTGGCCACGCTGAAGTCGCGCGATTCGGCCGTGATCATGCCGCAGGTGGAGGGGCAGATTACAAACATCTTCGTCCACTCAGGAGAGCCGGTCGCCGCTGGCGCTCCGCTGATGGAGATCGATCCGCTCAAGCAGCAGGCCACGGTCAAGAGCCAGGAAAGCTCTCGCGCCGCGCAGCAGGCGAATTTGGATTGGACCAAGCAGCAATACGCACGCGCCCAGGGACTGTATGCGGCGGGCGTAGTGAGCAAGCAGGATCTTGACCAGGCGAAATCCGCCATGGACGCGGCCCAGGCGCAGATGGACTCGCTGGATGCGCAGGTGCGGGAACAGCAAGTGCAACTCCACTATTACAAAGTGGTGGCCCCCTGGAGCGGAATTGTGGGAGATATTCCGGTGCGTGTAGGCGATCGGGTGACGAGCGCTACGCAACTGACGACGGTAGACAAGCCCGGCAGCCTGGAGATCTATGTCTACGTGCCGATCGAGCATTCTTCCCAACTCAAAATGAACCTGCCCGTGCAAGTGCTCGATAGCAATGGCAAGGTGCTGGCCGATAGCCGCGTGAGCTTCATTTCGCCGCAGGTGGACAACACAACCCAGACGGTGCTGGTGAAGGCGCGCATCGCCAATAGCAATGATGCACTGCGGCAATCGCAATTCATACGGGCTCGCGTCGTGTGGGGCACACACCAGAGCCCGGAGGTTCCCATCCTTGCCGTGTCGCGACTGGCGGGGCAGTATTTCGCCTTTGTTGCTGAACCGCAGAATGGCGGGTCGTACGTAGCACGGCAGAAGCCCCTCAAGATCGGGCAGACGGTGGGAAACGACTACGAAGTTCAGGATGGCATCAAGCCAGGCGACAAGGTAATCGTGTCTGGGACTCAGTTCCTGCTGGATGGAGCTCCGGTGATTCCGCAAAGCTGAGAAAAGCAATTGGCAATTAGCGGTTAGCCATAAGCGCCGCAAGGGCGGGCTTGCAAGATTACCGGCTAACTGCAAACGGCCAATTGCCAGTGCTCGTTGCTCGCATTTCCGCAGTCCTAATCGTCTATGTTCGTTAACTTTTTTGTTCGACGTCCGGTGTTCGCCACGGTGTGCGCGCTGCTAATTATTCTGGCGGGCACTGCCGTAATTCCCACACTGCCAATTTCACAGTTCCCCGACCTGGCGCCGCCGCAGGTCAGCGTATCCAGCGCCTATATCGGAGCCAGCGCCCAAGCCGTCGAAAGCGCAGTTACGATTCCGCTGGAGCAACAGATCAACGGCGCCGAGGGGATGAAGTATGTCACCTCGACCAGCGGCAACGATGGCACGAGCAACATCACGGCGACCTTCGATTTGAACCGCGATCCGGACCTGGCGACGGTTGACATACAGAACCGCGTCAACACGGCTCAGGGACGATTGCCGGCGGCCGTGAAAGCGATTGGCATCACAACGGCCAAGAGTTCGCAGAACTTCGTCTTTGGCGCTGCGGTCACATCCGATAACAACAAATATTCCACGCTGTTCATGAGCAACTACCTTGACATCTACGTTAGGGACTCGCTCAAGCGCATTCCCGGTGTGGCGGACGTGCTGATATTCGGTGAACGCAAGTACTCCATGCGACTATGGCTGGATCCGTTGCGCATGGCGGGACGCGGACTGACTGCGCCAGATGTGGTCAACGCGCTGTCGGAGCAAAACGTCGAAGTCGCAGCCGGACAGGTGGGCCAGCAGCCCGCCGAAGAAGGCCAGCAGTATCAGATCAGTGTGCGGGCGGTTGGACGTCTCAGTGAAGCGAGCCAATTCGACAACATCATTCTCAAGACCAATGCTGACGGAACTCTGGTGCGGCTGAAAGATGTGGGCCGCGCCGAGTTGGGCGCCGAGGATTACAGCAGCGATCTACAGTTTAACGGGCAAGATGCGGTTGGCCTTGGCGTGACGCAGCTTTCCACGGCGAACGCGCTCGATGTCGACCGGCGGGCCATCGCCGAACTGAACCGCCTGGCGAAAAATTTCCCTCCGGGAATGCACTACAAACTGGCATTCGATACTACCGACGCGGTAGGCGAATCCATTCGCGACGTAGTGTTCACGGTAGGCTCCGCGATCCTGCTGGTCATCCTGGTGATCTTTATCTTCCTCGGTGACTGGAGGACGACGATGATTCACTTCATCGCCACACCGGTTTCACTCATCGGAACATTCGTCTTTGTCAAGTTGCTCGGCTTCTCCATCAACACGCTGACGTTGTTCGGCATCACACTCGCCACCGGCCTGGTTGTCGACGACGCGATCGTCGTGATTGAAAACATTGAGCGCCACATCGCTGCTGGCGAACACGACTCGCACAAGGCGGCATCGGCAGCCACCGGCGAGATTACCAGCGCTGTCATCGCCACCTCCCTGGTGCTAATTGCCGTCTTTGTGCCGGTTGCGTTCTTTCCTGGGACGACCGGCATTCTGTTTCGCCAGTTTGCGCTGACCATCGCATTTTCCATCGCCATTTCCGCCTTCAACGCGCTCACCCTGGCTCCGGCGCTGGCAGCAATTTTCCTGAGCGGCGGCCACCGGAAAAAGTGGTGGTGGCTGCAAAAGTTCGACGATGGCATCGTGGTCCTCACCCGCGGCTATCGTGCCCTGCTGCATCACCTGCTGGAATACAAGGTAGCGATGGCAGTGCTGTTTTTTGCCGGCCTGGGACTGACGTATTTCGTATTCACGCGCGTGCCGACCGGGTTTGTGCCGGACGAAGACCAGGGATATTTCATCATCGTTATTCAGGCGCCGTCGGGAGCTTCGCTGGAATATACGAAAGCAATTGGGAAACAGGTTTCGGATCTGCTGCGTGATGTCTCGGAGGCGGAGGGGACGTTTTCGGTGGCGGGCTTCAGTTTTGCCGGCAGTGCCCCGAATCAAGGACTGATCTTCGTTCCTCTGAAACCATATTCCCAACGCAAGGGCCAGGACCACACGGCGACCGCGATTCTGAACCGGGTTCGTCCGCGGATGTTTTCCGTGTCTGGCGCGATTGTGTTTGCCACGCTTCCCCCTGCCATCAACGGCCTCGGCCAGTTTGGCGGATTTCAATTCGTGGTCCAGGACCAAGCCTCGCATACGCTGGAGGAGCTCTCGAACACGACGCACGACCTTATTCGGCGGGCGGGCGGGCGCAAAGATCTGGTAGGACTGTACACACCGTTCACGGCAAACGATCCGCAATATTTGGTGACGATTGACCGCGAGAAGGCCAAGAGCCTGCATGTGCCGCTCTCGCAGATCACCGACACTCTGGGTGTTTACATGGGTTCGTCCTATGTCAACGATTTCGATTTCAATAATCGTTCGTATCGCGTTTATGTCCAGGCTGACAAGCAGTTCCGCTCTACAGCGCAGGATATGAAGCAATTCTACGTACGCTCTGATAGCGGCGCCATGATTCCGCTGGACAACTTGATCAATGTGACGCAAACCTCAACTCCACAGGTGATCAGCCATTACAACTTGTTCCGGTCGGCGGAAATTGATGGTTCGGCCGCGCCTGGTTTCAGCTCCGGGCAGGCGATCGCGGCCATGGACGAACTCGCCAAGAAGATGCCGCAGGGCTTCTCTTACAGCTGGACAGGGCTTTCGCTCGAAGAGTTGCAGGCGGGCGGCACGTCGCTGATTCTATTTGGCCTGGGCACGCTGGTCGTGTATCTCACGCTCTCGGCGCAGTATGAAAGCTTTGTTTTGCCGTTTATCGTGCTCTTGGCCGTGCCAATGGCCTTGCTGGGTGCGCTCGGCGCTCAATGGATTCGCGGCCTGCAGAACGACGTCTTCTGCCAAGTCGGACTGGTGATGCTGGTTGGACTTTCGAGCAAGAATGCGATTTTGATCGTGGAATTTTCCGAACAGTTGCGCCAGCGCGGGCTACCGCTCGTGGAAGCTGCCGTTCAAGCGGCGACCATTCGCCTGAGGCCGATCCTGATGACTTCGCTGGCGTTCATCCTGGGCGTCGTGCCTTTGGTGCTCGCCACCGGAGCCGGCGAGAATGGCCGCCACTCGGTGGGCACAACGGTTTTCGGTGGCATGATCATGTCGACCGTGCTGAATCTTTTCTTCATCCCGGTGCTGTACTTGATTATCGAAGGCTGGCGGGAGCGCGGACATAAAACTGCTGCAGCGGAATAGGCAGGGGTTAGGCGACGGAACGCTTCGGAATTGAAGTGACAGCGCCCTTGTCGAGGGTCTTGGTTTTCTTAACTTTCTCTCCCTGAGTTCTCGTCACCTCCCGTTCGGCTGCTATTTTTTCGGCTTTCTTGCGAGCCTTGCGCCGCATCTTGGCCATCCACTCGCGCGAATACATGGTTCCGCGGCATTTAGGTGAACCGCAGCAGCAAGGCGCGGGATCTTCGTCGTCGTACAAGTTGTAATCCCAAAGCAGTTCTTCACCCGGCGCGATGTCGCGTAGAGCAAAGATCCAGACACGATTCTTGATCTCATCGATTTCGCAATTGGGGTTGCAGGAATGATTCAGGTAGGCTCCCATGCCTTCGCCGTCGATCACGGTCTTGCCGTCTTCCAGCCCATAGAGGTAAGTGCGGGGCGCGCCATCGTACAGACGATTGGCCTCCTCGGCGGTAAGGCGTGGCCCGGAATATTCGACGACGCGAGCGCCTTTGCGGATGGGCGCTGTGGTAAAGACACCCGCTGCATGGATACGTGAGGGACGGACCACTAATGCCATACATTAATTTCGCATGACTGGCAGCCTTGTAGGAAGGCGAAAAAAATGCCGGAGAAAACGCAGCCGAATCCACCGCCAGCAAAAAGATATGACTCCGAGTCTTGTTAACTCCCCGAAAAGCCTTGCGGGATGAGGGTTTCTGGTGAATCGCCTTGAGTAAACTCTGGCTTGGTTGATGGATGCGTGGTAGACTTCCGCGGTTTCTGGCAAATCGCGGAGGATGGAACCTTGGGGGAAGACACAATGCGTATGACTCGAAAAATGATTGGAATCCTGGCAACTCTGGTAGTCGGCGGAACGCTTTTCACCGCGACTGCGCAAACATCGAAAGAAAAAAACAGCGCGAGCGCCACGCCGCCGCAGGCCTACTGCACGAGCACCGGCGGCACGCTGGAAACGCGTCTTCCCGTCTACGGCACAAATGGGCCGATTCAGGACTGGCTCCGTTTGGCGGGCAGTCAGGACTTCTGCCAGTACACATCATCCTCCGACGGCTCGCGCATTCACGTTTCACTGGATACGCTCTACTCCCTAAAGCCTTCGCTGGCCGCCTTGGCTTATTATGCTGAAACTGCATGGAACGGACTGGGAGAAGGAAATCCGGCGTCGCTTTATTGCACGCAACTCGGCGGGTCGGACTTATTCGGGGGGATCAATGCCGCCGGCGGCGGCTGGGTTGAATTCCACACGATCGACGAAGTTTTGGAGGCCTGCATCTTTCCCGATAACTCCACCATTGACTCGTGGGGATTGTTTTATCATTCCGCCGGAATTATTCGCGGTGCGGATCTCTCCACGGTGTTGCGATATCCGAATCCGTACACGACGAAGCAGAAGAGCAAGTAGAGGCTGCGTCGCGGCTTTTCTGTAGGCAAATGCGAAATAAAAACGCCGCCGCTGTTTAGTTCGTTGCAGCGGCGGCATTAGTTTTCTGCACGTAATTTTCGCGTCTACGGATCGTAAACCGCGCTGCCATAGCCTTGTTTGCGGGCGGAGTCCTGCATTTCTTCCAGCTGCTTCTTCTGGTCTTCCAGCTGAGCTTGCATCCGCTCCACCTGCTGTTGCTTTTCTTTCTGATGTTCGTTCCACTCCACGCAATTGGCCACGCAGTTGCCCGGGGCAAAGCGGATCGACTCGCTGAGCGCGTCAACCTGACTTTGCAGCGACACGACCTGACTCTTCTGGTCCTGGATCTGTGACTTCCAATCTTCCGCGGACTTCTTCGCACTATCGGAGGAGGCAGGCGGAGCTGTCTTTTCCCCACTGGCTGCGACCGGTATCAAAGCCACTGATGCATGCCCGGAAATTTGTTCGTTGGTAATCACCTTGGGCGAGCTCGCATCCTTGCTCGAAGCGGTTTTTGATTTTTCCTTCTGCTGGCGCTGCTGACGCGCGAGGTCACCCAGAGACGGCGCATCCTGGGCGTAGGCAATCCCGCCGGCCAGCGAAACCATAGCCGCAAAAAGCAGGAGATTCCTGCATCGTGTGCCCATAGCGAAGCCCTCTTCGCAAACCGTGACGAAATCGATGGTTTGCCCAGATAAATGCTATAAGCAAAGACCCGCCGAACCAGCATTACGAACGGGCCATGCACACCCGTCACGCGAGGGTTGCAGGGAATTGTTATGGGTTGCCTCTGCCGGCGGCTATAGCGCTGGTTGACTGCTCATGCTGGATAGTCGATTGCCCGCGATGGCGGGCACAATCTGGATCTGCACCAACCGGGCTGGGGAGGCTTTATCTTTCCTGGCCAGTAGATTTACCGAGGGGATACCGGTTCGAGCAAAGGATTTCTCACAGTCCGCCGTAGAGGGGCCGCGCATATTTCCTTCCATGAAAGCCAACCCTGGGCAGCGAGTGCAGGTCGAACCATGCGTACACTGCGAACAACCCGACAGATCCTTGAGCCGGATCGAGCGAACCTCTTTCAACTGCTCGGAGTTGCGCCAGATGTCAATAAAGCGCTGCTGGCGCACGTTGCCGCAGGACAAAGGAAATTGCACGCAAGGATAAAACTCACCGTAGGGAGAAACGTAGCAGGCGGTGTGGCCCGCGCTGCATGGTAAGGATGCCATGCTGTCGGCATCAGGCGGAGGAGGAGGCGCGCAGAACTCCTCGGCATTGCCGACGAAACTCTCGTCCCGGAAGAGTTCATGCAGAGCGGACTGGCCCGCATTCAAATCCAAAATCGAGCGGTCGCCATCCATCTTGGGAGTGATCGTCGGATCCAGCGTGTATTCGGCGCCGAGTTCATCGGCGAGCGCGCGGACACCGCGATAGTCCTGCATGTTCTCGGTCATCAGTACGTTCGCCATGATGACTTTCAGCCCTTGTGATTTGAGAAAGCGGATGGCGTTGATGGAGCGCTGCAGCGAGCCTTTCACCTTCGTGATGGCGTCGTGCACTTCGGGCCGGTGGGAATAAATGCTGATCTGGATCGACGCCACTCCTAAATCACGCAAGCGTGCCGCCTGAGCTTCGCGGATCAGCACGGCGTTGGTCTTCAACTTGATGCAGAAGGTAAGCGCCCGCGCGTACTCGAGGATTTCGAAAAAATCTCTGCGCAGGAAAATCTCGCCGCCGCTGAAGGTCAGAATAAAAACTCCAGCTTCGGACATTTCCCGCAGGAGATGCTTGATCTCCACCGTGGTCATCTCGCCGTGATCGTCGTGGTCGAGGTAGCAGTGAACGCACTGCTCGTTGCAGCGGTAGGTGAGATCGATTTGCGCGCTGAAGGGTACGCCCAACCGCAAAGCCCGTTCGCTCATCTCCTGCATCAAGGCGCTCATTGCTGTGCTTGCTCCTGAAGTAGAGTTTGCGGATTGGCAATCGGCTGTTCGGAGATCAGCAGGATGCCATGCTTGGCCAAGTCTTCGGCCAAGGCTTCGGCGTCTCGCATGGCTTCTTCGGGCTTCACCTCGAATTCGGAACAGATGCGGCGCTCGACAATTTCATCCAGTGGGGTGGCGCCGTCGGCAGCCTGCCAGAGAATGGTCGCGGTCGGATTCAGGGTAAACAGCGTCGAGCCCTGGCCCGACATGACCAGCATTTCTTCTCCCAGCATGCGAGCTGCGATGCGCGGACTGCGCGCGACGTACATTTTCTTAGTCATCTTTTATTCTTCATTCAATACTCGTTTATCCGATCAAATCCCAAACCCGCGCGTCCGGCACAAATGTGAGCCGGTGAACCGGTACGTGCCCGACGAAATCGCAGGCCGCTTGAAATGCCCGATGAACCATTTCCGGATCTTCGGCAAAGAAAAGCATGTTGGCTAGCAACTCGCGCCCGGCATCGGCGGTAGCCACTGGATCGATGCGATTCTCCGGGCCCTGCACCAGCAAATACAGAGCTGCTACCGGCGCCGAAGTGTTCTCGCCGAGTTTGGCCAGTTCACCGGTGAAAGGCGTTCCATAGGCGACATAGCCGCCCGCCTGCTTGCGGACGTACGAGATCTCGTCGGTTAGAAGTGTGGCGTCTGGTGGAGCAAGCCGCGAGATCGTCGTCTTGCCCGCGCCAGAAACCCCAGCGAACAGGAATGCCTTCCCGTTGCGAATGGCGCTGGCCGAGTGCAAAAGAAAGCCGCCCTGCTTCGCGAGAACCAGCGTGTGAACGATGCGCAGAACCGAGTCGATGGCGTAGGGATTCGCGGTCTGGCGAATGATGCCGCGGCCCGCGGCGGGCTCCCACTCGGCGCGAAAATCGCCGCGCTCCAAAAACCACCGGCCGGAACGGTATTTCACGCTAACATCCGCGTGCCGATCGGCAAATGCAAGAGGCCCCAGGTGCACGTCGAATTCGTATTCGGCGCCTTCCCCCGCGCTCACGAATCCGGCATAGCGATTGTGCAGCAGGTCGAGAAAATCCGAGTCGGTGGTGTTCAGCTGAACGGAAATGCCGCCAATCGCAATCACTACGCTGTACTGCTCGACTTGTGTGGCTAGCCCTGGCACGGGAGAACTGGCTCCTCTGGTGTTTGCCGCATGCGATGCAGATAAACGAGAGCGCGCGCTGCCGGAACCGAGCGCCGAATCACTCTTGCGACCAAGCTCTCAACTCCGGTCAGCTCCGCGGGCACCGGGATTAGCTTTCCTTCCCGGATCAGATATGTGACCCGGCCCAGCAACTCGTTCCCCGCCACTGGAAGATCCGGCTTGGGCAACGCATCCCCTTGTGTAATCCATTGCGGATTGTCCCGGCCGCCGGCTGTGCCGATAATGCGATGCGCACAGAGCCTGCCTTCGCGCCCAACGAGAACGACGTCTCCGATGCGAACTTGATCCTGGCCAACGCGATCAACCACCAGCGTATCTCCGGGCCAGACCGCCGGCAGCATGCTCCAGCCAGTCGCGGCGAAACGAAGGCTGCCGAAGGAGCGCAGGACTTCCGTCGCAAGCTCGCGCTTCAGTGCGCTTCGAGCGTCGGAGTCTGCGTGCCAGGCTTGCTTCATGAAGCGGAGAGGCTTGTGATTCGGCAATTATGGTCGGCGTCGGTCATCTTGCCGCAAGTAAGGGCCGAAGTTACGAAGACCTGTTCGAAGCGAAAGCCTGGCTTCTCGTACGGCTTCTTGAGCGTTGCGGGGTTCGTCTCTCCGCCTGGCGAATGATTCGTATCCATAAACATCTATCCCTCGTTTACTGCAAAGCAGACTGTGACGCCTGGACCGCGCAACCACCGCTTGTGCCTGATGTACTGCAGGTCTGGTTGCTCAGAGTGGAGAAGTATACCTGAGAGGCCCCGGTCAGCGTTTCCAGCGTGTTGTCGATGACAATGCCGCTCGTGCCGCCGTTGGCACGAAGCGCCGCGGTCGCGATCGAACCAAAATTCGTCCACTTCTGGGCGCCGTCGGTGGTACTACCACCTACGGCTGTGTTCCAAGTGGGAGGACTCGCCCCTGAGATACCATTGTGCACGGTGGCCCGCTCGATATTGTTGTTGCTATCTAGGACTTCGTTCCCTGTGGTGTAAGTATGGTCTGCTACCCAGGCGCCCGGAGTGACAGCGGTCGATGGACCTTGATCCAGCCAGGTTACGCCGCCGTCTGGCGTCGTCCCTCCCGTCGCTCCGTTCCACGTTGGGACGGTCAGGCCCGACGGGCCGGTTGTGCTCTCCACGACCTCAATGTGAAGACCAGTATCCAGAATTTCTTGGCCGACCGAATATAGGTTGGAGGGGAGCCAAGACGTGTTCTTGAAATTCATGACACACCCTGCAGCCGCGCACGCGGACGACTCTCCGCCTGTCTGTACGCTCGCGAAGATCCATTCCGTAGCACCGCCTGCGGCATTAGGGTTAAATATATCCGTCACCGGAGAGCACGCCGTGTCGTCTGTCGACAAGGCTGGCCCGGGGACCACCTCTCCCATCGTGCCAGCCGTGATGGGAACCCGGTATAGAGTCGGGGCCAGGCCAGTATCTCCGCAGACATACAGGCTTCCCGTGCCGTTTACCGAAGTTCTATAGTTGTTGTCGAAATCGCCGCCGTAGAGGGGATTCGGTGTCCCAGAGGGCACACTGGTGCCCACTTCCGCTTCCGATCCAATGTCACCACCCGTGAAGCTGGTACCGAGCTGATAGACCCCGGCACAAGGAGTGCCGCCAACATTGATTGGACAGTCCGCGCCACCGTCGCTTGAGGCGAACACATATACCAGCCCGAGCGTGGGGTTCACGGTAGGACCCTCAACGAGTCCGGCGCCAAAATCCAGCTGGCCGGAAGTGGTCACCGACGCCGTTGACGAGTTGACGCGGTAGAGGAACCCAGTCGCATCTCCGACAAACACATTCCCTGAAATAAAGTCATAAACCGGACTGTCGAGAGGAGCATCGGCGTTCACATGAACCGGCCATCCCCCGGTTCTTATCTCAGCCGGAGCGGCGTTAAAAAACGGAGTGAATTTATGAAGCCAACCGAGGGCGTCTCCTACATACGCGGTATCGCTGCCGTAGTCGTAAAAGACGGATGAGGTTGTGTCATTATTGATTACCCCGGAGGAACCCGTAAGAAATCTGGCTGTCATGCAGGGTGGCGAGGCGCACCTTTCATACGCTCCTCGACCCACGGCGGTAAGGGTTTGCGGACTGCCCACGCTTTCCGTGGTAGAAGGCGCCCATTTCAGCAGGACGATGGCGCCCTCGTTGCCTCCATTCGTTTGCACGAACGCGACCTGGCTGCCGTCGAGCGAATACACCGGAGAAGTCAGGATCTGGCCGCCGGTGTTATAGGCCCAGTAAACCGAGGGTATCGTGTCTACGGTTGTCACCGCGTTGTCGATCATGGTCACAGCCCCGGCCAAGGCAATAGCCCTACCCGTAAGCGAAGCGCCGGAGTCCAGGGTGATCGAGGCCTGCGCGACGATATTGCCGGCCGCGACAGCGGTTCCCGGAAGGGTGGCGGAGCTTCCCACCAGCCAAATCACGTTACCAGCCGTCGCGCCACCGGACAGAACCACGGTGCCGGCAATATTAAGAGTGCTGCCGATCTGGAAGATGTAGTCTCCGGCGCCGTTGAGGGTCACGGTTGACCCGGCACTCAAGGCAAGGGAACTCCCCGCGCTGTATAAGCCGGGTGTGAGAGTTTGTCCGTCGAGGGACGTAATGCCTACTCCTCCCGTCAGCCCTTGGTAGTGGGTGTATGCCGTATTAGCGTCCGCTTGGGCCTGGCTGGCGACCGCGTCTCCGAGGTGCTCTACCGCCGGTGCGGTAAGAACGCCGGGCGGAAAGCCAGTAAGGCTGGTGCCTGGAGAGACACCGATATTGGCGCCCGTGACTACGCTGTTGCCCGTGTTCGTCACGGTAGAAGAACCGAGGACTGCGAAGCTCGCGGCCGTCGCCAGATTAAGGTCGCTACAACCGGAATAAAGATTGTCGTAAGCCACAATGCTGGCTTGAGTACTCGATCCGACAAGGCCCGTATTGTAGATAACGAAGTCGGGTTGCGCGGCGCTCCCGCAGCTGGCTGTGTTTCGAACAGTCTGGAAAGTCGCCGGGAAATTGTCGGCGCCGGAGCTGGCTGCGCTACCCAGGGTGACCGCCCAGTCCCGATGCAGCTTGCGGTTCCTGGATTCGCGCTCGCGTTTGCTGGCGACCGGCAGTGGATGAGCGAGGGCATCACCATTCGCGGCCGCTGGCAGCATGAACGGCAATTGGCTGCGATAGCGTTGCTGCCAATAACGAGGGTCTTTTTCTATCTGGGCGGCCTGTTCGGTGGTTGCAGGCCGGGAGAAAATTACGTGGCGATGGCTCCAGTCGGTCGGGACGGGAATGCCTGCTGGCGGAGCCGACGAACTCTGGCCCAACGTAAGTGGGGCCAAGGTGAGCATTCCTAGAATTGCTAGACCCAGAATTGCCAGACCCGGAATTGCCAGACCCGGAATTGCCAGACCCGGAGTTGCGAGACCCAACACCAGTGAACGCTGCCGGTTCCTTCTCATTTTGCTCCCTGATTTGAAGGCTCGAATCACGGCCAGATTGAAAGCGGTTACCGCCAAACTCTCACCCCGTGTGCGCTAGAAATTCAGTCGGCTGGTTGGAAAAACATCATACACCCGGGCGCTTGGAGCAGACTTCGAAAATTGGGCTGCTGGAAAGAGAGATTTCCACAGGCGTCCCCACTTGCAAAAAAAGCGGGGCGCACGCCGAGGGGTCGTGCGCTCTGCATCATCATCATCTTCTTCTGCCCTCGAAGGGGCACACATCAGTCTGGAAGTGACGATGTAGGAATCTGCTGCGCGCGGGTACGAAGCTCTTCGAACAAAACGGTGCTCAAGTAGCGTTCTCCGAAGGACGGCAGGATCACCACGATCAGTTTCCCCTTATTCTCCGGGCGTTTCGCCACTTGCAACGCGGCGGTCACCGCCGCACCGGAAGAAATCCCTACGAAGATTCCCTCTTCCAGGGGCAGCCGGCGCGCCATGCGAATGGCCTCGTCATTGCTGACCTGAATAATTTCGTCAATGTAATCAGTACGGAGGATCCGGGGAACAAAACCAGCGCCAATGCCCTGAATCTTGTGCGGGCCGGGCTTTCCGCCGGAGAGCACCGGACTTTCCGCCGGCTCTACGGCAATCGCCTTGAAGGATGGTTTCTTAGGCTTGATAAATTCGCAGACGCCGGTGATGGTGCCGCCGGTGCCGATGCCGGAAACTAAAAAGTCGACGCGGCCGTCGGTGTCGGCCCAAATCTCGGGGCCGGTGGTTTCGAAGTGAATCTTGGGATTGGCCGGGTTGTCGAACTGCTGCAGCATGTAACTGTTCGGAGTTTTGGCGAGCAACTCCTCGGCTTTGAGGATGGCGCCCTTCATCCCGCGCGGACCCGGGGTGAGGACGAGTTCCGCGCCAAAAGCCAGCAGCAGAACACGGCGCTCCAGGCTCATCGTCTCCGGCATGGTGAGGATAAGTTTGTAACCTTTGACGGCAGCGACAAACGCCAGGCCGATCCCGGTGTTGCCGCTGGTCGGCTCGATCAGGACCGTCTTCCCCGGCTGAATTTTTCCGGCGCGCTCGGCGTCGCTGATCATGCTGGCGCCGATGCGGTCCTTCACGCTGCCCACCGGATTCTGACTTTCCAGCTTGGCCACGACCTCGGCCACGCAACCTTCCGTTACCTTGTTGAGCCGCACCAGTGGAGTGTGGCCGACCAGTTCGATGATGTCTTTCGCGATCTTCATAGTGATTTCGTGCCCTCCTCGGCGGCCTCGCTGTCAGTCCGGACTAAGGAAAGTAAGTCTACCTCTCTGGTAGCCTATCATGGCGGTGGAGGCAAAGAAAATCGGCATCTGAGCGGAGCGATGTCAGGAGGTAGCAGTGGCTGCGGCGGCTTTAGGCGCAACTGCCTGCTCGATCAGGGTGCCCAGGCGGAAGGTAATCGCCTCTACGACTTGAAGGTCATCTTTGGTAAAGGCGTCCTGACGGGCGCGGTAAAGGGCTAGCACGGCAGCGACCCCAGAAGTTCCTTCGAGCGGGACGGCGAGGGCAGAACGGAGCGAAGCATTTTCGGTGGACGGTTGGAGATAACCGGGTTCAACGGATGGATTGCCGTTCAAAATCGGTTTGTGATTCTGGGCGACCCAACCCGACAAACCTTCGCCGAGTGGAATTTGTAAAGAGGAGAACACGCGAGAGTTCTCGCCGCTGACAAACTCCGCCAGCAGGACGTTGCCCTTGCGAAGGTAAACGGCCATCGAGTCGTGAGGTACAAGCCGCTTCAGGCGCACGGCGAGCAGAGAAAGAGTGTCATCGAGGGTTAGCGACGAGTTCAGCGTGCGGTTTAAATCGGCGAGACTCTGCGCCTGTAGACGAGCCGCTGCGAGACGGTCAGTGGATTCGGCTGCAGGGACCGCGCTCTGTGGTGATTCGGAGGTGCGAGCAAAACCGGCGTCGGGGGCGAGTCCGCGCTCGACTTTAATATCGGTGGAAAGTTTGGGAGGAGCTTGCAGCGGCAGGAGGCGCGCGAGTTTCTCCCACTCGACGTAGCGGCGCTGCAGGATCGCAACGACTTGCGGATCGAAAGCCGCATTGGCTTCGGAAGCAACCTTGGCCATGGCTTCATGAAGCGGCAGAGCTTTGCGGTACTGGCGATCGGAGGCCAGCGCGTCGAGGCAGTCGACAGCGGAAAGAATGCGGGCGCCGATGGGAATGGCTTCTCCAGCGAGGCCGTTGGGATAACCACTGCCGTCCCATTTTTCATGGTGCGCTCGCACGATCGGCACGACGGGATAGGGAAAGTCAACCTGCTCGAGAATCTCCGCACCAACGATGGGATGTATCTTCATCTTCTCGAATTCTTCCGGAGTAAGTTTGCCGGGCTTGGAGATGATGTGCTCGGGAACAGCGAGCTTGCCGATGTCATGGAGGACGGAAGCAGCGCGCAGGGCTTCGGTTTCGTCCTCGGTCAGGTGTAGTTCCTTTGCCAGTTCCATGGCGTAGACGCGCACGCGCTGGAGATGCTCGCCGGTGGTTTGATCTTTCGCCTCGATGGCCAGGGCCAGAGCCTCGATGGTGCGCAGATGAAGATTCGAAACCTGCTCGGCGTGCTTCTTCTCGGTTTCGAGCTTACCCAGATAGAGGCGGTAGGAGCGATACATCAGGTAGATGGGAGGCAAGACTAGCAGAGATGACTGCCAGCCGATGTTGTGGTTGAGGAAGCTGACCAGTCCGGCTACTGCGGCGCCCACCATGTAGTAAGGAAAAGACCAGAGATAGGACTCGGTCCAGACCTTGGAGAACGGCTTGTCTTCAGTCAAGCCGATGATGGTGGAAGTGGCCAGCGTATTGACAGCAAAGTGCGTGACTGCGGCAACAACCAATGCCAAAGGCCCAGGGCCGTGGAGCACATGAATGCAGACGAGATGATAGGCGGCGTAGGCGGTGGCGGCCGATACCGTGACCTGGGAAAGATTGAATATCAACTGGATCGGTTGCAGACGTCTGGCTGGCTTCCAGAAAAACTGGCCCATGGTACTGACCAGGCCGATCAGCAGAGTCTCCGGCAGACTCATTTCCAGAATGCCCAGAAGCGTGAACAAAAAGTTCACTGACAGCGTTCCGCCGGGAAGACTGACTTTGAGCGGAGACGCGAGAAGGGCGGCGATCATATAACAAACGAACTTGAGCGTGTCGCTGGAGTGCCATTGGGTAAAGCCGAGAGCGAATGCACCTAATGCCGCCAGGGCCATGCTGGCGATAAACACACGTGCGCTAAGTTCGCGAGGCGAGGACATAAGAAGGTTCTTACAATTCTGCTAGGAAGTTGGGCGAGGATCATCCGAAAAGCGAAGTTACCTGGTTACCATCGTGCTCGGGACAGAGTGTCCCATGGGCGCGAGCGTGGGACAAGATGTCATCCACGAGCGAGCGCTTGACCAGCTAAGCCCTTGATAGATAGGGATTCGAGATCGCCCACTTTGGACCTGCGGATGCACCGTTAGGGGCACGTAGCCTGTGGACTGTGCGCGGGGGCGTGCAGATGAGTGGGGTTCCAATGAAAAAATTGGTTGTTGTTCTACTGCTGTTGGCGGGGTCGCTAAGCTATGCCAACGACTCCAAACTGTCACCTGATCTGAAGTCATCCACCGCATCGACGGTGAGGGTTGTGGTGCAGTACAACCAGGCCCCGGGACTTCTCGACCTGAACTTGTTGGGAGCCTTGGGATCGATTCTGAACTCCTTGCCGCTGGTGAATGCTATTGTGGCCGACTTGCCGCTGGCGAATGTTCTCACGCTCTCGAATCAGGCGGACGTGAAGTACATCAGTCTCGATCGAGTGCTGGCGCCAAACCTAAGCAATGCAGCACCAGCGATCAACGCGTTCGCGGCGTGGCAATCCGGCTACACGGGAGCGGGCATTGGAGTGGCGCTGCTCGACAGTGGAGTCAGCAGCCATCCGGATCTGAATGGCGGATTCTTAGGATTGTCCCGAGTGGTGTGGAACCAGAGCTTTGTCTCTGGCAACCCAAGCGCCGCCGATCAGTACGGACACGGCACGCACGTCGCAGGGTTGATCGCCGGGGATGGCGCGAGTTCGACTGGATCGAAGTATTCGCGCACGTTTGAAGGCATCGCGCCCGAAGCGCACCTGGTGAATTTGCGCGTTCTCGATCAGAATGGCGAAGGGAACGACAGCACAGTGATCGCTGCTATCAACACGGCGATCACCCTGAAGCCGCTGTTCAACATCCGAGTAATGAATCTCTCGCTGGGTCGCGAGGTGTACGAAACTTACAAGCTCGACCCGCTTTGCCAGGCAGTAGAAGCGGCGTGGAAGAACGGAATCGTGGTGGTAGTGTCGGCGGGAAATAACGGGCGAACGTTGGCGAGCGATGGCTATGGAACGGTCACGTCTCCGGGCAACGATCCTTACGTGATCACGGTGGGCGCGATGAAGCCAATGGGAACTCCAACGCGGCTGGACGACCTGATTGCGAGCTACAGCTCGAAAGGGCCGACGGCCGGAGACGCGGTAGTGAAACCGGACGTAGTCGCTCCGGGAAATCTACTGGTGTCGCTCGAGTCACCAAACTCGACGCTGTACAACGAGTTCCCTGGCAATCAAGTGCCCTACGGCTACTACGTGAACGGAGGAAGCAGCGCGTCGTCCTCCAGCTATTTCACTTTGAGTGGAACCAGCATGGCAGCGGGGGTGGTGAGTGGAGCGGTGGCCGACATGCTGCAGAAGAGTCCGAGCCTCACACCTGATCAGGTGAAGGCGCGGCTGATGAAAACAGCGTGGAAGTCGCTGCCTTTGTATAGCAGCTATACCGACCCTGTTTCGGGAATCACATACAGCTCGCAATACGATGTTTTCACGGTGGGTGCGGGTTATGTGGATCTGGAAGCGGCCTTGGCCAACACGGACCTGGCCAAGGGAACGGCGATGTCTCCCATCGCGACCTTTAATACGAGCTCGGACAGCGTGTATTTGAAAGACGATCCTTCGGCGGTATGGAACACATCGGCCACGTGGTCAAATGCAGCGGTGTGGGGAACTTCGCAATTCTTGGTGGGGAGTGGGGCGGTGACGGCGAGTGAAGCATCGACGTCTACAGTTTCGGGCAACAACGCCTTGTGGGGCGGCAACGCGCTCTGGGGTGGAAACGCCCTGTGGGGCGGAAATGCGTTGTGGGGTGGCAATGCACTCTGGGGCGGAAACGCGCTCTGGGGCGGAAGCTTTCCGGGCGGGGAAAACTAGACCAGGCGACGTTGCAAGAGTGCGGGTTCTGCGTGCAAGCTGGTATCTGTGCCAGAACTGCCAGACATTACCGCCTACATCGGCGCGCTTGAATCACGGGTCATCGGCCAGCCGCTGCTTCACGTACGGCTGGCCAGCGCCTTTCTGCTGCGAACCGTGGATCCGCCACTCGCCAGTGTGGAGGGTCACACCGTCCGCGAACTGCGGCGAGTTGGCAAGCGCATCGCGATCGGACTAGACAACGATCTCTGGCTGGTTCTACACCTGATGATCGCGGGGCGGTTGCACTGGCGAGCGCCGGAAGCAAAGCTGGCCGGTCGTCAAAATCTGGCGGCCTTCGATTTTCCCAATGGTTCTCTAATTCTCACCGAGGCCGGCGCCAAGCGCCGCGCATCGTTGCACATACTAAAGAACGAGGAAAGCTTGCGTGCTTTCGACGCGGGAGGGATGGATATCTTTTCTGGCGATGTCGAATCGTTTCGTGCGAAGCTTACTGCCGAGAACCACACCCTCAAGAGAGCGCTGACCGATCCGCGGCTGGTAAGCGGCGTGGGCAACGCATATTCCGACGAGATCCTGCACGCGGCACAGTTGTCGCCGATCGCGCTCACGCAGAAACTGGGTCTGGAGGACTGGGAGAGACTATTTGCCGCCACGCGGCACGTCCTCGGATTCTGGATGGACAAACTCAGCGCCGACGTGAAGGACTGCTTCCCCGAAAAGGTCACCGCCTTTCGCGAAGGGATGGCAGTGCATGGACGGTACGGCAAACCCTGTCCTCGATGTGGTGACAATGTTTTGCGGATTCGTTATGCGGACAAAGAAACGAACTACTGCGCCCGCTGCCAGACCGGCGGCAAAGTCCTTGCGGATCGGAGTTTGTCCCGGCTATTGGGATCGGACTGGCCTCGCACTTTGGAAGAACTGGAAGCGCTAAAGCGCCGCTGAAGGCCGCGAATCGAGCCTCTATAGATGCATGCGTAGGCCTCCCAACCCGCTTCAACAAAACCAGCCTCTTCCAGTAAACTGCTTGCCAACGAGGAATCCTTTCTTGCCAAAATTCGGGACGTTTTTGGGACGTATTGTCTTCCTATTTTTCTTGAGCTCACTTGTTGGGTTGGCGATTGCGCAGACGGTTTCGGCCGACTTGGTGAATGGTCTGAAATGGCGCTTGATTGGACCATTCCGTGGTGGACGGGTCGTGGCCGTGGCTGGTGTTCCGGGCGACTCCACCACTTTCTATTTTGGCGCGGTCGATGGCGGCATCTGGAAGACCACCGACGCAGGAACTGTTTGGACGCCAATCTTCGACAGCCAGCCTGTAGCCTCAATCGGCGCGATTGCTGTGGCGCCATCCGATCCCAAGACGATTTACGCCGGAACCGGAGAGTCCGACATTCGCTCGAATTTATCTTCCGGCACCGGAGTTTACAAATCGAATGATGGGAGCGGGACCTGGACGCACATAGGCCTGGAAGATACACGCCAGATCAGCCGGATCGTGATCGATCCGCACGATGCGAGCATCGTGTACGTGGGTGCGCTCGGCCATGCTTATGGCCCGAATGAACAACGTGGTGTTTACAAATCCGTGGATGGCGGAGCGCATTGGATCAAGGTACTCGATCAGGGAGCCGAAATTGGCATTTCCGATCTGGCGATCTGCTCCGGAAACTCTCAGCTTTTGTTTGCCGGAACGTGGAATACGCATCGTCCTCCGTGGAGCGCGTACGCGCCCATCGATGGACCCGGCGGTGAACTCTATCGATCACGTGACGCGGGCAAGACCTGGTCTCGTCTGAGCGGCAATGGACTGCCGGACGGCGATTGGGGACGCGTTGGGGTCGACGTCGCGCCGGATGGCAAGCGCGTATACGCGGTGATTCAAGCGAAAAAATCGGGACTGTATCGCTCGGACGACGGTGGCGATAACTGGACTCTGCAGAACGCCGATCCTCGTCTTACGAGCCGCGCGTGGTATTTCAGCAGCATCACTATCGACGCACACAATCCTGACGTGATCTATATCCCGAACGTCGCTCTCTACCGGTCCGAGGATGGAGGGAAGACCATCTCGATTGTTCGCGGTGCGCCGGGTGGAGACGATTATCACCAGATTTGGATCGATCCCAGGAATTCTGCCAGCATGGTTCTGGGAACAGATCAGGGAACAACAATCAGTCTGGACCGCGGCCGAACCTGGAGCACGTGGTACAACCAGCCCACGGCACAGCTCTATCACGTGATTACCGACAACCAGTTCCCTTACATCGTCTACGGCGCACAACAGGATAGTGGAAGCGCTGCCGTCCCAAGCCGCACCGACCATGGCCAAATCACTGCACGCGACTGGTTTCCCGCGGGCGGAAGTGAGAGCGGGTATATGGCACCCGATCCCAATGATCCGAACATTGTCTATCTGAGTGGAACCTACGGGAGCGTGGACCGCTTCGATAAACGCACGGGCTTGAGCCAGGATGTTACTCCGTGGCCGTCCATCGCATTCGGTTCTGAGATCGACCAGCGCAAATATAGAGATCCCTGGACTCCGGTACTGCTTTTTTCCCCGGCCGATTCAACCACGCTCTATTTCGGAAGCCAATATGTGTTGAAGACCATCGATGGCGGTCTGCACTGGGAGACCATCAGCCCTGATCTCACGGGATCCACGCAACAGCCGGGAGAGAAGACGCAGGGGGCGGCGACCGTTGCGAACGCGAAACAACGAGGTTATGGCGTGGTGTTCACGATTGCACCATCGGCTCTCAGCCGTGATCTGATCTGGGCGGGAAGCGATACGGGACTAATCCAGATTACGCGTGATGGCGGGAAGACATGGAAAAATGTGACGCCGAAAGGCCTGACCGCCTGGAGCAAAATCTCGTTCATCGAAGCTTCGCGCTTCGATCCGGCAGTTGCTTATGCAGCCGTGGACCGCAGCCGGCTGGATGATCGCATCCCTTATCTGTATCGCACGCGCGACTATGGGTCGAGCTGGCAACTGATTACCGATGGCATTGCCGCGAACTCTTTCTTGCGCAGCATTCGCGAGGACACTGAGGATAAGAATCTGCTCTTCGCCGGAACCGAACTGGGCGTTTACATATCCTTTGACGACGGCGACCACTGGCAATCCTTGCAGCTCAATCTTCCAGTCACTTCCGTTCGCGATCTCACCATTCACGGCGACGATCTGATTGTTGCTACCCACGGCCGTTCCTTCTGGATTCTCGATAACATCACGCCTCTACGGCAGACGTCCGAGGCCGGGAAAGCCAACCCATTCTGGCTTTACCGTCCCGCCGAGGCGTACCGCATTGATAACGATTCGTTCGTGGGCACGCCGCTTCCGCCGGAGGAGCCGACGGCCGAAAACCCTCCTGCGGGAGCCACGATTGATTACTTTCTCAAGTCTCCAACCCGCATCGTGACGCTGGAAATTTTCGACGCACAGCAGAAGGTCGTCCGGAAGTTTTCGTCGGAGGACAGTCACGCCGAAAAACATGCCTCGCTCCCCATCGCTGAGCGTTGGTTTCCCAAGCCCGAACTCCTCGAGAAAACTCCCGGGATTCACCGCTTCGTGTGGAATCTTACCTGGAGGAGTTCCGGCGGACCCAGCGTGGATGAGGAATCCGAATACCGCAGTCCGAGCGGTCCCAAGGTCGTGCCTGGAATTTACACAGTCAGACTCACGGTTGATGGAGAAACGCAGGATCAGGCTCTGAAGGTCCTGATGGATCCGCGCTCACCCGCAACGTCCGAGATCCTTCAGCAGCAGATGGAACTGGGACAGAAGATGTTCACCGAGACGCTTGAAGCGCGGCGCGCGCTGGCTGAGATCGGTTCAGTCCAGAAGCAACTGTCTGACCTCGAGCAGAAGCTGGGCGAAACGAATCCAGCGCTGAAGCGAGCTCTCGCAGCGGCTCAATCGGAGATGGCAGAGATTCTTGCGAAGAAGGAAACTGACGCCGAGGCCGGGCTGCAGGGTGCTTATACGGATTTGGCCTCGGCCCTGCATGTCGTCGAAGGTGGGGATCGCGCCGTGCCTTCGCAAGCGATTGCTGTGTATGAGGAGGCCAGCCAGCACATCAAAGTCGGTATCGCACAGTGGACATCGTTCAAACAAACGAAATTGCCCCCGCTCAATCAGGAACTGGGCCAAGCAAATCTCGCTCCAGTCGCCATCTCGGAGATTGAACACGAAGTCCTCTTCCTCATGACCCGCTAGGATCGTAAACTTCTGAGTTTTCCACGCAGAATTTCCTTGACAGAATGAACTGCGAGCTGTAACTTAACACTGTTAACTGAACGCCGTTAAGTAAGGGATCGAGGTTATGGGAGTCAAGGAAAGACGCGAGCGCGAGAAGTCGGAGACCCGCGACAAGATCCTCGATGCGGCGCGTGAGCTGTTCGTGACCGAGGGCTATGAAGGCGTCTCGATGCGGAGGGTGGCGGAGAAGATCGAGTACTCGCCCACCGCCATCTACGTCTATTTTGCCGACAAGCAAGAGCTGTTCCACGAGCTGTGTCAGCAGGACTACGCACGCCTGGCGGAAGTCTTTCAGAGTTCGGAGATGTCGACGGATCCGATCGAGCGCCTCAGGCAAACCGGCAGGACTTACACCGAGTTCGGCGTGCACTATCCCAATCACTACAAGTTTATGTTCATGACAACCCATCCCCCGCACGAGCCGTATGAGGAAGACCGCGAGGTCATGGGCAATCCGGAGGTTGACGCCTACGCCTTCTTGAAGTGGGCGGTGCAGCAGGCGATCGATGCGGGGCGTTTTCGCGAGGAACTTCAGGATGCGGAGCTGATTTCGCAGACACTCTGGGCGTCCGTACATGGCGTGATTTCCCTGAACATTGCGAAGTGTTCGGATCCCTGGGTCGATTGGCGCCCGCTCGAGCAACGGGCCGAGATGATGCTCGATGTAACTCTGCGCGGGCTGGTGCGTAACCCGGACGAGGTGAAATGACATGCCTCCTCTGGCCCAACGGAACCTGTTTCACGACAAAGTCAGACTCGCGGTTACGGTGACCGGAATTGTCTTCGCCGTGGTGCTGATCGTGGTGGAGCTGGGATTATTTGTCGGCTTCACGGTGACGACGTCAGGCCTGATTGACCACTCTGGCGCGGACTTGTGGATTACGTCGAAGAACGTGCCTTATGTGGAGCAAGGAGTCGCTTTCAGCGAGCGGAAACTGAATCAGGTTCGCGCCGTGCCCGGCGTCGCCGATGCGCAGAAACTTGTCGCCCACTGGACGCAATGGAAGCGACACGACGGCGGCGAAGACTCAGTGCAGATTGTCGGCTTCGATGTGGATGACCCAATGGAGCGCCCGTGGAACCTGGTTGAGGGACGCGTGGAGGATTTGAAATCCCCGGACGCGATCATCCTGGACGAACTCTACAAGAAGAAACTTGGCGTCACGCGGGTGGGTGAGGTCTTTGAGATCAACGGCCATCGTGCGCGGGTAGTGGGGTTCACGCGCGGCATCCGGTCGTTCACGACCTCTCCTTACGTTTTCACGACATTTAAGAACGCTCAGACCTATACCGGATTGCGCGAGGACCAGACCTATTTCATCCTCGTGAAATTGGCGCCGGGCGCGAATCTTGAGCAAGTGCGGCACGAACTTCTGGATGGTGTGAAAGATGTCGAAGTGTTCACCACCACCGAATTCAGTCACATGACGCGCTTCTACTGGATGTTCACGACCGGCGCGGGTGTGGCCGTGCTGATCGCCGCCGTGCTCGGCCTGGTGGTTGGATTTGTGGTCGTCGCCCAGACCATCTATGCCACGACCATGGATCACATCCGCGAGTTCGGCACGCTGAAGGCGATGGGCGCGCCCAACAGCTACGTTTACAAAGTCATCATGAAGCAGGCCGCGATTAGCGCGGTAATCGGATACGTCCTGGGGATGATCGTCAGCGTCTTCGTGGTACGCGCCAGCCAGGAAGGCGGCGCCGCGATTCTGATGCCCATGCCGATGGCGGTGGGAATGTTTTTTCTGACGCTGGCGATGTGCATTGGAGCCGCGCTGGTTTCGATCAACAAGGTAACGCGCATCGATCCGGCGATGGTGTTTAAAGGCTGATCCTCGGAAGTTTAACTCTTCGTCGTGAAGGAGGGAATGTGACTCGTGAAGCCAGAATGATGTCAGGCATCATCCTCATTACGGTGCCGACGATCCAGTACGGTGGATATTTTCTCCTGACCTCGTTGATGAACAAGGGCAGCGGCTATATGGACAACCCGTTACGCCAGAACTTTTTTCGCGCCGGGCATGCTCACGCTGGAGTGATCGTGATTCTTTCGCTGATTTGCCAAGTGCTGGCGGACGGAGCCGCTCTTCCCACGTCCTTGCTTTGGCTCGTCAGAATCGCGGTACCGCTCGCGGCCATTCTGATTTCGTCCGGTTTCTTTTTCTCGGTGCTCGAACCGGGCGCCACTCAAGCCAACGGGGCTGTCTTTCTGATTTATGCCGGCGCGGTCGTTCTGGCAGTCGGAGTTGTCAGCCTCGGCGTCGGATTGTTGCGGCCGCCACAAACGAACTAGGAGCACCGCAATTTTCTAAGGAGCGTGTCGGATGGCAATGCAACCTGCAATCGAAGTTCGCCAGCTTACCAAGACTTACGCGGAGGGGAATACGGGAACGCTCGCCCTGCGCGGAGTTGATCTCGAGGTTCACGCCGGGGAACTGCTCATGCTGATGGGGCCATCGGGAAGCGGCAAGACCACGCTGCTTTCGATCATGGGCTGCATCCTCACCGCGAGTTCAGGAAGCGTGCGGATTGCAGGAAAAGAGATTACACAGCTGGGCGAAAAGCAATTACCCGCCATCCGACTCGAACACATCGGATTCGTGTTCCAGGGATTCAATCTGTTCCCCACACTGACCGCGGGCGAGAACGTGGAATTGATGCTCGACCTGAAAGGCGTGGCCGCAAAGCCTGCAAAAAAACGCGCGGCCGAATTACTAGCTCAGGTTGGCCTGGCCGACAAGTACGCGAGCTTTCCAGCTGACTTGAGCGGAGGACAGAAGCAGCGCATCGCGATTGCACGCGCGCTGGCGGGAGATCCAGAAATCATCCTCGCCGATGAGCCAACCGCCGCCCTCGACTCGCACACTGGGAAGAACGTAATGGAAATGATGAGCCAACTGGCGCACAAGCGCAATCGCGCGGTCGTAATCGTCACGCACGATTCGCGCGTGCTGAGTTTTGCCGACCGCATCGTGAAAATCGAAGATGGGGCAATTGCCGGACCTGACGCGCCGCGCCGGGAGCCGGTGCCAGCGGGAATTCTCGCACGCAGCTTCTCGCAATTACCTACAAACGTGGCCTGATCGCAGGTCCCAACCGAATCTGTGGAGTCGTTGTCATGGCAAATATTTCTACTGAAAGTCTCACGAAGAACAGAACCGCAATCCTCATTGGCATGGCTGTTTTCCTATTAACAGTGTCGCTGGTGTTTGCGTCGCGGCGTGCTCATGAAAACGCAGCCGCAGCCAGTTTGACGCCAACCAGCCAGGGTCCACTCTTGATCGCCGGTCCGGGGCGCGTGGAACCGAACTCGGAAGACATCAAGATCGGCTCCGAGTTAAGCGGCCGGCTGAAAACTGTTTATGTCGAGGAAGGAGACATGATCCATCGCGGCCAGGTTCTGGCGGAACTCGAGAATGCAGACTACCTTGCTGAGGTCGAGTCAGCCAAGGCCAGCGTAGTGGCCAAAGAAGCAGCGCTGCGCAAGGTGATCAACGGCGCACGGCGCCAGGAGCGTAATGAGGCTTGGTCTTCGGTGGACGAGGCCAAGGCGGTGATGCAGAACGCGCAATCGGAATCGCGCCGCCGGCAGGAACTTTTCGCTGCAGGAGTGGTCTCGCGTGAAGAATTGGATCGCTACGCCAGTGAAGCTGATGTTGCCAAGGCAAAGTATGAAGCCGCGGTCGAGCAACACTCGTTAGTCGATGACCACGCTCGCGAGGAAGACCGCTCACTCGCGGAAGCCGACTTGCAGCTGGCGAAAGCGCAGGTCGAGGAAGCGCAAGCACGCTACCAGAAAACTTTCATCCGCTCGCCCATCGATGGGGGCGTGCTGCGGAAGCATCATCGGAGTGGAGAGAGTGTTTCGAATTCTTCCACCGTCCCCGACCCCGTCTTGACCATTGGCGATAGGAAAGTCCTGCGCGTGCGTGTCGATGTCGATGAAACCGACGTCAGCAAAGTTCGCGTCGGACAAAAAGCCTACGTTGCCGCTGACGCTTTCGGCAAACAGAAGTTCTGGGGACATGTCGTACGAGTGGGCCAACAATTGGGACCAAAGAATATTCGCACCGACGAGCCGACAGAAAGAGTCGACACGAAAATTCTCGAAACGCTGGTCGAACTTGACCCTGGCGCGGAACTACCAGATGGTTTGCGCGTAGACGCCTTCATCGTCCCCGGCGCGGGAGAAGTGGCACAGACTGAGCCAGGGCAGCTCTAGTGTGTTGGTTGACGCGCTGGGAAGCGACATCCGCTCCACATTTTAGAAGTGGCGGAAGCGAGTGGGGGTCGAACCCACCGGTGACGGGGTGACCCGCCGCCCGCCGGTTTTGAAGACCGGGACGATCACCGGACCGCATGCGCTTCCACAGGACTGTCGCGGATTCTCGCAAATCCGAACAGAGCCTAGCATGCCGGAGGGAGATACGGAAATCCGATAATCGGCATTGATCTTGGATCGCGAGGCCGGTCCGCTCTCCTACTTCGGCTGCGGCACGATTCTCAAGTACGGTTTGGGTGACTTCCAGCCGCCGGGATACTTCTGTTGCGCTTCCTCATTCGATACCGAGGGCAGGATAATGACTTCGTCTCCCTGCTTCCAATTCACGGGAGTGGCAACTTTGTGTTTTGCCGTCAGCTGCATGGAATCGATCACGCGGAGAATTTCGTCGAAGTTGCGGCCTGTGCTCATGGGATAGCTGAGTTGGAGTTTAATCTTCTTGTCGGGACCAACCACGAACACGGTGCGGACGGTGGCGTTATCGGCCGCAGTCCGGCCTTCAGAGGTGTTCCCGCTTTCCGCCGGCAGCATGCCATAGAGCTTCGCGATTTTGAGTTCGGGGTCGCCAATCATCGGATAATTCACCTTGGCGCCTTGCGTCTCCTCGATGTCAGCTGCCCATTTTCCGTGACTGCTTATGGGATCGACACTTAGCCCGACAATTTTTGTGTTGCGCTTGGCGAATTCAGGTTGCAGCCGCGCCATATATCCCAGTTCGGTGGTGCACACCGGCGTGAAGTCCTTGGGATGGGAAAACAAAACTGCCCATCCGTCGCCGATCCACTCATGGAAGTTGAGCGGGCCTTGCGTGGTCTCGGCGACAAAATTTGGCGCAATGTCGTTGATGCGAGGGATTCTTGGCGTTTCGGTTGCGGTCTCCGTGGTCATCTTTTTTCTCCTGAGAGTTTAGTTCAATCGGTCGGCGGTTCGGAATTGGCCAACCTGCGTTTGGAAGGACGTCGGATAAAAACGAAACCCACCCAATTCGCCGGGTGGGTTGGAAGAAATCTTGTTCACTCCCTACCCACACGGCAGCGGACACGTACAACAGTACATGGCGGCGGTGGTGTGTGGGCACAACATGTAAGTAGGATAAAAGTCCGCACGGACGGTGTCAACCGCGGCAGGCCCTGGCGGCCGATCACTACAAGTTTTCTGCATCGGATAACGGGGGTGAGCATCTGTGTCCTTGCACGTCTACAATCAAACTTTTCGTTTCCGAGGACGGTAGATGACTCACTCTCCAAGGCGTCTGGCAATGGCTCAGTGGAATGTCTTTTCTTCCCGTCCGCTGCAGGGTAATTCGCTGGCGGTCTTTCTCGATGGCCGCGGATTGACAGACGCAGAGATGCAGTCGATCGCCAAGGAAATGAACCTCTCCGAGACCACATTCATCCTGCCCCGTGATCCCGCCACTGAACAGGAGCGGGGCATCCGCGTGCGAATCTTCACCGTGCAGGAAGAGCTGCCCTTCGCCGGTCATCCGACTCTCGGCACCGCATTTGCGTTGCGTAGCCAAAGCGGCGCAGAGCGCGTTGTGCTTGAACTGAACGCGGGCAGAGTACCGGTGGAGTTTGAGGATATTCCGGGGGAGTCCCCGTTCGGCGAGATGACTCAACTCGATCCAAATTTCGGAATGCAGCACGAGCGCGAGGCCGTCGCGCGAGCGATTGGCTTGAGCGTGCACGATTTCGACGACTCCTTGCCCATAGAAACAGTTTCGACTGGCGTTCCCTTCACCGTGACGCCGCTGAAATCGCTTGCTATCATTCGCGACTCCTTGAAGATCGATCAGAGCCGCGCCGCTGAGTACCTGGCCCAGACCGCAGGCAAATTTTTTTATTTCGTCACGCGCGAAACGGTAGACCGCGAGGCGCGTCTGCATGCCCGCATGCTCTTCTACAACGGCGAAGATCCGGCGACCGGCTCAGCCGCTGGTTGTTCCGCAGCGTGGATGGTGAGGCACGGAGTGGCGAAATCCGATGAGCGCGTGCTGATTGAACAAGGCGTGGAAATGAACCGCCCCAGCCGGATTTTTGTGCGTGCTTCCCTCAGCGATAACCGTGTAGTTAACGTACGCGTCGGCGGACACTCGATTGAAATTATGCGCGGCGAAGTTTTCCTCTAATCGATCAGGCGCAAGCATCACAGAATCATACCTTTCACAGCGTCGTGGAATTTTCAATGGCCAGAGTATGCCATTTGCTTCCACGGTACTTTACAGTGCGCGTTACTTACCGTTAGCATCACTTCGCTCTTCAATCCTTCGCGAACAGAGAAATTTCCGCGAGATGCGGCTTACGATCGGCATCTTTCGGAGACGAGTGGTGAATGAAACCTAAGCGCACGATCCTGTGTGTTGACGACAACGAACAGTCGCTTTCCTATCGCAAAATCATGCTCGAGACCCGCGGCTACCGTGTCGCCAGTTATTCACGGGGCGAAGATGCCCTGGAACGCTTCAAGCAGGGCGGCATCGATCTTGTAGTTACTGACATGGCCATGCCGGGAATGGACGGCCCACAACTGATTGCAGCGATCAAGACTTTATCGCCACATGTGCCAGCGATCCTGATATCGAGCAAAGTGCGCGTCTACGATCACGCTTCGCAAGCCGACGTATTTCTCGCGAGAGGCATGTACGCGCCTGCCGATCTGCTGGAGCGGATCCGACTCCTTCTGGTGCGCAAGCGCGGCCCAAAGCGCATGCAACAGCGCTCCGCTCCACTTCCGCGCCAAGTCGGAGTCGCCTGATTCTTCCTACGCTCTTTCGGCGAGCCCTTCACTGAATCCTATCGTGTAAGATCAAGGCTGGCATGGGCGCATTCATTGAAGCCATTGATCTACATAAAACGTATCGCGTGGGGAAGATCGATGTGCCCGCGCTCCGCGGCGTTTCGTTCGGCGTAGAAAAAGGTGAATTTGTCACGGTGGTCGGGCCTTCCGGCAGCGGCAAATCCACTCTGTTCTACCTGCTCGGGGGCCTGACCCGCGCAGATTCCGGCAAAGTGGTGATGGACGGTGACGACTTCGCAACGCTCTCCGATGCGGAGCGCACTCGCATGCGCAAGCGCAAGATCGGCTTCGTGTTTCAGAAGTTCAACCTGCTACCCACGCTCGACGCCCGTTCGAACATCGCCATCGCTCAGGAGATTTCCGGCAACGGCGACCGTGACCCCACATTCTTCCTTCGCATTTGTGATTTGTTGGGCATCACCAAGCGCCTGAACCATCGACCCTCCGAGCTGTCTGGCGGCGAGCAACAGCGGGTAGCCCTAGCTCGCGCGCTGGTCAACCAGCCGGCAGTCGTGCTCGCCGACGAACCCACGGGAAATCTGGACACGGAGAACTCGGACATTGTTTTGAAAATGTTGCGCCAGTCCAATCAGGAGTTCGGCCAGACCGTGCTGATGATCACTCATAATCCCGAAGCTGCCAAGTTCGGAGACCGCATCATTCACATGCGCGACGGGCATGTTGTACGGCCGGAAGAAGATCCGCAATGGGTGCCACACTGAGGTTGTATCAGACCGGCATCATCCCGACCGAGAACATACGAGAACATAGACAACCTGCCGCACCGAGGAATTTCAGCCGCCGCGGCCGCTGAAAGGTGGTGTCGAATGCCACTGCATCGTAATGTCAAAGCCGGTGTGACAGCGGTGGCAGAACATTGCCGCGAGCTGCCTGCTTGGTTATAATCAAGCTCGTCGAGCGGGAGTAGCTCAGTGGTAGAGCGCGACCTTGCCAAGGTCGATGTCGCGGGTTCGACCCCCGTCTCCCGCTCCAGACATTTTGAAAATCACGTCCCCTCCCCAGTTGGACTTTTTTCACCCGGAACGCTAACGTAGTCATTAGGGGCGCGGTACCCAAGTGGTAAGGGAGAGGTCTGCAAAACCTTTATGCGTCGGTTCGATTCCGACCCGCGCCTCCAAAATTTGCCCCATCCAAACCCGCTTAAACAGCGGGTTTTTCTTTTGGTTACCCAAAGATAGCTGGGATTTATCTAATTTTGCGCCACCGTAGCCTTCAGTGAAGCACGGAGGCCATGAAAAGCGCGGCAGCAAATTGGTTGCAGAGTGAAGGAGCAGTTTAAGAGTTGTTCGGCATCATAGCGGCGGCGCGACTTGTTCGATGGGGTAGCACTTGACGCAGATTGGGAGTGGCACTTGCCAAGTCTGCCCTTCGAAGAAAAACGTACGATTTAAATTTCCCAATTCTATCCCGCATACAGTGCAAGACTTTGGTGGTCGAAGAAACTCCGACGGTGTTTAGAAATTCGATGAATGCCTTGGGAACGAGATTTTCGCTATCTGACATCCTCTCCGCCTGACTTTGAGTGACCCCCGTTCCCCGTAATGCGCCCGACGTAGCAATCCTCGTGAATGGCCTTGCCGTTTTCATCGGCGGTCAAATCTGTCTGCAAATCTACTGGCCTTCCGCAGAGGACGCAGGACACCTCTGGAAAGGTGCGGCTATCCATAAAGGCCTTCTGGGGAGGGCCAAGAGATAGGCTAGCCTTTTAGCGAGTTGAGGACTGAGCAATATTGATCAGGCAGGTGCTTGGCAGGCGGAGGTAGTGCGCTACTTTGAATTCCCTTGGCGCAGGGTTTGGCAAAAAGAATGCGTCAGTAAAAACGAGTACTTTGACAATCGAAGGTAACCTCAGCGGGTATGGAGGGCCCGTCAGAGATCATCGAATCGCATCGAGGAGATGCGAGAAGAGTTGCTCACCCTTCAAAGGTCACTGGAGAAGATGGAACTTGCCGAATCCGCCGCTCCTGAGGATGGAGCCGCAAATGGGATCAAGGCAGACGGTAAGCACTCGTTCCGTGACAAGTCAAAAAAATAGAGCTAGGTTCAATTCGACTTCTGCGATCGCTTTAAAAACTCGCCCTCGAAATGAGCTTCAACTTCTTCATGACTAAGCGGGTCTTTCGCGTTGGTCAATATGATGGAATACACGACTTTGTTGCCTTCGACCTGAGCGGTAAGAAACGTCCTCTCGGCGAGTTCTTGGTTGGTGAATTTCACTCTTCTGCGATCTGCAAGCGTTTTGATCCACTCGTCGCTCATTCAGCACCCCCAAGTGGCGATTCAGTCGAGATAATACGCCTTAAGGCTTAAGATGTATGTGATGGGGGGTTTTGAGTGTAATCGCCCGGTTTCGTAAACAATGTGCCAAGGGCCATACTGAAGAAGATTCAGCAAGATCCGGAGACTTATTTTTGTGCTAATTTGTGCTACCAACCCTTGCATCTGTGATTTCTGGGATTTCTAGGATACTTAAGAATCAATAACTTGTGTGTTTTCAATATGCGCTTTCGGTTCGATTCCGACCCGGCCACCAATTCTCCTCGTGCTAACTCATCACGGCCGCGGCAGTCATCCCTAAAGGACTCCTCCGACATCATTCCCGCGAAACCGCGGAGGGGATCTTGGTTTGCGGCGCTGACCGGACGAATATACCTAAGGAAGTAACGGTTGCTGCTCGTGGGATTCTTCCGCAGCGACCGCAATCCGCTTTGACTTGCGATAGACGTTTACGACCGCCATCGTCCAGAAAGGAACTAAATCGACCCCGGGGACAAGTTTGCCGAGAAACGATGGCAGAAACTCCCAGTGCCAGCCGAGAAGGTGGACCAGCAATGCTCCGACGCCGAAATCGAGTATGTCCTCAGCAGGCGAGAGAGCGCCTTCGAAGAATGCGGGGAAAATGACGATCTGGAGCGCATCCGCAATGATGGCCAGTAACATCGCCGCTCGAAACTGCGAGCCGGGCGAGATTGTAACGTCGTCGTGAGTCATAGAGAGCCAATCAGAGGCCTGACGCTCTTATTCTAAACCTCGCCGCACAGGAGCGGTATTGCAGCCAAAAAACGAAAGCGCCCCAGACTCAATGAGTCGCGGGACGCTTCGCTGAACAGCCCTCCCCCAAGTGCTGCTCAACTCCAACCTAGCCTCCCTTCTAAACTTCGTGAATGGCTCCTCCGTGCTACCTGACGGCACTTGTGGGTAGTTTTTCCCCTGATGGGGTGTTTTTGTGTCTGTTGTGACCCGCGTCACTGCAGCGGGCGTCCACCTGCGTAAATTCATTAAGAGTGGCTTCGCCAATCCATAACGATCGCATCGTGTGGCTGCAAGGGCCTGCGGCGAAGTGTGAAGCGATCCCTGCAGAACGCAAACACCCTTGGCGGCTGGTTCTGTTAGGGGCGCCCGGTGTGGGCAAGGGAACGCAGGCCGAACTCCTGGCAGAGCGGCTGGGCGCTTGCCATCTCTCGACCGGCGACGTCTTTCGAGCGGCCGCGAAGTGCGACGACTGCGATCAATCGCCGGCCATGAAGGCTGCACTGGAATATATGCGTCGCGGCGATCTCGTGCCGGACTCTACCGTCTGGGAGATGGTGCGCGAGCGGGGGGATTGTATCCTTCGTTGCGGCGGTTTCATCCTGGATGGCTTTCCCCGCACCCTGGGACAGGCCGAGTCTCTGAAACAACTGATGGAGCAGGAGAAGCTATCGCTGAGCGCGGTACTGAACTATGAATTGCCGGTAAACGAAATCGTGCAGCGGCTGAGCGGGCGCCGCACCTGCGAACAATGCAAATCAGTTTTCCATGTAACGGAAAGGCCGCCGAAGGTCGAAAATGCTTGCGATCGCTGCGGCGGCCGGCTCTACCAGCGCGAAGATGACCGGCCAGAATCCATCACCGTCCGTCTGGACGCATATGAACGAAGTACAGCTCCCCTCATTCAGTTCTACAAAGACCTTGGCCTTCTGGTTTCGATTGTTGCAAAGGGATCTCCTGATGAAATCGCGGCCCGCACAATGAATCGGTTGAAGGACCTCGCCGGGCACTGATTCGAGCGCTAAACTTCAGCGAATCTGACGTTAGATAGGCCAAGCCTCCTTCATTCAATCTTCAGGTCGAAGGGATAAACAGGATTGTGGTAAAACCAGCCTGTGAAACTGCTAGTCGTCGAGGACGAACCCCGCATGCTCGAACTGCTACGCCGCGGCCTCACCGAAGAGGGCCATAACGTAGTGTGTGCGGCCGACGGTAGCGAAGGTTGGGAACTCGCCCGGGCTTATGAATTCGACGCGGTTGTGCTCGACATCATGCTGCCCAAGATGAATGGATTCGAGCTGGCCAGGAAGCTTCGTCAAGAGCGAGTCGCAACCCCTGTGGTGATGCTCACGGCGAAGGACTCGGTCCCTGACATCGTGCGCGGGCTGGACGCGGGTGCCGATGACTACCTCACGAAGCCTTTCAGCTTCAGTGAGCTGTTGGCGCGTTTGCGCGCGGTACAGCGGCGCGCCACATCCCGCTCGCACAACCGGCTGCAAGTTGGCGATCTCATTCTCGATCCGGAATCGCGAGAGGTTTCCCGCTCCGGGGTTTCGATCTCGCTGACGCGCACCGAATACAGCTTGCTCGAGCGCCTGATGTACCGCGCCGGCAAAGTGGTTCCACGGCGGACTTTGATCGAATCTGTGTGGGGCTTTCACCGGGAAATTGAAGAGAACACGCTCGATGCTTTCGTACGGCTCTTGCGCCAAAAAGTCGACCGCGAAGGCATGCCCAAGCTGATCCTTACCGTCCGCGGTGTAGGCTACGTGATTCGCGAGGAGTCCTCAGCGTGAAACGTCTTTCGATCGGCATGCGGCTGGCGCTGTGGTATCTGGCGATCTTCCTTCTCGCCGAATTTATCTTTGGCGCCGGCATGTGGCTTATCCTCCGGAAGAATCTCAATGACATCGCGGATGCCGCGCTGGAAGGCCAGGCTGCTGATCTTGAGCAGTTCCTGAAAGAACGAAGCGATCTATCGATCTCAGAGTTGCGGGCGCAGATCACGGCAGACTACAAAATAGAACGCTCCGAAGATTACCTACAGATTAGGGATGCTGGTGGTCAGACGATTTATCGTTCGCGGTTTCTGGACGCGCATCCGCTTGCGCCGGTCTCTTTCGATCAGTTAACGAAGCCGTTGTATCAGAATCGCAAGCTGGGCGAGCTACCTTTTCGCATACTGAGCGAGAAGATCGAGGTCCGCGGCCACGTCTTCGTCGCACAAATTGGAAGCACTCTGGACGAGGAGATGGAAACCCTTGAGGCCTTTCAGAAATATCTGCTCATGTTCGCGCCGATTCTTCTGTTGGCGGCTTCAGGTGTTGGCTATTGGTTGAGCCGAAAAGCCCTGGCTCCCGTCGATGCTCTCACCCGCACTGCGCACACCATCTCCGGCCACAACCTCAGCAGCCGCCTTGAGCAATTGCATACGGGAGACGAGTTGCAGCGATTGTCCGACACATTGAACCAAATGCTGGCTCGGATCGAATCCGCATTCCTACGCGTCACGGAGTTTACCGCTGACGCGTCTCACGAGTTGCGCACGCCCATCGCGCTCATTCACACCGAAGCGGAGCTCGCCTTGCGGCGGTCTCGGGATGAGTCCGAATATCGCGAGACCCTCCGGCATATTCTTCTGGAAGCCGACCGCACGGCGAAACTTATCGACGAGCTTCTGGCGCTGGCGCGCGCGGATTCCGGAAGCGAGAGCTTGGCGATTCATCCCATCGACCTGCTCACTACCGTGCGCGAATCTGCATCGAAGTGGAATCAAGTTGCCTCTCTGCGTGATTTGCAATTCGAGGAGCGTTCCGCCGCGCAGCCGCTGATCGTGATGGGTGACGAAAATGCTCTGCGCCGCGTGGTCGATATCCTGCTCGATAACGCGTTCAAGTACACGCCTTCGCCCGGCAAAATAACGCTTTCCGCAGAGCAGCAAAATGGCCGTGTCATCGTAAGCGTCCAGGACACGGGGATTGGAATTGCTTCCGAAGATCAGGCAAGAATCTTCGAGCGTTTTTACCGCGTCGACAAGGCTCGCAGTCGCGCCCTCGGCGGCGCCGGCCTGGGTCTAGCCATTGCACATTGGATCGTCCAACTGCACAAGGGATCGATCACCGTGAAGAGCCATCCGGAAAATGGCTCCGTCTTCCGCGTGGAGATTCCGGGCACAGATCAAGCAGTCCGGGTCGACGCGGGCTCAAAATAAATCAGAAAGGCGAAAATATCCGAATGAACCTCCGCGCCAAATGTCCTCTGTGCATTTCTGCATTTCTCGGGCTTGCGCTGGTTCTTTTTCTCCTCCCCAGGCTAAGCTCTCAGAACGACGCAACTCAAGATGTTGCTGGAAACTACGTGCGCGATGAGATGCAACGGCAGCACATACCGGGCTTGGCGCTGCTGGTATCGCGTGGCGGAAATATCGTCCGTGCCGAAGGGTTCGGCATGGCAAATGTCGAACTCCAAGTTCCGGTAAAGCCGGAAACCGTCTTCCAGTCAGGATCTGTCGGCAAACAATTCACTGCCACGGCGGTCATGATGCTGGTCGAGGAGGGGAAGGTGCACCTTGACGACCCTCTGACCAAGTATTTCCCGGACGCCCCATCTGGTTGGCAACAAGTGACGGTGCGCGAATTGCTGAGCCACACCGGCGGCTTCGGCGACTATCCCGATACATTCAACTTTCGCAAAGACTGGACAGAGGCTGAATTGCTGAAGCTGGTCGAGAGCATTCCTTCGGCGTATCCTCCCGGGACGAAATGGGAGTACAGCAACCTGGGCTATCTTACTCTTGGGATTTTGATCCACCGCGTGACCGGGGAATTCTACGGCGACTTCCTTCAACAGCGTATTTTCCGGCCACTGGGAATGCAAACGACGCGCATCATCAGCGAAGCCGATATCGTGCCTAATCGCGCATCCGGTTATCGACTGGTAAAGGGAGAACTAAAAAACCAGGAATGGGTTGCACCCGTGGCTAACACCACTGCGGATGGCAGCTTATATTTTTCCATCCTCGATTTGGCGAAATGGGACGCCGCCTTGTATACAGAGAAACTCCTGAAAGCTTCCAGCCTCGACCAGATGTGGACACCGGCAAAATTAAAGAACGGCCAACCAAACAAAGACGGCTATGGTTTTGGCTGGTTCATCAGCGAGCGTCACGGCCACCGCGTGATCGGCCACGACGGCGCATGGCAGGGATTCAAGACTGCGATCGACCGCTATGTGGATGATCGGCTTACGGTCGTCGTGCTGGCGAATCTGGCGGAGGCTAAACCGGGCGACATTGCCCAGCACGTCGCTGAGATCTACCTGGCCGAGGCGAAGAATTCGACTGAACAAAAATAAACTGGGTCAACGCAGCTCGACTTCCATTTGCATTCCGTGTTTTGGGCGGAGCGTGATGAGTGGCTGCGGCTCCACGCGATGCCCTGGCACCAACCGCAGTTTCCATTTTTGCGCTAGGGTGGCCAGAATCAGCACCCCTTCCATCCAGGCAAAGGATTCTCCGATGCATTGCCGAGCGCCCGCTCCAAATGGGAAATAGGTAAATTTAGTGCGCCGGGCTTTGCCCTCCGAGGAAAATCGATCTGGATCGAAAGTTAGAGGGTCCGGAAAAAATCTCGGATCCCGGTGGGTGATGAACTGGCTGATCAGTACGGTAGTTCGCGCGGGGAGAAAATAATCGCCCAGAGCAAAATCGTTGCGAGCGGAACGACCCATGGCCCAAGCGGGCGGATAAAGGCGCAGCGATTCGGCCATCACATTTTCTGTGTAGCGCAAGCGTGGAACATCCTCAACAACTGGAGGTCTGCCTTTCAGTACCTCACCCACCTCGTTATGAAACTTGGCTTGGCACTCCGGATTTTGCGATAGCAGGTACCACGTCCACGACAGCGCATTGGCAACGGTCTCGTAACCGGCGAGAAAGATGGTGATCACCTGATCGCGCAAAGACTGTCGCGACGCCTCGTCATTAACTGGCGAGGCCGCAAGCATGAGATCCAGCAGGCTTCCCCGGTCGACACCGCTTCGCTGGTGAGCGTCGATTATGCGAGCATCGATCATTCGATAGACCACAGCGTCGATTCGCTTGCGCGCCCTCACGAATGCGGCCAGGCCCGGTGGACGCAGGTACACCAACCATTCCGCGGCGGGCAGCATCACCAGAAAATTGTAGAGGCTCATGATGCGGTTGATTGCCGCCGCCAGCTCATAAACCTCCTCGCGCAAGTCAGTTGCAAACAAGGTGCGCGCCACAACGTTGAGCGTGAGATGCATCATGTCAACCGCGATATCGCGTCGTTCCCCCACATGCCACGAATCGCTGGTGTGTGCCGCCTCTTCGACTATGGTGGCGGCGTATTCGCCAATGCGTTGCCGGTGGAATGCTGGGTGTGCAGCCAAACGCTGGGCGCGGTGAGCAGCCCCTTCGCTGGTGATCATACCCTCCCCAAGCAGCATCTTGGTGCGTTGCACCGTGCGTTCCTTGATGAAATTGTCGTTCTGCACCACCAAGACTTCGCGGATGTACTCCGGATGGTTCAGAAAGACAATGTGGTGAGGGCCGATTTTGTAGTGCGCAATGTCGCCGTAGGTCCTGGCGAGATGTTGGAAGAGAAAGATGGGATTTGCGGGACGAAACTTGCGCAACGCGAACCACAGAAGATTGCGCTGGAAACCGGGCGGAAAGCGGTAGTCACCTTGATTCCGAGCAGTCCCTACCCCAACTCGCCGCACCGCTGTCGCCATTGCAATAGTTTACCCTGCGAGCATCGCAGGTCCACAAACGGGCTCAACTCTATTTTCTATTTCTGCAACGGATCATTTCTGCAATAGATCGAGCGCCGCCAAAACATCTTGGCTGTGCCGGCCGGGATCCACACTGGTATAGGCTTTTGCAACCTTGCCGCTCGGGTCGATCAGGAAAGTATGCCGCGCCGCAAACTTTGCCACTCCCAAATTGGTGAGCGCACCATACTCCTTGCTCACTTTGCCATCGCTGTCTGCCAACAACTTGAAATTCAAACCTTCCTTGGTACAGAACTTCTTGTGCGAGTCCACACTATCGACGCTCACCCCCAAAACCACGGAGTTGCGCTGATCGTACTTCGATTGATCCACTTGGAAGTTGTGGGCCTCGCGTGTACATCCGGGAGTCTGATCCTTGGGGTAAAAATAGAGGACCACCCATTTGCCGCGATAATCTTTCAGGTTGACCGACTTCCCTTCCTGCGAGAATAACGTGAAATCAGGCGCAATGCTTCCCGGCGCGGGAGTGGCGCGGGAATTCGACAAGAGGCGCGGGACTAGGAATATCGCCGCCACAACGATCACGATTAGTACGAAGAGCAAAATCTTAACCATTAGGGCCCCCTTCTTACGCTGGAGCATTGTAGAACGTTTGGGGCTCTTACCTTCGTCCAGCAGGATTTCGGATAATTGCATATCATGGATAATTCAGCATCATCAGACGGAGAGATCAGACGTGGCTCAGACGGAAACTGACGGTCAAGAGGTATTGGAAACCCGCGAGTGGGTTGACTCACTGGACTATGTGCTGTCCAAAGGCGGCCCCGTGCGGGCGGGACGATTGCTCCAGCAACTGGCGCTGCACGCGCGGCGTGCTGCGGGAGTGAATCTTCCTTTCTCGGCGACCACGCCTTACCAGAACACGATTCCATCTCAGCAGCAAGCACCCTTCCCCGGAAGTCAGGAGATGGAGCGCCGCATCAAGAGCCTGGTGCGCTGGAACGCCCTGGCCATGGTGGTGCGCGCCAACAAGATTCAGGAAGGCATTGGCGGACACATTTCGACCTTCGCTTCAGCCGCAACGTTGTACGAAGTTGCCTTCAATCATTTTTTCCAGGCACAGACCGAGAGCGGAGATCGCGACATCGTTTATTTTCAGGGCCACGCCGCGCCGGGGATTTACTCGCGCGCATATCTTGAAGGCCGCATTCCGAAAGAGAAGCTGGAAAACTTCCGCCGTGAGTTGAAGCCCGGCGGCGGGCTGAGTTCTTATCCTCACCCGTGGTTAATGCCAACTTTCTGGGAGTTTCCCACGGTCTCCATGGGGTTGGGACCGATCCAGGCGATCTATCAGGCGCGGTTCATCCGGTATCTGGAGAATCGCGGGCTGAAACAGGCTACTGGCGGCAAGGTATGGGCGTTCATGGGCGATGGCGAAATGGACGAACCGGAAGCGCTGGGCTCGATCACACTCGCTTCTCGCGAAAATCTGGACAACCTGATTTTCGTGGTGAACTGCAACTTGCAGCGTCTCGACGGACCGGTCCGGGGCAACGGGAAAATTATCCAGGAGCTTGAGGCTATCTTCCGCGGCGCGGGATGGAACGTCATCAAATGCATATGGGGATCGGATTGGGACAGCCTGATTCGTGCTGATCGCGACGGACTACTCGTGCGACGGCTGGGAGAAATCAGCGACGGACAATATCAGAAATATTTTGTAGAAAGCGGAGCGTACTTCCGGCAGAACCTGTTTGGCACGGATCCGCGCCTGCTGAAAATGGTGGAGCACCTCTCCGATGAGCAACTGGCGCGGATGCGGCTGGGCGGCCACGATCCCATCAAAGTACACGCCGCATACCGTGCGGCGGTAGACCACGCGGGCTCTCCGACCATCATTCTGGCCAAGACCATTAAGGGCTACGGGCTCGGTGAAGCGGGCGAAGGCAAGAACATCACGCATCAACAGAAAAAGCTGAACGAAGAAGAGCTGGAGATGTTCCGTTCGCGCTTTGGAATTCCGATTCCGGACGAGGAACTACAGCACGCTCCGTTCTACAGGCCCTCCGATGACAGCGCTGAGATCAAGTATATGCAGGCGCGGCGGCAACAACTCGGCGGCTACATGCCGACGCGCAAAGTGCGCGCCACGCCGCTGAAGCCCGTGCCCGATTCGTATTTCGAAGAATTCTACAAAGGGACCGACGGACGGGAAGCCTCCACCACAATGGTTTTCGTCCGACTGCTGGGGAAGCTGCTGCGCGATCCGGAAGTGGGGAAACTGATCGTGCCGATTATTCCCGATGAAGCTCGCACCTTCGGCATGGAAGCTTTGTTCCGCCAGGTGGGAATCTACTCAAGCGTTGGGCAACTCTACGAGCCCGTCGATATGGATACGCTGCTTTACTACAAGGAAGCGAAGAACGGACAGATTCTGGAAGAAGGAATCACCGAAGCCGGCTCGATGTGCTCGTTCATTGCGGCGGGCACCGCCTATGCCAACCACGGAATCAATACGATTCCATTCTTTATCTATTATTCGATGTTCGGCTTCCAACGCATCGGCGATCTGATCTGGGCTGCGGCCGATATGCGTTGCCGCGGATTTCTGGTTGGAGGCACGGCGGGACGAACCACGCTGGCGGGCGAGGGTCTGCAGCATCAGGACGGCCACAGCCACGTTCTTGCTCTGCCGGTTCCTAACCTGCTGGCTTACGATCCGGCTTTTGCTTACGAAATTGCCATCATCATTCAGGATGGCATCAAGCGGATGTACGTGGATCAGGAATCGATTTTCTATTACCTCACCGTAACCAACGAGCCGCTGCCCATGCCCGAAATGCCGAAGGACGGCAACATCCGGGAGGGTGTGCTGCGCGGGCTTTACCGCTTCAAGACAGCGGACGCACCCGATGCCAAGCTGCATACCCAACTTCTAGGCAGCGGAACCATTATGTATGAAGTGCTGAAGGCGCAGACCATCCTGAAGGAAAAGTACGGAGTAGCTGCGGATGTTTGGAGCGTGACCAGCTACAAGGAACTGTATCGTGACGCGAACGATTGCGAGCGGTGGAACATGCTGCATCCCGGCGACGCGGCGAGAGTGCCCTTCGTAACCCAGGTTCTCAAAGATGCGCCCGGGCCGTTCATCGCCGCATCTGATTACATGAAGGTTCTTCCCGAATCTCTGGCGAAGTGGGTGCCCGGGCAGCTCGTTTCGCTGGGAACCGACGGCTTTGGCCGTAGTGAGAGCCGAGTGGCGCTGCGCGACTTTTTCGAAGTAGATGCCAAGCACATTGTGCTGGCGACGCTGGGGGCGCTGGCTCGGGAAAAGAAAATCGGACTGGAAGTCCTGAAGAAGGCGATTGGGGACCTGGGCATCAATTCCGAAAAGCCAAATCCGGCTACAAGCTAGGCACGTGTCCCGGACACCGTCGAAAAATTAAGGAATGGAATCAGTGATCGAATTCAGACTCCCCGCACTCGGTGAAAACATTGAACAGGGCGACCTCGTGCGCCTGATGATCGCGCCCGGTGCGGCGGTAAGCGAGGGCCAGGCGGTGATGGAACTCGAAACCGATAAGGCGGTCGTGGAGGTGCCTTCGTCGGTGAGTGGGACAGTAAAGGAAATTTTGGTTAAAGAAGGCGAGAAGATAAAAGTTGGCCAAGTGGTTTTCACTGCGGATAGCAATGGCGCAGCCGCTGCTGTCGCTGAAAATCCGCGCCTTGCCGAATCCGCGGCCGCAGTCGAAAAGCCGCAAGCACCGGCTCGAACAGCGCCTGACTCTCAGCCAGCGCCGCAAAGAACACGATCGACCGACGCTCCTCCCGCCAGCGAGTTTCGCCTGCAGGAGCTAGGGGAAAATATTTCGCAGGGCGATCTGGTGCGGTTGATGATCGCCCCCGGCGCCAAAGTTTCCGAAGGCCAACCGGTGATGGAGCTTGAAACTGACAAAGCGGTCGTCGAGGTCCCTTCATCGGTCACCGGCGTTGTGAATGAAGTAAAAGTGAAAGAAGGAGAAAAGATTAAAGTTGGCCAGGTGATTTTCACGCTGCAAGGTGCGCCCACTTCGGCAGCAGAGATCACTCGCCCGCCGCGCCAGCCGGTTGAGCACGTCTCCGGGCAGCATGGCGCGCGGCTCGCATTCCAGGCTGCAATTCGAGCGGAGGGCAAAACCGAAGAGCAGGCGCTGCCTCCCGACCAGCCGATGCCGCGTCCCGCTTCATTTTCCATGCCAATCCAGTTAGGCAAGGTCGCGGGAACTGAACATCGCGAAGCCGTCCCTGCGGCTCCGCACACGCGTCGTCTCGCGCGGGAACTGGGAGTTGATATTTACGAAGTCAAGGGCACGGGCCCCGGTGGACGCATCAGTGAAGACGATGTCAAGGCGCACGCCAAGGCTGCGCTCACGGCAATGGCAACTGCTGCACAAGCCCCAGCCCGCGCCGGACATTTCATTGCGCCCAAGCTTCCGGATTTCGCCAAGTGGGGAAAAATTGAGCGCGTGTCCATGCGCGGAGTGCGCCGCAAAACCGCTGAACATGTCGCGGAATCGTGGAACACGATTCCCCATGTAACGCAGCACGACCGCGCCGATATCACCGAACTTGAACATTTGCGGGCGCGTTTTGCACCCAAGGCCGAACAGGCCGGCGGCAAGATGACCGTCACCGCCATTGCTCTGAAAGTCTGCGCCGCAGCTCTCAAGGTATTTCCGCAGTTCAACGCAACCATCGATATGGAAAAGGAAGAAATCATATACAAGCAGTACATCCATATCGGAGTCGCCGCGGATACCGATCGCGGCCTGCTGGTTCCCGTGATTCGCGACGTGGATAAGAAAAACATCGTTGAACTCGCGGTTGAGCTATCACAACTTTCGCAGAAGGCGCGCGACAAGAAGATCACGGTCGCTGACATGGAAGGCGGCACGTTTACCATCACCAACCTGGGCGGAATCGGAGGCACGGCGTTTACCCCGATCGTGAATCATCCTGAAGTCGCCATTCTTGGTCTTTCACGGTCGCGCATGGAGCCGGAATGGATTGGAGGAAAGTTCGAGCCGCGGCTGATCCTGCCGCTCTCGCTCTCCTACGATCATCGTTTGATTGACGGCGCGGATGCGGCGCGTTTTCTGCGCTGGGTCGCGGAGGCCTTCGAGCAACCCTTCCTGCTTTCCGTTCAAGGATAGCGGCAGCGCGCGAATGAAGATCCTAACGAAAGTCATTTCATGAACGAAACTCTCCATCAAGATCACACGGGAAATCCGGAAGTGAATCAGAAGCTTCGAATCGCCGTGGTCGGTGGCGGGCCGGGGGGATACGCCGCGGCCTTCCTCGCCGCTGATCTCGGCATGCAGGTCACGCTGATCGATCCCGAGACGAACCCCGGTGGTGTGTGCCTCTACCGCGGCTGCATCCCTTCGAAAGCGCTCCTTCATGTCGCCAAGTTGATTGAGGAATCGCAGCAGGCCAAGAATTGGGGCATCGAATTTCCTCCCGCGAAGGTCGACCTGGCACGACTGCGGACATGGAAAGAAGGCGTGGTCAAGAGGCTCACAGGCGGACTCGGGCAGCTCTCCAAGCAGCGCCACGTGGAATACATCCAGGGCCGTGCGGCATTTGAGAATTCCACCACATTGCGAATCCGCAAAGCGGATTCGAACGAAGCGGTTCTCAGCTTTGACCGCATCATTCTCGCCACGGGTTCGCGCCCAGCCATTATTCCAGCTCTTAAATTAGATTCGCCGCGGCTCATGGATTCCACCGGAGCCCTCAATCTGGAAGATATCCCGGGCAGTCTTCTGGTGGTTGGCGGCGGATATATCGGGCTGGAACTTGGCTCGGTCTATGCCGCGCTCGGTACGCGCGTAACGGTGGTGGAGATGCTGCCCGGTCTGCTTCCCGGGGCGGATCGTGATCTGGTCCTTCCTCTGCACAAGCGTTTGGAAAAGATGTTCGAGGCAATTCTGCTGAATACTACTGTCGCTTCGCTTAAAGAGGACGGCGCCGGAATCCGTGCTGCGTTCGAGGGTGCTTCCATACAAGAGAAAGATCGCGAAAAGCTTTTCGATCGCGTTCTTGTTTCGGTGGGGCGGAAGCCAAATTCAGAAATACCCGGCCTAGAAAAGACGCAGGTGCAGGTAAACTCACGCGGATTTATCGAAGTGAACAAACAACTACAGACTGCTGATCCGTCCATCTTTGCCATCGGCGACGTGGTGGGCGAGCCCATGCTGGCGCACAAGGCGATGCACGAAGGCCGGGTTGCCGCAGAAGCCATCGCCGGACAAAAGGTCGCTTTCGAGCCCAATGCAATTCCGGCGGTGGTTTTCACCGATCCGGAAGTTGCCTGGTGCGGTCTCACCGAAATTCAAGCGGAAAAAGAAAACCGCGAAATTAAAGTCGCGAAATTTCCCTGGGGAGCGTCGGGCCGGGCTATCACACTCGACCGTCCTGAGGGGATGACGAAGCTAATCGTAGATCCGCAGACGGAGCGCGTGCTGGGCGTGGGCATTGTCGGCATTGGCGCTGGCGAACTGATCGCGGAGGGCGTTCTCGCCATCGAAATGTGTGCGCTGGCCAGCGATGTAGCGATGACAATCCATCCCCACCCGACGCTCTCAGAGACTGTGATGAATTCCGCGGAGGTCTTCTACGGCACCAGCACCGACGTATACCGGCCGAAGCGCGGATAATCCGGACTTCGCCTGCGGACGGCGCGCCTGAGGCACCTAAGTTTTCGCCTCGCCGAAAAACCACACGCCGCGCCATTCATGGCAACCAGTTCCGCTACAATAAAATCTCACCTGTCGAAGTGCGCATCCGCCGCACTCGGCTGCCCGCACCGAGCCGGGCACGAAAGAAACCCATGTCCAAATCCTTCAGAGGAATTGTCCTTTTCGTCGTCAGCCTCGCGGCGTGCCTGCCCGTCTCGGCTCAGGGCGCGCTCAGCCAACTCCTGCAATCGCCTGCGCCGGCGAGCAATTCCTCCAAGACTCCGGCGGACCCGCTGGGCCGCGACACGCCGTATGGAACAGTCTTCGGATTCTTGCAGGCGGCGCAAGCGGGCAACTACAGCATCGCAGCGCAATACCTGCAGATGAGCGCCTCGCGACGCCAGACCGAAGGCGAAACCGTGGCGCAGGATCTGAAAGAGGTGATGGACCGGTCGTATTCCGGCAACCTGAAGAATTTGAGCACTCAACCCGAAGGCGTACCACAGGAAGGCGTTCCGCCCGGTCGCCAGAGATATGGAACCATGTCGTCTGGCGATGTGGAGACAGACCTTGAGCTGGTCCGGGTCTCTGATCCCAGCGCTGGCAAGATTTGGCTCATTTCCTCCGACACTCTGGCAAAACTTCCCGAACTCTACGACCAAGTTCAGGCGCGGCAGGTAGAGACGCGTTTGCCCCAATGGCTGGTGAAGCACGATCTAGCGGGCATGCCGGTGTGGCAATGGCTGGCTTTGCTGCTGATGATTCCCGTTGCAGCGGGTGCGGGGTGGCTGCTCCTGGTGTTGCTGCAAATCCCAATACGCTGGTGGGCAAGGAGACACGGCCACACTGAACTGGAGTCGCGCTCAGTTTCCGGACCGGCCTGGTTGCTCGTCGGGACTGCCATACACCGAATTCTGGAACGCTATCTGGGGATGCCGCTATTGCAGCGGCATTATTACTACCAGTTCGTCGAGGTCGCGAGCATTATCGGCGCCAACTGGATTCTCTGGCGCGTGATTCGCTGGTCTTTGCAGCGCGTGCGCAACCAGGCTCTCGCTCGCGGTCACTCGGGCACCGGATCCCTGATGTTGCTGGGCGAGCGCATCGTCAAAGCGGTTGTCGTTGTCATGGCCATTTTTTTCGTCTTGGGTGTGCTGGGCTTCAATCTGAGCACGGCGCTGGCGGGAGTCGGCATTGGGACGCTGGCCGTTGGCTTTGGGGCGCAACAGACGATCGCTAACTTATTCGGCGGTGTCTCCGTCCTGGGCGATGAAGTCATTCGCGTGGGGGACGTTTGCAAGTTCGGCGACCGCACGGGAACGGTCGAGGATATCGGCCTGCGCTCCACTCGCGTGCGCACCGAAGAGCGGACTCTGTTAGCGATTCCCAATGGCACAGTGGCGACCATCAACGTCGAGAACCTGAGCCGGCGGGATAAGATGCTCTTTAAGGCCGTGCTAGGCCTGCACCTCGACACATCAGCCGATCGCCTTCGCTCTGTGATTGCCGAAATCCGCCGCGTGCTGAGCAGCAATGCGAAGATCGAAAAAAACACGGTTCGCGTGCGGCTGATTGAACTCGGCGCTGCTGCACTTAATGTGGAGTTGGTCTGTTACGTATTGACGCGAGACTTCGACGAATTTGCTGCGGTTCGGGAAGATGTCTTGCTCCACATCATGAATCTGGTGGAAGACTCCGGAGCCAGCCTCGCCTCTCTGTCGCAAACACTCTATTTGAGCCAGGACTCGGGCGCCGACAAGGACAAGACCAAAGCCGCTCTCAAACGAATGAGTGGCTCAGGCCAAGGCGAACAACCGGATTCCGTGAATTCGCGCAACCAGAAGCGAGAAGAAGAAAAGAATTCGCAGAAAAATGGTTAGCACTTTGCACGCCAGCGCTGTGTCAACCAGAAAAGAAAACGGTGCGTCGGAAGGTACACGGCGGCGGGAACGATCGTCAAGTAGGCCAACAGATACAAGAGCCCCGGAACGACGTGCTGTTCGTGAAAAAAAGGCCCGCGGGCCCAGTTCACGTCATATTGCGGGCGCCAGAAGTAATTAATCGGAATCACGATCCACGCAGTCAGCGTCTGGTACTTCCAACCTCGCTGGTCATAACCTAAACGCCAAATCGCCCACAACAGCAATGGCGGCGTAACCAAGTGAAACAGACTCAACAGGCGAATGGCCAACGGAATATGCGGATCGAACATATATTCCGTACCACCGATCAGGTGCCGTCGACTCACCAGAACCCCGGCGAGATCGACGGTGAACAGAGTCTGGAAGAGCAGCAGACTGCTTGCTTGCCAGGAAAATATCAGCGGACTTTCCAGCCAAAGACCTGCAGCAATCAGGAGATTGCCGATATCGCAGAAGAAAAGAAAATTCTGCAGGCCATATTGCCGCCAATACAGAGGTATCCACAGGATCACACAAGCAGTCCAGGTGACTTTGAGCCAGAGTGGGATGCGCATTCCACTGCATTTTATGCGCTGAAACCACCTGGTGGTACAAGGCCTAAAACTCGCGTCTGGCAAGCCCAAAGCGGCTTAACCGGAATTACTACCGTAACTTGATGCGGCTTACGGGTGTACCTACGATGAACCTAATATGGGTTACCAAGCACTCCTCTTTTGTCCCGATGAGAAGACGGCTCGCACCGTGACGCAGGTTCTGAGCGAGTTGGACTTCAGTGTGGTCCCCTGTACCGAGCCTTTTGCGGCGGTAAAGAAGTTGATGGGCGAACATTTTGACGCAGTGGTAGTGGACTGCGACAACGAGCAAAATGCTACCTTGCTTTTCAAGAGTGCGCGCAATTCGCCCAACAATCAGTCCGCTTTGGCTGTCGCCGTGGTCGAGGGACAAGCAGGGGTCGCGAAAGCCTTCCGTATCGGCGCAAACCTGGTTCTCACCAAACCCATTAACGTAGAGCAGGCGAAGGGCACGTTACGAGTCGCCCGAGGACTGCTGCGAAAGGGCGATGCAGCAAAACCGCCCACAGCCGCGACACCTGCACCGGCTAAGCCGACGACCGCCGCAACAACACCAGCAAGACTCGTGCAGGCAACTCCGAGCGCTGCAACTCCTCGCCCGATGCCTGCCCCGCCGGTGTCAGCACCCATTCCGAAGCCGACGCAGAAGCCGCAGCCAAGCTTTGTCGCGTCCGCTTCGAGCGAGATTACCGCAGCCGCAGAGTCAGCACCTCCAGCTCCACGGCACGTTCCAGCACCATCGATCAACGCCTCCAAGGCGCCAGCGGCCGCGGCGAAGATCGTGCCGCCTGCTGCCCATGAGCCTGAGCCCGAGATGATTCTCGGCAAGCCGGAAGCAGATGCGGCTCCGAGTGCAGCATTTTCAGTAACAACATCGACGGGTTCTGCCAGCGCGGCAGCCCCGGCGCGAGAGGCGAAGCCGCTCGTCTCCACGAAAGAAGCGCTTTCTACTACGATTTCCGAGCCCGAGAAACCGGCTGAGAAGATCGCTGCCAGCGCCAGCACGATCGCAACCGAGGACACGGCTTCACCTGCGCCTTTGTTCACTTTTGGCGGTGCAGTCCAGAGCGGAGAGAAATCCGCCGGGACGGGTAGCAAGAAGATTCTACTGGCTGTTGCGGCGGTTGTATTAATAGCGGCGGGTGGTTATGTTGCGTGGACGCAGTGGGGAAATTTGAAAGGATCCGCGAGTCCTACTCCGGCAGTGGCTACCCGGCCGGCACCTGTTGCTCCGGCCGTTCCTCAGGCAGTGCCGATCCCGCAGCCTACCGCTCAATCTTCTGCCGCATCCGCGCCCGCCTCAGGTGCATCAGTAAATCCGAGCGCTACGGTGGCTGAGCCAGCAAGCGAGGCCGCAGAGGATGCCTTTCCGGCAGAGGCAGCTCCTAGTAAGGTGAACAAGCAGGATCATCCAAGCAAGGCCAACTCTGGATTGGGGTCGTCCAAACCTGCGGCGTCGCTTGTGGCGACGAACAAAGCGCCAGTTCCCGTAGTAGCGTCGCAGCCCATTGTCATCAAGAATGGTGGATCGCAACCAGTGGCTGAAAAAGCTGCACCAACAAGCGATGCGCCAGCGCCGAGCATTGCTGCGATTGCTCCAGCGGGGAATGGCGGGCCACTTCCAAATTTGATGGGCGGCGCGAACAGCGGTCCGGCTCCAGTGCTGCAGACCGTGAACGTTTCGCAGGGAGTTTCACAGGGGCTTCTGATCAAGAAGGCTGCTCCTTCCTACCCGGCCAACGCATTGCGCATGCGCATTGAAGGGCCGGTGCAATTGCTGGCCACGATCTCCAAAACGGGCGACATCTCGGCGGTGAAGGTTCTTAGCGGAGATCCAAATCTGGTGCGGGCCGCCGTTGACGCCGTGAAGCAGTGGAAGTACAAGCCTTACCTGCTTGACGGTTCTCCGGTGGAGATGCAGACGCAGATTACGGTGAGCTTCAAGCTACCGCGCTAGTTCGCGAGCGCGCTCCTTCGAATCAGAAACTCAGCTTCAGCGAGAATTCGATCACGCGCGGAGAACCGAGCGCGAAAACGCCCGAACCCAGTCCCAGCCGATTGCTGCTAGGTTGCTCTCCGGATGTGCCATTCACTGACCCCAGCGATCCGTTCAAGACGCCGCTGAGCGGATTATTCGGTCCGTCAAAGTTCGAGAGATTCATCACGTTGAAGAACGAGACTCCCGGTTCCACCTGGAATCTCTCCTTAAATTTGTAGATCCAGTTCAGACTCACGTCGAAGGCGCGCAACCAGCCCATACCAGCCTCGTCGTAGGGAGCCGCGGGAATAACCTGTTGCACTCCCTGCAAGGACTGCAATTGCCCGAGCGTGAACAAGCCGCTATTGATCAGCGTTTGACCGGCAGGAGTTGGCTGACCGGCAAAATTGTGATTGTAGTTGGTGATCACATTGTCGATGTTACTGGCGCTAACTCCGTGACCGAAGGAACCGACGTTGGTGCCGGGAAGCACATCGCCCAGGGAACCGTTCGAGGCGAAGCTGCCGTCGCCGGTGCCATCGCCCGTGACATCCGTCTGGAAGATGCCGCCGGCATTTCCGGATGGACTCAGAGTCAGGGTCACCGGCAGAGGGCTGTAGAAGTGGCCAATCATTCCCAGGCGGAAGTGATAGGGGAAGTCCATGGTGCCGCCGAAAGAGATCTGATGTTTGCGGTCGAGCCCGTTCGGCCCTAAGAAATGCTGCGGGTTGTTGAAGTCGGTCGCGATGGTGACGAAGTCATTGTCGGTCGCCGACGCGATATAGCGCTCCAATTGATAGGATGCTTGCAGATCAAAGTTTCTTACTGCGCTAAACGGATGATCCAAGTGCTGCTTCAGTGATATCTGCAACGCGCTATTCTTCGCGTAGCCGATAGGAAACAGCATCTGATTGGCGCCGAGGTTCGCGTTTATGCCGGGGAAGGCAGCTCCCGTCGCTTGCGTGAGGCACGTCCCGATCGAGCCACCACAGGTGAAGCTTGCAGGAAACCCTCCAAGTGACGAATATCCCGAATCGAGTCCGCCAGAAAGTGGAGTTCCGTCAGCGGCGAACTGGGGAGATGCGAAGGTCGAAATAGTGGCGCCATTTGCGATGGCACAGTTAATCGCCCCCGCTGAATAGCCGCCCGGACAATTGGGGAATTGTTGTGCCATCGCAACCGCGATGGCGTTTTGCGCCGCAGCGAGGTTGAAAAAACGCGCATCGCCCACGTGATTCGTATCAATCGCGAGAAGCGTGTGGGTCTCGATGTTGCGCAGATAATCCATTGTAAGCACCGTCCCCGGCCGTATCTCGTGCTGCAGCCCAGCGTTGATTTGCAAAGAGCGTGGGCTCACGTAGTTCGGCGCTAACAAATCCGTGCCCGTGGCGTCCAGTCCGTCCGTCAACGTTGTACCGATGAACGACGGGTTGGCCGCAGGTCCCGCGGCGAGCGTGGCGGCTTGATATTGAGCTTGCAGTGCGGCGATTGCTGGTGCCGCTTGCCCAATCGGCTGGTTACAAAATGTGGGGGTAACCGTCGTTCCCGTCGGCAATGTCAACGTCTGCGGACTGCCATTTGAGCAAACCGTAGTGTCCGCCAAGAAGAGCCCCTTCTGCAGGCGCGCTGGCCGGTCGAATTCAATGTTGTTCCAGATCGAGTTCTCATAGAAAAGTCCAACTCCGGCGCGAAATACCGTTTTGCCTTTCCCAGACGGATCCCAGGCCAGACCTGCTTGCGGTGCAAAGTTCGCGTTGGGTTGGTGCACTCGATTCCCCAGGAAGGAGTAATACTGATTGTCGAACTGGTTCAACGCTGAGATCGGTCCCAGGTCGCTGTCGGTGCGTCCGGAATCGCGCACGTAACGCAAGCCGTAGGTGAGAGTTAAGTTCGGTCTCAACTTCCAGGCATCGCCAACATAGAGCGAAATCCGATTATCCGGTCCGCTGCCGCCCGCGGGGAATCCAAAGGCCGGAATTTCCGAGTCGAAGCCCTGTCCATTCCCCAGAGAGACACTGGTGACGGGATAATTCAGCGGATTGGCTGCGCCACCCGGAAAGCATGGAGTGTTGGTCCCGCAAGAACTACCAGCGAAGGCTTGGGTTGTGCTGTTCAGCGGCGCACCGACAGCCGGGGCCAGAGCCAGGAAGCTTGCGAATCCTCCGCCGAAGATGTGGTTAAATCCTCCGCCGTAGCGAATGATGTGCGCGCCGAGAGCCCGACTGCCGTCATACTTGATCTGGTGATCGGACTGGTAAGTTTGCTGCGGTGCCAGAAAGCTCGGACCGGAGCAAAACGAGTCGGCACCTGAGGTCAGGCAATCGGGGTCGCTTCCGATGGCCAACTCAATATTAGGGAGCGGGTTGAAGATGCTGCTTCCCGCAGTGGCGTCCACGATTCCATTGCGGAATTTGGTGTAGCCGAAACGAATGCTGTGCGTGTAGGGCCCGGTATTGAAATCCAGTCCGAAGGCATGGACGGGGGTGTGATTGACATTGCCGAACGGCTGGAAGCTATTCGGGATGATGGCCAGCACGCTGTGGTTTTGATCGTAAGAGAAGCGGTAGAAAAACTTGTAATTATTATTGATCTGCCAGTCGATGCGTCCGAGGCCTTCCAACTCGCGGAAGGGCGAGCTATAACTGCCGATGATGGAGGAAAATGGACCGCTCGACAGCACGGGATTGAGCAGATCCTGTTTGGTCCGCTCGACATCCAGGAAGAAAAATAACTTGTCCTTCAGGATAGGGCCGCCAAAATTCCCGCCGTATTGATTGCGCTGAAAGTAATTGTCGCTGCCGCCGGGCAGATTGGCGTCGAGCATCTGATCACGGAAGGCGTAGTATCCTTCGCCGTGGTATTTATTCGTCCCGGATTTAGTGGTCACGTTCACCGAACCGGAAGAAGTGAGTTCGGTGGAAAGATCGAGCGAGGATTGCTGAATCTGAAATTCCTGAATGCCGCTGGCAGGAACATTTTGCGTAGTGGTGCCTACGGTTTCATCGCTGATGTCGAGTCCATCCACTTCGATGCGGGCGGTACGGCCAAAACGTCCGCCGAATGAGATGGACGAGAAGCCGTTCTTGGTGGGATCAAAATTTCCGCCATCCTGGATCTGCACTCCCGGCTCCAGCTGTGCGAGGTCGAGAAAATTCCGCCCATTGATGGGAAGGTTCTCAATCTGCTCTGTGGTTAGCACACCTTGCACCGTTGCCTGCTGCGTGTTCACTGCGATCTCAGTACCCTGCACCTCCACCACCTGAGTAGCTTGGCCCAACTGCAGTTTGACGTTCCCGGAAGCGGTCACGCCCACTTGCACGGTCAAGGCAATCTCCGAGGTCTTGAATCCTTGCGCTTCGACTCGCAGTGTGTAGTCGCCCGGAGTCAACGCGCCGGAGGTATACGCTCCCGCAGACGTGGATTTGGTGATAATCACGCGGCCCGTGGCCTTATTGCTGATGGATATCTTTGCGCCGCTCACCACGGCGCCCGAAGGGTCGGTGACCAAACCCTGAATGCTGCCGGTAGAAATTGTGGTTTGAGCGAGCAGCGGAAGCGCACACATCACGACCAAGAACAGAGAAGCAGACGCAACGCAAATCCGCGGCACGTGGCGGAAGAAAGTTCTGACCAACACCATGGGCACCATTCCTTTAATCGTTTGTCGACAATTTCGTTTACACACAATTCTGCTAAGCCAAACTTCAGAATTCGGGCTGGAAAGCGGTAGCCAATTGTAAACCGATTTTCGTCTGCTTGAGAGGTGGAGACAATTTGGTAGGATGCACCCGGACTTGGGTCGGGTTGGGTTTGGGACAGAGATTATGGGATCACGGGCGGGAAATACGCATCGGGAAACTTTGGAGGTTCGGCAAAAAAGAACGGGCCACGCCTTCCATTAGCGTGGCACGTTTCGTTGAAACAACTCAGGAAGTTACAGTTAGACGGCGGTCGCGGCTAGTCGATCTCACCCGTCGTGGGATCGAGTAAGAGCTTCGGCGCTTTCTTGCCGCTTGTGAAGTCAAACATGCCGTTTAGCGAACCCGCCTTCGCGTCCGATGACCCGTTACCGATCGCCGGCAGACTCCAATTGGTCTCAATGAATTGGACAATCGACGACTGGTCCGTAATCTGATGATCCACATAGTCCTGCCTTGCGTACGGCGAGATCACCAAAAGCGGCGTCCGCGGACCATATCCGCAGCGGCCTTGCGTGGTGGCTGCCGCATTGCTGCCGCAGAGACCCGCGCCCGTCAACTGATCATCGGTGGCGCTCTGCGACTGGTTGACCAACGGATCCATCTGATGGTCGTACCAGCCATCAGAATCGTCGTAGGCGATGACGATAGCCGTATCTTTCCAGTACGGGTTGGCTTGGATCGCATTGATGGTGTTGACGATGAAAGTCTGTTCGTCGAGTGGGTCAGAGTAGCCGGGATGACCATCGTACACCGCTTTCGCTTTGAGGTACGTCACAGCGGGCAACTGGCCGGCAGCCAAAGCAGTGAAGAAGTCCGACAGATCGTACTGGTGATTGGCCTGGTCCGTAGTGCCGATTGCCGCGCTGGAGCTAGGCGGCAGGTGGTGGAGATTGGCCGTTTCGGGGTAAAACTGGAACGGTTCGTGGTGCGCAACGTAGTCAGCAGTCGTACCTGCCAGGCCTACACTGGCTGCGGCGCAGGTGGCAATTCCGTTACTGAAGCTGGTGGCCCCGAAACCGCCCTGAAACCATCCCCATGTAAAGCCAGCATTGTTCAGCAGATCGCCGATGTTGGTGGTGCCGGCAGGAAAGCTGACATAGGTTTTTCCGGTGGGATTGCAATCGTCCCCTGCAGGCCGACCATCGCCGAGAAGGGCACCTGAAGTACCGCCGCCGGCGATCACACCGACGGTAGAGCCTCCGCTGACATATTGCACGTTCGCGGTGTTGCCGCTGATCACGTTAATCGCGCCCGGCGCGGAAGGACCAAATTGTGTGTTGTAGGAGTTGTCGCTCAGGGCGTAGTGCTGTGCGTAATTCCACATGGCGGTTACGGTATTGCCGTCGTAATAGCCCATGACCAGCCCGGTGCCGTGGCCATAGTCGCACGTGCTGCCGCCGGTGCCGGTAAACTGCGGAAACATATCCATCGCCCCCATGTCGAAAGCCTGTTGCTCGGGGGTGTAGCTATGATTTTGGTCGCAAGTCACAGCCTGAGTTCGGTCGAGACGAAACGGCTGCACCGAGTTGGGATTTTCCGTAAGCAGCCCGCCACTCAACAAATTGTTCACCCGCGGCGTGCTCGGAAGCGACGTAAACTGCGGCTCGCTCGCCGGATTGGCAGCGTTCGGGTAGGTGGCAAAGTAGTGGTCAAACGAGATGTTTTCCCCAAAGATCACAACGAGGTGTTTGATGGGAGTAGTTGTGGGATAACTCTCTGCGGGATTCGGCTTATTGGCCGCCCACGCGTCCACGAAAGGGTTAATGGTCATGCATACGGCGCACAAAACCGTCGCTATGCTACGAAAACGCTTACCGATCATCGGTGATCCTCCTCGATTGGTTGACACTAAACTTCGTGGTCAGGGATTGACGCACGCCCACGCACACCTGCAAAGAACCCCAAGGACAGAATGTTGCAAGAAGGTACGCGGCCAGTCTTACGGAGAGATGACTGAAAAATAAAATTTCTGTAAATAATTATGGCGAGACGCGGATAGCTGTGGATTTCGTGGTCGATTGAGCTCTCGCGTCTCGAGCCTCAACCCGGATGGTCCCCATCATTCCGCCGTCCTGGTGTTCCAGCAGATGACAGTGATACGCGAAAGTCCCGACGATGCTGGGATCGCGGAAGTCCATACGCAGCTTGACGCTAGGGTAAACCGGACTGCGGCCATCCCAGTACGCCACATTGATTGTGTCCCTGAGATATGGCTCGTCGACCGGCACACCGTTCCATTCCAGCAGCTGAAAATGCAATTGATGGATATGGAAATCGTGTAGCTCTTGCGATCGGTTCTCGATAATCCAATCTTCCACGTCGCCTTGCCTCGCAACGATGTCGGTATCCGGCGCGTTAGGATCGAACGGCGCTGGAGTTTTGCCCTCGACGGTAAGGAAAAACACGGTTGGGCCGTTCGGATTCTTCGGGTCTTGCGGCTTCTCGGAAAAGTAAAGCTTGCGTTCGCGTGCGGGCGCAACCTCTTTCAGTGGCACACTGCGCCCCTGAGTCAAGGTTGCGGGGGAGAGCGGAAGGTGCGAACGCAGATCCGGCGCGTCGGCACTGCTCAGGATGGTAGCCAAGGGGCGGGTGGGATCGTTCTCGCCGGCGGGACCGCTGTCGACGGTTCTGGTCACCAAACTGGCTCGCATGCCCTCTTGTGGACCCTTCACGATAAACTCCGCGCGACCCGCAGGCGGAATCAAGACGTGTCTTTTCATCACAACTTGTTGATCGTGGTTTCCATTCTCATTCACCGGGACCCCGTCCAGGGCGACCACCTCCACCAGTTGCGCCGTGTCCTTAACCAGAACCTGCAAGTCCAAGTAAGTGATTGCCGAGGCGTTCAATACTCTCCAGAGTTGTTTTTCCAACGGCTTCATCGTGATGAGCGCCGGCGGATACTGGGGATAAGGAACCGGAACGAAATTGATGGAGAGATCCTTGGCCGGTTTTCCTGTGCCAGTACCGTTGTTAAGAATGTCTCCCTCGGCATCTCGCAAGACTTGTGGCGCAGGCATGGAATCCGTTTGTACGGGCGAGGCATCGGGATTGACCAACTCCTGGTCTCGAATAACCAGCACGCGCTCCGGCAAGCCCGACACCTCGTTGTTGACGGCTTCTATCCCCTCGACAATCAGCGCGCCCGAAGCTCCGCCCAGCACTTGCGCTTTGCTGAAACCGTGCACGTGGGGATGGTACCAATAGAGGCCTGTGGGCTGGTTCGCCGGAATCTGAAAACTGTATTCGAAAGGCGAAGAGTAAGGCTGCACCAGTGTTTTGAGCGTGTCGTCCTGGTGACAAACCGGTGGAATCACAAGTCCGTGGAAATGCAGGTTGGTTGAAGCCGCCGTCATCTGGCCGCCTGCGCAATCGCGTCCCGGCGAACTGGCGTGTCCTACCATCTTGTGGACTCCGGCATCAGAGGAAGCGGGAAGCTCATTGCGGAGCATCAAGGTCAAGCGATCGCCCGGTTTGACTCGCAGTGTCGGGGACTGGTTGCCGGCCTTATCGATGTAGCAGTATCGCGTCCGTCCCTGAGAATCCACGGAGCTGCGAAAAGCAAGCTCGACTCTCAACTCGCCGTTCTTACTGCGCAGGTCTTCCGGTTCTGGCACCGCGCTGCCTAGAGCTCCGCGGAAGCAAACGTCGTCCGATTTGGCCTGTGCCGGAGAACTGGCGCGAAGCAGGAAAACCGGTCCGATAAGGCAAAACGCCAACACTAAGAATCTGGCAAGACGATCAAGACGCATGATTCATTCCGCGGAATAGAACGCTGGAGAAAGCGACCGGACTACAGCGAAGACGCAGTCTAACAAGGTGGGGAATGACAAATGTAAATGGCAGGTGAATTTTGCACTTCGGGGAGGGAGATCGAGGAGCTCACCCTCCCGAATACTTCGATGTTTCATTCCTCGCTGTGCTACTCGCGCTGCATGACCTCGTCGATTACAGCTTTACCGCCCTTATCCACGGAGATGACTTTGTGAATGGGCGCGTATCCGGTAAGGGTAATGTCCACCACGTAATTACCGGGGTCAAGCATGACATCGACGGGCGAGCCTTTGTCGAGCATGTGCTGGTTGACGGCTACCTGGGCGCCTTTGGGCTGGGTCTTGACGCTGACTGTGGCCATGCCCTGAGCTGCCTTGCCGCCAAATAACTTGCCCATTTTGCCGACGGTCTTGATGTCATCAACATTGCCGAGAGAGCGCAGCGCGGGAGAGAAGCTCACCGTCTGGGCGAGAACGAATTGTGCGCTCGTGGTCTCATCGATGTATCCCGACTTGCGTACGAGCACAACGTGCTGACCTTTATCCACTGAGACTTGCGCTGGCGTGAGCTTGCCCGTATCTCTGCCATCGATATACACATTGGCTCCAGGGGGCGCGCTGGTAACGGAAAGCGTCGCCATCAGCTGGTTGAGATGGCTCACAACAAACGACTTCCCTCCAGAAGGAACTTCGACGTTGCGACTATCGGTAGAGTAACCTGCCTTGCTGACCGTAACCGTGTGCTGACCGGGTTGGAGGCCGGAAAGAGTGAAAGGTGTAACCCATGAGGGGTCAGTTTTTCCGTCAAGCTGGACTTGGGCTCCCTGCGGAGTTGAATCGATAGCCACCTGCCCGGGGACGATGACGGAAGCGGCGGGTGCGGCTGCCTTCCTCTTGCCATTCCTGCCTTTCGCGACTGCTCCAGCGGCGTGAGTGGGGGCCGGTTCAGCTTCAGCCACCGGTTCAGAGGCCTGAGGCTCAGCCGGCACAACGGGCTGCGCCGCTTGCGGCTGCACGCTCTGGGTGGGCGCGGCAGATTGGGTATCCACGGGCTGGCTGGCGGATGAAGCGCCGGCGGAGTGAGCCAAATCGTCGTCGCTATTCAAATGGTTGATGTGCAGAACGAGAACGATGGCGATGATGAGAATTACGACGGCCGCACCTGCGATGGAGTAGACCATCAGGCTGGGCGGAACGTTCTTGATCTCCTTTATTGCCTTTTCCGCAACTTCGCGAGGCTGAACTTTCGGCTTCTCAGGCTCGGAACTCGACCGGAAATTCGGTGCGGCCGCCGCCGGTTGCTCGAATGCTGGCGGTGGCGGAGGTGGTGCGATATAGATTTCCTTCAGCGGAGGCAACTCGGTCATCTCCGAGAAACTCACGCCACCGCCGTGAGATGGGCCGCCTTCCGCCATCATGGGGTCGACAGCAATTTTCGGCTGCTCGGGACCTTCGACAGCAGGCTCATCGAGGACGGCCGACGACATGGCTGCGGTTGGCAGCGAGCTTTCGATGGGCTCCTGCGAGTGCGAAGTGCGGTGCTGATTCGAAACACCGAATTCGGGTGTGGAGGACGCAGCCTCGCTGCTTCCCCAGCCCGCAGCAGCGGCGGCAGCCTTAGGAGCGGCTTCCTGCTTCGCAAACGCAGGTTGTGATGCGGAAGGTTTCGATACTACCGGAGACTGCGGAGCCACTGTTTTCTTCGCTACCGGCGTCGGCGGCGCGGAGGCGAACTTAGGTTGAGCCGCTGCTTTCGGAGCGGCAACCGCTGGGGCCTTCGCAGGTGCTGCCGCGGCTTTCGCCGCTTGCGGTTTGGATTCCTTACATTTCTCCAGATCGTCCAGCAACTCTCTTCCGCTCTGGTAGCGCTCTCCGGGATCCTTGGCAAGAGCTTTCATGATGAGATCGCTGAGCAGGGGGTGAAGCTTGGGATTCACGTGCATCGGCGGCACCGGCATGCTTTCGAGGATGCTCTGGCGCAGAGATTCGGAATCCTCGCGATCAAAGGCCTTGCGGTCGGTCACCATTTCGTAGAACAGTGCGCCAAGGCTAAAGAGATTCGACCGCGCATCGATATCTTCGCCGCGAATCTGTTCCGGGGACATGTAATGGAGGATGGAAGGAACCTCCGGCATTTGCGCGGTGAACTTGCCCACGCTGGAGAGGCCGTATCCCAGGACCCTGACCGTGCCATCCCATCCGCACATGATCTTGGCGGGCTCGAGGCTATAGTGAAAAACTTTGTGGGAGTGAGCGTGATCGAGGCCGCTGCAAACCTGCCTGCCGATATCGAGCAGGTCCCATATGGAAAATCCTTCTTTGCGCGTCAGCATGGTCGCCACGCTGTTGCCCTGTATGTACTCCATGGCAGCGCAAAATTGGCCTTCGATTTCTCCAGCGCCGTAAACGGGCGTGAGGTTCGAATGGCTCAAGACCTTGGTGGTCTCAGCCTCTTCGAGAAGGCATTTCTCCAGATCGCCGGCACGTTCGCCGAAGGCCGATAACTGGATCGCCTTCAGCGCGACGGTTTGGCCGGTTTGCGGATCATTCGCCTTGTAGACTGCGCCAGTAGCAGACTTTGACAGTTCACTCAGAATTTCGAAGTGGCCGATTTTTGTGGACATTTGCTCCATGCCTCATCACAGAAAAAAGCCGCGCAGTTTCCATTTAGGAAGCTGCGTGGGTATCAGAACCCGGGGCAGGTTATGGTTAGGATAGCGCTCGCGAGAGAAGGCTTCGAGTTACCAAAGTACTGAAAAGACGAGGTGGAGTAGTGCTCGAATTCATCCGAAGCACAAGCATTCCCGTGGCTCCCGTAAGGACATTTGCCTGCGCTTCCCGTGACCTTTTGTTGCCGGGAACGGTTAACTTTGGTGAGGCGAATCGTGGGATGACAATTGTCATGCAGGCCGGGTGACGATCTCCACTGGCGGGCTTATGACTTGGAGGGCGAATATATGTCCGGAGATGTAAAGGAGTGCGGCGGCGCAGGCTGTCCTCGGCCGCGGCTGGTTGTAGATGGCGCTGTCCTTCGTTTATTCTTGTGGCCTGCATGGACTAGGGTGGTCCGCTGTCCAGCATGCCGCTTCGATCCCGGGGTTCAGCTATGACTCTGACCCGATTTGTCACGAAGAACGCCTTCCGCAACAAGCGCCGCAGCATTCTTACGGTCCTTAGCATCGCTTTTTCTTTGCTGTTGCTGACGCTGATGATGACGATCTGGCGAGCTTTCTATCTCGATGAAGGAAGCGCGGAGTCGGCGGAGCGACTCGTAGTGCGGCACCGGGTTTCCTTGACCTTCAGTTTGCCCGGCTTCTATCGAGAGAAAATCCGTGCGGTTCCGGGAGTGGTAGCCGTTGTTCCGGTGTCGTGGTTCGGCGGAATCTATAAAGACGATAAGCCGGAAAACTTCTTCGCGCAGTTTGGCACCGATCCTGAGGAGTTCTTCAAAGTTTATCGGGATATACAAATGCCCGAAGAGCAACGCATCGCGTGGCAGCGGGATCGGCAGGGTGTGATTGTCGATGACACGTTGGCAAAGAAATATGGCTGGAAGCTGGGTGACCGGATCGTCTTGAAGGGCACAATTTATCCTGTCGATCTCGAGCTCTACGTTCGGGGGATTTTCAGTTCTTATCCGGACGACAAGGCGGTCTATTTCGACACGAAGTACGTGGAAGAGTCGGTTGCATGGTTCAAAGGCCAGGCCGGGACTTTCAGTATTCTCGCGGCTTCTCCCGGAGATGTGAGCAAGATCGCGAGCGCCGTGGATGATATGTTCCGCAATTCGCCCCAGCCGACAAAGTCGGAGAGCGAAAAGGCTTTCGGTCTGGAATTTGTGGCCATGCTAGGCAATGTGAAGGCTTTCATCCTGATGATTTGTTGCGCCGTGGTATTTGCAACTTTATTAGTTTCCGCAAACACGATGGCGATGTCCATCCGCGAGCGAACCCGGGAAGTGGCTGTACTGAAGACTCTTGGTTTTACGCGGCAGAGCGTGCTGGGCCTATTCGTGAGTGAGGCAGTGGCGCTGGCCGCAGCCGGCGGAGTAATTGGTGTGGGCCTGGCCTATTTATTGATTTACGCAATCAGCCACTCGCCTTACATGAGCTTCTATAACATGAAGGTGACGCCCGGCATGTGGGCGGCAGCTCTGTTCATATCGGGATTGGTGGGACTGGTGAGTTCGCTGATTCCGTCCTATCACGCATCGCAGGTAAACATTGTGGATGGGCTGCGGCATATCGGATGACATTATGACGTTGGGTGGTTTTGTGGTGCGCAATGCGTTTCGTAACAAGCGGCGCAGCCTGTTGACAATGCTGAGCATCAGTTTTTCGCTGCTGTTGCTTACGATGATGATGTCGATCTGGCGCACGTTTTACATCGACCAAGGGCCTCCGAATGCGATGAAGACCATCATCACTCGCGACCGGGTTTCACTGGCGTTTTTTCTGCCGGCATATTATCGCGACAAGATTCGCACGATCCCTGGCGTAGTTGCGGTTGCTCCGATGACCTATTTCGGAAACGTATATAAAGATGATCGGGCTACGAACTCCTTCGCTCAGGTTGTTACCGATCCGGATGAGTACCCGAAGGTTGCACCGGACAAGATCGTCCCTCCGGACCAGTTACTCGCCTGGCAGCATGACCGCACCGGAGCTATGGTAGATATCGAACTGGTTAAGAAATTCGGGTGGAAGATCGGCGACCATCTGGTCCTGCAGAGCCCTTATTTCCCGGTACATCCCGAGGTTACAATCCGCGCCATCTATACAATCGATCCGCCTGTCCGCGCGTTGTATTTCAATACGAAGTATCTGGAAGAATCGGTAGGCTGGTTCAAGGGACAAGCAGGATGGTATATCACGCAGGTTGCGACGCCTAGTGATGTGGCGCCGGCCTCCAAAGCGATCGATGAAATGTTCCGCAACGCGCCGCAGCATACCAAGACCGAAAGCCAGCAAGCCTTCCGGCTTTCGTTTGTATCGTCTCTGGGAAATGTGAAGGCGTTCATTCTTACGATCTGTGGAGCGGTGGTTTTTGCAATTCTTCTGGTCTCAGCGAATACCATGGCCATGTCGATTCGCGCGCGGACCCGTGAAGTGGCGGTGCTTAAGACGCTGGGCTTCACGCGCCAACGTGTGCTGTCCATGTTCGTCAGCGAAGCCATAGCGTTGTCGGTGGCAGGTGGAGCGCTCGGTGTATTGGGAGCAACCCTGCTGATACGGTGGTTGACGCACTCACCAGTCGCGATCGGGATCCCGGCGGAGATGAAGGTTACACTGCCGACGATGTTCGTTTCATTGTTCGTAGCGGCGACCGTGGGATTCATCAGCGGCTGCCTGCCAGCATATAACGCGTCGCGTACCAATATTGTGGAGGGTCTGCGCCACATCGGCTGAGCAGTCCGGCTGAGCACATCCGGTTGAGTTGAGAGTTAAATTATGGCCATACCTATCAGCTATAACGTCCGCAATTTGAAGCTGCGCAAAGGCCTCACAGTCATGACGGCGCTCGGCATCGCGCTTACCGTGACCACGGCGATCTTTCTAATGGCGCTGCTGGCGGGGCTGCAGAAGGCATTCGTTTCGAGCGGCAATCCACTGAACGTGCTGGTGCTGCGCAAAGGATCAGAGGCGGAGTTGTCCGGAGGTTTTGACGCAGCGCTGTTTCCCACTCTGAAGGTCCTACCTGGCATCGCGAAAGATAGTCACGGGGAACCGATGGTCTCCGGCGAGTGGGTGGTCGTGATAGTGCTTCCGCGTAAAGACGGCACGGGCGAAGTAAACGTCACCGTGCGTGGCATGATGCCGGATGGATTGGAGCTTCGTCCCAGCGCAAAGCTGATCGAGGGCCGTTGGTTTCAAACAGGTCAACGAGAAGTGGTGGTGAGCAAGTCGATTCGCTCGCGCTTTTCGCATGCGAATATTGGCGACACCATGGATTTCGGCAAAGGCTCGTGGAAAGTGGTGGGCGTATTTGACGCGGGGGGTTCGGCCTATGAATCGGAGATTTGGTCCGACGTAAATCAGATGGCCTCCGACTTTGACCGGCAGGGAGGATTTTCGTCGGCCTACTTGCGTGCTACCGATCCCATTGCCGCCGATGCTCTGAAGAACCGCGTCAGTGACGATCAGCGGCTCAAACTCGAAGGAATGTTGGAGACAGACTATTACGCGAAGCAGACCAGTTCGGGCGCTCCCATTAAATACATCGGCATCGTGGTCGCGATCATTATGGCAATCGGATCGAGTTTCGCCGCGATGAACACTATGTACGCGGCGGTAGCCTATCGCGGGCGGGAGATCGCAACTTTGCGGGTGCTGGGATTCTCGCGTCCCGCCATTTTGACTTCGTTTGTTTTGGAATCCTTGTTGCTGGCGATGCTAGGAGCGCTGGCCGGGATTTTATTGATGCTGCCCTTTAATGGGCTACAAACCGGAACCTCGAATGCGGTGACATTCAGCGAAGTAGTGTTCAGCCTGCAAATTACGCCGCTGGTGGCCGGATATGCAATTCTGTTCGCGCTAGCCATGGGACTATTCGGCGGGCTGTTTCCCGCGTGGCACGCTGCGCGGCAAAATATCCTCACGGCATTGCGAGGTTGATTAGTGGTTTGGGGAAACTAGCTTCTCCGGTTATCCGTATCCATATTTATGCCGATTGATGCAAAACACGAAGACCTGCAGAGCTTGCGAATCGACCGCACGGAGCGCAGCACGAGCAGTGGTGAGCCGCCCACGTGGGCGCGCCGATATATCGCGATTGGGATTGTGGTCGTGGGCGTATTGAGCTTGTCCGCCCTGGCTTATCGAGTCATGTTCCGCGATGCGCCGGAGGTCGAAGTCGTGCGCGCCGCTGCGGAGAGCAGTGACGTCGGCGGCACCGTGCTATCGGCCACGGGGTACATCGTGGCTCATCACACCATCAATGTGAATTCCAAGGTGACTGGACGACTGGCGTGGATCGGTGTGGAAAAAGGCGACAAGGTAAAAGAGGGACAGGTCCTGGTGCGGTTGGAGGACGAAGAGTTCCGCGCTTCCTACGAACAGGCAAAGGGCGCTCTGGAGAATGCTCGCGCTTATCTCGACGAATTGGAGCACGGCTCTCGTCCGGAGGAAATTCAGCAGGCGCAGCATAACCTTGATGAAGCTCGCGCAACACTCGTGAATGACAAGCTGACGCTAGACCGCACCAAGGAACTTTCGGCGGGAGGCGTGGTTTCCCGGCAGGCCTTGGACGATGCGACGGCGAAGTTTGATTCCGATCAACAGCGGGTGAATTCGCTGGATAAGGCATTTCAGCTGATGAAGATTGGGCCTCGGCCGGAAGAGATCGCCCGCGCCCGCGGATCGGTGGCGCAGGCGCAAGGCCTGGCCGATTACGCCAAGTCGCAGCTCGACGCAACCGTAATCCGCGCACCGGTCACCGGTACGATTCTCGATCGCACCGCGGAAAAAGGTGAATTGATTACGGCGCAGTTTGCCAGCGCGGCGGCTGGCGGACCACAAGGATCGGTAGTGTCGCTGGCGGATTTGAACGATCTCCAGGTTGAACTCGACATCGCGCAGGCAGACTTTGCGCGGCTCAGCCCCAAACAAAAGGGCATCGTCACCACGGATACTTATCCCGACAAGACCTACGACGGCGAAATTGCGCAGATTTCTCCCGAGGCCAATCGGCAGAAAGCCACGGTACAAGTGAAGGTGCAGGTGCTGAATCCGGGGAAATATCCAGACGTGTTCCTGCGGCCGGAGATGAACGCGACGGTGAAGTTTCTCGCGGACCAGCCGAAAGCTTCGAGCGCCCAGCCCGCGGGGGCATTTGTACCCGCCGCTGCCGTGCGGGATCATGACGGAAAGAAGGTCGTTTTTCTGGCCTTCGACGGCAAGGCGCGTATGCGTGAGGTTCACATATTGAGCCAGCGCACCGACGGATTTCTCGTCGACGGATTGGTGGGGGGCGAGAGCGTGATCACGAAGGGACCGCAAGAACTAAAGGACGGCGACACAATTAAGGTGAAGGGGTAAATTTCATGAGTACTGTTGCTGAAACCAGAGTCGCGACCGGAACCAAAGTGGTTCAGGCCCGCAATGTGAGTAAGGTTTTCAGACGCGAGGCCTTTGAGGTGAAGGCTCTCGACGACGTCTCGATCGACATTGCGACTGGCGAATTTCTCGCGCTGATGGGGCCCTCAGGATCGGGCAAAACCACACTGCTGAACATGATCGCGGCGATTGACCGTCCGACGGCCGGCGAGTTGCTGGTGCAGAATCAGAATATTTTCCGCTTCAATGACTCGCAGGCTGCTCACTGGCGCAACGAGCATATCGGTTACGTCTTCCAGACTTTCAACCTTATCCCGGTGCTTACTGCGTTTGAAAATGTGGAACTGCCACTGCTGTTGACGAAGCTGAACCCGCAGCAGAGGCGCGACCACGTGATGACCGCGTTGAAACTCGTGGGGCTCGAGGAAAGGGTCAACCACCTTCCGAAGCAACTCTCCGGCGGACAGGAGCAACGCGTGGCGATTGCTCGCGCCATTGTGAGCGATCCGACGCTATTGCTGGCGGACGAACCTACCGGCGACTTGGACAGTCATTCCGCAACGGAGGTTCTCGAAATCTTAAAGCGGCTGAATGAAGACTTTCACAAAACGATTGTGATGGTGACGCATGATCCGCACGCGGCCTCTTACGCGCACATCACGCGGCATCTTGAGAAAGGGATGCTCCTGCCACCGGGTTAGTGCGATTCACTGTGAACCGGGGCTGCTGACACAGGCGTCGACTCATGCTCCACGTCGGCAACCCATTTCCAGGCGCGCCGACCATTGTCGAGAGCGACGGCCCGAGCTTCACCGTAGGCGACCAGTCGATTCAGTACAGTAGTGACGGACGCCATGGGGTCTTTGTGGCGCTCCAGCATGGGCGGCATTCTTTCCTGAATCCGGTCACACACGTCGCGCGCACTCAAGGCACGGTTCGCGTCCATCAGAATCATGCGGCAGGCTTTGGTGAAACCGGGCTGGCGTCCATTGCTCTTGCGATCGACCAGTTCCAGCAATTCATCGCTTAACACACCCTCTCCAAACAAGTTCGCCAGGCCAGCGATAGTTTGCTTAATAGTCCCGATGCGGCGCATCACTTCGGCCCGCTGGTGCAAAAGTTGGCGTAATTCCTCGTGAGCCTGGCGCACCACTTCCTGCACGTGTCCATTCGGATTGCCGGTAACGGCCCTGGTCTCGATTGGCTGACTTTCCATAAAAACCCTCCCCTAATTGCACTTTGAGGCGATTAAGTCCAAGTTCCGCCGTCCGCGCACTGGTTCTCTTTAGACGATACGCAAGAAGTCCCGCAGGTGTTCCCTCGTCCTTCGGAGCTCCCCTTGGCCCCAGGCTCAACACTTTGTCCATTTAGACGCTCGAAGTTAGAGATGGTTAACAGAGGAAAAAGACAGAATCAGCGGCATCAACATCGGATATCTGTGCTGCGTAGATGTTGAGGTCCAAGGTCAGGGCTTTAGCCGGGAGCAAAACTGTCAATAAATAAAGGGAGAAGAATCCCAAACCGGGCCGGGCCCGATTAGGAACCTCGGCCAGGCCTGAATCGTCGTCTCAAGTGCTGGGCACGTATGCTACCACTCACGGTTTCCGATGTGAAAAGAGTAGTCATTATCCTCCGTGTCAACCGCAGCACAACTCGAGGCTTCACCGGCCGTCTTACACGTTTTGCTGGTAGGGAACCAGGAGGAGGATTTTTTTCTCATCCGCGAGATCCTCGAACGGCACCGGAATGTTTTGCCGGCAGAACTTGATCACGCGTGTTCCCCGGAAGAGGCTAAAGCGTTGTTGCAACAGAGCCAATACGACCTGGTTCTCTTCGAGCATGAAACGGGAGACGATGCCGCCACAAAGCTTCTCACTGATTGTCTTCAAAGCGGGCGAACCATACCCTTCATCGTGCTCACGGAACAGGCAGATGAACAAGCCGTCGCCGCGATCGTGGAGGCAGGCGCGTCGGATTGTATTGAGAAATCGCCTCTGAACGGAGCCGACCTTCTGCGCACGATTCGATGCACACTGAATCTGCACGCAACCCGGCAGAAACGGCGGCTGGCGGAAGACTCTCTGCGCAAGCTTTCTTGCGCCGTGGAGCAATCAGCTGACACGATTGTGATTACGAACAGTGATGGCATCATCGAGTACGTAAACCCAGCTTTTGAGGCCCTGACTGGCTATTCGTCAAAGGAAGCCGTAGGCCAGACTCCGAGCATCCTCACTTCAGGCCAGCAGGCGCCGGCGCCTTATCGCGAGTTATGGGAGACAATTAGTGTTGAGAATGTGCGCCACAATATCCTGGTGAACCGGAAGAAAAACGGTGAGCTGTATTATGTCGACGAAAGTGTCAGCGCGATCCGGGACGATACAGGCCGCATTACGCATTTTGTCTCTAATGGCCGTGACCTGACCAAACGGTTACACCTCGAAGCGCAGCTGCTGCAGGCGCAAGAAATGGACGCAGTGGGACGTCTCGCCGGAGGCGTGGCGCACGATTTCAACAACTTGCTCACGATCATTACCAGTTATTCCGAACTGGCGATGGACTCAGTGCTTCCGGAAAGCTCCACTATGGGCCGACTCCAGGAGATACTCTCTGCGGCGCGGCGGGCTGCGGAGTTGACCCGACAACTGCTCGCCTTCAGCCGCAACCAACCGCAAGCGCTGCGCGTGGCAGAACTCAACCCGGTGGTCAGTGGAATCGTGAAAACCTTGCATCGTCTTATCGGGGAGGATATCGAGCTGACGTTTGTCCCAGGCGCGGGGATGGGAAGAATTCGATTGGATCCCGTGCAGATCGAGCAGATCCTCATGAACCTCGCGGTTAACGCTCGCGATGCGATGCCGCAGGGAGGGCAGTGCACCATCGAGACTTCGAATGTGATCCTCGATGAAGAATATGTCTGCCAGAAAAAGGCGGTGATTCCAAAAGGACGCTATACCGCTCCGACCATCAGCGATACTGGATCAGGCATATCAGCAGATCATCTTCCCCATATTTTCGATCCCTTTTACACCACGAAACCTTGGGGAAAAGGCACTGGACTGGGGCTCGCGACGGTCTATGGCATCGTCAAACAAAATCATGGATTTGTGTGGGCCTAACAGCGAACTGGGAATGGGCACGGTCTTCAAGGTCTATTTCCCCTGTGTGCGGGATCGTGGCGCGGCGCTTGATGAACCAGACTCCTTAGTAGAATCCGTATCGCGCGGCACCGAGACTCTGCTCTTGGTCGAAGATGAGGACGCCTTACGCCAGGCGGAGTCAGAGTTTCTCAGCCTCCAGGGCTATACCGTGTTACAGGCGAGAGATGGACTGGACGCAATGGCCGTCGCGAACAATTACCGATCACGAATTCATCTGGCGGTCACCGACGTCGTAATGCCTCGCGTCAGCGGAGGTCAACTGGCAAAGGAACTTGCCGCGGTTCGTGACGAGACGCGAGTGCTGTTCGTGTCTGGCTACAGCGGGCAGACCGTGATCGATCACAAAGTCGGCGATGGCGAAAGCAACTTCCTGGAGAAACCCTTCACGCTGAGACAGCTGGCGGCAAAAGTACGCGCGGTTCTCGACCTCAGCCGGAACATTGTTCCCGCTTAGCGCCTGCGGTGATCGAACATTTCCTGCTAGGGTGAGACCCGAGTGAGCTTCCCGTCTTTCAAGGTGAATCGGTCTCCGCGCCAGGTCACTGTGTGGCCTCCCAGGCTCATGATCCAGACTATGACGGCAACCAGGTCGCGGAGTGGAATCAGCCACGCATATTCCAGAACTTGACGGTCGCGCAGAACACTCCATCCCACAACCAGTGCAACCGCGAGACGTAGAAATAAGGTACAAGCCAGCGCGGTCCAGGACCAGAGTGCCCCCTTACTCGACGCCACGTCCAGCAATGCCCACAAGAGCCCAAAGGTGAAAATCAGGCCGAAGTAGCCGACCGCCCGTGCATCGCGAACTCCACGCGCCCAACGAATTTGATGCGCGAAGAAGTCCCGCAATCGATAGGGTGGAAGAAAGGTTTCGACGACAACGTCCGAGAGCTTCACAGCGAGGCCCAGATCCGCGAGGCGCTTTCCCAGTTCGTAGTCATCCGCCAGATGGTCCACGATCGAGTGGAAGCCGCCGATCTTCTCCAAGTCCGCGCGGCGGAAGGCGAGTGTGGAACCCAGTCCAAAACGAATACCGCCCTCGAGTTGAAGCGCGGCCAATACTCCTGCGCAGAAGTCTGTACTGATTCCGAGACTCTCCAGGCGCGAGCCCAGCGTCGCGCCTGCCACCCCACGATAAAGGCAGGTAACCATGCCGACTTTTGGGTCTGCGAGCGGCGCGGTCACTCGGCGCAGGTAGTCAGATTCGACCCGAATATCGCTATCGTTGACGATCAAGTAGTCGTAGCGCGCTTCCCTCAGCATCTGCGCCAGGTTGCTAACCTTCGAATTCGCTCCGAGGGTTTCCGCACTCACGACAATCTGAATTCTGCGGTCAGGGAACTCCCGTTGCAACGCTTTCACGCTTGTGACTGCAGGATCTTTGGGGTCGTTCACTCCGAAGATGATTTCGTATTCCGGGTAATCCTGCAGACAGTGGCTGCGAAAGCTCTCGTAGATTTCAGGATCGATCCCCTTCAGCGGTTTAAGAATCGAAATCGGTGGCTGGGCCGGCGTTGGGTAGCTCGCTCTGCTGCGCCCGGATAGGAACCGAAAGGCACTCCAGAGGCACAAAAGATAGTAGAGCGAACTGGATGCGATGCCGACAACCGCGAGAATCTGAACTGCGGTGAGAAAGGAATGCATTATGCGCAGGTGCGATCGATGTTATTCATCACCCAATCTATTCGTAGCGCAGCGCCTCAATCGGGTCCAGATTCGCCGCCTTCCACGCAGGATAGATTCCGAAAATGAGGCCAACCGCTGCTGCGGAAGTGAAGCCGAAGATCGTCCAAAACATCGACATGTGCGCCGGCAGCGATGGCCACAATGCAGGAATAATGCCGACGACGATCGCCCCCAACAGGACTCCGATCAAGCCTCCCACCGCGGTAAGAATAATTGCCTCCAAGGTGAACTGCAAAAGTATGTCCCGTTTCCGCGCACCGATGGCTTTGCGAATGCCAATTTCGCGCGTCCTTTCGGTGACGCTGACCAGCATAATGTTCATCACACCTACGCCGCCAACGATCAGTCCCACGCTTGAAATCGCAAACATCCCGACAAACAGCATGCCGGTGAGCTGATTCCAGAAATCCGAAAGCGAATCCGAGGTGAACACTGAGAAATCATCCCGCTTGCCCGGCGGAACTTTTCGCCGCCGCCGCAGCAGTTCGCGAATTTCGTCTACCGCCTTCGGCATATCGTCATGAGACGTGGCTTTGACGCTGATCCAGTGGTCTTTCAGTTCCGGATGCAGCGTCTTGAAAGTGCTCAGTGGAAAAAAGACGCGATTATCGTTAGGATCCTTTCCTCCGCCAAACACGGACTTGATCTTATCCAGCACGCCGATCACGGTGAACAAGCGCCCGTCGATGTTAATTTCGTGTCCAAGCGGACTTTCACTGGGGAATAGTTCCGCAGCCGTGTCGTGGCAAAGAACGATGAGCGGAGCGCGCCTTTCATCGTCGCTCTCGCTGAACCACCTGCCTTCCGTGATATGCAAGTCGAAAACGTCCTTCGCGGCGGAGGTCGCTCCTTCCAGGATCGTGTTCTTCACCTTGCGATCCTGATATTTGACCGCGTAGGTGCCGACCCCTAGCTCCGGACGAAAAAAACGGATGCCGGCCGTCACCGCTTTCACGTGCGGCAGCTGCGCCATGGCTTGCGCGTCTTCGAAGGTCAGCTTTTTGCGAGTGCGCAGTTCTTGGGTCAAACGCAGGGTGAAGGGCTCAAGATGATAGGCAAAGATGACGTTGGAGCCGATGCTGGCAACGAGGTCGCGGACATTATCGTCGAGTCCGCGCCCAATCGAGGAAACGCCAATCACCATCGCAACGCCGATCACGATTCCCAGCACGGTCAGCGACGAGCGCAGCTTGTTGCTCCGGATGGTATCCGTCGCCATCTGGACAATCTCGCCGAATTCGTCCTTGCGCATCATGAGCTACGTTTCGAACCTGAGCGCAACAATGGGATCGAGTTTTGCCGCTTTTCGCGCCGGGTAGACTCCAAAAAACACTCCCACGCTGGCGGATACGACCAGCCCGGCCGCGACTGCCCAGAGCTTGATGGCCGATGGCATCCCGATCAGCAAAGTAAACGTCTCTGCAACGATCACTCCCAATAAAACTCCCAGAGCTCCGCCCGTAACCGCCAGCGTGACGGACTCGATCAGAAACTGCAGCAACACATCTTCGCGCCGCGCCCCAAGAGCCTTGCGTATGCCAATTTCACGGGTGCGCTCCGTCACCGCGACCAGCATAATGTTCATGATCACAATGCCGCCCACCACTAGAGAGATGCAGGCGATTCCGATCGTTGCGATGAAAAACGTTTGGCTGAAATTGGTCCAAATACCGAGCAGGCTGGCGTTGGTTTCAATGTCAAAACTGTCGTCGCCGCCGGGCGCGTCATGGCGTTTGGCACGCAATGCCGCGCGAGACTCGTCCACGGCTTCTTCGAGTGGAACCCCCGCAGCCATGGCTTTTCCCGAGATTCGGATGCTGTTGTTGTGTGCGCCGTATTGTTTGAGGAACGACGTGATGGGAATCATCACGTAATTGTCGGCGCTCTGGCCGAGCGTCGTTCCTTTCTTCGTGCCCACCCCAATCACCTGGTAAGTCCAGCCATCCAGCCGGATTTCCTTCCCCACAGGATCCGTCCCCGCCATCAGATGATCGACAATGTCGGCGCCCACAACCGCGACCGGAGCCCGATTATTCAGATCCGTCTCGTTCAGCATGCGGCCGGCACTGAGATCGGTATCGTAAATTGGAGCCATCGAGGGCGTGATGCCGCGCACAGAAGTATCGCTGATCGATTGCTCGGCGTATTTAACGTGTCCGCTTTCGTTGCGAAGAACTGCCCCAATGTACGCGCAATGGCGGCAGGCATCTGCAACCGCCTGGTAATCCTCCATGGTCAAGTCTTTGCGCTTCTCGCCTTCAAGATAGTGGTCAACATTGGTGACGGCGGGCGAGACTTTGAAGATGATGAAAACGTCGGCCCCGAGATTGAAAACTTTCTGCGCGACGTAATCGTTGATGCCGGAGACGAACGTGACCACAGCGATTACGGCCGCCACTCCGATGACGACGCCCAGGAGCGTCAACACGGAGCGCAGCTTATTTACCCACAACGACTGCAGTGCAATTCGGATGGCTTCGGCGACGTGCATGGGTGCGGAATACCGGTCTGGGGTGCTAGGTCTTGGGCCGCATTGCTCGGAGCATTGGCTAAGGCCGCGCTCTTTCCAAGTCTATCAGCCGAGCCACTTGTCCCTAAGACCCAAGAACTATGACCCAAGACCTGAGACCAAGCACCACCCATCGCATATAATGGTGACGTTGGCAGCTGGACCGGACGGTCGCTTTTCGCGTCTTCGGACGCGGGGAGAGGAAAGTCCGAACTCCGCAGAGCAGTGTGCCGGATAACGTCCGGGAGGCCGGGTTCAAGCCCGACCGACGGAAAGTGCCACAGAAAATATACCGCCTGCGTCTTCACGGATGCCGGTAAGGGTGAAAAGGTGCGGTAAGAGCGCACCGCCGCCGCAGTAATGCAGCGGGCAGGGCAAACCACACACGGAGCAAGACCAAATAGGGAGGAAGTTCGGAGCTTCGGCCTCGAACACGTGCCGGCTCGGTGCGTCAAACCTTCGGGTAGGTCGCTAGAGCCTCGCAGCAATGCGTGGCCCAGAGGAATGGCCGTCCCGCCGGAGCAATCCGGAGGACAGAATTCGGCTTACAGGTCCGGCTGCCATAAACTTTTCTAATCACGTCTAAAGCCAATGAACTCGTTGTGACGCAGGCGTGACGCGCTGACACCGGCAACCACATTCCTCTTTCTATGGGTACGCTCAGGCCAGGGAGATTCGTGGATGTCGCGTGTGCGCGCCACATGCTACCATTCCTGCGTGGGCGACTCCGCTTGCATTCCAAGTGCTGCCTCGGCCGTCCCAACCACGACGGTTACCTCGCGGCACTCTGCCCTCGTCCGCGTCACTCACTGGATCACCACTCTGTGCTTTCTTGCCCTGCTCGTAAGCGGAGTTGAAATTGTGATCTCTCACCCGCGCTTCTATTGGGGCGAAACCGGCAATGTGTTGACTCCACCGTTGTTCAAACTGCCGATCCCGGCGTCGAGGAATTTGGTACCGAGCGGCTATGGGTACGTGCTGCCGGATCAGAACGGCTGGAGCCGGTATCTCCACTTTCAAGCTGCCTGGGTGGTGGTATTCACCGGCTTGCTGTACGCAATCTTCGGCTTGGTTACTGGGCATTTGCGGCAGAATTTGCTTCCGCATGGGGCTGATTTGTCGTGGCGGGAGCTCTTGAGGTCGATCGCCAGCCATTTGCACTTCGAGCGGCCGAGCGAGGCAGAAGCCTGGTCGTATAACGTGCTGCAACGCCTCAGCTATCTGTTCGTGATCTTCGTCCTTTTCCCGCTAGTCATCTGGACCGGCCTGGCGATGTCTCCGGCCTTTGTTTCCGCGTTTCCGGCGACCGTCAATGTGCTTGGCGGCCAGCAATCGGCGCGCACGCTTCACTTCTTCGTCTCCCTGTCTCTCGTTCTTTTTCTGCTGGTCCACGTCGCGATGGTTTGGCTTGCCGGATTCTGGAGCCGTATGCGGGCGATGATCACGGGTCGCGCCGCCACTCCGATGGAGCGCACATGAGCCCTGACTTTTCACGCCGCAAACTGATAACAACCGGAATCGCAGCCGCGGCTGGCGTGGCGGGCCTTGGCGTAGCCGCGCGCCTTGCACAAAGGTATGGGCTGGTACCACCCGATCACGGCGGAATTTACGGCCTGGGCGAGACCCTCACCTATGCTTCCCAGCGTCTGCTCACGAGGCACTCATTAGCTCGTGAGTTTTCTCGGAGCCAGATCTCGAAGCCTCCATTCGCGAACGAGATCCCGCCCTTGAATGAAGCGTACAAGCGCCTTCAGGCCGGAGGATTCGCTGACTGGCGGCTCTCTATCAACGGCATGGTGGCGCGGCCTGCCTCGTTTTCACTGGACCAGCTTAAGAGCTACCCGTCTCAGAGCCAGATCACGATGGTGCAGTGTGAAGAGGGTTGGTCGTATATCGCCGAGTGGATCGGCGTACCTCTCTCCCCAGTCCTGCAAGCCGTGGAAGTCCACCCGCAAGCCCGATATGTTGTCTACTTCTCGATTGATCCCGACTGGTGGGAAAGCATCGATATGTCCGACGCGTTGCACCCGCAGACTTTTCTTGCCTATGGGATGAATGGCGCCGATCTCCCTGTGGGCAACGGCGCCCCGCTTCGGCTGCGGGTCGCCCGCCAACTCGGCTACAAGAGCGTGAAGTACATCACCCACTTAACGGTCACCGACAGTCTGAAAGGATTCGGCAAAGGGCTGGGCTCCGCGGCCCCAGAAGGAGGCTATGCCTGGTACGCGGGCATCTGATGGGCTCGTTTCACGAGAGCGGCGCATCTCTGTCGCGAATGGTTTTTCCGCTTAGCTCTACCGTTGGTGCACTTCGACGGCTGCGGGGTTAGCGATGATGTTTGCCTCCGGAGTGCCCGCCATGACTGCCTCCGCCGGAGTGTCCGTGACCAAAACTCTTCCCGCCGTTGAAGCTCTTCGCGCCGTGTCCGCCGCCAAATAGATGGAAGCCTCCCGAGCGCGAAGACTTGCCCGAAGACTGCTTGCCAAAATTGCTGCGCCGAAAGTTTGCGCTGGGCGCGCGAGAGGCCCGCGTCGACCCGCCATAAGTGACGCCCCGCCCGCCGCGATAACTTTCGGTGGACTTGCCATACGAATAAGCACTAGATCCGTAGCTTGAACGTCCATACTGCTGCTGGCTGATCGCCGGCCGAACGCTGTTGTAGGCCTGCGCCGAGGACCGGCCGTAGCCGCCTCCGGCCGTCTGATAACCGCCGCGGTTGTACGTTTCCGTCGGCCGGTTCGCCCTATAGGCATATCTGTCCGGGGTTCGGGCAAATGCCTGCGAACGCGCGGTGTATCCGACACCCGACCGGCCATAGCTGCTCGGCGTCCGGTAAAGGTTATTCGAGCGCGCGACACTCCATCCGCCGCGCGAGAAAGCGCGTGGGCCGCCATGCGGGAAGCCCCAATCCGCGACAGTGCTGCTGTGCGAATAGTAATTCGAGCCATGGAAGAGCACGGAGTGAGCCAGCCAGTCCAATCCCCACGCCAGCAATCCGAAAGGCGTATGCATGAAGGCTGTCGTCGCAATACCCAAGCCAAATCGTACGGCCAGTGGCCCGACGGACGAACCGATAAACGATCCTAGCGCGCCAAGCAGGGAAAATCCTGGATACGGCGCGACCGGCTGCCCATAGACGGCCCACGGGTTATAGACCGGCACGTACACAACCTCCGGGTTCACTGGGGCCAGCACAATATTGCCCTGATCGTAATTCACCATTTCCTGCGGACTGCTACGCAGGTTTCCAGCGGCCTGCGCGCGCTGGCGCATCACCTGCACGGCCTCGAGTACATCCTGCGGCTGATTGTAGTAAGCATTGCCAAGTTCGGTAGCCCACTGCAGGTTGTAGTTCATCTGCGCCAGCACTTGCGGAAATGCCGTCAACGCCTTCACGCTCGGATCCCAGGGCTGCGCGTCAGCTCCCGCGGCAATCTGATCGGAAGAAGCGTAGCCTTGCGTCCGCCGCCAACGGTCCGCATCCGCCACTTGCGCGGGATACGTGGCTGCAGTCAATACCTGCGCCACTAGACTATCCGGATAGAGAGCGATTGGCGCTACCAGTTGCTGCAATTCCTGCGCACTGAGCGGCTGCATCGCAGCGCTCCCCTGCTGCGGATTCATCTGGCCGGGAGCAGGGTAGGACTGCTGCGGATAAGACGGCTGCGGGTAAGGCTGTTGTCCTTCGGGCTGCGGCTGCGGGTAGCCCGGCTGCCCATAGCCTGGCTGTTGATTCGGGGATTGTTGGTTCTGGGTGTATTGTCCGTCATCTGGCGCCTGCTGGGCGAACAGCTCTGCCTTCCCCAGTGGCAGCAGGAGAAACACGAGCGCCAATACAAATAGAAGCGTACTGGAAGTGCGCGATGCCCGGGTCTGCGTTTGGAGTGTCATCTTCCCTCTCAGTAGCCCACAGGCGCGCTCCGCGGCTAACTCTACGATCCAAACGACCGGAGGATGTGTTTACGACCGGCCTGACGAAGAACTGCTATCTAGTCTAAACCCTACCTTCCAGCAATAGTTCCGGGACGGAAGCGCCCCGGGGTTGGAGCCTCAGACGTACTCACGCTCCGCCCGCCGAATCGCTCGATACCTTTCAAACACTTTCTTATCGCTTTCCAGTCCCAGCACCGAGCGGATCGAGCTTCCCCGGAATGTATGGAGCAACATCTTCCATCCCTGGAACAGGACCCAACCGGGATCTTGCTTTATCGCCACCGGGATGTGATGGATCTTCATCCAGCGTTCGGCCTTCCATCGCATGAATTCCACTTCTTCCGCCGGCAGGTGCTCAGTTCGCACGACAGCCGTCGTACCGTCATATTCTTCGAGCCGCTCATTCATGATCAGCCCCTGATCGCGAAAATCCTTCGTCATGGGAGTTCGCGGGTAGGGGGTGGGATGTTGAATGTAGGGCCAGTCCACGTAGCGGCGGGCGAATGCGAGGTTGGCTTCGATGGATTCGCGAGTGTCGCCAGGACTACCCACGATTAATCCGCCGACCACATACATCCGATTCCGGTGAAGGTAGTCGATGGCCTTCAGGGTGGCATTGCCTGTTTCGTGGCCGTTGGTGCGCTCGGTGTTCTTGGCAGAAGCCTTCAGGAATTCCAGGTCGCCTTCCAAAATGTTTTCGATGCCGAGAAATACGTAGCGGAATCCCGCCCGACGCATCAGTGGGGCCAGAGTTTCGCCGTGGTTGGCAATGGCAGAAGTCATGGCCTGCACAAAGTAATCGAGTTTGTGCAACCCAGCGGCAATAATGGCCTCGCACAAAGCTTCAAAGCGCTTCACGTTCAAGGTAATGTTGTCATCGACCAGAAAAATCGTTCGAGCTCCGTGATCACGGGCATCGCGAATGTCATCCAACACACGATCGAATGAGTAGGTGTGGAAGTTGCGCCCTCGCATCTCGATGATGGAGCAGAAACTGCAATCGTAGGTACAACCCCGCGAAGTCTCGATCACATCCACCTGGCGCCCCAGCAACGTGTATCCCTGCAGCACGCGGGCATCGCGCTTCGGCGGACGGATTTCTTTGTCCTCCAACCGGTGCGGCGAGCGCGCTGGATTGTGCACCCAGCCTTCGCCATTGCGATAGGAAAGACCGCCGATTCGCTCGAAGCCGGAGCCCTGCTCAAGTGCACGTAACAATTCGCGGAACGTAACTTCTCCTTCGCTGCGCACCAGATAATCGACGCCCATATCCTCATAAGCTTCGGGCGCGAGGCTGGGATCGTACCCCCCGACTACGATCTTCACTCCCGGGCGAAGCGAGCGCACCAGTTCGATAATGCGACCAGCGGTCCGACGCTGAAATGTCATGATGGAGAGGCCGACGACCTCAGGATTAAGCTCGCCGACAAGTCTGGTTACGGTTTCACGAACCTGGCGCTGAACCAGGATCAGGTCAGCGACGGCCACCCGGTGGTGAGGATCGACGTTTCCCGCTAGCGATGTGAGTGCCCCATTGGGGATGCGAATCCCGGCCGGAGGCATGTGCTCAAAAGAATCCGGCATGGAAAGCAACAGGACGTTCATCGGGGCCCAGTCCTTTATGCTCCGCAGTAATCCCGCAGGCGCGGGTTGAACCCAGTTGCGAAGCGAATGGTCGTAATTGTACCGCAGCTCGCAGCAGAACTGCTGGTTGAAAAAGGTAGCGATCCGGTTGACAATTTAGAGCTATCATTTCAGGAGACTGGCGCTGACTCTGGTTTGGACCCGGAAAAGCAGCGACATTTTGGGGGAAGCATGGCAATCGACTTTGCGCGGAGAGATGATGGAAAAGACGACTCGGTACATTTTCAGCCTATAGAGCGGCTAAAGGTGTATTTGTTCGGCGCTACTGTTTTGTTTGCTTCGTTTGGGATGGGGGAAGCCGTCTATCGACTTTTGTTTTCACAATTCGACGGCATAACCGATCGTATCCCGGTTGAATTACTGTTTGGCTTTGTATTTGCCTGGCTGGCCACCAAGTTCGTCGGAGGCATTTACAGAAATCGTAAACAGCGGAGTGCAAGGCTCAACTTCATTTGGGCTCGGAATCATCACATACGAGGCGCGGTGGAAGGAATCACGCCCTTGGCCCATCCGGCAAAGAACCAACAATCAATCCGCGTAATCCGGGAAGAAGTTGATCGGATCGAATGGGCGCTGAAGGAGATTTTGCCAAGCTGACAAGGGTCTCGGGTCTATCCTGGGATCTTGCCCGAATACAAGGCCATTCCTACAACGGCATCCATCCCGAGCGCGTCGAGTCTGTCGATTTCCTGTTGCGTTGTGATGCCGCCGGCGACTACCAGCCGCCGCGAAGTGGCTTGCCGGATCGCACTCACGGTCTCCATCGGGATCCCGCCCATCAGGCCTTCCGTATCGATGTGCGTATAGAGGAAGGTCTCGCAGAATGGTTCGAGTACCCGAATCATGTCGAATGCCGTGATGGCGGTATCTTTGCGCCAGCCGTCGATCGCAACTCGTCCGCCTCGGGAATCGAGAGCAAAGACCAGGGGTGCGGTGCCGAGTTCGTGCGCCAGAGTGGCGGCATATTGCGTATTGATCTCGCCGTCCTTCAACAATACCGAGCCGACAATCACTCTGCCCGCACCGGCTTGTAATACCTCACGCGCCGCTTCGAGGGTACGAATCCCGCCTCCGACCTGGCAGTTCAATCGCTTCACAATCTGCTTCACGATTTGCCGGTTGTCCCCGTTACCCCGCGCCGCGTCGAGATCGATCACCTGCACCAGCGGATACTTGGAGAATCGCTCGATCCAATACTCGAAGTTGTCGAACTCCAGAGCTTTCTTCTCGCCCTGCACCAGTTGCACAATCTTGCCGCCCATCAAATCGATCGACGGAATCAGCACGGCCACCTCACGGGAATGCCAGCCTCGTGCAGTTCGCGTTTCAGCGCTGCTATGTTCTCGATGCCGAAGTGGAAGATCGACGCGGCAAGAGCGGCATCAGCACAGCCCTCGCGAAAGACTTCGATGAAGTCGCGTGCTGATCCTGCGCCTCCCGATGCAATCACAGGAATTGAAACCGCCTCTGCCACGGCGCGCACCAGTTGACAGTCAAACCCGGATTTCGTTCCATCACGGTCCATCGAAGTCAGCAAGATCTCTCCCGCCCCGTGATCGGCAGCTTCCCGCGCCCATTGAATCGCATCCCGGCCTGTGGGCACGCGTCCTCCCGCGACGAAGACCTCGAAGCCTCGCTCGGCCCTTCTAGCATCAATAGCAACCACAACTGCCTGCGAACCAAACCGTCCTGCGATCTTGCCGATCAAGGACGGGTCACGCACCGCAGCCGAGTTGATGGCGATTTTGTCTGCGCCGGCGTCGAAGACCGCTGCCGCATCCTCAAGCTGGCGAATCCCTCCGCCGACCGTGAACGGAACAAACAGCGATCGCGCCGTGCTGCGGACCGCGTCCAGCAACGTACCGCGGTTCCCACTCGTCGCTGTAATATCGAGCAACACGATCTCGTCCGCGCCGTTGCCTGCGTGAGCAGCGGCACATTCTGCGGGATCGCCGGCATCACGCAGATTCTTGAAGCGCACTCCCTTCACGACGCGACCACCATCCATGTCGAGGCAGGCGATGATGCGCTTGGTCAACACATCAAACCTCGCAGAAGTTCTTCAGGATAGAGAGTCCCACATCTCCCGATTTTTCTGGATGGAACTGCACTCCGAAAATGTTGCCTTGTTCGACCGCGCCCGCAAACCGCAGTCCATAATCGGTAGCTGCCGACATTGAAGCCACCACCGGCGCGTGGAAAGAGTGCGTGTAGTAGACATACGACTCTTGTGCGATGCCCCGCAGCAGCCGTGAGCCCTCCTGAATTGTCAGAGAATTCCAACCGACATGCGGCGATTTGACACGAGATGGAAATTGCCGGCATTTGCCGGCAAAGATTCCTGCTCCTGCCACCTCGGGGGACTCTTCACTGCCTTCGAAAAGCCACTGCATCCCCACGCAGATTCCGAGGAACGGCTTTCCGGAGGAAGCGCCTTGCAGCAAGGCTTCGCGTAAGCCTGCTGGGTCCAGAACGCGCAGAGAAGAAAAGTGTCCTACTCCAGGGAATACGATCTTGTCGGCGGTTGCAATGGTCGCCGGCTGGTCCGTTACCACGACTTTAGCGCCGAGATAGTCGAACGCCTTCTTCACCGAATTCAGATTGCCCGCGCCGTAATCCACGATGGCGATCATAGAAGTCCTTTCGTACTTGGCAGCATGCGGCCCAGCCGTCGGTCTCGCGAGCACGCCACGCGCAAGGCGCGCGCGAAAGCTTTGAAAAGTGCTTCGATCTTGTGATGACTTGAGCGTCCGTAAAGCACGCGCGCGTGAACGTTAGCCCGCGCACCCCGGGCAAAGCCTTCGAAGAAGTCGGGCACCAGTTCCACCTGCAGATCTCCAACCAGGGTGGCGCGAACCTTCGTATCGACCACCGCAGCCGCGCGTCCACCGAAATCGACGGCCGCTAGCCCCAGGGTCTCGTCCATCGGCATGACAAAGTAACCGGCACGCAAAATTCCACGGCGATCCCCCAACGCGCGGTCGAATATCTCGCCCAGAGCAATCCCGACGTCTTCCACGGTGTGGTGCTGATCCACGTCCAGATCGCCGATCGCTGCGAGTTTCAGATCAAATCCGCCGTGTCGAGTGAAGAGCTCCAACATGTGGTCCAGAAAACGAATCCCAGTGGACACTTCATACTTTCCACGACCTTCGATCGTGAGCGCAATCCGAATCTCGGTCTCCGCCGTCTTGCGATGCAATTTCGCCTTCCTCACGCTTTCACCTCACGGTGTTCTCTGAGTTTCCCCATGACATCGCGCGCCGCGCCAATCAAGGTCCGCGTATGCTCGAGCGATCCTACCGTCAGCCGCACACAACCTTCGCACCCTGGATCGGAATTCCTGTCGCGCACCAGGATTCCACGCAAGCGCAAACCTCGAATGAATTCAAGGTAGGCAGAACCGACGCGCACCAGCACAAAGTTGGCAGAGCTTGGCCAGTAATGCAGGCCGAGAGTTCTGAGTTCCTGCTCGAGAAGTTCACGGCCACTCCGCACCTCAGCCACATAGCGTTGCACATATTCCTGGTCTCGAAGCGCTTCGGGCAAGACGGCAAGCGCGACCGCATTCACGTTGTATGGCGAAGCAACGCGCCGCACCATCGCGATCTGTCCGGGATCCCCAACGAGGAGGCCGATGCGCAGGCCGGCTAATCCATAAGCTTTCGAGAATGTTCGTGCCACGAATAGATTTGCCGGCCAGTCGCGATACTGGAGGACCGTCTCGCCGTGAAATTCGAAATACGCTTCATCCACCAGTACCGCGGCCTGCGGCGCCGCGCGAGCAACCTGTAGCAAAACTTCGCATGCTACCGCCGTTCCCGTCGGATTGTTCGGATTCGCCACGGCAATGAGCCGCGTTCGTGGGCCAATCCGAGCAAGAACGGCTTGCAACGGAAAAGCGAAATTATCACCCGCGAGAATCTGGATCACGCGCGCGCCTTCTGTTTGCACAAAGATGGCATACATGGCAAATGTGGGCACGACGATGATGGCTTCGTCCCCCGGGTCGAGATAGGTTGAGAAAAGAAGATGAATGGCCTCATCGACTCCATTCGTCAGGAGAACTTGCGACGCATCGAGTCCTAGAAAACCAGCTACTTCGCGTTCCACCGGCTCACGCTCGGGATAGCGCGCCAAGGTTTCGGCGTCCAGCGAATGCAACCGCTCCAGCACGCGCGGTGAACAACCAATTGTGCTCTCGTTGAAGTCAAGGCGGAGTCCTTGACGGCCAGCCAGCGGCGGCCGATAAGCGTGTAGAGTCTTCACAGCGCTGCGAGCCTCAAGCATTCTCGCACCTCACTCGTAGCGATTCAGCATGTCCACGCAGCCCCTCAGCTTCGGCCAGCACAATCGCCGACGGAGCAATGCCACGAATCCCCTCACGAGAGACTTCCTGGCAAGAGATGATTCGAACGAAATCCAGCACGCTGAGGCCGCCACGCACGCGAGCCATCGCACCAGTAGGCAACACGTGATTCGGACCCGAAATATAATCTCCCGCCGACTGAGGCGTGATCTCGTCCATAAAAATTGAACCTGCATTTTGGACCGCTGGTGCCAGAGCTGCCGGCAACGTGAGATGTTCGGGAGCAATGCGGTTCGCGATCTCAACTGCCTGATCGAGAGACTCCACTAAAAGGATGGCTCCTCGACGAGAGAGTGATTTCGCAGCAATCGGATTCGCACGCGTGCGCCGTCGCACTTCGGTCTCTACCTCTTTCGTCAACCCTCTCGAATTCGTAATAAAGATGCAGAGTGCGTCGGGATCGTGCTCAGCCTGCGCCACCAAATCACTCGCGATAAAAACCGGATCGCCTTCCTCGCTGATGAACACAGCTTCTGTGGGACCAGCCAGAAACTCGATGGCGCAATCGAAGGCAACAAGTCTCTTGGCCGCGGTCACGTACCGATTTCCGGGACCAACAATCTTGTTCACGCGTGGAATGCTTTCGGTTCCATAGGCAAGTGCAGCGATTGCCTGCGCACCACCAACGCGGTAGAACTCCTGCACACCGAGAAATCCAGCAGCGGCTAAGGTCGCCTGCGCGGGATGCGGGGAAACCACGCGAATCTGTGGGACACCCGCAACCTGCGCCGAAATCACGGTCATCAGTAAAGTGGAAGGCAACGGATAGCGGCCACCGGGAACATAACATCCCACCGATTCCAGGGGACGCACCAACTGTCCTACACAAACTCCGGGCTGAATTTCGCGGCGCCACTCTTCCGGTTTCTGCCACTCACAGAAGCGGCGAATATTGCCCGCAGCCTGCGTGATGGCATCCTTCAGCTCCGGCGAAGTTCTCTGCCACGCCTCTTGCAGGTCAGCCTCCGGCACGCGAAGAGCTTCGCCCTTATCCAAACCGTCCCAGCGCGTGGCATAACGACGTAACGCCAAATCGCAATTGCGCCGGACGTCGTTCACAATGCGGCGAACAGCGGGCTCGACTTCGGCCAGATCATTCGCGCCGCGCTGCTCGAGCGCCCGCACAAACCGGTCTCTTTTCGATCCCTCGAGAATGCGCATCACATCACCACCTTGTTTAGCGGATACTCGACAATCCCCTGGGCATTCGCTTGCTTGAGCTTCGGGATCAGCGACCACGCGGTCTGTTCCTCAATGATGGTGTTGACCGCAACCCACTCGCCATCGGCCAGGGGCGCGACGGTAGGATTCTTCAACGCAGGTAGCAGGCCAAGAACCGCGGCCAAATCTGGTTTGCGCACGTTGAGCATCAGGCCGACTCGGCCGTGCGCGGCGATCGCTCCGCAGAGCATCACAGACAGGTTTTCAATCTTACGCCGCCGCTCGGGATCGGCCCAGGCTGTTTTGTTGGCGACCAGTTGGGTGTTGGACTCCAGCACGGTTTCGATAATTCTCAGATGATTCGCGCGCAACGAACTCCCGGTCTCAGTAACCTCAACGATGGCATCCGCGAGCAACGGCGGCTTCACTTCCGTCGCGCCCCAGGAGAACTCGACTTTCACCGGCACGTTCCGGCTGGCAAAGTAGTTTCGTGTAAAACTGACCAATTCGGTGGCAACGATCCGGCTTTCGAGATCTTCAGGCTTCTGGAATTCGGAATCTTCCGGCACGGCCAGCACCCACTTCACTTTTCCCATACTCTGCTTTGCGTAGATCAAGTCGGTAACGCTTACTACATCGAGACCGCTTTCAAGAACCCAGTCGAGGCCTGTCAGGCCGGCGTCAAGCGCGCCGTGTTCAACGTAGCGGGCCATTTCCTGCGCACGGATCAACAGGCACTCAATTTCAGGATCGTCGGTTGCGGCGAAATAGGAGCGCGCGCTGGTGTAGACGCGCAACCCGGCGCGGGTGAAAAGGCTGAGCGTCGCCTCCTGCAAACTTCCCTTAGGAATCCCCAGACGAAGCTTCATCGCGGCGCCTCCTCTTTTACAGGTATCGCAGCCCCGCCAACGGGCAGCTTATGGGTGAAGCATGATCTCGATCCTGTATGGCAAACCTTGCCCGTTCCCAACACTCGCACGCGCAACAACACTGTGTCGCGATCGCAATCGGTCCATGCGGCCACGACCTCCAGACGATTCCCAGAGGTCTCTCCTTTGGTCCACAAGGTTTGCCGGGTGCGGCTGTAGAACGTAGCGAAGCCGGTGCGCAACGTCATCTCCAGCGCATCGCGGTTCATGAAGCCCACCATCAGCAACTCTCCCGTGGCCTCATCCTGAATCACAGCAGGCGCCAGGCCATGCATTTTGTCGAAGTCGATCTCCATCGCAAGCTCCTCTTCTTAATCCTTCCCGGGGGGCTTCGCGCCTGCGGCAGAAACAAAAAGCCCGCTGCGCGTTCGCGTCAGCGGGCTTGGATTTCCTATTAGTGCTTTAGGCTGTTATCCGTTATCCTCCGCCGACACGCTCATCGCATGGTGATGGTGGCGGCGATGATGGTGGAGCGAAGTCATAACACACTGATCTTAGGACGGCTAGCGTTTCCCTGTCAATCGCTTTCCACGGCAAAAAGCTTTGGACGAACTACTTCTCGATGGTCGTCTCCGCTTTCGCTGGTTTTTGCGTTACCCGCGAAGGGCTAGGCAATTGCGAACGATCCCAGCCGCCGCCCAAGGCTTGTACCAGGGCCACAGCGTAGGTCATCTGTTCCACTTGAAGAGCGTTCAGCGTCTGCTGGTCGGCCAGCACGGTAGTCTGGGCAATCAGCACGTCGGCGTAAGGATCAATCCCGGTCTCATACCGTGCCTCTTCGAGCTTAAGAAAGGTTTGCGCAAAATTCACCGCCTGCTGTTCCTGTTGGATTTCCTTCGACAAAATGCGGACTTCCGCAAGACCATCTTCCACCTGCTGGAAGGCAGTCAGCACGGTTTGCCGGTAACCTGCAAGGTCCGCGTTGTAGGTGGAGACATATTGTTGGACCGTAGCTTGCCGCAAGCCAGCGTCGAAGATAGTTTCCGAAATCGATGTTCCAACGGACCAGAAACGGCTCGGCCAGGAAAGCCAATTGCCGATGGCTGAGCTCTCAAAACCGCCTTCTCCCGTCAAACTCAGGTTCGGATAATAGGCCGCGCGGGCAATACCAATTGCCGCGTTAGCCTCTGCCATGGTGCGCTCCGCGGCAGCGATGTCAGGCCGGCGTTCGAGCAGTTCGGAAGGCACGCCTACCGGAATCGGGGGTGGAGCAACCGTCATCGGCTTCACGGGGATGGAGAAACCCGAGGCCGCCTTGCCGAGAAGCATTGCGATCGCGTGTTCATATTGCGCTCGCGCAATTCCAACATTAGTCGCCCCTGCTTCCGCGCTCTGCAAGGTAGTCTCGGCTTCGACAACCGAAATCTGGTCGTCGATGCCGGTTTCATAAAGCCCGCGCGTCAACTCGAGCGCTTTCTGGTCCGCCACCACGGTATCGTCGAAGATTTCTTGCAGTTTATCCTGGCCGCGGATCTCGAAAAAATATTCAGCTAAAGCGGTCTGTTCAGTCAGACGCTCGTTCTCAAGATCGGCCTCACTGACCTGCGCAGCGTATTGCGCTTCGCGCACGGTGTTACGGACTTTTCCCCAAAGATCCGGCGCCCAGGATGCTTCCAGAGGAAGCGTATAGAGCGTGCTCTGCGTGCTGAACGTGGTCCCGGTACCGTTCGCACTCACAGTGGTACTGCCTTTCAGGTTCTGAGAAATCAGCGAGTGGCTGACGGAAGGCGCAGCGGTCAAAGTAGGGAAATATTGCGCGCGGGCCTCCCGCACGATCGCGCGAGCCTCCATGAAGTTCTCGAAGAACTGCTTGATATTCTGATTGTTTATATTCAGTTGTTCTTCGAGAGCGTTCAGTTCGGGATCGTTAAAGATCTCCCACCATTTGCCACGCAGCATAGCGTCCGAAGGCTGCGCTACAGTCCATCCTTCATTCTCCTTGAATTGAGTAGGGGATTCCTTATAGGCCGGCGCTGGCGCCTGCGGAGCGGGGGCATGGTATTTCGGTCCAACCACGCAACCCGATGACACTAGCAAAAGCACCGCCGCACCGAGAGAAGTCGCCCATCTTGCGAATTTTCGCCGGACAATCGTCATAACATTCTTCCTACTTATCATTTGTTTCGATGCAGCATTCAATCCCAGGCGCTAACTAACCTCCGGAGCTGGGGATGAAATACTGCCGTGCGGCTTTTTTTGAAACCTAAGGCGCAAGCGATCCAGGAACAGGTACACCACCGGAGTGGTATAGAGCGTGAGCATCTGGCTTACGATCAATCCACCCACGATGGTAATGCCGAGTGGCCTTCGCAGCTCCGAGCCGGTACCCGTGCCGAAGGCGAGCGGTATCGCTCCAAACAGAGCGGCCATGGTCGTCATCAAGATCGGACGGAATCGCAACATGCAGGCTTCGAAGATCGAGTCCGCCGTGCTCTTGCCTTCCTGCCGTTCCGCCACGAGCGCGAAGTCAATCATCATAATCGCGTTTTTCTTCACGATGCCGATCAGCAAAACAATTCCGATGATCGAGATTACATTCAAGTCAATCTTGAAGAGCATCAGCGCGAGCATTGCGCCGACACTGGCCGAGGGCAGCGTCGAGATGATGGTCAGCGGATGCACAAGGCTCTCATAGAGGATGCCCAGCACGATGTATACCGCTAACAGGGCAGTCGCCACCAGCATCGGTTCTGTGCCCAGCGACTGCTGGTAAGCCTGCGCCGTTCCAGCGAAGAAGCCACGAATCGTGGGAGGCGTGCCCAGTCTCTGCTGCATTTCGCTGACCCGCAACGTGGCATCGCTCAACGAAACTCCCGGCGCCAGATTGAAGGATACGGTCACGGAAGGAAACAACCCGGTGTGGTTTACGGCCAGAGGCGTGGTGCTGGATTCCGCGCTCGAGAGAGCGACAAGAGGGACGTTACCGGTGCCTGGCAGGTTGCCGCCGGTCGCACCGCCGGTGGCTTTATTTCGTAAATAAATTTGCTTAAGGCCTTCCGGAGTTTGCCAATATTGAGGAGCAACCTCGAGCACCACATAGTACTGGTTGAGCTGCGTGTAGATGATTGAGACCTCGGATTGACCGAATGCGGCATAAAGCGAGGAGTCGAGGGCCTGCGCCGTGATTCCCATCCGGGCGGCAGAAGTGCGGTCATACGTTAGCAGTTCTTCGAGGCCGCCATTCTGCTGATCGGAATTCACATCCTGCAGTCCGGGGATCTTTTTCATCTCGGCTAGAAGGATAGGCCCCCAATGCGAAAGATCCTGAACGTTATCGGACTGGATGGTGTATTGGTAAAGCGCAGCACTCGACCTGCCCCCGATGCGCAGATCCTGAGACGCTTGCAAGAAGGCCGACGCCACCGGCAAGCGATTTAATTTAGGGCGCAGCCGGTTAATGATGTCTGGGGCGCCGACCTTACGCTCGTCAAGCGGCTTGAGGGCAATGTATATGAATCCCGTGTTCGTGGCGCCGTTGCCGCCGGTGTAGGCGTTCACATTAGCTACGGCAGGATCACTCTTAATTACCCTCACCAATTGCCGAATTGAATTATCCATCGCGGGAAATGAAGAATCCTGCGGTCCCTGCACAGCTCCGACGATTGCGCCGGTGTCCTGTTGCGGAAAGAAACCTTTGGGAATTCTTATGATGAGCACGACATTCAATGCGATCGTGATCAGCAGCACCACCAACATGAGTGCCGAGTTGTCGAGCGCCCATAACAAGGTGCGGCGATAGGTTTCGAGCATCCAGGCGAAGAACTTCTCGCTCACCCGATACATCCTGCCATGCCCGTCTGGCTTCTCTTGCTTCAGCAAGTGCGCACACATCGTGGGCGTGGTGGTCAACGAAATCACCATCGATACGACAATCGCCGTCGAAAGAGTGATGGCGAATTCCCGAAAAAGACGGCCAACAATCCCTCCCATCATCAGGATGGGGATGAAAACCGCGATCAGAGAAACGCTGATGGAAAAAACAGTAAATCCGATTTCCTTTGCGCCCAGCAATGCCGCTGCGAAGGGTTTCATTCCCGCTTCCAGATGGCGCGAGATGTTCTCCATCACCACGATAGCGTCGTCCACAACAAACCCGGTCGAGATGGTGAGCGCCATCAGCGAGAGGTTGTCGATGCTGTAGCCCAGCATATACATCACGGCGAAGGTGCCGATTAGCGATACTGGAACGGCGACGCTCGGAATCAGAGTGGCGCGCGCGTTGCGCAGGAAGAGGAACACCACCAGGATCACCAGAATCACCGACAGGACCAGGGTGCGCTCGACGTCGCTTACGGAGGCGCGGATCGTGGTGGTACGGTCGAGAACGATGGTCGCGTCGATACCTTGGGGGATCGACGCCTTGAGAAATGGCAACTGGCTGCGAATGTTGTTGACGGTCTGGATAATATTTGCGCCCGGCTGGCGAAAAATGATCACCGTGACCGAAGGAATGCCATTGAGGTATCCGGCGGAACGGATGTTCTGTACCGAATCGGTGATCTGGGCTACGTCCGAGAGCCGGACCGCCGTTCCGTTGTGATAGCCGATGATGATCGGTTTGTAGTCCTCGGCCTGCGAGATCTGATCATTCGCGATGATGTCGGCAGTGGTTGTGCCATCGGAAAGCTGACCCTTGGCAATGTCGGCATTCTGAGTGCTTAACACGGCTTGAATGCTGGACATCGTCAAACCATAGCTGTTGAGTTGGGTCGGATCCACATCCACTCGGACCGAAGGCAGCGAAGCGCCACCGACCACCACCTGTCCCACACCCTGGATCTGAGAAAGCTTCTGCTCCATGATGGTCGAAGCTTCGTCATACAATTTGCCGGTGTCGTATTTGGTAGAGGTCAGGCCGAGGATCATGATCGGAGCGTCGGCGGGGTTTACCTTCCGGTAGGTGGGATTGGCGGGCAGGTTTGTCGGCAAGTAAGTGCGCGCCGCACTGATGGCCGCCTCGACATCGCGCGCCGCGCCGTCGATATTGCGGGTGAGGTCGAACTGAATCGTGATCGATGTGCTCCCCAGCGAACTTGCGGAAGTCATCTCCGTAACCCCCGCGATATGGCCGAACTGCCTCTCCAGCGGCGTGGCTACAGAGGATGCCATGATCTGCGCGCTAGCCCCTGGGAGCGATGCAGAGACGGAGATGGTTGGGAAGTCGACTTGAGGCAGCGGCGAAACTGGCAGCACAGTAAACGCGATAGCCCCGGCGATGGCAATCGCAATGGTCAGCAGGGTTGTTGCCACAGGCCGCCGGATAAATAGTTCGGAAGGATTCATGCCTGTTCTGCCGGTTGTGCCGTGCCGCTCGATGTTTCGCGGGAGCGTCCGCGCGAGAATCTCTGCCCCAGGTTGTCAAAGAAGATATAAATTACGGGCGTCGTGTACAGCGTGAGTGCCTGGCTCAATAGAAGTCCGCCCACCATGGCAATTCCCAAGGGGCGGCGAATTTCGGAACCGATCCCGGTTCCTACAGCCAGCGGGATGCCACCCAGCAATGCCGCCATGGTGGTCATCATGATCGGACGAAAGCGCAACAGACTGGCTTCATAAATCGCGTCGGTCGCGTTCTTGCCGTGCTGCCGCTCTCCCTCCAACGCAAAATCGACCATCATGATTCCATTCTTCTTCACAATTCCAATCAGCAAAATGATGCCGATAATGGCCACCACGCTCAGATCCTGACCGAATAGCATGAGCGCGAGGAGCGCGCCGACTCCGGCGGAAGGAAGAGTGGAAAGGATGGTGACCGGGTGAATGAAACTCTCATAGAGAACGCCGAGCACGATGTATACCGTCACCAGCGCGGCTAGAATCAAAAGGGCTTCGTTCGAGAGCGAGTTCTTGAACGAAGCCGCAGTGCCCTGGAAATCCGCCTGCAGGCTGGCTGGCATGTGCATCTCTTGCTGCACTTTGTCGATGGCAGTGATAGCGCTTCCCAACGCTGCGTTCGGAGCCAGGTTAAATGACACAGTTACAGAAGGAAACTGGCCTTGATGATTGATCGAAAGGCTCTCAGTCGTTCGATGGAAGTGAGTAAATGCGCTCAGGGGAATGGCATTGCTCGTTGCGGACGTAGTGGTGGTGTTCCCGGAGGAACTCGATGCAGTCGAAGCGTTCTGCGAAAGCGCATTCGAAGGAGGGGTGAGTACGCTAGGAGACGCGGTTGGCGTGTAGAGCACCGAGGTGGTGGTGGCATTCGAACCAGCGGAGGCCGATCCTGAGGACGAAAAAGAAGTCGAGGCTCCCGGCCCTGACGTTCCCGAGGACGCGTTGGCCTGAATGTATAGCTTCTGCAGGATGCTCGGGTCTTGCTGGTATTGCGGTTGCGTTTCCAGGATCACGTGATACTGGTTGAGTTGCGTATACATCGTGTTGATTTGACGCTGTCCGAAAGCGTCATACAGGGTGTTATCGATGGTGACGGGAGCGATGCCCAGCCGTGAGGCAGTAACACGATCGATCATCAGTGAAACCGCCAGTCCCCCCGTCTGCTGGTCCGTTGCTACATCCTCAAGCTCGGGTAGACTTTGCAGTTCTGCTACAAAACGATTGCTCCATTCGTTCAGTTCATTCACATCCGGATCTTCCAGCGTGTACTGATATTGGGTGCGGCTAACACGATCGTCGACTGTGATGTTCTGCACGGGCTGCATGTAGAGAGCGATTCCCTGCACTTTTTGCAGATTAGACTGCAGCCTGCGCACCAGATCGGCCGCGCTGATGTGTCGGTCCTCGAGCGGCTTCAGATTAATCGACATGCGTCCGCTGTTGAGAGTCGTATTCGTGCCATCTGCGCCGATGAACGAGGAAAGGCTCTCGACGGCCGGGTCCGCGAGGATCAGCTTGGCCAGTTCCTGCTGCTTCTCCGCCATCGCCGGAAACGAAATAGTTTCCGGAGCCTGTGAGATGCCCTGAATCACGCCAGTATCCTGGACCGGAAAGAACCCCTTGGGGATCACGATGTAGAGAAATATGGTCAGGAGTAGAGTGCTGAGTGCTACCAGCAAGGTAATCGTTTGATAGCGCAGCACGAACTTCAAGGTCCGCCCATAAAAGGCGATCATGCGTTCAAAGACGCGCTCGGAAGCCCTGTAGATGCGCCCCTGCTGTTCCTTCGGCTCATGACGCAAAATGCGCGCCGCCATCATGGGAGTGAGCGTCAGCGACACCACGGCCGAGATGACGATGGTGACCGCCAAAGTAACGGCAAACTCGCGGAAAAGCCGGCCCACCACATCGCCCATGAATAGCAACGGAATCAGCACCGCAATCAGCGAGACCGTCAACGACACAATCGTGAAGCCAATCTGTTCCGCTCCCTTGAGTGCCGCATCCATCGGCCTTTCGCCTTCTTCGATGAAGCGCGAGATGTTCTCAATCATCACGATGGCGTCGTCCACCACGAATCCGGTGGAGATGGTGAGCGCCATCAGCGACAGGTTATCCAGGCTGTAGCCCAGCGCATACATGGCCGCGAAGGTCCCGACCAGCGACAGCGGTACAGCGACGCTTGGGATGATGGTGGCATAGAGACTTCGCAAAAACAGGAAGATCACCATCACCACCAGCCCGATCGTCAACATCAATTCAAATTCAACGTCAGATACCGAGGCTTCGATCGCAGTGGTTAGATCGGTCAGCGTGGTGACTTGAATCGAGGCGGGAAGATTGGTTTCGAGTTGCGGCAACAACTTCTTGATGCTCTTGACCACGCTGATCGTATTGGCGCCAGGCTGGCGTTGGATGTTCAGGATCACAGCAGGCGTCAGGTTCATCCACGCCGCTTGATTGTTATTCTCGACGCCATCGATTACCTCGGCCACGTCCGTGAGCATGACCGGTGCGCCGTTGCGGTAAGCCACCACCACAGTCCGGTAGTCGGCGCTGCTGATGAGTTGGTCGTTGGAATCGATCTGGTAGTCCTGCCGCGGTCCATCAAAATTGCCCTTCGCGGCGTTCACACTCGCCTGGGTCAGAGCGGTACGCACATCCTCGAGATCGATGCCATACGAGGAGAGCGCGGAAGGATTAACCCGAATCCGCACCGCCGGCTTCTGCCCGCCGCTGATGCTCACCAGACCCACTCCATTCAACTGAGAAAGCTTTGGGGCCAGCCGCGTATCCACCAGGTCTTCCACCTGGGACAAGGGAATAGAATCCGAAGTGATCGCGAGCGTGAGCACGGGTGCGTCGGCGGGATTGGTCTTGCTGTAGACAGGAGGCGTCGGAAGATTAGATGGCAAGTAGCTCTGTGAGGCATTGATCGCCGACTGCACTTCCTCTTCAGCGACGTCGATGTTAAGGCTCAGATTGAACTGCAGCACGATGACCGATGTGCCTCCCGAACTGGTGGAAGTCATCTGGCTGAGTCCCTGAAGCTCGCCGAATTGCCTCTCCAGCGGCGCGGTGACGGTCGTTGCCATCACGTCCGGACTGGCGCCCGGATAAAAAGTGAGGACTTGGATGGTCGGGTAGTCAACTTCGGGAAGTGCCGACACCGGCAGCTGAGTATAGGCAACGATACCAACGAGCAGGATTGCCGCCATCAGCAGCGCGGTCGCGACCGGCCGCATGATGAATGGACGGGACGGGCTCACGGGGCCTGACTCTCGCTTGAGGCAGCGGGCAGAGGCTGCTTCGAAACTACGATCTTCGCGTTGTTTTGCAGCTTGTCAAAACTACTGTCGGCAAGAACGTCTCCCGGATTGATGCCGGTTACTGCAGTATTGCCACCATCCGCGACGCCAGGCTGGATGTTGCGAATCTGGGCCGTGTCATTCTCAATGACGTAGACAAAAGCGGTCTGGCCATTATGCTGGATGGCAGAAGTCGGAATTAGCGTGACGCTCTGCAAGGTGTTTACCAGCAACCTGGCATTCACGAACTGGTTGGGGAAGAGGGCATCGTTCTTGTTATCGAACAGCGCCCGCATCTTAACCGTGCCAGTGGTGGTGTCGATTTGATTATCAAAGGTCAGGAGCTTGCCAGTCCCGAGCTTGGTCTGCTGCGCCCGGTCGAAAGCATCCACCGTCAGCCGCTTACCGTGCTTCGTTTGGGCCTGTACCTGCGCGAGGCTATCTTCTGCGATGGTGAAAATCACGGTGATCGGCTGCAATTGAGTGATCACGGCAAGCGTCGTCGTGCCACTCGATTGGACAACGTTTCCCGGATCCACCAGCCTTAGCCCTACCCGCCCGTTGATTGGCGAGGCGATATGGCAGAAAGCCACTTGGACCTGGTCATACTGAACCGTGCCCTGATCATTTTTTACCGTGCCTTCATCTTGCAGCACGATTTTTTCCTGATCATCGAGGGTCTGCTTTGGTATGCCGTTTCGAGCCCATGCGTCTCGGTAACGCTGCAGGTCCATCTGCGCTTGCGCGAGTACGTTGGTATCGCGCTCAAGCGCACCCTGGGCCTGCAAGAGTTGCGCCTCAAAGGGTCTGGGATCGATTTCGATCAGCGGTTGGCCTTTGCGAACGAGTTGGCCTTCCTGATAGTGGACCTGGGTTACCAGTCCCATGACTTCGCTGGTAATGGAGTCGGTGTAGACCGGTGTGACGGTACCAATCGCCTCCAGATAGACTCCGATATTGCCTTTCTGGGCGGTGGCAACGGTAATCGTGACTGGGCCGGTCGCGCCGCGCCGGGACGGAGCCGCCGCGGTCTTGCTATCGTCATGCTGTCGGAACACCAGCACCAGAATTACGGCCAGAACCAGCAGCATCAACGCCCAAACGAGAATCCGCCGCCACAAAGGCTTATGCGAATTACTGGCAGGCGGCAACTGATGCTGCGGATCAATGGTGGAAGCAGGAGGTTTGGTTTCCATCCGAATTTTCTTGCATTTCTCGATCTAGAATTATGATTCCCGGTGACATCCACATCGAAAGCGTACCTCTTCGCACCGCGTGTTGCAGATGGCGGGTCGCCCGCGAACCATATGAGTTGCGCCGGCCATTATAGAACCAGCGCGTACAATCGGAGTCACAGTTCGCGACGATTCTCCCCGTAGGTCAGACATCACATCGCCGGCCAACATTCGTGCTAAGTCTGAAAACTATCAAATAGTTATTTCCCACCCCCAGAGCTCCAAACGACATCCACGGTTTGTTGCTTCCGGCGTGCGATTTGTTGCCGAGCCGCTTGTTACATGAGATTACATTGCTCCTCTGATGAAAACACGTCCAGGGCTTCAAAAGCGTAAAAAATCGGTAATGGAAGGTAAATGTTCGTAAGCGGCCGGCTACCACTTTTGGTCAGGGGACCACGTGATAATGGCCACGGTTGGGTGTCAAACCATGGCCATTCTTAAAGCGTGGCGAGCATCTTTCGGGGCGGATATAGCTCGGGAATCGCGTCGAGCTAGTTTTGGGGCGGTGCGCTCGGTTGACCGGAACCTGCGTCGGGCCCTCCTGAGTGACGATTTTGCATCCACTGCTCGCGTTTGGCCTGCATCTCATCCCACTTCTTCTGCTGGGTCGAGTCCAAAAGCGCGCGAATCTGGGAGTCGGTGGCCTGGCGTATGTCCATCATTTTGGCGCGCCGATCCTGCTGCGAGAGGGAAGCATCTTGATGCACGGTCTGCATCTGAGAATTCTCGGATTGCAGAGCAGCCAGTACTTTCGGTTGCTGATCCGACGTGAGTTTGAGTTGTTTGGTCAGTCGCGCCGTGCGCTCGGCGGGATCAGGCGGACCATGGTGTCGGCCACCGTTATCCTGCGAGGGCGGGGACGCTTGATCGTTAGACTGGTTATCCTGTGCGGAGGCCAAAGGCGCGGCAATTGAGAGGGCGCCGGCCGCAACTAGAACAAGCACATATTTCTTGAGCATGGAATCTCCTTTTTGCAAGCAATCGATCTGAATCTATGAACGGAATTATGACGCCTTAGTTGCGCAAAAAACCGAGATTCATAAATCTTTGCATAACTTTACGAAATGTAACCTGGACCTTAAGGCCCGACAAAATGCCACAAAATTTTACAGTGTCGGCCCGGCGTGGAACGATATGATCCCAGCAAGATGGCAGCAAACGCCTCCGCAAAGTTATGAGGATTCCAAGGCTTCATTTTTCAGTGCTCAAGGCTACGCGGCAGCCTCAGTATGTTCTGCTGTTTGTCTTCGTGCTTTATCTCGTAGCCGTAGGTCTGCCCGCACTGTGGGGACAGGCCGCCGGGCAAACTGTTGCCCCCCCAACCGCGACGTCCTCCGCCGGAGGAAGAACGATTCGGGGCCAGGTGAAATCAGGAAATATGCCGATTCCGGGCGCTACCGTTTCCGCAGTGAATGCGGTGACAAAGGAACAGATCAATACATGGACGGATGTGGATGGTACTTACCGATTCGTGATTCCGGCCGACGGACGATACACCGTGCAGGCGCAGATGTCGGCGTTTGCCGCGAGCACCCAGGAAGTTGTGCTCGATTCGGCCCATCAGAGCGTGCAAACAAACTTTGAACTAGTTCTTGTTTCGCGGGCAGGCGCACCTCACAACGAGCAACAGCGTGCGAATGCCGGCGGAGGTGTACGCAGCTCTCAGAACCTCTCCGTGTTCCAGAGTGCAACCGGGCAGGAAGCTGCGGGTGGATCCATGAGCGACGTTGTGCCAGCTGGCATGCCGGTTCCTGGAATTGCATCGGACAGTGCAACAGAATCGGTGGCTGTTTCTGGTAACACTTCGAATTCGTTCAATACTATGAGCGCTGTCGAGATGCAGCAGCGCTTCAACGATGCGCGCCAACAGGGTGGGGGATTCGGTGGCGGAGGCGGATTTGGTGGTACGGGAGGCGGAGGGTTTGGAGGTGGTGGCGGCGGGGGCGGGGCTATGGTTTTTGGACGACGCGGCTTTGACAGCAACCGCCCGCACGGCTCCTTGTATTACGGCGTAGGCGATGCGGCGCTGAACGCCTCACCATTTTCAATTACCGGACAGCCGACCGAAAAACCGGCCTACCTGCAGAATAGTTTCGGCGGTTCGGTAGGCGGGCCGCTGAATATCCCCCACGTCTACCACGGCGGCACCAAGACTTTTTATTTCATTAATTACAACGGCAAGCGCGGGGAGAATCCCTTCGACCAGTTTTCGACGGTGCCAACGCTGCTGGAGCGGCAGGGAAATTTCTCCCAGACCGCGTACACTGCGGGGGCGGAAGCGGGACAACCGGTAAAGATTTTCATTCCCGGGACAAACACCGAATACACCAACAACACGATTTCTCAAATCAATCCGGCAGCGCTAGGATTGCTGCAATACATTCCTTTGCCGAACCTGCCGGGCAGCTATCAAAACTTCCACTACGTCACTTCCGCCAACAGCGACAGCGACGATCTGAATATACGTTTGAATCACACGTTCGGTTCGGCGCCCGTGCGCGGCCGCCGTGGTGGAGGCCGCAACGCTCCGCGCAATAACCTGACGTTTGGCTTCCACTACCACGGATCGGGCGCGACTTTGACCAATCCGTTTCCCAGTGTGGGCGGCAACACCTCCGTCCGAAGCTTTGACATTCCGATTTCGTACACGCGCAGCATCGGAAAGCTTACCAATATCGTCCGCGCGGATTTCAATCGCGGCCGGACGCGCACGCAGAATTTATACGCTTTCAGCAACGACATTACGGGTGCGTTGGGAATCACGGGAGTCTCGCAGAATCCGTTCGACTGGGGCTTGCCGAATCTTTCCTTTACAAATTTCGCCAGCCTGCAGGACACGACTCCGCAACTGAGTCGACCCCAGACCTACACTTTCTCCGACAACGTAATCTGGAACCACGGCAAGCACACCGCGCGCTGGGGCGGCGACTACCGCCGCGTACAGGTAAACACGCAAACGGACGGCAATCCGCGTGGATCCTTCGTCTTCACGGGACTCAACACTTCCGTGATCGCTGGTGGCCAACCGGTGGCCGGCACTGGATATGACTTCGCTGATTTTCTGCTCGGCTTGCCGCAGCAGACTTCCGAGCAGTTCGGGCAGAGCGAACACTTCCACGGCAACTATTGGGATCTGTATGCGCAAGATGAGTGGAAGATGCGCGCCAACCTTACGCTCAATCTCGGAGTACGCTACGAGTATGTTTCCCCGCTCACTGAAGAAAACAATCGTATCGCGAATCTCGGCTTGTCTCCCGGAGTGTTGAATTTTGCGCTCCCGCTGGGCCGGACGCCGGTCACATTGATTCAACCGGGCAGCGTCGGTCTGCCGGCCAGCCTGGTGCGGCCAGATCGCAACAACTTTGCGCCACGATTTGGCTTCGCCTGGAAACCGTTTTCAAAGACGGTTATCCGAGGCGGCTACGGCATCAACTACAACACGGGCGCGTACCAAGGCATTGCGCAGCAACTTGCTTTACAGCCGCCCTTCGCCACCACGGCAACGAATATTCAAACGACTCCCGGAGAATTGACGCTGCAGGGCGGATTCCCGGCGCCAACTGGCATCACCAACGATTATGCGGTGAATCCCAATTACCGAATGGGCTATGTGCAGATTCGCAATCTGGATATTCAACAGCAGATTCGTCCCACTCTTCTGCTGAATATCGACTACACCGGAACCAAGGGAACCGATCTCGACATGCTGGAAGCGCCGAACCGAACCGCGACGGGAATTCGTATTTCTGGGGTTGACGCTTTCACCTACGAAAATTCCGCAGCAGATTCGGAGGCGAACGCTGGTTCCGTTAGGTTGCGCAAGCGGCTGGCGAACGGATTTTCCATTGGCGGCACCTACACCTTTTCCAAGGCTTTGGATGATGCGTCTTCCATCGGCGCTGGAGCAACTTCAGGGGCGAGTACTCCTGGACTGGGTGCCGGTGGCACCGGTGCGGCTGGAAGCACAGCTACGACGAATGCTGGTGCGTCCAACGTCGCGCAGAATCCTTTCGATCTCTCGGCAGAGCGCGGACTCTCAAGTTTCAACCAGACCCATAAATTCACCGCAGATTATTTATTGGAGCTACCTTTTGGTCACGACAAGCGTTGGCTCACCGGTAATTCGCCCTGGCGCGCGATTTTTGGTGACTGGCAATTGAGCGGTGACTGGACGATTGCCTCCGGGCTGCCGTTTACGCCGCGGATCCTGGGCGACGTCAACGACGTGAACACAGGAACGAACGGCACTCTGCGACCGAATATGGTTCCAGGTCAATCGGTAAGTCTGGCAAACCCTTCGATTCGGGAATGGTTCAATATCGCTGCATTCGTTGCGCCGCCAGCGGGACAATACGGCAACGCGCGGCGCAACAGCATCATCGGTCCGGGCACGAAGGCGTTTGATATGGCATTCACAAAGCTCGTTCCTCTGAAGGAGTCGCGAATGCTAGAGTTCCGGGCGCAGGCTACCAATATTTTCAACATACCGAACTACTCTTCAATTGATACCAGTGTGACATCGCCTACGTTCGGTCGGGTTACGGCGGTCGGAGCCATGCGTCAGTTCACCATGACCGCACGCTTTCGCTTCTGACGAGGACCGGGGCCTTTCGAGAGAATTGCCATGATTTCGACGTCAAAACGATTTGCCAATAAAGGTCTGGCACTGGGTCTTGTGCTTGTCCTTCTGTGCGCGACATCGCCCTCGCAGCAGCAATCGGACTATCTCATTCACGTGCAGTCGGAACTCGTGCTGGTGAATGTGACGGTGAGAGACAAGAGCGGCAATTTTGTGCAGGGATTAAAATCGGAGAACTTCACGATTCTCGAAGACAACAAACCGCAGAAGGTTGTTTCCTTCGATGTGGAGAACGTGGATGGTGTGCTACCCGCAGACGTGGCTCAGGCAAAGCCGCTGCCGGCATCGCCGGGTGCGGCAATGACCCCAACTACTGCTCCAGATGGAGCGTCGCAGCTCGCAGCGCAATTTAAAGATCGCCGCCTGATTGTCTTGTTCTTTGATCTTTCCGCCATGGAGCCGGACGAAATCGACCACGCGGTTACGTCAGCTGAGCACTATGTCGATGCTCAAATGGCGCCTGCGGACCTGGTGTCGATCGTTTCTTTGGACAGTTCACTCCAGGTGAACCAGGACTTCACCACGGATCATGCACTGCTGAAAAAGCAGCTGGAGCAATTCAGTTCAGGCAGTGGCCAAGGCTTCGAGGAGGGAACCACGGGCACAACCGAGGGAACTCCCGATACCGGCCAGCCGTTCACTGCCGATGACACGGAATACAACATCTTCAATACCGACCGGCGCCTCGAGGCCTTGCGATCGGTAGCGGAGAAGCTTTCGTACGTGCAGCAGAAGAAGTCACTGATTTATTTTTCCAGCGGCATGGACCGCACCGGCATTGAGAATGAATCCGAGTTGCGGGCGGCTGTAAATGCCGCGGTGCGTTCCAACATGGCGATCTACACCATGGACATGCGCGGCCTGCAGGCGCTGGTGGCGGGCGGAGAGGCGCAGAACGCCAGTCTGCGCGGCGTTTCGGCGTATTCCGGTCAGGCGACGCTCAACGCGTTGAATTCGAATTTCACTACTCAAGAAACGCTGGTGACCTTGGCCAGCGACACCGGTGGGCGGGCGTTTCTGGATTCCAACGACTTTACAAAGATCTTCAAGGACGTGCAGCAAGATACATCGACTTACTACCTGCTCGGCTATCACAGCACAAATCCCGCGCGCGATGGGCATTACCGGCGCATCGTCGTCAAGTGCAACATGCCCGGAGTGAAGATTGAGTACCGCCGTGGCTACTACGCTCCGGCGGACTTCAAACATTCCACACAAGACGATAAAGAGCGGCAACTTGAGGAAGAACTCGCCTCCGAGCTGCCGGCTACGGATTTGCCATTGTATTTAGGTGTTGCCTACTTCCGGCTGGAGAGCAACAAGTTTTTCGTTCCCATCTCACTGGTGGTACCGGGATCGCAGATTCCATTTGTTCGCAGCAGCGACCGCGATAAGGCAACTTTGGACGTGATTGGCATGGTGCTCGACAGCGAACACCATCCCCTGAATAGAATTCGCGATACCGTGAAACTCGCGGTGAGCTCGTCAACCGAGGTACAGAAAAAGAATGTGCAGTATGACACCGGGATGAGCCTGCTCAGCGGCAAGTATCACTTGAAATTTGTGGTGCGCGAAAATCAGACTGGCCGCATGGGATCCTTTGAAGCCGATATCGAAGTGCCGGACCTAAAGGCACAGCCGTTGAAGATGAGTTCCGTGGTGCTGGCGAGTCAAACTCAGACGGCAAAGAAGGGTGCCAATTTGAACCCGCTGATTCGCGATGGTTCGGAGATCGTCCCGAACATTACCCACGTCTTCTCCGCCTCCCAGCATCTGCATCTTTACTACGAGGTCTACGATCCAATACGGCCGGCTGTCGCGGATCCGACGGCAACTGGAAGCAAGCCGGCGATCCGGCTCCTGAGCAATGTTGCGTTTTTCCGGGGCAAAGCCAAGGCCTACGAGAGCTCGTTGGTAGAGATGACCGAATTGAACGCGAAGGAGCGGAAGGCGGCTGTCTTTCAGCTCGATGTGCCACTCACATCCTTCAAGCCCGGCTTCTATACGTGTCAGGTAAACGTGATCGATGACGCCAGCGGCCACTTTCTATTTCCACGACTCGCTTTGTTGATCCGCGCTGAACCACCGAGTCAACCACAATCACGCTAGCTAGTCGGGATTTATCTCAATCTGCCGCGGCGGTAGCGCCAGCGTGTCGGGATGCTGCGGGTCTCGCCAGATCACCTTGAAACACTCGCCTTCACTCTGCGGCCGCCAGATCGATCCGTCTTCATATCGAATCGAACTCGGAAAGAACACCCATCCCATCACCGACTGTGCGCTGTGCGCATGCAGACCCGCCTTTTCCAGCGTTTGTTCCTGCCCGGGAGGAATTGGCTTGGTCGTTATCCATTCGTTGTTGTACGGGCGCCGTAGATCCTGCGGCGTCAGAAACATTTCCGGCATGATTCGCAGACTTGTGATGGTCTTGCTGCTGTTATTCTTCACTGTAAGTGTGAACTTCTCCGGCTCCTTCCAAAGATCTCCGCCGACAACCGCAAGTGGACACGAACGAGTTGGCGGCGGGGCAATGATGTAGACCGCCATCATGCCCGCCTCCATATGATCCTCCACGTGACAATGAAACATCCATGTGCCGGGATTGTCTGCGATCATATCGACGGTTCGCATGCTGGCGGGAAGAAGCTCGATGACATCTGTGTTGCGGCCTTGATCCGTAACCGTTTCGCCATGCCAATGCGGGGTGTGCACGTCGATCTCGTTGCCCATTCCGAGCAGATACCAGCGGACTTTTTCGCCCTGCTTCATCAATAAGCCGGGAAGATTGCCGAAGATGTAGCCGTTGATGGCGTAGAACAAGCCTGCCGGCTTGCCCGCCATTTCATCAAAAATCATGAACGAGGCCACAAATTCTCGATCCACACCTTTCGGAGAACCATCTGGATTCGCTTTGCCCTTGGCGGTAACGATGATCGGACCGAGCAAACCTGCATTGATCTCAATGCCTGGATCGACATGACCGTGATACCACCACACAATCGAGCTCGGCTGCCCCGGCCCCGGGCCGCTGGCTTCGGGGGCAAACCAATGATAGGTATATTTGCGGCCGGGCGGTACGCGGTCGCCCTTGCCGAACGGAATGTAGAAAGACCCTTCGCTGTTCTTGTCATAACGCAATCCGTGCGGATGCATGTTGTGCGGCAGGCGGGTGCGGTTCATAAACGTGACGTCGACTTCATCGCCAACTTCGGCACGGATAATCGGGCCCAGAATCCCCAGCCACTCCAGCTGTGGCTTTTTTGTAGTGAACGTGTCGTCGGTGTACTCGATGTAGCGAGTCTTCGGCCATTCCAGCTGCGCATTCCAGGGGCGCGAAATGGGCAAAGCGCGCAGCAGGTTCATGCTGCTGGGGGCATAATTCCATGGGACGTCTTCCGCGGCGATGTAGTAGTGCCGGGTAGTGGCGAAGGAGGCGGAAACGGAACAAATTAGAAAGCAGAAGGCCGTAGCGCGCAGAATGCTCACTTTCTCATTATCCCATGTGAATCGCCATCCGCACCCCATGTGGGTAGTTATCCTGAGCGAAGGATCCATCCACGGCCGCTCGGCCGCGAACCAACTCGGTCTCAGGACGACAATGCGCCAAACCCGCACTACTTGAAATTCGCCTGCACATACCCATCCGCATTCAATGTGATGGTGCAGGTCGACGAGGCCGACAAGTTACAAGGCCCGGCGGTGCCATTCTCGCCCGTCCAATCCGTGAACGTACTGCCGCTGCTTGGCGTCGCCGTCAGCGTCACGCTTGTTCCCGCGGGGAAGACGAAGCCACAAACATCAGTCCCAGAAAAGGTGAAGTCGGTACTGCAGCTGATGCCGCTGGGACTGCTCGTGATGGTACCGCCGGCGCTGCTAACTGCAACCGATAAATTCGCCGGCTCGCCCCATCCTCCGTTGAGGGAGTATGGGCCCGGCGGCGGGACTTGATTACAAGCCAGGTTCGAGTTCAACACGGGCGGCGTAGGCGGAGTGATCCACGGCGGACTGGCGAAGTTAAAGAACTCGGCCATCGTCGCATTTGTAGTTTGCGCAGAGTTGTAGGACGCATCGCGATTCGTGAGTGGAGACAGGCCGAAGCGGTCCTCCACCATTGCAAGTACCGCTGTCGTATCCATCACATGGTGGGAAACATAGTTCTTCTGAGCAAAGGGCGAAATCACGATCAGGGGAATACGGTAACCGGTCCATGAGAAGCTGCACATCCCACTTCCGAGTTGACCGGCCCCCCCGCAAATATCGGTGGAATAAAGATCCGTCGGATAGGAGGGATCGCCGGGATCGTACGGACCAGCCCCGGGAGCCGTTGCCGGTTGTGGCGCTACGTGATCGTAAAGGCCGCCCCACTCATCGTAGGTAACGATAAGGGCGGCGCTAGCCCAACTGAGCGGGCTCGTCATCAACGGGTTGATCACATTTTCATAGGCATAATTCTCACCGGTCTGGACGTTCACTGGGTACTCGTCGGAATCGGAGGGATGTTCATCGAGCCCCGCATCTGAGGCGGGCTCGATCAAAGCGAATTGCGGAAGAGTGTTATTAGCGGCATCCGTGGCAAACTGCGTAATCGGCTGAATGTTGGCTAGCAGCGTGGGGCTATTGAGAATCGTAGTTTCGTACTGAAACTCATTGATGTAAGAGTTCTCAACCAGGCATGCCGATTCTTCGGTACCTGTCATCGCAGAACAACTCTGACCGGCAGTATTGACGGTATCCTCGGCATCCACGTAAATCTTCCAGGAAACGCCCGCGTTCTGCAACTCCTCGAAGATCGTCGTGGAGGAAAGTTGTTTGCCATTGTTGGTGGAACCTGGGCATTGCGTCGACGACGGAGGGCATCCTGCCCCGATGGGATAGGCCTGGCCGTGTGACGTCGCGCCGATCAGATACATCCGGTTGAGCTGGGTGCGCGACATTATTGGCGCGAACCAGCGATCTGAGGTGGCGAAGTTAGAGGCCAGGAAATAGTAGTAGTTCAGATCGTCGCCGTCGTAGTAGCCCATGGCGCGCACCCCATCGAGATCCATGAAGCCATTGCTTCCAGCATCGTAGGCGGCGGTAAAGGCAAACCCGTCGAGCGGAGGCTTGGTCAGATCGGTAAGGTTGCTTCCGGTTGGATCAGCGTAGTCCCATTGGTTGTGTGCCTCATTCCAGAACGGACTCTGATTCTCGACGCAGGCAGACTGAAGATGGAACGAACTGATCGGGACGGTTGAATCCGGAGAGCAGCTATCGCCCCAGGTCCCTGCGGCGCAGCCCGGAACCGTTGGAGCCGATGGCGTTACTCCGTTGACTGGCGGATTGAATTGCGCCAAGCCATCAAAAGTCTGGCCGTTGGCGCCGTATCCATTCGCGGACCAGTAGGACAGCATGGCCCCGAAGTAATGATCAAGCGAACGATTCTCCTGCGCGAACAGAATGATGTGATTCAGGGCAGCGTAGGGGTTCGAGCCTCCGAAGGTGGCTGTCACCGCTTCCGCCGCGGTCAATACGAACGTGCAAGTCGTCGTCCCTGTGCAACCTTTCCAACTTGTAAAGGCGCTGTTCACTCCCGGAGTTTCAGTCAGCGTGATCTGCGTATTCGGCGGAAAATTCGCGGTGCAGGTGCCGGTCGAACAGTTGATTCCGGGCGGACTGCTAGTGACGGTTCCCTGACCCGTGCCCGCCATGGCCACGGTTAGTCCATAACCGCTATTGACAGCAAAGGTAGCAGTTACGGAACTCGACGTGTTCAAGGTGACGCTGCAGCCAGCAGCCCCGGTACAAGCGCCCGACCACCCCGCAAAAGTGTTATTCGCGCCGGCAGTTTCGCTGAGTGTGATCTGAGTGCCCTGAGGGAAACCTGCAGAGCACGTAGTCGGACAATTGATTCCAGCCGGACTGCTGGTGACTATCCCCGCGCCGGCTCCTGCCATGGCCACGGTCAATCCATAACCGCTATTGAAATTAGCGGTAACGCTGGAAGCGGCGGTCATCGTCACGCTGCACGTGCTGGTTCCTGAGCAACTGCCAGCCCAGCCTCCGAAAAAATAGTTTGTGCCCGCAGTTGCGGTAAGCGTAACTTGCGTAGCTTTCGTAAAGCTGGCGCTACAGGTGCCGGGGCACTTAATTCCCGCCGGATTGCTGGTGATAGTTCCTGCACCAGACGGCGCTGGAGCGACGCTCAGTTGGTACGTGGGGGTCGGAGACGGCTGCGGTTGCGGCGAGCTTGAGCCCGTGCCTCCTCCACAACCACTGAGGATCAGAGTTGGCAGTACAAGCAAAGACAAGAACCGTGACGAAGATCGGGACTCCATGCGCGTTCCACTCCTGACAAACCCGGACATTGGATGACGGTTTGCTGACGCGCGGTTGTTCGGGCTCGCATCTGGAAAGTGGGCGGAAAGGTGAGATGGAGACTTAAGGCTTAAACCACGCACCGCTGCGTAGGTCACCGGAGCATAGCGCGTCCCACTCCGCAGGACCGCGATGGCTCATGCGACCAACGGAGTGTCCGTGATTCCCGCCATACCGAAGACTCGTCGATAGCGTTCGATTTCCTCGGGTGGACCGAGCGCCTTCGCGTAATTGTCGGAGAGCTTGACCGCAGGCTTGCCCTCGACATCAGAGACCTTACAGATCAGACTGATGGGATCAAAGCCGCTGCTACCGCTGGGATCGCAGCCTCGGAAATCGTTGGTGAGGAGAGTGCCCCAGCCGGCGCTGAAACGAATCCGGCGGCCGGGAGTCCACTTTCGGGTATCCAGGAAGTCGGAAGCGCCGCGGAAGTCTGCTGCCGTTGCCCCAGACTGAAGAGCTCCCCCGAAATAAGCGTGCAGTCCAAGTATCTCGTCAACATCGAGTGCGTCAGAGGCGATGATGAGTTTGTCGCGCGGCTCTCGACCACGAGCTTTCAGCCACTCGATATACTCGTCCCCTGCCACGAACGGATCCTTGCTGTCGATGCGCTGGCCGGTCCAATCGGCTGTCCAGTCGGGAGCACCTTCGAGGAATTGAGTGGTGCCAAAAGTATCAGGCAGCATGATCCGGAGGGCACCTTCGTACGTCTCCTGCCACAGTTTGAGAACCTGGTACTGGGAAAGTTTCAAAGCCTCGTCATCCGGAGCAAGTGCGGCCAGAACCATCGGGATCTCATGCGCATTCGTGCCGATCGCCTCCAGATCGTGTTTATGGGCAAGGAAGGCGTTCGAAGTTCCGATAAAACCGCCGCCAAGATTGGAAGCCATCGCCTTAACCACATATTCCTGCCACAGAAAGCTGTGGCGACGCCGGGTTCCGAAATCTGCCACACTGAGCCCCGGAACGCCGCGCAGCCGTTCGATCTTGTTCCATAGCTTGGTCTTCGCTTGGGCATACAAAACGTCAAGATGAAATTCGCTCAGCCGCTTCAAGTTGTGCCGGGTTCTTAGCTCGTCAAGAATGGGAAGCGCGTAGAGCTCCCACATGGTCGTCTCGGTCCACAAGCCGTCGAAGGACAGAAGAAATTGACCATCTTTGACCGACAGCGAATATTCCGACAGTTTGAAATCCCGCTCCAGCCATTCCAGGAATCCAGGTTCGAAAATTCCACGGCGGCCATAGAAAGTGTTACCGGCCAGCCAAACCAGTTCAGATTTTCGAAATTGGAGTTTCCGAACGTCCTCCATCTGCTGCGCAATATCGTGGGTTGGAATCAGCTCCGCGAGTCGCACCGTAGACGAGCGATTGAGAAGCGAAAAAGAAGCGTGAGTCTTCGGGAAGTGCTTCCACACAAACTGCAGCATCAGCAGTTTGTAGAAATCCGTATCGAGCAATGAGCGGATGACCGGGTCGAGTTCCCAGTTGTGGTTGTGCGCCCGCTCAGCGAAATTGACGATCATCGGGCGACTATATCTCTAGATTTGCGGCTCACTTCGCACCCATATTTATTCAAACGGAAGTCGCGGGAACTGTCAATCATGGCAAGCATCGCGAGGGTTCGCCTGACTCATTGGACCAGACCAAATGCCCTGGAATGGAACATGAGCACTTCTTCAAAGTGAGCGAGGAAATACATCAGGCTGTGATCGCCGGGGTAAGGCCGGTACTCGTGCTTCACTCCTTCTCTCAGCAGTTGATCGTGGAGCGCGGCCGCGCCCTTTTCGAAGCCGTAGTTGTCCTCTTGGCCACAGTTGAAATAGATCGCTACATTTCGCAATGCAGCCGCATTTCTCTGGGCCAGCACAAACGGACTATTGTTTTTCCAGTGGGACACATCGATCGGATTCTCGAAAACGGCGGCTAGGGTTTTCCCGAGCGGCGCACCTGAGCGGTCAGCAGCGTCGAGTTCCTGGGGAGACTCGGTAATCAACGCTGCGCTTTGCGCGCTCACCGCAGAAAACATATCCGGATGGCTAAAGGCAAAGCGAAGCGCGCCGTAACCACCCATGGAGATGCCGCTAATTGCCCTATTTCTGCGCCCGGCACGGATCCGGAATTTGCTTTCTATTGCGGGGACAAACTCCTGCAGAAAGAAGTCGCTGTAGCGGACAGAGCCATCCGCGGAATTGATATAGAAACTCCGTCTGCCTTCCGGAGCAACGATAAGAAAATCGCCGACCTTGTGTTGTTGGCGAAGGTCGTCGAGCAGCGTCCATCCGCCGCTGTTGAAGAGGGTCTGCTCGTTGTCGCCGAGGCCGTGAAGAAAGTAAAGCACGGGATAGCGTTGCGGAGGTTTCTTTGTCGCGCCTGCCTCATAGCTGGCGGGCAAGTAGACGCAGTAGTGAACTGGATGGTTGAGAATTTTGCTGTTTAACGCGTTACAGTCGATCCGGCTCTGCGCATGCGCCGGAAAAGAAACAATCGAAACCGCCAGCAGAATAATAACTTGCGAACGAAGACGCATTTCCTTCAGTTTACTCGTAGCGCAAGGCCTGCACGGGATCCAGCCGGGCGGCGCGCCCCGCCGGGTAAAGGCCTGCAGCGAGACTTACAACAAAAGAAAAGACTATGGCAAAAGCTACCAGCCACCACGGCACGGACCAGAAATGCTCCGGCGGAAAAGACTGGCGTTTGAGATAAACGTTGGTGCCTAGATTGATGGCCTGCCCGATCGCCCAACCGAGCGCAACCCCAACAATGCCGCCGAGAATCCCCATTGCGCCCGCCTCTGCGAAGAAGAGTCTCTTCACGTCGCCATCGCTGGCTCCGATCGCCTTCATAATGCCGATTTCGCGGCGGCGCTCGAGGATGGCCATCACCAGCGTGTTTACGATCCCAATAAAGGCGACAGCCAGGGCGAGGCTTCCGAAAATTCCCAGAAACACATCCAGCACCTTGAAAAACTGCTGGATGCTGCGGCTTGCATCGAGGATGGAGAAAGTATTGAAGCCCATTTTCTTGATCGCGTCTTCCACCGTTTGTACCTGGCTGGGATTTTTCACCCGCACATTTACTGAGGAATACACCGGCTGATCGCTGGCAGCCCGCGAAATCTCACGCAGGTCCGTTGGCTGCATCACGTGCAGGCTCTCCGCCAGTTTGAGTGGAAGAAAAACTCGCGCGCGCGTAGGACCTCGCATACTCTCAGGGTCCAGATCAGCAACGCCAACAATTTTCAGCTTGATTTCGCGAGAGACCACCGAGTAGGCAGCACTCGCCAAGTCCTGATCGCTACTGGCGTTATCACTCGCAGCGCCAGAAGCCCCGGGCTGTGCCGTCGCGCGCTGCGCATAGCGCATGGTCAACTCCTTGCCCAGAAGTGGAGCTGCCAGCACCGCAACGTTGGTTTCGTCGACGCCAGAGTTCGGAGTTTTACCCAACAGTTCCTCGGCGAAGGTTTTCTGAATGACAACCTCGGAAGCCGTGTCAGAGGAAAAGAAATGTCCCTGCAGCGCATCGAACGCGTCGGTCGACTGAGCGGAAGAAGGTAGCGCGGCAACCATGGTCAAGTGCGGCTTGTCCTCATAACGCAGCTCTGTGATAAAGCGAATGTCCGGATCGGCCTCAAGCACATTGGGCATATGCTCGATCTCCTGCCGCGTGGGCTCGTCGAGAACGCGGCTCTCCCCGGGCGCAGGTCCACTGCGCTCCTGGTCGCGATTGAAGTTGCGCAAGTCGCGCCGGGAAGTGACCACGACCGTATCGAACAATCCGGACTTCATCAAACGGCGGGATGCGAGCTGTTGCAGTCCGATGCCCAGCGAGAGCATGGCGACCAGCGACGCTACGCCCACCGAAATGCCTATCGTGGTTAGCGAATTTCGCAGCACAGATTCGCGCAAATTGCGCACCGCCAGTTCGGCCAGATCAGGAAGCTTCATCCTCGCTGTTGCTCCGTTCTCCCGCTCGAGGCGAAGGCTGGGTTTGCATCACCGCTAACCAGCTTGCCGTCCGCCAAGAAAATAAGTCGCTCGGCGTAGCGCTCCGCCAAAGCCCGCTCATGGGTCACCATCACAACGGTCATGCCCAGCTGCTGATTAAACTCGCGCACCATATTCATGATTTCAGTCCCTGTATGGCTGTCGAGATTGCCGGTCGGTTCGTCGGCGAGCAGGAGTTGAGGCCGGTTGATAAGCGCACGAGCCAGTGCGGCCCGTTGTTGTTCTCCGCCGGAAAGCTCGCTGGGGCGATGGTTCATGCGCGTTTGCAAACCTACACGGGCGAGTGCTTCCCGGGCCAGACTGTCCCGCCTCCCGCGCTCGATCTCCGCGAAGCGCATGGGCAATTCCACGTTTTCTACCACGTTCATCGTCGGAATCAGATTGAAAGACTGGAACACCATTCCCACCGTGTGCAAGCGATATCGCGCCAACTCTTCGCGGGACAGTTGGGCGAGATTCCGGTCGTGAACAATAACCTTGCCGAAGGTAGGGCGGTCAAGACCAGCAATCAGATTCAGCACTGAGGATTTGCCGGAGCCTGAACTCCCGAGGAGCGCAACGAATTCGCCGGCGCGCACTTCCAAAGTCACGCCATCCACGGCGCGGATCACCGTCTCGCCCATCCGATAGTGGCGGCAAAGGTGCTCCGCACGAATTGCCGGGATCTGATTCTGTTGGGAGTTGCTCGCGCTACTCATTCGCTAGCGGACCTCTCCCTTCAGAACACGCAAAGCATCGGCCGGTTTTCCGTCGCCGTTTCGCGCCGGCCTGGAGCTGCCATTTCCGGGCACATTCAACTCAGGCAAGTCGCCCTCGCCGGGAGCGAGGAACAGGTTGCCCTCGACACCATGCTGCCTCGTATACAGGTCGTAGTAACGGCCTCGCGCGGCATAGAGTTGGTCGTGCGTGCCGCGCTCCACGATTTGTCCTTGCTCCATCACCAAAATTTGATCAGCGCGGCGGATGGTCGAAAGCCGGTGTGCGATCACGAAGGTCGTCCGGCCTTTCATCAAATAAGAAAGTCCTTGCTGGATCATTTGTTCGGATTCGGAGTCCAGACTTGAAGTTGCCTCATCGAGAATCAGGATGCGTGGCTCGGCCAGAATGGCACGGGCAATCGAAATCCGCTGCCGCTGGCCTCCGGAAAGTTTCACGCCGCGTTCTCCAACCACCGTGTCGTATTTGTCGGCGAACGCTTCCGCGAATTCATCGACCCGCGCGATCCGGCACGCACGCAGGATATCTTCTTCACTTGCATCTGGACGTGAAAACGAAACATTCTCACGAATTGTTCCGTCAAAAAGAAAAGATTCCTGCAGCACCACCCCAAGACGAGTACGGTAAGAGTCGAGTCGAACCGTGCTGAGGTCGATGCCATCGAGCAGAATCTTGCCTTTGGTGGGCACATAAAAAGCCGAGATCAAGCCAATGGTTGTTGACTTACCAGAGCCGGAGGAACCAACCAGCGCGGTCACCGTCCCCGGATCGGCGCGGAAGGAAATATCACGCAGCACATCATGGATTCCGTCGTAGGTGAAACTTACATTGTCGAACTGAATCTGCCCCACAATATCGCGCAGCGGCACGGAGCGTCTAGGATCCTGATCCTCAGGCCTCTCGCGCATGATTTCCTGCGTCCGTTCGAGACCGGCCAGCGCTTCAGTGAGCTGAGTTCCGATGGAAACAATCTGCATGATGGGCGCAACCAAAAAGCCCAACAACAAGGTATAGGAAACAAATCCGCCAACCGTCAGGGTACCGGAAGCAATCTGGTGGGCACCTACATACATGGTGACCGCGCCCACACAGCCCAACAGAACGCTTGCCGAAAGGCTCATCACCGACGTTGCGGTAAGAGTACGCATCACGTTATCGAGGAGGCGCCGAACACCGGCCGCGAACACTGCTTCCTCGCGCTGTTCGGCGTGATACCCCTTGATTACGCGCACTCCGCCCAGTGATTCGGTGAGCCGGCCGGTGACCTCGGCATTGATCTTCCCCCGCTCACGAAAGATCGGCCGGATGGTCCCGAAGGCCTTATTCAGCGAGATGCCGAAGCACACAAGCGAACCCACAGCGATCAAAGTCATCTGCGGGCTAGTGCGCAGCAGTAAGACCAGCGCGATTCCGGAAGTGACCACACCTCCAGCGAAATCCACGAGCCCGGTTCCAAGGAGGTTCCGCACACCCTCCACATCGCTCATGATGCGGGAAACCAGGCTACCGGTTTTGTTGACGTCGTAAAAGGCGACGGGCAAGCGCGAAATGTGGGCCTGCACCTGTTGACGCAGTTCTGTGATTAACCGTTGTGCCGCCTTCGACAAGGACTGCGTCAGTGAAAAAGAGGTAACGCCCTGCACCACAGTAGCTCCGAGCACGACCATCACCAGCGGCACTAATTTGTCCATGCGGTGCTTATTGATGACTGTATCGATCAAGAATTTCGTGGAGTAGGGTAGGACCAAGGCGGCTACGCGGTTGATCACCATCAACCCGAAGCCGAGCGCCAGAAGGCCGCGTCGCGGACGCATCAGCTCCCAGACTTCCGGCAGGATGGCGCGGAGTCTCTCGACTTTGGGTTTCTTCGGGGCTGTTGTGGGATCGGTACTCAATCTACTGTTGGACTCCCGCCGAGCTTGATTCGCTTCATTAATTGCTGGCTTGTGGCTACAGCATTGTGACATGTCCGGGCCAGCCGTTGTATCCTCGGGTCGTGTCTCGCCAGTCTTCGCCGGAGCGTTCTCCAACCGCAGGTTTGTTGCTCGGCCTGGTCATCACACTCGCGGCAGTCGTGGCCTATTCGGCGTATATCACGTGGCAAGTGGCTGGTTTACGCAGACTCCAATCCGAACTGATTGACCGCAACCGTAAAGATTCCCTGCAGTTGCTGCGCATCCAGAACGACCTGAACCTGCTCGCGGTTGCCATGCGGGACATGATCGACAACGACGAACCGTATCCTCTTACCGCCTGGTCGGCGCAGTTCCAGCGCATCCGCACCGATTTGGATGATGCCATGCGCCTGGAAGCCGGTCTGGCACCGGCCGGTCGTACGGCTGAGCAAAGTGCCTCTTTAAGCACGTCGCTGGCGCAGTTCTGGGATGCGGTGGACCGCGTCTTTGCGCTGGCCGGCTCGGGCAGGGAAAAAGATGCGCGGGCACAGATCCAACTCTCGCTGCAGGCGCGGCAGGCGGCGCTGAGTACGACCGTAGCTCGATTTCTGGTACAGAACAGCGAGAACGAAGAGCAAGCGGCGCAGCGCATCATCCAGATTTATGACCGCGTGCAGCGGCAAGTGTATGTATTCCTGGCCGCGACGCTGGGCGCAATTCTGTTGACTGGATTCTCCATGATCCGCTGGAACCGCCGGCTGTTCGCACACATGGCTGAACTTTCAGAGCGCCGTAGCGAACTCGCGCAGAAACTAATTGCAACCCAGGAGTCGACGCTACGATATATTTCGCGAGAGCTGCATGATGAATTTGGCCAGATTCTGACGGCGATGGGCGCGATGCTCGGCCGCGCGGGCGCTCACGCGCCAGAAGGTTCGGCTTTGCGCACAGATCTCCACGAAGTCCGCCAGATCGCGCAGGACACGCTGGACCGCGTCAGAAGCCTGTCGCAGGCGCTGCATCCGGTTATGCTGGATGAGGCGGGGTTAGAGACCACGCTCGACTGGTACATTCCAACCGTGGAACGACAGACCGGAATTGCCATATCCTATGAAAAGCAGGGCGTGCCATTCGCTATCGATGCCGGTGCAGCGGTACAAATCTATCGCGTGCTGCAGGAAGCATTGAACAATGTAGCGCGGCACTCCGGCGCAAAGCAGGCTTGGGTGAGATTGCGATTTCTTCCCTCTGAGCTCGAATTGGAGGTGGAAGATCGCGGTGCAGGCTTTAACGGGCATCCCGTGAAGCAAGGCATTGGACTCGTCGCCATGCGCGAGCGCGCCGAGCTGATGGGAGGACAGATTGCATTTTCATTACCCACTGCGGGGGGCACAATGTTGCGCCTGACCGCCCCGCGCGAAAAGATTGAGACCGTTGCTTCTGAAACCAATCCCCATGACAAAAAAGATTACGGTATTGCTAGTCGATGATCACGGCCTGGTGCGGCGGGGGTTCCGGCGCATGTTGGAAGATGAGCCGGACATGCAGGTGGTGGGCGAAGCCGGCGATGGTGATGAGGCCATCCGCCTGGCGCAGGAGTTGCGGCCACAGGTCGTAGTCATGGACTGCGCTCTGCCCAAGACAAACGGCCTCGACGCGACGCGGCAAATTCTGGAAGATCTTCCCGAGACGGCGGTTCTCATGCTCAGCATGCATTCCGAGAGCACCTGGGTACGGCAGGCGATCGAAGCTGGCGCCAAGGGATACATTCTAAAAAATGCAATGAATCTGGAGCTGGGGCCAGCGGTGCGGCGCGTCGCTAACGGAGAAACGATTTTCGATCCTCAGGTGGAGCAGCACTCCGTACTCCGGGGTGAACGCAGCAGCGGGTTGACTCCTCGCGAGCTCGAAGTGCTGCAGATGATCGTGGATGGAAAATCGAACAAAGAGATCGCATCGGCCCTTGAGCTTAGCGCCAATACGGTTGCGGTTCATCGCGCCAATATCATGAATGCGCTGGGCATTCACAAGACTGCGGAGCTTGTTGTTTATGCCATTCGCGCGGGGCTGGTGAACGTTCCGTGAATCGCAGATCGTTTCTGCGCAACCTGGCGGGGCTTGCGTGCGTGTCACAGCTGCCCTTACGCGCCCTCGGCGTGGAAGCCGGTGCGACTCCTCCTGGCTTTCGACTTGTCGATGTGACCTCCAGTTCCGGTCTCCAGTTCCAGCACAACAGCGGCGCCTTTGGAGGGAAATTCCTACCAGAAACGATGGGCTCCGGGTGCGCCTTCTTCGATTACGACCGCGACGGCTGGCAGGACATTCTTCTGGTCAACGGAATGGATTGGCCTGGCCACAAGCAGCACCGCTCCACGCTGCGGCTGTATCACAACAATGGAAACGGAACGTTCACCGACGTTACTGCCCGCGCCGGACTCGACGTTGAAATGTACGGCATGGGTGTAGCCGTCGGCGACTATGACAACGACGGATTCTCTGACATTCTCATCACTTGTGTGGGACAGAACCGGCTGTTCCACAATACCGGCAAGGGAACCTTTGTCGATGTAACCGCAGCGAGTGGATTAGGGAAGCGTCAAGCCTTTAGTACCTCCGCTTTGTGGTTCGATTACGACCGCGATGGCCTGCTCGACCTTTTTGTTTGTAACTATGTGAAGTGGTCGCCCGAGCACGACGTCTTCTGCAGTCTCGACGGCAGGCACAAGTCTTATTGCACGCCAGAAGCGTACCGCGGCGAGACGTGCTGGCTGTTTCACAATCGCGGAAATGGAACCTTCGAGGACGTCACCGCCTCCAGTGGCATTTTCGACAGCAGTTCAAAATCCCTTGGCGTCGCCATGCTTGATGACGAGCAGGATGGCTGGCCCGATGTGCTGGTCGCGAACGACACTCAGCCCAACAAGCTGTACCGCAACCAGCACAACGGGACGTTCAAAGATGCAGCCGTCGAGGTTGGATTGGCTTTTAGCACCGAGGGTAAAGCCCGCGCCGGCATGGGCGTGGATATTGCCGATTTCATGAACTCCGGCCGATCGGGCGTGGCCATTACAAACTTCGACAACGAGATGACCGGCCTCTACGAGTTCAGCGGGAAAACCTACGAAGACATCGCGGCCCAAGCTGGCGTGGGCATGGCCTCCAAGAATAGTCTCGGCTTTGGATGTGTTTTTCTCGATGCCAATCTCGATGGCTGGCTCGATCTTGCCGTAGCGAACGGCCACATTGACGAGACGGTTCGCAACATTCGCGGCAACGTGGGATACGCCCAGCCTCCGCTCTTGTTTCTCAACGATGGGCACGGCAGGTTTCGCGACGTCGCTGGCGAACTCGGTGGAGGCTTCGAGCAGCCCAAGGTCGGACGCGGTCTCGCGTATGGAGACTTCGATCGCGATGGCGATCTCGACCTGATACTCACCACGAACAACGGCGCGGCCCACTTGTACCGGAACGACCAGCTCGCCGGAAATCGCAGCATCCGTTTCCGCCTGGTCGGCACAAAATCCAATCGCGATGCGATCGGAGCCACGGTTCACATCGTTTCCGGCGGATTGAGCCAGACACGAATGGTAAAGAGTGGATCGAGCTATTTGTCGCAATCCGAACTTCCGATCACGTTTGGACTGGAGAAGCGCGACCGCGTCGAGCGCGTTGTGGTCACCTGGCCCAGCGGAAGAATAGAAGAGTTCACCAACCTCGCAGCCGGTCGATGCTACGAATGCACCGAGGGTAAGGGAATCGCTCCGCTAGAGGGATACTGATAGAGCGACGAGCGGCGAATCAGATTACGGTTGAGTCAGGTTTCCCGAGGCCGTCAGGTCGATATCAACCGACTCGCTGACCCTCAAAAACAACGTGCTCGGGTTCTTGATCCCCCATTGCACGTAAGGCACAGCGAAGTGTAGTGTCGCGGTCCAATAACCCGGGGCTATCTTGACTTCAGCCGGGACCGTGAGTTCGTGCTCCGCTCCGTGAATTGCAAAAATTCCATGGACGTGGACAGAAGAGGTTCCTGACAGTAACACGGCCCCGTCGACTCGATCCGGACGGAACACTATTTCCGGATAACGATCGCTCTCCAGCACTTCGCGATGCATTTTCCGGTCGCGCATTCCGTTGCCGCTTTGACCGCTCTTGGCATCCACTATGACTTCGCCCGTGAGTTTCCCCGAGGCGGGATCGAGGCGCAATGCTCCTCGCTTCAGTTCGAACGTTCCCCGAACCGTATGAAGCACATCTCCGAGTGTGAAATTGACGCTTGTGTGTTGCGGATCCAACTGCAGCCCGACGTTCTGCGCAGTTGCTGTAACAGTCGATGAGAGAAACAAAACTGCCACGATGGCCCGGCGCACCCGACTTCGCAGAAAAGCCTGAGCGTTTTCCTTCATGGGCTATGTGGTCAGCAGTCCCCATCCCAAGGTAAGCCCATCCATAGCCAGATGGATCGGAGATAGGTTCCCTACATGTAGGGCCAGCAGCCTGCGAAAAACGTCGGGATGCTTGCGAAAAACTTGCAGCGTACGACGTTGAATGCGCGGACGCCCATCCAGCATTAGCATCAATCGTGCCATCCACAGGGGACGGAATGACAGGCGACGGTGCGCCGCCTGGTAGCCGGTCAGATCGCCTCGACTGAGACAGTTCGCCAGCACTGCAGCCTGGCTGAATGAAAGACCCAGACCATCGCCAGTAATTGCGTCAACCGTGCCGGAAGCGTCGCCGACCAACGCAACATTCCCCCGCCAGACACGCTTCAATTGGCGATTCGCTGTAATCGCACCCCTTTCAGCGGAGGTCGCCACGGCCCCGGACAATCGCTCGCTGAGATCCGAAAAATCCCGCAAAGATCTTTCCAGGCGCAGTCCCGGGTGGCGCGAAGCCACAGCCACACAAACCTCATCACCGCTCACCGCCGTCATATATCCCTGGCTGTGTTTTCCCCAATAGATTTCCATGTGATCAGTCCAGGGTCTGACGCGATAATGCCGGCGAAAGGAATATCGAGTACCTGTACGTGAGCGAGGCTCGAGATTGGCCCACGTCCGCACCCGTGAGTTAGCGCCGTCGGCTCCGATAATCCACGATGCCCGTACGCGGCGATTTCCCAAACGCACGCTCCCTGGGGAAATCCCGGTAACCGCGCATTGCGATAGCAGATCGGCGCCCAGCTCTGCGGCGCGTGCAGTCAGGATACGATGCAGCGTCGTCCGGCGAATTGCGAGCCCGTCATGGCCGGAAGGAAAAACCGCCTCTGCGGACAGGCCGGGACTGAGAAAGCGAACACCCCGCACCGGACACGCGTCCGCAGCGGACAGCATAACTCCAAGCTTCTCAAGCGCCGCAATCGCGTCCGGCATCAGCGCTTCGCCGCAGGCTTTATCGATCGGCGGTCTCGCTCCGTCGGCCACGACCACGCGGAATCCTTGCTGCCGGGCGGCGATTGCTGCGGCCAGTCCTGCCGGGCCCCCACCGATGACAAATACGTCCGTTGAGTTCAGCAACTATATACTCTCACCATTGCAGAAGCAGAAGCTCGGAGCAAAATCCAGGTCCCATCGCGGCCAGCAGGCCGAGGGTGCCAGGCTCAGGACGCCGATGCTTCATCACGTCCTCCAGCACACACAGAACGGAAGCCGAAGAAAGATTTCCCACTTTGCGCAAACAATCCCAGGAGGCATCTAGTTCTCCGTTGTGCAGTCCCAGCGCCGTCGCCGAAGCCTCAAGCACCTTGGGTCCACCGGTGTGCAGAACGAAGCTTCTTAGATCGCTTCGCTGGTGACCGTTGTCGGCCAGAAAAGCGTCCACGTCCTTACCCAGGTTCTCCCGGATCAGGGTTGGAACCTCCGTAGAAAGTATGATGCGGAAACCCTTCTCAGAAATGTTCCAGCCCATCATTTCTTCCGTGGCGGGATAAAAAATCGAGCGGGTCGCGAGAATTGTAGGCCCCGAATTGTGGCCATTCGATGATGCGAAGTTCTCGCCGGTGACGATCACGGCGGCTGCGCCATCGGCGAAAAGTCCAGAGGAGATCAGGTTCGCGACCGACAGATCCTCGCGCTGCAAAGTGAGCGAGCAAAGTTCAACCGAGACCAGGGCAGCCGCTTGCGAAGGATAGGCACGAACGTAATCGTAAGCGCGAGCGATCCCGGCCGCTCCCGCCACGCATCCCAAGCCAAAAATCGGCGTGCGGCGAATGTTGGCGGGAAGGCCCATCCGGTTGATCAGCAGCGCGTCGATCGAAGGGCTCGCGACTCCAGTGACCGTCGTGAACAACAAGGCTCCCAAATCTTGTGGCTTCATCCCGGCATTGTGAAGCGCAAGGCAAAGAGCTTGCTCTCCCAATTCCTGAGCCACTTTGATCCAGATGTCGTTGGCTTCTCCCCAGGTCTTGATGTCCGCATACTGTTCGGCGGGAATTGCGAGGTAACGGCCATCCACGGTCACGTTGCGGTGCAATCGCGCCAACAGCAATGGATTCTTGAGTTGAGCTCCCCAATAATCTTGCAGGCGTTCTAGGAGAACCTTCTGGGAATAGTAATTCTTCGGGAACGCGCTCGCGGCGCTTGCGATCTTCATGGGTTCTGAGTCCTGACCTTGTTCTCGGCACGGAACCCGCCCCCAAGCCGACCGAATGTGAGAAGCCTCTCTCGATTAGATGGCGGGGATCCCCGTCGCGGTTGCAACGGACTGCGTTGTGCCGGCGTACGTATTGTCGCAGAGTTGAGGATTTTTGTTTGCTATCCCTCGCAAAAAAGAAGCAATATCAGACTCACGCCCGCAGTCGCACCACTGCGGCGAGTGAGGAAAGTCATGGTATCGCTTAGGCTCGACTATGGCAAGATCGCGATCGAAGTCGGAGTGTTCCCTACAGAATAAGTTGCGATGGTATTCAAACTCCCGCTGGCGATGCCAAACGCTTGAATGCCCGCCGATCCTGTCTGGTTTCCCACGAATAAGTATTTGCTATTCGGATCCACGGCCAGGAAGCTCGGCTCCGTTTCGGTTGCGAACGGAGAGTCAGTGACTTCGACGGGAAAGCCCGTACCGGACGTAATCGAATAGGTCGCGACATTGTTGGATCCTTGATTCGCTGCGTAAAGATAGCTCCCTGTAGAATCCAGGACGAGTGATATCGGATGCTGAAAGGCGTCAGCGAGAGGAGATTGAGGGACCTCCGTTAGTAGTCCGGACGAAGCGATCGAGTAGATGGAGATGGAATTGGCCGCAGAGTTCGCCGCGTAGAGATACGAACCTTTGGGATCTATGGCAATCGATGCCGGATCGTTATCCGCGGTGAAGGTGAGTCCTCCAACAATCGGACTTGAGGAGAGTACTCCTGCGGTTACGCTGAAGACTGCAATGATTCCAGTGGGGGAACTGGGGGCGCTGACGTAAAGGAAATTGCCCGATGGCGACAACTGCATACTCTTGACGGATAAGCGAATTTGAAACGGCGACCCGGTCACCGCGGTAAGCACGCCGCTGCTGGCATCGATCGAGAAAGCCGAGATGTCGTTCGATAAGGCATTCGCACAATACAAATACTTGCCCGCAGGATCCATCGCCAACAGAAACGGCTGCGTTCCCACGGGAGTTCTTGGCGTTACTTCGCTCACCGTTCCGTCGCTGTTTATGTCGAACAACGAAACGTCGTTTTCTCCCTGTCCGGGATTTGCGACGTACAGGAATTTTCCGGATGGATGGATCACCACCGAGTAAGCTCCGCTGCCCACTGTGTACGGGCTTTCCTGAAGTTGTGTCAGCACACCGGAGTAGGGATCTTCGCGAAAAACGGCCAATTGGCTCGCGGCCGGAACGGCCGCATAGACGTAGTGACTCGCGTTGCTGCCACAACTCACACCACCGGCAATGACCGCAAAAACAAATACCAGCCCAAGTGCTTTCTGAAGCATCCGTGACTCCTGCGAGAATTTGAAGGCGAAGAACAATAATACCCGGCTGCCGGGAAATCGGCATGGAAACAACACATTGTTTATCATATGGTCAGAGCAAGAAAAAGGGGAGCGGATTCCCCAACCCTCTGCATGACCGTCCCACTGAGTCTGCGATGCACTGCTTCTGAAGTCAGGTTGCACGCAGCCGCCCTGATTCTATGTTTCGCTGACTTTCTTCTAAGTGCTTAGTCCGCTGAGTGCGCCGGGCTTGGTTGAGCCGGGCCGGCCAATGACAGATTTTCTCCACCGCGCAATACCAGCCGCAAACGATCCAGATAAACATACACGACGGGGGTGGTGAACAAAGTCAGCGCCTGGCTTACGATGAGTCCGCCGACAATTGTGATGCCAAGTGGACGATGGAGTTCGGAGCCGGTTCCGGTGCCCAACGCCAGCGGCAGCCCGCCTAGCAGAGCCGCCATGGTTGTCATCATGATCGGACGGAAGCGAAGCAAACAAGCCTCGTAGATGGCGTCTACTGGTTTTTTTCCTTGCGTCCTCTCCACATCCAGCGCCACATCGATCATCATAATGGCGTTCTTTTTCACCAGGCCAATCAGCAGGATGATGCCGATCGTGCCGATTACGTTGAGCTCGTTGTGCGTCAAAATCAAGGCCAGCAGGGCTCCCACGCCGGCCGACGGTAGCGTCGAAAGAATTGTGATGGGATGAATGTAGCTTTCGTACAACATACCAAGCACGATGTAAACCGTAATCAGCGCCGTGAGAATCAGGACTGGTTCACTGGAGAGCGAATCCTTGAATGCGGCTGCAGTGCCCTGAAAAGTCGCCTGAATCGTACTGGGGAAGCCAATGGAGCTTTGAGCTTTTTCGATGGCTAACGTCGCCTGTCCCAGTGAAACACCGGGAGCCAGGTTGAATGAAATCGTGACTGAAGGAAATTGGCTCTGGTGATTCACCGCTAACGGTATGTTGGAGGGCGTGAAGTGAGTGAAGGCTGACAAAGGAATTGGTGCGCCGTTGGAAGATCGGAGATAAATATTCTGCAGGGCTTCCGTCGTCTGTTGGAACTGTGGCGCGACTTCCATCACTACGTGGTATTGATTGAGAGGCCGGTACATAGTGGAAACTTGCCGCTGTCCGAAAGCGTCATAGAGCGCGTTGTCGATATCCTGCGCGGCAACGCCAAGGCGGCTGGCGGTGTCGCGATCAATCACCAACTGGGCTTGCAGTCCCTTATCTTGTTGGTCGGTATTCACATCGCGAAGTTGCGGCAGGGCGCGCATTTTTTCGAACAGTTGCGGCGCCCAGTTATTCAGCTCGTTCAAATCCTCCCCTTGCAGCGTGAACTGGTACTGCGCCGCGCCAAAGCGCCCGCCAATCGTCAGGTCCTGCGCCGATTGCAGGAACAGCGTAGCTCCCGGAACCACCGCAAGTTTGTCTCGCAGACGATTAATCACGTCATCGGCGGTAACGTTCGGGCACGATTGCCAGAAATGGCGAGTCTGGCAATGGCTGCGCTTCTCGAGCGGCTTCAACATGACGAAGAACCGGCCCTGGTTTGTCGCCGAGCCTCCACCAGCGAACCCAACCGCCGTGTCGACCGCCGGATCCGTCAGCACGATTTTCACGAACTGTTCCATCTTGCTGCTCATGGCCTGAAACGAGATATCTTGTGCCGCCTGCACCGACCCCATGATCCGCCCCGTATCCTGCTGCGGGAAAAATCCTTTAGGCACCTGGATGTAGAGATAGACGCTGAGGCAGGCTACGAGGATCGTTACTGCCAGGGTAATAGGCTGGTGCGCCAGCACCCACTTCAGCGAATGCCTGTAGGCGGCCAAGAGGGTGTCGAAGAACCATTCACTGGTGCGATAGACAAAGTTGTGGCGCTGGTTCGGCTGTGACGGCCGCAGGAATTTGGCGCACATCGTCGGAGTGGTGGTGAGCGACACCAGCAGTGACACTCCGATCGCAATACTCAGCGTGACGGCAAACTCGCGGAACAGCCGCCCCACAATTCCGCCCATCAGCAGCAAGGGAATAAATACGGCCACCAGCGACGTGCTCATGGAAACCACGGTGAACCCAATCTCAGATGCGCCTTTGAACGCGGCCTGCACCGCGTCCATCCCCTGCTCTACGTAGCGCGTGATGTTCTCCAGAACAACGATGGCATCATCTACCACGAAACCTGTCGAAATCGCCAGCGCCATCAGCGACAGATTATCCAGGCTGTAGCCCAGCACATACATCCCGCCGAAGGTACCCACCAGTGATAGCGGCACGGCGATGCTGGGAATCACCGTCGCCCTCACGGTGCGCAGGAACACGAACACCACCAGAATCACCAGCACGATCGAAATCAGCAGCGTGGATTCAATGTCCTTCACCGAGGCACGGACCGTGACGGTGCGGTCCATCACTACTTGCAGCTTGATAGCCGGAGAAATTGAGGACTGGAGATAAGGCATCAGCGCGCGCACCCGGTCCACGGTCTCTATGATGTTGGCTCCAGGCTGCCGGAAGATAACCACCAGCACACCGGGTTTGCCGTTGGCCAGTCCGAGGTTGTGCACATCCGCCACCGAGTCCTGCACTTCCGCTACATCGCTCAGTCGCACCGGCCCGCCATTGCGGTAAGCAACAATCAGCGGCCGGTACTGATCCGCTGTGAACAGCTGGTCGTTGTCCTCGAAGGATGTTGAGGTCGTCTCATTCGATACTTGGCCCTTGGCTTGGTTCGCGTTGGCCAGATTGAGAGCGTTGCGCACCGTGTCCAAACCCACTCCGAGCTTATTGAGCAGCATCGGATTTACTTCCACCCTCACGGCCGGCGGCGCCGAACCGTAAGTGAAGACCTGGCCCACTCCGTTCACCTGCGAGAGCTTCTGCGCCAGAATCGAGTCGGAGGTGTCATACAAGCGCGCCACGGGAACCGTGTCGGAAGTGAGCGCCAGAATCAGGATGGGGGCGTCCGCGGGATTGATTTTGCGATAGGTCGGATTGCTCGGCAGGTTTGCAGGAAGCTGACTGCGCGCCGCGTTGATTGCGGCTTGCACATCGCGCGCTGCCGCATCAATATTGCGGTTCAAATCAAACTGCAGCGCGATGGCGGTCGAGCCCAACTGGCTCGATGAGGTCATCTGGTTCACGCCGGAGATGCGTCCGAACTGCCGCTCCAGCGGCGTAGCCACGGCAGAAGCCATGGTCTGCGGGTCTGCGCCCGGCAGCTGTGCACCTACCGCGATTACGGGAAAATCCACCCGCGGTAACGAAGCCACCGGAAGATTATTGAAGGCAAGAATTCCCGAGAGCAGCAGGGCCGCCGCCAGCAGCGACGTGCCAATCGGGCGCCGTATAAATGGAGCCGAAATACTCATCGCAGTGCAGAAGATAAGAAGTCAGAATGCGGAAGTGTGGAGCAACATTCTCAACTTTCGTATTCTTACTTCTTACTTCTGACTTCTCCTTCTAGTCCCCCATCTCCTCCTGCGGAATCACATTGCCGATCTTGTACTTCTCAAACCGGTGCGCCAGACGATCAAACGACAAATAAACTACGGGCGTTGTGTAGAGCGTGAGCAGTTGGCTGAGAATCAATCCACCCACAATGGTGATGCCGAGCGGACGCCGCAACTCTGCGCCGGTTCCCGATCCGAGCGCCAAGGGCAAACCGCCTAACAGCGCCGCCATCGTCGTCATCATGATCGGCCGGAAGCGCAGCAAACAGGCTTGAAAGATCGCCTCCTCCGGCGGCTTATGTTCTTCCCGCTCGGCCTCGAGAGCAAAGTCGATCATCATGATGGCGTCCTTCTTGACAATCCCAATCAACAAGATGATGCCGATGAGCGCGACCACAGTGAGATCGTTGCCCGTGATTTGCAAAGCCAGAATCGCGCCTACGCCCGCCGAGGGCAGAGTGGAGAGAATCGTAATGGGGTGGATGTAGCTCTCATACAACACGCCCAGAACGATGTATACCGTGATGATGGCCGCGAGAATCAGAAACGGCTCGCTCGACAGCGAATTTTGAAATGCCGCGGCCGTTCCCTGAAACGAAGCGTGAATGCTCGGCGGCAGCTGAATGTCCTTCTCTACTTGCTGGATCGCCTTCGTGGCATCGCCCAGAGAGGCGCCTGGCGCCAGGTTGAACGAAAGCGTCACCACCGGGAACTGCCCCTGGTGGTTAACCGCGAGCGGCGTGCTCGTTGACTGCATCCGTACAAACGTGGAAAGCGGAACCGGCGTTCCGCTGGTAGTTGACACAGCTGCATTGGCCGTTGGCGCACCCGAATTTGCGATTGTGCTGGCGGGGCGAACGTATACATCATTCATCGCATCGGGTGTCTTGGCAAAGTTCGGCAAAACTTCCAACACCACGTGATACTGGTTCAACTGCGTAAAGATAATCGAAACCAGTCGTTGCCCGAAAGCGTCGTAGAGCGTGTTGTCGATCGCCTGCGGAAGGATTCCCAGCCGCGACGCGGTATCCCGGTCGATCGTCAGATTGGTTCGCAGACCGCCATTCAGTTGGTCGGTAGCCACGTCGCGCAGTACCGGCTGCGCCCGCAGTTTTTCCACCAGCTTGGGAGTCCATTGCGCCAGCTCCTGCGCATCGGCGTCCTCAATGGAGTATTGGAACTGCGTGCGGCTTACCCGATCTTCCACCGTCAGATCCTGCACGGGCTGCATGTAAAGAGTGATTCCATCGACTTTGGCGAGTTCGGGCTGCAGCCGGCGAATGATTGCCGAAGCATCGTCGTTGCGTTCATCTCGTGGCTTCAGGTTGATTTGAATGCGGCCACTGTTGGGAGTCGTGTTCGTGCCATCCACGCCGATAAAGGATGACAGGCTCTCCACATCTTTGTCCTTGAGAATTACCTTCGCCAGTTCCTGTTGGCGTTGCGACATCGCATCAAACGAGATGTTGTCGGGAGCCTCCGAAATCCCAAGAATTACTCCCGTATCCTGCACCGGGAAGAACCCCTTGGGTACAACCACGTAGAGAACCAGCGTGAGAACCAGGGTTCCGAAGGTGACGAACAACGTGGCCGTCTGGTGTTTCAGTACCCACTTCACGGTGCGGCCATAGAAAGCGATGACCCGGTTGTAAAAATCTTCCGTGACTTCGTAGAAGCGGCCCTTCTCACCTTCCTTGCGATGCTTCAACAACTTGGCGCACATCATCGGCGTCAAGCTCAGAGAAACTCCGGCCGAAACCAGGATGGTCACCGCCAGCGTGACCGCGAATTCGCGGAACAGACGTCCGACGATATCGCCCATGAACAAAAGAGGAATCAGCACGGCAATCAGCGAAACCGTCAGCGAGACGATGGTGAACCCAATCTGCCCCGACCCTTTCAGCGCCGCATCGAGTGGCGAATCTCCAGCCTCCAGATAGCGATCGATGTTTTCGATCATGACGATGGCATCGTCCACCACGAAGCCGGTGGAGATGGTCAACGCCATGAGCGTCAGATTATTGAGGCTGTATCCGAGCAGGTACATCACGCCGAACGTTCCCACGATCGACAATGGAACCGCGACGCTGGGAATAAACGTGGCTCGCAAATTTCGCAGGAAGAAGAAGATCACGATGACCACTAGGACGATGGTCAACGCCAACTCGAACTCAACATCCTTTACCGACGCGCGAATGGTGGTAGTGCGGTCGGTAAGAATCTGCACCTTGACCGCGGATGGAAGCGATGCCTGCAGCTGCGGCAGCAACTTCTTGATGCGGTCGACCACGCTGATGATGTTTGCCCCAGGCTGGCGCTGGATGTTGACGATGACTGCCGGAGTCTGATTCATCCACGCAGCGAGCCGTGTATTTTCAGTACCATCGATTACGTTCGCAACATCGCTAACCCTTACGGGAGCTCCATTACGATAAGCGATGACAATGGGCTTATATTCGGCGGCGGCGAAAAGTTGGTCGTTCGCGCCGATCGTATAGGACTGGCGTACGCCGTCGATGACGCCCTTCGCCTGATCCACATTGGCTGCGGCCAACGCGTTGCGAACATCTTCCAGGCTTAACCCGTAGGAAGCCAGCGCGGTTGGATTTACCTGCACTCGGACCGCGGGCTTCTGCCCGCCGCTGATGGAAACGAGCCCAACTCCCGGCAACTGCGAGATCTTCTGGGCTAAAGCCGTATCGGCGAGATCCTCCACCTTGGACAAGGGCAGCGAATCCGAAGACATGGCCAGTGTAAGGATTGGAGAATCGGCAGGATTCACTTTGTTGTAGATCGGAGGATTCGGCAAATCCACGGGCAGAAACGTAGATGCCGCGTTCACGGCGGCTTGCACCTGCTGTTCTTCCACGTCGATATTCTGATCGAGGCCAAACTGCAGAGTGATCACGGAACTGCCAAATGAACTCGTCGAGGTCATCTGGCTCAGTCCCGGAACCTGTCCAAACTGCCGCTCCAGCGGAGAAGTCACCGACGAAGCCATCACATCGGGATCTGCACCTGGATAGAACGTGACAACTTGAATGGTGGGGTAATCGACTTCGGGAAGGGCGGAAACCGGGAGTTGTAAGAACGCGACCCAGCCCACCAGCAGCACGCCGACCATCAATAGCGTGGTCGCCACTGGCCGAAGAATAAATAACCGTGAAGGACTCATGAAGCCGGGATTCCTGAAATTGGGGCACTACCCGTGCTGCTGGCGCTCGGCGTGTTGGTGGAGCCGGCGTCGCGCGGTTCAATCGAGCTGCCAGTTTGTAGTTTGTCCTGCCCGTCGGTCACCACTACGTCTCCGGGTGCGACTCCGTTTGTAACCACTGTCATGTTGCCCTGCGCGAGTGTTACCGTCACCGGCCGTGCCTCGACGGTTTTGTCGTTCTTCACCGCGTAGACAAAAGCTCCCTGAGGACCCCGCAAAATGGCCGCCGTCGGCAGCACGGTGCTGTTTCTGCGGGTCTCGAGGAGCAAGTTTGCATTCACAAATTGGTTGGGCCAAAGCTGGTTGTCCTTGTTATCGAAGACAGCTTTCAGTTTGGCCGTTCCAGTCGTCTGATCGATCTGATTATCGATCGTCAGCAGTTTGCCCGTAGCCAGCTTGATCTGGTTGTCCCGGCTGTAGGCTTCCACCAGCAGCGTAGAGTTCTTCATGTGCTGCGCCACGGTCGGCAATTGATCCTCCGGCAGCGTAAAGACCACCGCAATGGGCTGCAGTTGGGTCAGGATCAGCATCGGATTAGTGTCCGCTGCATGAACGATGTTTCCCGGATCCACTTGCCTTAGTCCCACGCGGCCGGTGAAAGGCGCCGTGATGTTGCAATAAACCAGCTGCAGCTTGGCGTTATCGATCTGTGCCTGGTCCGTGCGCACTTGGCCGTCGAGCTGATCAACGGTTGATTTCTGAGTATCGACTTGTTGCTGCGCAATGCTTCCCGAGGGAATCAGCGTGGTATAGCGGTCCAGGTTTAATCTGGCATCTCGCAGCGATGCCTGGTCCTTGAACAGCTGAGCCTGCATCTGTTCCAGCTGTACCTGGTAGGGACGCGGATCGATGAGGATCAGCAAGTCGCCTTCTTTGACGATCTGCCCTTCTTGAAAGTTAACCCGCATAATCTGCCCGTCCACCCGGCTTTTTATATTCGCCGTGTAGAACGCGGTCACCGATCCCAGTCCAACCAGATAGACCGGCATATCCTGTTGTTGCACTTTGGCGATTGCGACCGACACCGCGTGCGGGGCTGCGGCTTGCGCCTTCTGCTGCTTGTCAGCACTGGTACAGCCGGAAGAAAATGCGCACACACCCATGGCGACGCCCAGAGCCAGCGAAAGGCAAGAGCGAGGGAAGAGCGGAAATACCCCTTGATAAAAGTTCATAGAATTACATTCACGGTTTTAGTAACGTGTGGATGCTCGCAAGAACGCCCGGAAAACTGCCATTTATTAGACGTTTGCATTTTCATTCCGTCGCGGCAAATCTGCTGGAGGAACATCGGTTTACGCCACGTTCGTTCCCGCCGAAGACACACTTAAGGTTGGGATCCGACGCAGTGCCATCATAAAGCCGTACAACACAGCATCAACCGTTCGCCCAAGCGGGTCAAGGTAACGACAAGTGTTTTACAAATCTTTACGCGCTTTTACCCTCGGTTTACGGTTGTACGCCTCACCGCCCGGAGGCCGCCGGATGCAGGGCTTCGTAGGCGGCAATCTCCGCTTCATGTTGCAGGGTGAGGCCAATATCATCCAGCCCGTTGAGCAGGCAATGGCGAACGAATTCATCCATCGGGAACTGCGCTGTGAAACCCCGTTCGTCACGCACTTCGCAATGTTCCAGGTCAATCGTCAGTTGATAATCCTCCACCTCGCGGGAACGCCGCATCAACTCCGCGACTTCCCCTTCGCTGAGACGAACCGTCAGAAAGCCATTCTTGGTGCTGTTATTGGCGAAGATATCGGCGAACGAAGAGGAAATGACGGCGCGAAAACCGAAATCTGACAGAGACCATACCGCATGTTCGCGCGAAGAGCCGCATCCGAAGTTCTTCCCTGCTACAAGAATGCTGGCGTCCTCGTAGCGCGGCTCGTCCAAGATAAAACCGGCGCTCTTCGTCCCGTCTGTGGCGAACCGCCAGTCGTAAAACAAAAATTGGCCAAAGCCGGTGCGCTCGATCCGCTTCAGAAACTGTTTGGGAATAATCTGGTCCGTATCCACATTCACCCGGTCCAACGGCGCCACGCGCCCGTGATGTACGCCAAACGGTTTCATCGCGCGTTCCTCGAAGTCGGCGTTGTTGCGATCATTTTCGTCGGAATCACCCTCACTGATATTTCCAATTTCGTATGTCCGTGAAGTGCCCAGCGATGGCCGCCGCTGCCGCCATCATTGGGCTCACCAGATGCGTTCGGCCACCGCGTCCCTGCCGTCCTTCAAAATTCCGGTTGCTGGTCGAGGCGCAGCGTTCGCCCGGCTGCAGAATGTCCGGATTCATTCCCAAGCACATCGAGCACCCCGACTCTCGCCACTCAAATCCCGCATCGAGAAAAACCTTGTGCAACCCCTCCTGCTCCGCAGCACGCTTTACCGTCTGCGATCCGGGTACCACCATCGCGCGCACCGTCGCGCTCACATGATGGCCCTTCGCAACCCGAGCCGCTGCGCGCAAATCTTCCAAGCGGGAGTTCGTGCATGACCCGATAAAAACCCGGTCCACGCCAATATCTTCAATACGCTTTCCCGGCTCAAGCCCCATGTACTGCAAAGCCAGCTCAACCGCCCGTCGATCGCCATCTTTCAAACTGCTGAACTCCGGCACGCGGCCCGTCACAGGAGCCACCATCCCCGGATTCGTCCCCCAGGTTACAAACGGAGAAAGTTGCGACGCATCAATCTCCACCACTTTGTCGAATGCCGCCCCCTCGTCCGTCGGCAATCGGCGCCAATTTTCGACCGCTTGTCCCCAATCGCCATCGCGGGGAGCGAATCGCCGTCGCTTGACGTACGCAAAAGTCACTTCATCTGGCGCAACCATGCCAGCACGCGCCCCGGCTTCAATGCTCATATTGCACAGGGTCATGCGCCCTTCCATCGAAAGTCCCCGAACCGCTTCGCCGGAATATTCAATTACGTGGCCAGTAGCGCCGTCCGTGCCAATCTGTCCGATGATTCCGAGCGTCAGATCTTTTGCTGTCACGCCGTCCGCCAAACGCCCGTGCACGTCGATCTTCATCGTCTTCGGCTTCCGTTGAGCCAAACACTGGGTTGCCAGCACATGCTCAACCTCCGAAGTTCCAATGCCAAACGCGAGGGCCCCAAAGGCGCCATGCGTGCTGGTATGGCTGTCACCGCAGACAATCGTCATTCCTGGCTGGGTCAGCCCCAGTTCCGGCCCAATCACATGGACGATTCCCTGGTCGGGCGAATCCATATCGAACAGCCGCACGCCGAACTCTTTGCAGTTGGCCTGCAGCGCAGAGATCTGCTTGGCAGCAATAAGATCGGTAATCGGAGTTCCGCGCGGCTCGGTCGGAATGTTGTGGTCCACCGTGGCCACGGTCCGCGAGGGCTGACGCACTTTTCTACTCGAGACTCGCAAGCCGTCGAAGGCTTGCGGCGACGTCACTTCATGCACAAGATGCAAATCGATATAGATGATCGGCGACCGGCCGCTCGGCTGCGCCACCAGATGCGCGTCCCATATTTTCTCGAAAAGTGTTCGCTTGGCTGACATCGCTTTATAGGCTACTTCTTCCTGGACAAAAATCCCAGCACCCTGCTGGCGAACGCATCGGAAAAACCAAACCGGGCCTTGGCTCGCGAGTAAAGGTCAACCGCCTTCTTGTCCAGCCAGATCATCGCCGATTTCCTCCAGCCATCCTGCGGCCGGGCAAAATAATCGGTGGAATGTCCCGTCGCTTTCTTATCCTCTCCGAGCGTGTAGTAATACAAAGCCAGGCTCTTCCGCGACCGACCCTCGGGACACGTGAGTCGATCAGGAAACCCGTGCAACGATCGCTGGTTCGTCGTGAAAATGAGCGCATGATTCAGCAGCGGCGGATACTTCACCCCGCAGCGCGTCATTTTCTGCTCCCACAACTCGAGCGCTCCGCCCCATTCCTCGGGCCATTCCGGATTCAAGTAAAGGATCAGATTTACGCGCCTGCGCCACTTCGCATGAAAGTGGTGCATCGAGAAATCGGTATGAACATTTAGATAGCCACCCGGACCAGACTGATGCAGGCCCCCACCCTCCAGCATCGGGTCGGCCATCAGGCCGGGAATCCCGGTCAATTCTGAAATCCACGCCACAAAGTCCGACGAGTTCAGTTCATCGGTAACAGCCGCGATGGCAGGAGGAAAGAGCTGACGCTTGGCCATCCCCAACTTGTTTTCGTTGGCATGTTTGTACTGCGTCCAGGCATGGCTTCCGGCCTGCGGAAATTCTGCCGCCATATCAAGCACAACCTCTGTATCGAGAAAATCCTTCAGAAGAATGTGCGGGCAAGGCCTGTTCTCGCGGTACTGCTCAACTAAAACAGGTAATTGCGCTCCCCATTTGTCATAAGGAAACAACCGGTCACTATCCTCAAAAGCGTCTCGAATGGCTTGCGCAGTGGCCACTTTAGAAAAGATTTCCCCTTAAGTTACGATTGTAGCCGATCATATATGCGCTCGGGTGCATCGGCACATCGCCGCCTTGATCACAACGTCCTCCACTTCCCGCTATGGAAGCCGACAGACGCGCACCACTTTGTTTTCGTATACGCAGTCAAGTCCTTCGGGTCCCGACTGCTCCACCACCACCCAACTCACACCATATTTATTCTTCAATCGCTCGAAATCTTCCAAACGAAATTTCTTCCAGGGCATCTGGTCCTGCACCTGCGCCCACCACTCTTCGGCCAGCCGAGGGAACATGCTGACCACGCCGTTGTCCTTCACTCCATCGGCGAGGCGGCTTCTCTCGGCCAGGCATCGAAAGCCGACATTATCTTCGCCGGGAATGTCCATGGAATAAGGATCGAGTGCGAACACTGCATCATTTGGCGTATTTTGCCGGATCCAGAGGAACGCCTGCTCCCACGGATTTCTTGGAGCGGAGCCGGGCCATTCCACGTGTGCGCTCGCAGGAAAAATCGCCCGCTGTGCCAGGAACATACCGGTACTCAACGGCGCAAACAGCACCAGCCAACGCCATACGCGCGCGTTGAGCACATACTCGCCGAGAAAGCCGCCGACTATGACGAACATCACGATGTAAAGGAAGTGCAAGCTCCGCAGAGGCTGCAAGCGGGCCAGGACTTCGAAGCGCGCCGGAAGGTCAACTACCACTGCACCAGCCAAGTAGATCAAGCCGTAGACAATGAACGCATGGCTTACGCGCTCGGCCATATGCCATTGTCGACGCCGCGCGATGTGGCCGAACCACCAGAACAATCCCAGCGGCGCCACGATTCCGAGCAACTCGTACCATGCCCAGTTCTGGATGTAGTGATAAGCGTGCCGCTTCGCGGCCTCGTGGTAAGCCAGGGAAGTCAGAGGCACCAGAGGCATCCCAAACCACAACAGACCCGCGAGCCCGGCGTTCTTCATGTTTTTCCAATAACTCTCCAATCTGTCCATGACCACGTACAAGAGGCAGAACGAAAATGGAAAAACCCACATCATGGGGTGCATGCAGACCGCGAACCCCAGCCACAACAAACTCCGCACATATCTCTTTTCCAAGGTTCGAGCCACCATGAATATTCCCGCGAATGCCGCCAAGTTCCGCGGATTCAAGTACTGATCCATGATGTAGAGCGCCGTCCCGGCGACCGGGATCGACAAGAGCGCTGCGATCAAACAAACTCCGCCCCAGCGTGCTCGCGCTGTTGAAAAGAACAGACCGGACAACTCCCAGCACGCAAGCAGCAGCAGGAAAATAGACACCAGGTGCCACAAGAACAGCCCGGTTTGCATTGGCAAGTGCGTAACGCGCAGAGAAAAGGCGACGGCATTGGGAAAGAACGTCATGCCGGCGTGCGCCAGAAAAAATTCCTGCCCGAAGGGAAATAACTCAGGATGCAGGATCTTCTCCACCCCCGGCAGGTAGATCTCCGCATCTTCCGCGAAGGGATGGTACCCCTGCACCAGCAGCGCGCCCGCCGTCAGCAGCGACAGAAGGATCTGCGGTTTATATTTTCGATAAAGAGTCTTCAATCGCCTGTTGCAACCGCGACCCGCGCCGGGCTGGCCGCCGACCGTCGCTTGCGCTCCGAAACCCATGCGGCGACCGCACAGGCAGATAAAACCACATACTGAGGATCAATCGGGCGGCGATAATAATCTTCCGGGTGCGTCAGATAATAGATCACCGGGAAGAACAGGAATACCAGCAGATACGGGACCGGAGTAGCGGGGTCGATCTGCCATGCCCGGCGCAATCCCAACAGTGTCAAGATCGTGAGCCCCGTGCAGAACACCATATTCAATGGATCGGCCGGCTCTTGTTCCAAATAGCGTGGGCTGAAGCTCCAGAACCCCGTCCACAAGTAAACTACGCGCCGCAAAGTTTGTTGAACATATAACAGCCGGTGGGAATGGATGAATGCCAGCCCCTCTTCAAATTTCTTGTGGGTGTAAGCAATCTCCCCAAGCTGCCGGTACTGCTGCCACTCATTCTCATTGTCCGACGGATGATATCCCGGAGGCCCCCAATGCCAGGAGTCCTGATTGTTTCCAAAGTACACTTCCAGGCCCAGGCAACTGCGAAACGGAATCACTTTGTGAAATGTCTCGTAGTTTCGGATGAACCACGGCGAAACTACCAGTGCCACCGCCATCACCGCTCCCGCGCCATGAGCAAGCCATCGATTCCCTCCTTTATACCGCCGGTAACATGCCCATGCCCCGAGAAACGGCGCCACTGACATGACGACCGGGTCAGTCAGTCCTCCGAGACCGCTCAGTGCACCAAAGCCGACCCATCGGAAAACGGAAGAAGAAGTCTCGAGATGCAGCGCCCAAAGAAAGATAAGGCTCAGTAAGAGAGTGGTTAACGTCGTCGCCCAAATGAATTCCGCCGAGAAGAAAATCGCGTAGGGAAAGAACGCCCAGATCCAACCCGCCCATACAGCCGCATCTTCGCCAAAGTTCTTCCTGGCGATGAAGTAAATGGGGATGCAGGTCAACGCGGAAAATAAGCAGTCCAAAGCCAGGGCTGCGATCGTCGACGCTTTACTATAGACCCCGAACATTTTGAAAATCCCGGCCAGTAGATATGGAAATACCGGGGCAAGCCAAGCGGTTGGCCCGGTCTTTCCGAACAAGGGATTACTGAAGCCTTCCCCCTGCGCGATGGATCGTGCGATTCTGCCCGCTTCTCCTCCACAACGCCAGTGGTCGCGAGCCGGGTCGGTGCGCTCGGGATACAAGAAGGACATCACCACCAGCCGCAGCGCGAGCGCGACCAGCACCATCCAAAACAACGAACTCCTTACGTTTCCCGCCGGCTTCGGTCTACGCACTTCCTGTTCAAATGCTGTTTTATTAGGAAACGCCATTCGCTCCAATCGATCCCAAAACCCCTAAGAAGCATCTACTTTGCCACAACAAACACCGGAAGTCTGCTCTTCTTACAGTTCTTTACTTTCCCCGCTCCCCAGTCACGACTTGGGTCCGCCAAACTTGCGAGTTCTTGTTCCCCTACGTAGCATCTATATATCAAGATGGCTGCAGCCCTGATGCCCGCGCGCCTCCGGCCCAACATGGCCATTGGCGAAATCGTCGCCTTCGCCTACGACACATTCTGCAGCAACAAAGTGCGCTTCATTTTGACCGCGCTGGGGATGGTCATTGGCACGGCTTCTCTTATCCTCGTCGTGACCATCGGCATGACTGGCCGTCAATTTGTCCTCAACCAGATCCAGGCCATCGGCACAAATGAAATCTGGGCCGAGTACCTCGGCGGCGCCCCGCACATCAGCAACTCCAACCCCGACCCGCTCACCGTCGACGACCTCCACGCCGTCCAGGAAGTCGTACCGGGCATCGTCGCTTCTTCTCCCGTGACCCAACTCTCGGACCGCGTCCCGGTTGGAAACGGCCGGGAGAGAGATGTCACCATCCTGGGCGTCAATCCCGAATACGTTATCGTGCGCAATCTGCTAGTTCCTTCGGGACGGTTCTTTGATCACGAAGATTCCCAAGCCCACAACAAGGTTGGCGTGATAACGGAGAAAATGGCGATAGAAGTTTACGGTTCACCGCAGGCGGCTGTGGGCAAAGTGATCAAGCTCACCGGGCTGCCCTTCACCATCATCGGGACTTTCAAAGAGCGGGTGGAGACTTTCGGCCAGTCGGAGATCGTCGACAATACCATGCTGATCCCCTACTCGGTCAGCCGGTATTTCATGGAGACCCCCGGCGTCAAACTTCTGTATTTCTCCATGGAAGATCCTTCCATGGTGATTCCGGCGTCGGTGCAAATTAAGCGCGTCCTGCAGTCGCGGCACCGCTCAGAGTCCGTTTACGATGTCTCCAATCTAACAGCGCTGCTTTCCATGGCAGACCGCATCGCTACCGGCCTGACCTGGGTTCTGCTTCTGATTTCGATGGTAACCCTGCTGGTGAGCGGCATCGGCATCATGAACATCATGCTGGCGACCGTGACCTCGCGCATTCGCGAGATCGGCATCCGTAAAGCTGTGGGCGCGACCAACCGTGAAATCCGCTTTCAGTTTCTGGCCGAGGCGATTCTTATCTCCCTTATCGGGGGCTTCGCGGGAGTCGTGATCGGCCTCGCCATTCCTTACTCCGTTCGTTTCCTCACCGAGTACCGCATACCCATCTCGGGCTTGTCGGCCATCATCGCCATCGTGGTCTCTTCCGTCGTGGGCGTGATCTTTGGCACTGTTCCCGCCGCCCGTGCCGCCCACCTGGATCCCGTGGAGAGCCTGCGCTACGAGTAATTCTCCGTCCTAAATAACCGGAGCTCAGTTCACCTGAAACACCGCCCCGCAGCCGCTACCGCCGCAACCGGTGCCGCCGCCGGCGTAGGTGGTCCCGTAAATGTTGCCCTTGGAGTCCAAGGTCACACCAACATCGGCGCGGCTCCCATCCTCGCCGCCGGTAAAGGAATGCAATGTGGTCTGGTTCCACAACCCGCCGGTCTCGGGAGAGAGTTCGAAGACCGAGCCCATGAGAGAACTGCCGCCATCGAGCGTTGTACCGTAAAGATTGCCCCCAGAGTCAAAGACGAGAGTCGATTCGGCGCCGCTTCCAACCGTCGCTAGAGTGGTCTCAGTCCATTCGTGATTGGAGCCGGGTATCAGTTCGAAAACCATGCCGTAGAACATATTCCCGTATAAATTGCCCTTCGCGTCGAAAATCAGGCCACCCACCGAGCCCGCACCGCTGAAGCTATACAGGATTTGCTCCTTCCACGGGCCGCTCGGCTTGGGGACTAACTCGAACACGACTCCGGCGCTGTTGGCGCCTCCGATCCAGGTGGTGCCGTAAGCGTTTCCCTCCGCGTCAACAATGACTCCTGCATACGGGTTCGCCCCATCGGATCCTTCCCCGAAAGTATGCAGCGTTTTGGAGACCCACCCGCCTTTGCCATTTGGAGAGAGTTCCCAAACCGTCCCCTTGCCGTACCTTCCGCCATAGAACGTCGTTCCATATAAGTTTCCATCTTTGTCGAAGACGATATTCCCCTGGGGAGTTTTTCCGACACTGCCGAAATTGTGCAGGACCGTCTCTTTCCAAACGCCCTTGGTAGAGAGTTTCAACTCATACGCCGTGCCCGATCCATGTGCTCCACCGAAAGCCGTCGTGCCGTAAATATTGCCCTCTGCGTCGAAGATGACACCGCTGTATGGACCGTCTCCATCCTTCCCGTCGAAGCTGAATAGCACCGTCTCTCTCCACCCGTCAGCACCGGGCGACAGCTCGTACACGGTCCCGGCTCCGCTCGCGCCGCCATTGAACGTCGTGCCGTAAAGATTTCCCGAGCTATCCAGAGTCAGAGTGGAATAGGGAGTTCCACCATCCGATCCTCCGCTAAAGGCATAGAGAATCGACTCAGTTTGGGCTAAGCATCTTGCGCCGAACAAAAACACCGTTATCAGGGTTCCGACAGCGATGTGAAACTTCATGATGAATTCTCCTGGGACGCAGGATCGACCGACAACTCAAGGGGGAGAAACAGATTAAGCGAGCGAATATACCCCAAACCGCTACCACCGGCAACCTTAGACGCTGTATTCAGCGAGGACTCTTCCAACGAGGCAAAATCCTCGGCGATGCCGCTTGCCACAATAAAGTTGCATTTTCCCTTCAAACCGAAGTAATATGACTTACGGGGCTTGACTGTTGGCTACCCAGTGTTTCGGACCCTGTACCGCTAAGTAAACTTCCAGACTTGCAGTTCAGCTTTTGCAAAACAACATAAAAGAGGTGGCTGGTCCGCCTCTGTCCCGGTTCGGAGAGTTCAATATGTCTTGGTACGCTTACTGCCTTACCGAGCACCAGACCCTTCCCAACGGCACCCGTTCCCGACGCCCTTTTGTAATCGAAAACGTTCAGGGCGTGAACGGAGCCCCAGTCCTCAGCTATCCCAGCGGCGAGTTTGCTGTGATTGTGAGCGAATACGATCCTAATAGTGCAGAACTTGACCAGAAAGCGGCCATCGACCACGCCCGCGTGGTCAGCGGCTGCTTCCGCAACTCCACCGTTTTGCCATTCCGCTTCGGAACCATCTTTGAAAGCGACGACGCGCTCCGTCAGGCTGTCCGGGTCAACCGGCGAGCCTTCGGAGTCAGCGTGGCCAAACTCCGAGGCAAGTCCGAAATGCACATTAAGCTGACGGTCAGTGATGGCTCGCTGCGCGAGGCCATGATTGACGTCGTCCTGCCCGACACCGTCGGCGGAGACTATCTCTCCAAGCTGCGCGTCAAGGCGTCCCGCGAGCGCGAGCGACAGACCAAGGCCCGCGCACTTTCTGTGCAGGTCCACAAGCTGTTTAACCCGCTGGAAGAAGAAGTGAGCTGCAAGAAGGTTGCTCCCCAAGGCATGCTCATCGACATCGCGCACCTCATCGATTCCAAGTCGGTGGAGAAATACCAGAACCGTTACACCACGGCCGCCAAGCAGCTAAAGAACTGCCAGGTAGCTATCAGCGGACCATGGCCTCCGTACCACTTCCTGCCCGGGAAGCTGCGTACCGTAGCCGGAAACAGCTAGATCCAATCTCACACTGACTCCGGATTCTCACCCTTCGCATTGTTCGCGAAGGGTGGGATCTCTGGCTCCCGCGTCGACTACGGTTCCACCGTCTGCGTAACCGATGTCGAACTCCCCACGATGTTTGAGTTTCCAGTGTAGGTTGCCGTAACTGAGGTCGAGCCCACGGCCAGCGTGGAAGTTGTAAATTTCGCTCTGCCGGACCCGCTGAGTGCCACTGTTCCAAGCACGGTCGTCCCTGCCGTGAAGGTCACTGAACCGGTCGGAACCACCATCGGGGCTGTAATGGTGGCGGTGAAGGTCACGGACTGACCTTGAGTCGACGGATTCGGGGATGAACTGAGCGCGGCCGAGCTGTTGGCTTGCTGAATCACTTGGTTCAGGATCGGGGACGTGCTGCCGGCATTGTTGGGATCGCCCAGATACACAGCCGTTAGCGAATAGTTGTTCACGTCTTCCCGCGACTTGGTTAATGTGGCCACACTGCTGGCGTTGAGCGTGGCTGCTCCAAGACTTACACCATTCGACAGGAAGCGCACCCTTCCTGTCGGCGCTTCGTTCCCCCCGGTAGATACGCTCGCGGTCCAGGCCACTGCCTGCCCATAGGTCGATGGGTTGAGGCTTGAACTCAGCGTTGTGGTCGTCACATCTGGATCCACTATCTGCGTAATTGTGCCGGAGCTTCCCCGGTCGCTGCCCCAACCCGAATAAACCCCCTTGATTCTGTGCAACTTCGTCGTAAGAGAGTAGTCGGTGAAGATTGCCGCACACGTATTGACGTTGAGGCTACCGGATCCCACGTAGGTGCCCTGGTCGTAGAAATCCACCGACCCGCCACAGCTCTGGGCGATGCCGTGGCAGAACAACGACGCGGTGACGTATGCAGTAAAAGTTACCTCCCCTCCAAGGAGCGAGGGCGATTCCGAGCTGGTTAGTCTTGTGGATGTGCTGCACGTTCGGCTGCTGAAGGGACTTGCCGAAGTCGAAAGTGTCGTAGCTGTGGCCGTCCCCGTAAACTTCCACAGCTCATATACCGCTCCCGAGTTGTGGGCACCGCCGTAGGCAACGCCGTATAAGTTTCCCTGAGCATCCAACACAATCCCTGCTGAGGGGTGATTACCTCCCTGTCTCGAACCGAAGCTATAAATGACAGTCTCATTCCCACTGGGAGTCAGTTCGAATATGGTTCCGCCCCCAGCGTCGCCGCCATTGTAGGTAGTGCCATACAGGTTGCCCTGTGTATCTCTGGCCAAACCTGTAAGGGGATTTGCTCCGTCTGGATTCCCACCGAAAGAGTGGAGCACTGTCTCATGGCCGCTGGAATCTATTTTGAAAACCGTTCCCAGTCCATTTCCGTTGCCAGCCTTGTTGGAGCCGCCCCAGTAAGTGGTCCCATATAGGTTGCCTTGCGCGTCCAGAGCGAGCCCTCCATTTGGATATTCTCCGTCCCCCTGTTCAATACCTGCGAAGTTGTAGAGGACGCTCTCGTTACCCGCCGTGTCCACTTTGAACACGGTCCCGTGCCCAGGACCTCCGCCCGCAGAATCGGCACCGCCCATAATAGTGGTGCCATACAAATTTCCCCGCGCGTCCTCGACTACCGCTCCGTTGGGACTTGAGCCGTCCGCGCAAATCGGCTTGGAGCAAAAGCTATGGAGCACGATCTCGTCGCCGACCAAACTCACTTCAAATATCGTCCCCGCGCCGTAAGCACCACCCCCGAAAGTTGTCCCGTACAGCTTTCCCTGCGCGCCCAGTATCAAGGCACCCGAGGGACTTGCGCCGTCTATGCAACCGGCTTGAGAGCAAAAATTGTAGAGCACGGTCTCGGTGCCACTCGAGTCCAACCTGAACACTGTTCCAGCGTTGTAGGCGCCGCCAGAAGGCGTAGTACCGTATAGCTTGCCTTGCGGATCCAGCGCTAGAGCAGCGTAGGGACTTGAACCGTCCGCGCAATTCGCCTGAGAGCAAAAGCTGTAAAGCACGGTTTCGATTCCGGCTTTATCCATTTTGAACACCGTTCCAAAGTTGTGAGCGCCGCCCCTTCTGGTGGTGCCGTATAGGTTTCCTTTCGCGTCGGGCGTTAAACCGCCGTCGTTGTAATCAACTCCCAGGAGAAGACTTTCGCCATCGGGCGCGCCAGAAAAGGAATGCAGCAAGCCGAAGCTATAGGTCTGCGCCGGTACCGACACAGTCGCGAAGACGAACACGATCGCCAGGGCCAGCGCAGCAGCAACCACACGCTGGTGTGCTCCGAGAATCGGGGCCCGAAACTTCGTAAATTGGTTCATTAGGCCCCCATCGAAACGCAGCTCAGCTCTTGCTCCATTCGTGAGATGTCGCTCTTGGTTGGCGCCTGACACAACCCGGGAAAAACCGCGAGCGATTCTATGGCCGTGCGGAGGATAGTCCAGAACTCGAAGACATGCTAATGAATTTTCAGTTGACTTTCGCACAACCAACCCGCCCGACCGCCCATGGACTGCCAGCTGCCGCCCTTCCCTGCTTGCGTTCCTCGCGCAACCTCTCAGGGCATGCGCTGCGATGAATGTGCAGCCATCTGCACTTTCCTCAGTCCCAACCACGTCGGCATCGAGCCTTGGAAGTGTTCCGCTGACTTACGATAACTCGCTACAGATCAATGGTTTACGGAGGATCATGATTGCGGGGCGAATCTCCTCGTTTTTGGCTTCACAAATGCTTCTTCCACATGTAACTAAGAGGCCGCAACTAACAATGACCCTCACTCTCTTCTCTTCGAAACATTTCCCGAAGTGCCGTTCCCACTGGCGGGACGACAACTTGCTTTAGCCTTTCCTGAAATCACCTACCACCTTGCCTCTTTGAAACGTGGCCCCAGAAATGGGGCCATTTTTTCGTCGAAAACAAGCTAGAAAACCCTCCACACAAAATGCGCCAGCAGCGCTGCCAGCGACAGCATAAACACCCCGCCCACCCAGATCAAGAAGTTCAAGGTCATCTTGGGATCGTCAATCTGTTTCTTGTCCATACCTCACGCTAGTCCGCTCGGGAAGAAGAACACATCAGGTCAGCACGGTAGAGCGAAAAACACAGCGGCCCGAGAATTAAGATCGGCTTTCCCAGGTAGGGCCCGTCAGTTACACTGGCCTGCATCTATGACCAAGGTCCTCCGCTTATCCATCTCATCCTGCATCATATTTTTCCTGCTATGCGCCCTGGTCGGAGCTCAGAACCCGCCACAGCAGCCGCAGACCATTCCTTCCTCGGCCGCTGCGCTGCAAGCCTCCAACAGGGGCGACCAGCAGAACTTCCCGCCGCTGCTTCTGCAGCAGCTCTCCGCCATCAAGGCTGCCGCGTTGAATGATGACTACGCCTACCACCAGCTTTCCCACCTCACTGAGAACATTGGACCACGACCCAGCGGCTCACCCCAAGCCCATGCCGCCGCCGAATACGTTGCTGCCGAACTTCGCCAACTCGGCCTCGACGTTCGCCTCCAGCCCGTGACCGTTCCCCACTGGGTCCGCGGAGCCGAAAGCGCCGCCCTCATCGAGTATCCCGGAATGGTTCCCGGCACCACGCAAAAAATCGTGCTCACCGCTCTCGGCGGCAGCTCCTCCACTCCCGCCGACGGTCTAGTCGCTGACGTCGTAACCGTCAGCACTTTCGAAGAGCTCCAGGCCCTCGGCCGCGATAAAGTTGCCGGCAAGATCGTCCTGTTCAACGAACTGTTCGACAAACAGAAGGCCGCGGCCGGACTCGGGTTCGCCGCGTATGGCGATGCCGTTCGTTATCGCGGCGCTGGACCTAAAGCTGCCGCCGACCTTGGCGCAGTCGCTGCCCTGGTCCGTTCGGTCGGCAGCGCGGATTATCGTCTTCCCCACACTGGTTTCAGCTTCCCCGCTGGGATTCCCGCCGGCGCTGTGACCGCCGAAGACGCTGATCTCATCGTCCACTTGGCCTCTCAAGGCAAGGTTCGCATGCATCTCACCCTTACTCCGCAAAAGCTGCCCGATGAAACCGGCTACAACGTGATCGCTGACCTCAAAGGCTCCGAACATCCCGAGCAGCTCGTGATTGTCTCCGGCCATCTCGATTCCTGGGACCTCGGCACCGGAGCCATCGACGACGGAGCCGGAGTCGTCATTGCGATGGAGACGGCTGAAATTCTCCAGCGCCTGCACCTCCTCCCCTCACGCACCCTCCGCGTGATCGCGTGGATGGATGAAGAAACAGGAGGCGCCGGCAGCAAAGCCTATTCCACCGAGTATTCCTCCGACTTCGCCCATCACGTCGCCGCCATCGAAAGTGACTCGGGCGCCGCCCATCCTCTCGGCTTTGACGTCAAGGTTACTCCCTCTGCGATCGAGGCTCTACGTCCCGTACAGTCCGTTCTTCTCAGCATCGGTGCCACCGTTTTCCAGTCCAGCACATATCCTCCGGGCGCCGACATTGCGGAAATGTCCGACGCTGGAGTCCCCGCCTTTGGCGTCATGCAAGATGGCCGCACTTATTTTTACTATCACCACTCCGCCGCCGATACCCTCGACAAAGTCGTTCCCACCGAGCTCCGCGAAAACGCAGCAGCCATGGCAGTTCTGGCCTACGCTCTGGCCAACATGAAAGATCCTCTGCCCCGCTAAAGATCAGAATTGCAGTACCAACGGAACGGCGCCCTCCCGTCTCTGCATTTGTTCACCGGAGCTCAGTACAGCATGAACTGTATAGAGCCCTGGCGCTGACGCCCATAAAATTCGCTAAGTTCTGGCCGCAGGCTCCGAGCTTAAGTAGGAAGTTCAGAAGTCGGCGGCCATTTGCAATCACCGAAACTGAAAGGAGATAGTCTTGAATCCACGATTCGGAAGAGCAGCAGTCGCAGGATTAGTGGTATGGGCACTTTTGTTCTTCGTAACAGCACCGCGAGCGCACGCCGATGATAGGTCGCACTGCCAGCATGCCGTTGAAAAGGCGGAGGCCAACCTCGACAGAGCCATCCATGACCATGGCGATCACAGCCCTCAGGCCGAGGGCCGCCGCCGGGATCTGAACGCCGAACGCCAACGGTGCTGGGATCAGCACCACCAATGGTGGAATGGGAAAGAGCATCGTTGGGAGACCGAGCAGAACTGGGATAACGATCATCACTGAGGCAGGTTAGTCATCGCATCCTACCGGTCCGGTCGACATGGTTGATAGGTTTTTCGGCTGGACCATTCCTTTACTTCCAAAATGGCCTCATTGCTCCCCGCCCCCGGATTGCTACAATACAAGCTTCTCAAACGATGCGCTTCATCAGTCCACTACTAAAGCGCGTGGTGTATCCAGCCTTGCATCGCACGGGATGGCTCGACCGCATGATGCTGCCCGGCGGTTTCGCAGTCGTCAACTATCACGGAGTATTCCCTGCCGGCTATCCCAACGGCGAAAGGTTTCTCGATGGAGACCTGGTTCAACCGCAGGTCCTTCGAAAGCAGCTCCAGTTCCTGAAGGCCCATTACCAGATCGTTGCTCCCGAGGATCTTCGGGCATGGATCGAGCAACGTGAACCCCTCCCGCCGCGCGCCCTTCTGCTGACCTGCGACGACGGACTTCTCAACACCTTGACGGACATGCTGCCGATATTACAGGAGGAGGAAGTTCTCTGCCTTTTTTTTGTGACCGCAGCTTCTTGCAGCGATAACCCAGGAATGCTTTGGCACGAAGAGCTTTACCATCTAATGCGCATCCAGCCGCTGCGTGATGCGGCCTTGCAGCTTCCCCCAGAAAACAGCGGCGGATTCCGCGCTTCGGATAACTTTCACTCTCTCTGGTGGAGCACGGTAAGAAGAGCGTCGCAACTCCACGCGGAAGCGCGAGCAGCGTGGATGAATCGTGTTCGCCATGAGCGTGGAACGGCACCCGCTCGTTTTGAGAAGCGATGGCGCCTCTTGAACCTCCGCGAGCTCAAGCAGCTATCCGACGCGGGAATGAGCATCGGCGCGCACCCCCGCACACATCCCGTGCTATCGCTGTGCGGCGATGAAGAAGCCCGTCACGAGATTCAGGACTGTAAAGCTGAGATCGAGAGCGCTCTGGGCCATACGGTCTGGGCCTTCGCTTACCCCTTCGGCAACCCTTCGACCATGGGACAGCGGGAATTTCGCCTTGCGGAGCAAGCCGGATTCTCCTGCGCATTCGTCAACGTGGAATACTGGCCGGGCCAAAGCTCGAACCGCTATGCACTCCCGCGCACTCACGTGACCTCCGATATGACGCTCCCCGAGTTAACGGCTCACCTCAGCGGATTTCACCACCGCCTCCGCTCCGTGGGTCGCTAGAATCCGCCGATCCGCGATCCCTGCCCCGGGAGACCAAGAGAGATACTCCCCGGCGCTGGTCCTCTGTGGTGAGATCGTAAGGTGATCGTTGTCAGTCCGATTTTGAAGCGTGTCGTATATCCGGCGTTGGCCAACTCCGGATATCTTCGCCGACGTGCGAACGCTGGGGCTTTTTGCATACTCACCTACCATGGAGTACTTCCCGCCGGATATCACTCCGACGATCCCCAACAGGACGGTTGTCTCGTGAGCGCGGAGAATCTTCGTGCTCAACTGCGCTTGCTGAAGGAGTGCTACCACGTCGTATCTCCCGACCAGGTACGTGACTGGCTATCTGGCGGGGAAGAATTGCCCGAGCGTGCAGTTCTGCTTACCTGCGACGACGGACTGCGGAATGCCTTTACTGATATGGCGCCGATTCTTCGAGAAGAAGGCTTGTCGTGTCTTTTTTTCGTGTTAGGCGAGTCGGCCTTGGCAAACTCTAGGATGTTGTGGTTCGAAGAACTCTATCTCTTGCTGCTGGCGGCGCCCGCAGGCAACTATTCTTTCGATTCGCCGGAACTGCGCGTCGAGTTGGGAGATCGGACGCAGAGAAGATCCGCCTGGTGGAGTCTGGTACGGAAGTTATCGGGGTACGACCAGACGCAACGAGGCCGTCTTCTCGAATCGTTTCGTGTTCAATTCGGATTAAGCGACGAGTGGAACACAGAACGCTGGAACAATGAGGCACAGCGCGGGCGATTCTCGTTGCTCGAGGTGGAAGAGTTGCGCCAGCTCGTAGACCAGGGGATGAGCATCGGATCTCACACCATGAGTCACCCGATACTCTCGCAACAGAGTTCCGAATTAGCGTGGCGGGAGATTTCCGAGAGCCGTAGCTTGCTCGAGAACGCCATTGGAAAACCAGTTTGGGCTTTGGCTTACCCATTTGGCGATCCGGCATCAGTGACCGCCAGAGAGCTGCAGATGGCCGAACAAGCTGGCTTCCAGTTTGCCTTCATGAACATCGGAGGGGGCTTCGGCGCAGCCTTGCCGAGATTTGCGCTGCCCAGAGTGCACGTGACCGCGGATATGAGCTTGTCCGAGTTCGAGGCGCACCTCTCCGGCTTTCACCGCGACTTCCGATCGCGGTTTTCCGCAGAAGCGCTTTAGAAAAACCGGCCGGCGCTCACGCTTGTCCCAGGCGGAGATTTTTTTTCGCAGACCCGGAAAACCGGCGCGGCTTCGCGTAGTAGAAGTTTAGAGCGCTAAACAATCTCCGCCGAAGGTACGGCGTCTTTTCATCATTGCTCCTTGCGAAGGCCGTGGAAAGGACGCCCCCCCGAGCGTCCTCTCCAGGTCGCGAGATGGGCCCACGAAGTGACAAGCCCTCCCCGCATCCCGCTTGCCTTTCTATTCCGAGATAACGTGAAACAAATCCGCGCCCGAAATCGTCCACCGTGCAGACCAATCCAGTCAATGGATTCACGTCGACAAAAATCGTCGGCACCGCAACGCTCCCAGTTTGTGCAGCGAACTTTAGATAGACACTTCAGGGCAGGACTGAAGTGGCGAGCGTTAGACTTACGCCCGAAAAAAAGGGTTGCCTTGGAAGCGCCCGCCAACACTTGGACAGCCGACCGGCCTGTTGACGCATCTCAATTTTGACGCTTATCATCGTCGTTTGGCCTTTACCTTACGAGCGGCTCCGTTGCCGCAGGACTTTAGAAGTGACACTATGGATAAGAAGAAGTTAGAAGCATTCAAAAAGCGGCTTGAGACTCGGCAGCAGGAATTGCGCCGCACCGTCTCCCGCACTCAGGCCGACGGCCGTTCGGCCGACGAAGACACAGCACAGGATATTGCCGACCGCGCCGCGAGTTCCTACACCAAGGAATTCCTCTTCAGCCAGAGCAACAACGAGCGGCAGCTCCTGCAAATGGTGGAGAGGGCGCTGGCACGCATCCGCGAAGGCAGCTTCGGCGAGTGTATCCACTGCGGCAAAGAGATCAATGCCAAGCGTCTTGAGGCTGTGCCCTGGACGCGCCACTGCATCGAATGCCAGGAGAAGCTCGAACAGGGATTGCTGGAGGAAGCTCCCCGCTAAGTCGAGACGATTCGCCTTTGACGGTCCCATTTTCCGGCTGATAAACTAGGAGTTCGTCCCACCGAGACCGAAGCTCATCGAGAACGAGATTGGAAGGTAGTCGTGCGCGCAGAGACACGCCATCAGCTTAAACAGGACGCATTCAGCCGGGTGACCATCGGGGCTGCCGAGAAGACTGCTCACTGGAGTGTGGAACACAGGAACACTCTGACCATCGCTGGCATCGTGGTTGCAGCGATCATCGCTGTGGTAGCGGGCGGATGGTATTACCTGAGCGCGCAGAATGAGAAGGCCAGCCTGGATATGACGCAGGCCGTCCGGACTCTTGAAGCCCAGCTCCGTCCTGCCGGAACGCCCGCGCAGCCCGGCATTCCCAGTTTCCCTTCCTCTAAAGAGCGGGCCGAAACTGCCAAGAAGCAATTCCAGACAATCATCGACAAATATCCTCACACCCGCTCGGCGGATATGGCCCGCTACTTCCTGGGAGTAACGACGGCAACTGAGGGAGACAACGCCACTGCGGAAGCCGATTTCAAGGCCGCAGCCTCCGCTGGTAGTAAGGACATGGCCGCCATCGCGAAACTCGCGCTGGCTTCACTGTACGGCAATACCAACCGCACCAAGGACGCAGTCGCTCTCTACCAGGAACTAATTAACAAGCCAACCACTACGGTGAGTAAAGTCACGGCGCAGCTCCAACTGGCCGACCTTTACCAGAGCAGCAATCAGCCCCTCGATGCCAAGCGCCTCTACGAGCAGATCAAGAAAGAAAACCCCAGCACGGAAGCGGGTCAGATGGCGACACAAAAGCTGGCAGAACTGAAGTAGCCGGATCAGCTCCTTCTAGAGAGATCAACAATCCGTCCTCCCCTTTTTGTCCACTTACCTTCGTAAGTTCAATCCAGACTTTTGCAGTGAGTTGCCTTCCCGGCTCAAGCAGAATTGATGGAAGGCATTCTCCGTCTCTGAGCGAGGACTGATGAAGATATCCTGGCGGCGCTGCGTCTTTCTTGGAATCTGCTTTCTCCCCGTTTGGTTGATCCTCTCCGCCTTCTGTCAGCAGGCGGATTCAGGGCAGAGCCTGGGCGATGTGGCGCGCAAGCTCCGCAAAGACACTACCAACGAAGTCAAGATGACGGATGCAGATACGAAGAAGCTATTCGCGTCGGTCGACAGGATCTTCGCCTTCGCAGCCGAGGACACAGGCATGCCGAAGCATGCGGCAGTGAAGCGCCGTCTGGTGAGCAAGGCTGACCTGGAAAACGATACCACCCGGCAACTGGCAAGAGAAGAATTCGCCAAGAGTTTCGCGCAGGAAGAGCTGAGCATGAAAAAAATGGGTTTCCTGCCACGCGACTTCAACTTGAAGGAATTTCTGGTCAAGTCCACCGGCCAGGAAATCGCAGCTTATTACGACGACGAAACCAAAACCATTTCCATGCTGAACTGGGTGCCTTTTGACCAGCAGGAGCCGATTCTGGCGCACGAATTGACGCATGCGCTGCAGGATCAGAACTACGACCTGGCGAAGTGGATGAAGGCTGCGCCCAAGCCCGAGGGAAATCAGGCAAGCGGCACGCTCAAAATTAACGGCGACAGCCAAATCGCTCGCAAGGCCGTGGTGGAAGGCCAGGCTATGGTGGTGTACATGGATTACCTGCTCAAGCCCTTGGGGCGGAGCGTGGAAGACACTCCTGAGCTGATCTACCAGATGGAGGACCCGGCAGTAAAGGCGGTGATCGATTCTCAGCTCATGCACGATGCCCCGATGATCCTGCGCGAGATGGGGACGTTCGCGTATCGCGGAGGCCTGATTTTTGAAGGCGAACTGCTGCACAAGGGCGGAACGAAGATGGCATTTGCGGGGGCGTTCGCGCGTCCGCCGCGGAATTCACACGAGGTCTTGCAGCCGGAGGCTTATATCCGCGGGGAAAAGCTGCCGCCTCTGCGCATTCCCGACCTTGAGGAAGTACTGAAAAACGAGTACGACACCTACGACTCCGGCGGAATCGGAGAACTGGATGTGCGCGCGCTGTTGAAGCAGTATGGCGAACGCAAAGTCTCTGACGAGGTCTCTTCGGAGTGGCAAGGAGGAACTTATGCAACCTTCCGGCGGAAGGATAAGGCGGTCGCGGACGTTCTTCCTGGCACCGCAGATCTGGCGCTGCTGTACATTTCGCGATGGAAGACTGCGGCAGTAGCCGAGTGGTTTGCCGGCTTTTATGCGCGTACCGTGTCGGAGCGCTATCACAGCGCGACCGCGCAAGCCGTGCCGGCATGTTCAGGAACGGACTGTCCGGTTTCGATCGTCCAGATTGAGACCGAGGAGGGCCCGGTGATCGTAGAGCACCGGAAGGATAACAGCGTTGTCGTCTCGGAAAGCTTTGACCCGGCGACCGCAACCAGGCTACGTTCGGCGCTCCGGGATGGAGCGGGCACGATCCAAGGACAGAGTTTGCCACAGGAAGAAATAGGATCGAAGCTGTTGGAACTCCCGGCGTTCCGAACCTTTGCGGATCAGATTCGGGAACGGATCGTAGAAGAGATGAATCGAGAGGCCAGGCGCTAACAGGATTTCTACGAAGCTTTGCCGCAAGAAGCGAACAGCACACGTCAGTGTTCACCGCGCACGTTGCAGCGACTGTTCAAGCTTAAGGTGTCGGCAGGTGGCCTGAATGATCTCATGCGCGGAATGGGATTCAACGAACTGGAAGCCATAGCGAAAAGCGCTTCGCTGACGAACTGTGGCGTACACCTTCACCGGGCCGAATGGAAGCGTAAACTGCAGCTCCACAAACTCGCCTAGAGGAACCTCGAGCTTCAGCATGGCTGCGATTCCGGATCCGCTGATGTCCACGGTCCGTCCCATCACCACGCCGGACGTCCGGGAATCAATTCTTATATCAACATCCAACCGGAAGCGGGGCTCGCGCCGCGCGTCGGCTAGGCCTAGGCGAGGAGCTTCTGCGGGCTGATTCTGAGCGTCCAAGTTTCCACTCCTCAATGACACTTATCGGCGGCGCGGCATCGAAACTTTAGGCGTGGCGTTTTCTTCCGGGCCCATTTCACTTTTCTCGCTGGTTGAGTAGGATGATGGTCCAAGTCGCAGTCGCATTTTGGAAAAGCTATGCCCGAGATCACTCTGCCCGGTTCTGATCTGAGGACAACATGAAAGGTTCCAGGATCGTGCGATCGGTCGCATCTCTGATTGTTGTCGCACTCCTCGGTTCGAGTTTTCTACAAACCCAAACCTCCGGAAGTACGCCTACAATCTCACCCGTTGCCGCCGCACGGGCGGCGCGGCTGCGGCATGGTATCAACGCCAGTAACTGGTTCGCCCAGGTTTATGACAAGCGCGGCTATACGAAGGAACACTTTCAAGGCTGGACCACCGCAGAAGACATCGCTCTGATCAAATCCATGGGATTCGATCACGTGCGGTTGAGCGTAAATCCGCAACCGATGATGATGAGCCACCGGCCCGACGAGATTCCTGCGGAATATCTTGGTTATCTCGATGCCGCCGTAAGGATGATTCTGGATCAGGGGATGGCGGTGGTCATCGATCTGCATCCGGAGAGCGACTTTAAGGCGATGCTCGCGAAGGATGACAGCTTCGTGCAGGAGTTCTCGGACTTCTGGCGCGCGCTGGCGCGGCACTATTCCTCCTGGAATTCGGAGCGCGTGTTCTTTGAAATTCTGAACGAGCCGGAGTTTTCTGACCGTTATCGCTGGTACGGTGTGCAGGCGAAGCTCGCGACGGCGATTCGTGAAGGCGCTCCGCAGCACACCATCATCGCAGCAGGAGCGCGCTGGTCTGACGATGATGAACTAGTTTTCATCGAGCCACTGCGCGATCCCAACGTGATTTACAACTTCCATTTCTACGCGCCGCACATCTTTACCCACCAGGGCGCGACCTGGGGCACATATTCATGGCATTGGGTGAAGGGGCTGCGTTATCCGTCGTCGCCGGAGTCAGCGGCGAAGGTTGCGGCCACCATGCCTGACGCGGTCGATCGGCTGGCAGTGATCCGTTACGGACAGGATCATTGGGACGCGGCGCGCATTGATGCTGAAATTATGCAAGTCGCGGAATGGGCCCGCCAGCGCGGCGTTCCAGTGGTGTGCAACGAGTTCGGAGTCTACCGCGAATACGCCGACCCGCAAGATCGCGCGGCCTGGATTCACGACCTGCGCACCGCGCTGGAGCAGCATGGTATGGGATGGACGATGTGGGATTACTCAGGCAGCTTCGGCGTAGTCACGAAAAAAGATGGCCGGAGTATCCCCGATGAAATTATTCTGCGCGCACTGGGGCTGAAACCTGCGGCGTCGAAGTGATTTGTGTTCCCTGAGCGGCTTCGGGCATCGGCTGGCCTACCGTCAGCTTGAAGATTTTGATGTTGTCGCCGAACGACTGGAAGTGCAGACCTTGAAACTCCGCGTAGTGCTTGCGTAAGTCTTCGGGGAGCGCCACTCCCCATCCTGTCTGAAAAATCCAGACCGTATCTCCGGGCTTGAGTTTGTAGGCTTGCTCGAGCCGCAGCCAATGCCTGGAGAAATTGTCCGCCCAGAATTGCCATTCAGTTTTGTAGTCTGTGGAAACGACGCGGTAACCGGCACAGGAAAACTGTTCGAAATCCGCGGGAGCGGGATCGAGGATGATCGGGCGTTGCTGGCAGAGATAGTGACCAAGAATTAGATCGGTCTGGTAATCGACAAAGATGAGACTGGACGGATCAACATTGTGTCGCACAAAATCGATAGCAGTCGCCATGTTGGTGCGGCTTTGATCGGCGCGCTCCATTTTCGGCGGCCGCGTTTTGCCGAAGACGATGCAGGCTACGAGTACGACGGATGCAATCGCCACTGCGCGAACCCATCGGCCGGCCGCCAGGCACGCTATCGCCACGCTGACGCCGGCCGCGCCCGGCATGATCAAGAACGCTATATGACGCGTGCCGCCGTAGGGATAAACGTGCGCTAGGCTTGCGCCACCAGCGATCGCAAACGGCAGTAGCAGGAGTATCCCCAGCTGCCGCGAAGACGTTCGATCTTCCGGCAGGCCTTTCCGGCGCAGAAGCAGCACCACTCCCGCGAGAAACGCAATCCCAGCTACATCGCCCACGGCAAGTTGCCCAAAGAAATATTGAAAGACTCCGAAGGAGTGTCCCAGCACGAACAGGACTGGATTGTCGCGAGTGGAATCGAAATAGGAGCGGCGAAGAAAGAATTCGCTCATCCATCCCTGCAACACGGTTCTTGACTCGCCCACGCCCAGTTTTGAAATGTGCGTCTTGTATAGAACAATTGCGAGCACCAATGCGCCGATCTGCCCGATAGCCCAAACTGCAATAAGGCGGAAACCACAGCGGGCGGTAAAGAATCGCAGTAGCGCATAAATGCCTAGGGCGGTGGCAAACAAGAAGGCCGAGTAATGCGACAGCATCGCGAGGCACAGGCACAGGGCAAAAGCCGCCATCCGCGCGGAAGAGTTTTTTGCGAAGGCTTCATCCATAAAGTATAGAGCGCTCGCGAGAAATGCCAGCAGCAGAGGGTATTGCCGTATTTCCGTGGAGAGCAGAACGATCGGCGGAAGGAACGCCACGAAAAGAAGTCCGATGAAGCCTGCTAACGAACCCGCAGCGTTGGCTAACCATTTGTAGAACATCCAACAAAAAGCCACGCTCGCAAGCACCAAAGGCAAGCGCAGCCAGAGTTCGGATGTGCCGAGCGCGCGCCAAAAATAAAGCACTACGGTGAGCAGCGGAGGATGCGAAGCGGTAAGGCTTTGTTCGTAGGCCAGGCGCAGTGAAGCCTGATTGGCCAGGCGAAAATGCAGCGCCTCATCAGGATTGAGGAAGGTTCCGGAGGCGGTCCAAAGCCGGGCGAGGAATCCGAGCAGCGTGACAGCGACTACGGCCGGGCGGGCGTGACTCTCGAACCATTCATTCTTGTTTTCTTGTGAAGTCACTGATCTTCCTGCTCAGTCATTCAATGCGCCTTGCCATTCTACGGGTGAGCGCGGAGTCGGCGCTCTGGAACGTGCCCGCCTTGACACCTCTTTCTCCCTCCCTTTATCCTTAATGCTTGTTCCTTGCGGTACTTGCGCCATCTTGGCGTGCTTCCGCGGGCTTGATGCGGCCACAGAACGCGTCGCGGAGGTTTCCGATGTTCTTCGAAATCAAAGACTTGGAACTTCATCCGATCGAATTTGCGGAGAAGTTTGAGCCGGGCGCGATTGATCTGGGATCGGATTACCGCCAGATCTCTCCGGTCGAGAGCAGCGGGCGGGCGGATCTGGTCGAAGAGCATCACGGCAAGCACAAGATCATCAAAGATATACGCATTCGGGGCCGGTTGACGACCAGCCTGGAGTCGAATTGCGCGCGTTGCCTGGAACCGCTGACCCAGGATGTGAAGCGCGAGTTCGATCTGCTTTATCGTCCGCTAGGGGCGGATGCCGGGCGTGACGAGATCTCGGTGACCGATGCCGAGGCTGAGATCAGCTATTATGAAGGCGCGGGAATTCTTCTGGACGATGTTGTCCGCGAGCAGATATTGCTGGCCGTCCCGTTGAAAGTCACGTGCCGCGAGGATTGCAAGGGATTGTGCCCGCACTGCGGTAAGAACCTGAACCAGGAACAGTGTTCATGCGCAGTGACTCAGGAAGAACCGCGCTGGGCTGCATTGAAGGAAATCCGCGGCAAGCTGGCGCATTAAGATTGGAATCTCGAGAGGACTTTTTAGACCATGCCGAATCCGAAACGCAGACATTCTCAGAAACGCACCTCGACCCGGCGGGCCCACGATGCCCTGAAGAGCCATTCGCTCTCCGAATGTCCGAACTGCCACGAAAAGAAGATGCCGCATCGCGCCTGCGCCAAATGCGGTTACTACAAAGGCCGCGAAGTTCTGGAAGTTGAGGAAGCCAGCTAATCCCTGCCACCATGCCTAGCGTGATCGCGCTGGATGCGATGGGTTCGGATCGGGCCCCCAAGCCTGAAGTCGAAGGCGCTATTCATGCCGCTCGTAATTACGGCGTCCGCGTCTTGCTCGTCGGCCCGGAAGCCACGATCAAAGCAGAGCTCGACCGTCATCCCTCCGCGTTGCGGCTGCCCCTTGAAATCGTCCACGCCAGCGAAGTCATTACCATGGAAGATAAGGCGGTGCAGGCGGTACGCTCCAAGCGCGATTCCTCCATGCACGTGGGACTGCGGCTGGTTCGCGAGGGACAGGCGGCGGGCTTTGTGACAGCCGGCAACACCGGCGCTGCCATGGCTTCAGCGAAGATGGTGCTCGGCGCGTTGCAAGGCGTGGACCGTCCGGCTCTGGCGGCGGTTTTTCCTACGGTTCCGGGTACGGCCGCGATTCTGCTCGACGTCGGCGCCAATGTGGATTGCAAGCCGCATAATCTTGAGCAGTTTGCCGTGATGGGCGAAATTTATTTCCGCGCCATGTTTGGCAACCCCAAGCTTGGCCGTTCCGGCTTCGGCGCAGGCAGATCGCCGCGCGTGGGGCTGCTTTCCATCGGTGAAGAGGAAACCAAGGGGAACGAACTCACGCGCGAGTCGTTCCAGTTGTTGAAGCGCCTGCCTCTGAACTTTGTGGGCAATGTGGAGGGACGCGACCTGTTCAACGGCCATGTCGACGTGATTGTTGCTGACGGCTTCGTGGGGAACGTGGCGCTCAAGATTTCCGAAGGTGTCGCGAATCTCGTGCGAACGGTTTTGAAAGAGTCGCTGAAAACGACGATCACGCGGCAGGTCGGCTATCTGCTTTCGCGCAGCGCTTTTTCCGATTTCAAGAAGCGCATCGACCACACCGAATACGGCGGCGCGCCGCTGTTAGGACTCAAAGGTGTTTGCATTATCACGCACGGCTCTTCGAACACGAATGCAATCAAGAATGCGGTGAGGGTTGCGGCCGAGTTCTCTGCGCGGCGCATCAACGAGTCGATCGAGCAGGGATTAGCCGCGCTGCGTCCCGCGCTAGCGGAAGCAGAAGCTGCTCCGACTCAATAAATTTTCCAGCACATCATGACGGAATCGAAAGACGTTCCCCAGACCAACACAGCAAAGACCGCCGCAGCAAAGATCGCATTCATTTTTCCCGGCCAGGGCTCGCAAGCCGTGGGCATGGGCAAAGAGCTCGCCGAGAAGTATCCCATCGCGCGGCAGACCTTTGAAGAGGCCGACGAAGCGCTCGGCTATAAATTGTCGCAGCTGTGCTTCGACGGACCGGAAGAGCAGTTGCGTCTGACCGAGATCACCCAGCCGGCGATTCTCACGGTATCGATCGCCGCGCTCCGGGTTCTTGAGGGACGCGTGCCCAAACCCTGCTTTGTCGCAGGGCACAGCCTGGGCGAGTATTCGGCGCATGTCGCCTCGGGAACGATGACATTCGCAGACGCCGTACGCACCGTGCGCAATCGCGGTAAATATATGCAGGAGGCAGTTCCGGTCGGCGTCGGAGCCATGGCTGCCATCCTGGGCATGGAACTGGAAAAAGTTTCCGCCATCTGCGCGGATGCGGCGCAAGGCGAGGTCTGCTCTCCTGCGAATATTAACTCTCCAGAGCAAATCGTAATCTCCGGCAACACCGCAGCCGTGGAGCGTGGCACCAAGCTCGCCGACGAGCGTGGCGCGAAACGCGCGAAGTTGTTGCCCGTAAGCGCACCCTTCCATTGTTCGCTGATGAAGCCAGCGCAAGACCGTCTGGAAGTCGATCTGAATGCTCTCAAGATGCAGAAACCCGTGTACCCCGTCGTTTGCAATGTCGAAGCATCTTTGGTTTGCGATGAAGAGCGGACGCGCGAAACGCTGGTGGCGCAAGTGACCGGCTCGGTGAAGTGGGAGCCAAGCATGCGTCTGCTGATTGAAAAAGGAGTAGAAACCTTCATTGAGATCGGCCCGGGAAAAGTCTTATGTGGTCTGATGCGACAGATTGATCGGTCGAAGACCTGTCTGAACGTTGGCGACGAGGCATCGCTGACCAAAACCGAGGCGCAGTTCGGAAGCTAGCGATATGTACGTCCGAGGCGGCTCTCTTTCGTTGGGTCTCGAACGCCTAGTGAAATTCCAGATCGCACGGCGGCGAGCTGATCGTCTTATCCGTTTTGTCTACGTATAACTGGGCGTGCTGTGCGCGGTCGTTCACGATCAGATCGATCACCACGCCAGTTCCACCACCGGGACAGTTGCTGGTGCCGTAAACCTTAAAGCTCTTCACGACTCCCCACTGTCCACCCGGCCCCCAATCCTGCCAGAATTCGTTGAAGGGATACTGCGCGTGATTCTGCGGATGCTGCTTCCATCCGGGATCGGAGTAGTAGATGCCGTAGGCGGTTTCGAAATCCTGTTTTTGCAGCGCCGAAAAGAACTTGTCGGCAACGCGCTCCTCCGGCCAGAAGCGATTCCACCAGCCCACAAAGGCCAGGATCAGAACCAAGACGATGATCGAAATGATCCGCGCCCTTTTCTTCCGTTCTTTTTCCGGATGGTATTCTTTGGCATCCAGTAGAGTCATCACCGTCTAGAATAACGGACGCGGACGGTAAATCAAAAGTTCCCCTGGAATTCGGGCGATCTGCGATCGGTTCATCGAGTGATTTTTCGGCTGACCCAATCACCAGATGACCCGATCTTTTTCAGAGCGTGCGCTTGAACAGCGGAATCGCGATCCCAAGAGTGATGACGGCGAAGATGGACAGAAACAGCATGTCTCCCCCGACTGCGGCCAGGTTCGTCTGTTTCAACAGCAGACATTTGAACCCATCCACCGCGTAGGTGAAGGGATCCACTTTGGCGATGGCCCGCAACCACGGCGGAAACGCCTGGATGGGATAAATCGATCCGCTGGGGAAAAACAGCAGCGTATTCAGAATGCCGAACATGGCGCGCGGCACCAGCGGATCTTCGATGCGTACCATCAGCAGAAACATCATGGTATTGAAGGCCAGTGACGTCAGCACGATCATGATTAACAGTCCAAACATCGTGACCGGATTGAAAATCGTGCTCACTCCTGAAATCAGCGCTCCAATCACACAGATGATCACACCCGTCATCACCGCCTTGATCGCGCCAGCCAGGTTAAGGCCCAGCACCAGTTCGAGCTTGGTAATCGGCGTAACCAGATAGCCTTCGTGCACGCCCCGGGCCTTATCGTCGATATACAACATTCCGCCGCCGATCATTACCGAGACAAACATTGCCAGCGTGAGCGAGCCCGGCAGCAGATATTTCATGTACTCGATATAAGGATAGAGTTCGACAATATCCAGGGCGGTCTGTTGCAGGATGCGGGGCTCGACTGTGGGCTGATTCAGCGAGTTGACCAGGTCGGTCATCTCCGACTCCAGCGCGGAGCTCATGAAGTTGTCGCTGTTATCCACGACCAATGCGACCTGCGGGTGGTTGTCTTCATAAACACGGCGCGAAAACTGCGGCGGAATGATCACCGCGCCATCGAGCTTCCCGTTGCGGACATCCTCCATGGCCTTTTTTTCGTTGTCGTAGTAAATCGGTACGAAGGTGCGAATATTGGCCCGCACGGAGTCGAAGGCTTCGCGAATCCGCAGCGCTTGCGTGCCCCCATCCTGGTCGACGATGGCCATTTTGGCATCGCGAATCTTGCCCCCAAACGCGTTGCCCAAAATGATCAGCTGCACCAGTGGCATGATCATCGACGCCATCATGAGCGCCGGCGAACGAAAGAACTTTCGCATTTCGCGCTCGACAATCGCCATCATTCGATTCATAACTTCAGCTCGGCCCTCTTCATGGCTCCAGCCCTCGCTGCGGCATGGTGAAGGCATAGGCTTTCTGCAGTTCGTCGCGCAACTGCCGGCCCGTGTAATGCACGAAGACATCATCCAGTGTCGTGTTCTGAACCGAGAGCGACTTCACGGCAACACCGGCCTGAACGGCCATTTCAACCAATTCAGTGGTAGTACGCGAACCGCTACCAGTGAGCACTCGATACATGCCCGCGCCTTCGTGCTGCACCGAGGTGACATCGTCGAGCGTGTGCAGGCGCTGCTCCCAATCGTCGGGAGGGTTCTCGAACTGCGCTTCAATCACGTTCGATCCCGGCACGCTTGCCTTCAGAGCCATCGGCGCATCCAGAGCAACCAGCTTGCCGTGATCGACGATGGCGATGCGATCGCACAGACGGTCGGCCTCGTCCATGTAGTGCGTCGTAATCAGGATCGTGAGTTGCCGCTGGCTTTTAATGTTGCCGAGCATCTCCCATACTGCGACGCGCGATACCGGATCCAACCCAGTGGTGGGTTCGTCGAGGAAAAAGATTTTCGGATGATGCACCAGCCCGCGCGCAATCTCCAGCCGCCGTCGCATACCGCCAGAGAGCGTCTTGGTCTGCGCGTCGCGCCACTTCGTCAGATCCACTAACCCGAGCAATTCGTCGATGGACCGTTTTCTCTCTTTCGCCGGCACGTCATAGAGTTTGGCGTAGATGTTCAGGTTTTCTTCCACCGTGAGATCAAGATCGCTGGTCAGCGCCTGCGGAATCACGCCAATCATCCGCCGCGCCGCATTTGGCTCCTTGGCGACATCGTGTCCCGCGATCAAGGCTCTCCCTGAAGTGATCGGAATCAGCGTGGTCATCATGCGGATCAAGGTTGATTTTCCCGCGCCGTTCGGACCCAGCAGGCCGAAGATCTCACCCTCCTTCACATTGAACGAAACGTTGTCGACGGCGGTGAAGTCGCCATACTGCTTCACGATGTGCTGCACCTCGATCGCGTAGGGCGCTTCGGCCGTGCTCGTCGATGCGCTACTACCATTCGGTTTTGCGTTTAGGTCAGACATCACTGCTGTCCCGCCGCCGCCGCACTCTGCGAATTGCTTTCACCCTTCATCTGCTGCGGCGAAACCAGCACTTCGGCCGTCATTCCCGGCACAAACGCGCCTTTCGGATTGTCCAGCCGGACTTTCAGAACGATCGTCCTGATATCCCGTTTCATCCGGCTGACGTCCCGTTGCGTAGCGAAGTCGCCTTCCACTCCCTTGAAGAAAACTTTGCCGCTGGTGATCATTCCGCCCGGCATTCGAACTCGCATCACGTCGCCGTAGCCGATGTGGTCCGCATAAGTTTCCGGAATCGCTACCCGCGCCCAGGTGTCGGTCAGATCGATAATGGTCACGATCGGAGCGCCAATATTGACCACTTCTCCCTGCCGCGCCGCGCGCACCGAAACCGTGCCGGTAACCGGCGCGTACACGTTGGTGTAACCGAGCCGTACCGCAGCCTGATTCTTTTGTGCGATGGCATTCTTTAGATCGGCCTCCGTCGATTGCACCGTACTCTTCGCGGCATTGGCTTGCTGCGTACGCGCAATGGCGGAGGTCAGGTCTGCTTCCGCCGCTTTTACCAATTCCTGCTGCGCCTGTACGGTCGCCTGGGCCGCTTGCAAATTAGTCTCCGCCTGAACGCGGTCTTGATCGGACTGCACGCCCGCCTTGGCCAGTTCGATCATGCGCCGGCTGTCGCTCTCCGTGCGATCGAGGGCTGCCTTTGCCTGCAGAAGTTGCGCCTTGGCCGAATCGAGTTTCGCCCGCGCGTTGGTCACATCGCTCGAGGTCGAGCCCGAAGTGGAACGTTCGGTATGCTCCATCTCCGCTACTTTGTTCTGCAAGCTTGCGATATTCGCCGACGCCGCGGCTTCCTGGGTTTGCAATTCGGAGGGATCGAGCACCGCGATCAAGTCTCCGGCTTTTACCGGAGTGCCTTCCTCGACCAGCAATCTTTGAATGCGGCCTTCCACCTGTGCGCTGACGATGACCTGATTCGAATCGACCGTACCGATGAGCACCAGGTCTTTCGAGTGGTCGGTGGAAAAATAATAGTAAGCCGCGGCAATCACGAAGATGACGCCAAGAAGAATGGAGAATTTGTTGCGAGCACTCATGAACGTACTCCTGGTTTTCGAAACGACGGGGTCGTATTGATACGAGGCAGAAAGAGCGCAGCTGAAATAAAATCCAGAACCGCGGCTCGTCGCTCGGCAATGCGTTGCGGCGTAAGCGGATCGAAGTGCACAATCCGCCGCATCACCGGTGCGCTGCTGAAATAGAAAACAATCATCGAGATCATCGAGGGAACAAAGTGCGCCGGGTCCACTTTGCGAAATTCGCCCTCCGCGATTCCTTTGTGCAACAACTCTCCCACGCGCCGATAGATCGGCTTGAAGTAAATCTTGACGAGCCGGTCGATATGAACCGAATCTCCCTCGCGTGCTCGCATCATCTCGCGCTGCATCAGCTTGGGATAAATCTGGTTCGAGGCGATGAAATCGAAATACGCACCAACATAGGCCAGGATCTTCTCGCGTGGCGGCAAATCGCTGTCGAGCACCCGGAACACGCTGGCCCTCATTCCGGTAAATGCGTTGTCCAGCACCGCGCCGTAGAGCGTTTCCTTGTCCTGGAAGTAGTAATAGAGCAGCGCCTTGTTCACTTTTGCGGCGCGCGCGATGGCATCCGTTCTGGCGCCGGCAATGCCATGCTCGGCAAACTCCTGCGCCGCTGCCCGCAGAATTGCGGCGCGGCTCTCCTCTGGCTGCCCGCGGGAGCCCATGCGGGGAGGGCGATGGCGAGGATGTAACAGGTGATCCATTGACTAATTAACTGGTTAGTTAGATTTAATTATACTAGACTGGATAGGGTTTGCAATAGACGGCAGGGTGTTACGAGAACTATCTGCTTCCGCCAGCGATCGACGGTACCAGGAGAATTTCGTCCCCATCCTGGAAGGCGTAACCCGGCCCACCCAGGAAACGAATATCTTCTTCGTTCACATAAATATTGAGGAAGCGGCGTACCTGTCCCGCCTCGTCGCGCAGATGAGGCTTCAGGTCGGGAAACTTCTCATCGAGGACGGTGAACAGTTCTCCCAAGTTCGTGGCGGCACAGTCGATCGAGCCCACGCCGGCCGTGTGCCGCCGCAGCGCAGTCGGAATTTGTACGGTGATCGCCATCTTTTCCTCCGCTTATGCGCTAACTGAATCCGCCGCTTCGTTCGTAACCTCGACCGTATCCAGCGTTTCGTTCAGATACTTTTCGAATTCGGCAAGCTTCGGCGCGATCGGTCTCTCGATCTCATAGACGCCGGCCAGCACGTCGGTCGTCTTCAAGCCATTTCCGGTGATGCAAAGTACGGTCGTTTCCTCTGGAAGAATGCGGTCCTGGCGATAGAGCTTACCCGCCGTGCCCACAGTCACTCCGCCGGCGGTTTCCGTGAAGATGCCTTCGGTTTCCGCCAGCAAACGAATCGAATCGATCACTTCCGGATCGCTCACATCCTCGCTCCATCCGCCACTGTGCTTGATGGTCTTGATGGCATAGTGCCCGTCGGCGGGATTGCCGATGGCCAGCGAACGCGCGATGGTTGCCGGCTTCTGCGGCTCGATTTCCGCGCTGCCTGTCTTCACCGCAGTCGAAATCGGAGAGCATCCAGTCGCCTGCGCACCAAAGAACTTCACCGGCTTCTCCTCGACCAACTCCAGCTTGATCAATTCGTCGAATGCCTTCTTGACCTTGGTGATCAACGATCCGCCGGCCATGGGAATCACCACGTTGTCCGGCAGCCGCCAACCCAATTGCTCGGCAATCTCAAAGCCCACGGTTTTCGATCCCTCGGCGTAGTAGGGCCGCAGGTTCACGTTCACGAAGCCCCAGCGCCGCTCCTCAGCAATCTGCGAGCAGAGCCGATTCACCTGATCGTAGTTGCCGGCGATCCGCACCACGTTCGCTCCGAAGACTTGTGTGCCAAGAATCTTCGCGGGCTCCAGATCGGAGGGGATGAAGATCCACGCTTTCAGACCAAGTCGCGCCGCGTGTGCGGCCACCGCATTGGCCAGATTTCCTGTGGAAGAACACGCAACCGTATCAAAGCCAAAAGCTTGCGCCTGGGCCAACGCCACGGCCACCACGCGGTCCTTAAAGCTCAGCGTGGGCAGACAGACGGCGTCATTCTTGATGTAAAGATTCTGGGCGGCAGCGGCAGCGGCGCCTTTATTATCAGCGAGCCTCGCCGCCAGACGCGGCGCCTGAAAGAGCGGAGTGAATCCTACCGGCAGAAGCGGCTCAAAGCCCGCAGGCAACGGCAGCAACTCGGAATAGCGCCACATGTTCGGCGGCCGCTGCGAAATCCGCTCACGGCTGAACTCTCCCTGGGCAATCGAAGTCCGGATCGCGTCATAGTCGTAAGTGATTTCGAGAGGAGAGAAACACTCGTCGCAGATGGAGCGGGGCTGGTTTCCCCAGGTTCGTCCGCATTCCCGGCAGCGCAATTCGTAGTGAGCTTGACCGTCGTATTTCGACATCGGGCTACTCGCTTTCTGATTCAGCAGCGAATAGCTGGGGACGAGCCGGGAAAAAGCGCCCTAAAACTAAAAGGCCCCTTCTCCAGGAAATAGGAAAAGAGGGTATCGGAATGCAAATAGAAATAAGCTTCGCATCCGAATCTCATGTTCCCCGTTTCCGGGCGGGAGTTGGCACCTGGCGGTCGGCATATATGATACCGATCCGGTTGCCGTGGCGTCACAGGGCTCGTCCCTCAGCCACTCTGCATGAAATTCCGGTCTGCCCCGAAAGGCAAACTTGTCTCCACGACTCTACACAGGCCGGAGGGGGTTCGTCAAGCAGGGAGTTGTCACTCTCAGGACCTCCAATCCGCTATCGATGCTCCTGATGTTGCGACTTACACCGGAGCAGCTTGACAACACTCTAACCACAATTCAGATTCACGGATATGGAGACTTCTTCCGAAATCCGCCAGAGTTGTCCCTGCTGCTGTACAAGTGGGACGAGATGCGGAACGAGCTTGTCCACATCGATCTCGACCAATACGAAGTGAAGGATTCCCCTCAGCGAGGGCATGAATGGTGGGTTGGTTCTGCGGAGGTTCCCTGCCGAAAGGGGGTTCCTCCTGTCTCGCAATCGCTCGCGCGTCGAAATGACAAGAGGTGGGGGCATCGATGGCGGACAGGAAGTCAAAATCCCCACCCTGCCGCAAAGGGCGCGGCAAGGGTGGGGCACCCAGAACAAGGTGTCTTTTCGGCCTTTACGGTACACTCTTCATTCGCGAGGTGAGCATGGGGAAACTGGAAATGAGTTTGGGTTTCGGCGCAAAAAGTTCGCAGTCTGAGATTTTCTGGTTTCGCAGTGTACTTGTTCCGATCACTATTATCGGCGTCCTCTTTTTCGTCATCCCGTGTTCTGCACAGTCCGGTGCATCGGCTGACCTACCCAGCGAGACGCCGACCACGGTTACCCCGGCCACGTCGAGCTTCGATTACATCAAGCGCGACGTGATGATCCCGATGCGCGATGGCGTAAGGCTGCACACCGTCATCGTTCTTCCCAAAGGTGCGAAAAATGCGCCGATCCTGCTCACTCGTACTCCCTACAACGCCACGGCCCAAGTGAGCCACGCCGAGAGCTCGCATCTCGGCCCCATCTTGAGCGGCTATGACAATGCTACTGACGTGATCGTCGAAGGCGGCTACATCCGCGTGGTGCAGGATGTTCGCGGCAAATACGGCTCCGAGGGCGACTATGTAATGACCCGCCCGCTGCACGGCCCGCTGAATCCCACTCCGGTCGATCACTCCACCGACACCTATGACACCATTGACTGGCTGGTGAAAAATGTTCCCGAGAGCAACGGCCGAGTCGGCATTCTCGGAATTTCCTACGACGGTTTCACCACACTCATGGCGCTGGTCAATCCGCATCCCGCGCTGAAAGTCGCTGTGCCTATGAATCCTATGGTGGATGGCTGGATGGGCGACGACTGGTTCCACAACGGCGCCTTTCGCGAACAGAACATGAATTACATCTACGATCAGGAGGCCACGCGCTCGTCAGACGAAAAATGGTGGACCGACCACTTCGACGACTACGACGTGTTCATGGAAGCAGGCTCGGCTGGTGAACTCGGACGCCGCCACGGCCTCGATCAAATCGGCTTTTGGCGCAAGCTTGTCGCGCATCCAAGTTATGATTCCTGGTGGCAGGAACAGGCGATGGACCGCATTCTCGCCGCGCAGCCTCTGAAAGTTCCTACCATGCTGGTCGACAGCCTATGGGATCAGGAAGATATTTACGGCGCGCCTGCCGCTTACAAAGCGCTGAAAGCCAAGGATGCGAACAATGGCAAATTATTCCTTGTTCTCGGCCCCTGGCATCACGGCCAGGAGATTGGCGATGGCAGCTCCCTCGGCGCAATAAAGTTCAACAGCGATACTGGTCGTTATTTCCGGCAGGAAATTCTGCGGCCTTTCCTGGATAAATATCTCAAAGACGGCGCACCCCAGGCCGACATCGCGCCGGTCACGGCTTTTGAAACTGGAACGAACACGTGGCGTCGTCTGCCCACATGGCCGGCCGGATGTGCAAATGGCTGCTCGGTTCAGCCGACGCCGCTCTATCTCGACTCCGGTCTAAAGCTCAGTTTGGCTGCTCCCAAAGCTGGCGACGCGGCGTTCGACGAATATATCTCCGACCCGGCCAAGCCAGTGCCATTCCGCGCGCGCCCCATTCAACCGGTTGGATACGGCGGTCGCTTCACCTGGCCTGAGTGGCTGGTCGACGACCAGCGTGAGGGCTCCGGGCGTCCCGATGTTGCGGTGTTCACCTCTGACGTCCTCACGGCTCCGATGAAGATCAGCGGATTGCCGGTCGCCAACCTGGTGGCTTCGACCAGCGGCACGGACTCCGATTGGGTGGTTAAATTGATTGACGTATATCCTGATGAAGTGGCCGGGGATGAGGGCATGGGCGGCTATCAGTTAATGATTTCCGCCGACATCTTCCGCGGACGCTATCGCGAAAGTCTCGAGACCGCAAAGCCCATCGCGGCCGGCCAACCGCTGCTTTATCGCTTCAACCTGCCCACGGCGAACCACGTCTTTCTGCCCGGGCACCGCATCATGGTGCAAATCCAATCCAGCTGGTTCCCGCTGTATGATCGAAATCCGCAAACCTTCGTGCCGAACATTTTCTGGGCGAAGCCGGACGACTACCGCAAAGCCACGCAGCGCATCTATCATTCTCCCGGCCAGGCGAGCTTTATCGAACTACCTCTGGTGGTTTCGCCGTAATCGGGAAGTGGAGGTTTGGCGTGGCGCGGTTCTATTTTTCGCGACGGTCACGCAGGGTCATCTCGCGAGCCAACTCCTTGGATGTAACTCGCAACCGTTGTGCCAGGATCACGGCCAGCGACAGATAAAAGCGGGAGGCCAAGCCGGGAAAGGCTTTAAGGATTGCGCGCAACTCCCGCGCCCCGACTTCGTCGACTTCCACTTCTTCCTCGCTCGCAATCACCGCCGCAGTAGCCCTGCCCTGTTCCAGAAAAGCCATCTCGCCGCAAATGTCCTCGGGCCCCAGCGAAGCCACAATCGTTCGGGTACCGGTTCCGGCAAGCTCCACGGAAGCCTGGCCGCGACGAATAATGAAAATCGTGTCGCTCCAGCCACCCTCCTGAATGACCTCTTCTCCCAGCTTGAAGGTGCGCCTGGACGCTTTCGCCTGTATTAAGACCCAATCATTCTGAGTCAGATATTGCAGGCGGTTACTCGACATACCTTTGCCATCGGAAAAAATAGCCGGGTCGTGCAGTTACTTCTGGTTGGTTCTATGGGTGACGCTTGGCGAACGCCGGGTGCGCGGCTTACCGGCTGTATTGATTCCGTTTCTTGTCTGCGTGCCGCTCCAGTCCGAACTGGATCAGTCTGTTGATAAGCTCCGGATACTCCAGCCCCGAAGCAGCCCACAATTTGGGATACATGCTGATGGCCGTGAAACCCGGCATGGTGTTGATCTCGTTTAAATAGATCTTCCGCGTTTGGGGATCCATCAAGAAATCGACCCGCGCCAGCCCGGAGCAGTCCACGGCTTTGAAGGATCGCACGGCGAGCTCTTGAACTTTCTTCGTTTCCGCTTTAGTGAGCTTCGCGGGAATAATCAGTTCGGACCCTTCATCAAGATACTTGGCGTTGTAATCGTAGAATTCTTTGACCGGAACAATTTCGCCCGGAAGCGACGCCACCGGCTCATCGTTGCCCAGAACCGAACATTCGATCTCACGCGCCTTATTTTTCTTTCCCCCTACCCCTTGCTCGATCACGATCTTGCGGTCGAATTTCGCCGCTTCCTCAATGGCAGGCCCAAGTTCCTTGCGGTCGTGCGCCTTGCTGATTCCCACCGACGATCCGAGATTCGCCGGCTTTATAAAAACTGGATACTTGAGCTTGCTTTCTACAAGCTTATGAACTTTCTTCGGCCGTTTCTCCCACGCGCCGCGGAGAATCGTTACGTGCTTCACGATCGGAATCCCCGCTGCAATGAACAAAGACTTCATAATGTCTTTGTCCATGCCCGCGGCCGAGCCCAGCACGCCCGCGCCTACATAGGCAATGTCAGCCAGTTCGAGCAAACCCTGAATGGTTCCATCCTCGCCGAACGTGCCATGCAAGACAGGAAAGATGACATCGACGTTGATGGCGCGATCGCTGGCGCGCCGCGTGAGCCCTGCATCGGTCTGAAAAGGAACGAGGCCACTCTGCCGGTGCACCGGCTCCGGCGGGACTACCACCGCTTCGCCCCGCGCCAGGACCGCGGCTGGCTGCGTAGTTTCAGGATCGCCGGCGCGCAGATGGCGCGGCTCGATGACCAGTTTGCCTTGCAACAAATTCTCGGCATCCCCCGCCGTCAGCCAGTGCCCATCTTTAGTGATACCGATGGGCACAACCTCATATTTATCTTTGTTGATGGCCTGCAGAACAGATGCCGCCGAGAGCAGCGAAACTTCATGCTCCCCGCTGCGCCCGCCGAAAAGAATTCCGACCCGAAGCTTTTTCATAATCGTTCACAAAATCTTTTTCCCAAACGCCGACAAAGCCAACTCCACTGCCAGGTCTGCGGTCCGGTTGTGCTCGTCGATCACGGGATTCACCTCGACAATCTCGAAGCTCAGCATGCGACCGTGATCCGCAATGATCTCCATCGCCAGATGCGCTTCACGATAGGTAGCGCCGCCACGCACCGGAGTGCCCACTCCCGGCGCATCCTCGGGATCGATCCAGTCCATATCGAGTGAGATGTGATAGCCGGCCGTCCCGCACCCGGCCATGCGCAGAGCCTCCTCCATTACGGTACGCATGCCGCGCTCATCAATGTCGCGCATGGTGAAAACGCCGATGCCGGCTCGGCGCACATTCTCTTTTTCAATCGAATCGATGTCGCGCACTCCGACCAGCACGCAGTTCTCCGGCTTTACCTTCGGAGAAAAATCGAAAATATGCGACAGTTCCTCGGGGCCCAGCCCCATCAGCGCCGCCAGCGGCATGCCATGCACATTGCCGCTGGGCGAACTCTCGGGCGTATTGATGTCGGTGTGTGCATCGATCCAGATCAGCCCGATGTGCTGATTTTGACGGCGATAAAATTCTGCCACGCCGGAAACCGTACCCGCCGCCATCGAATGATCACCGCCGAGCGCCAGTGGAATCTTACCCGCTTCGAGCGTCTTGACCACCAGTTCCGCATGTTTGGTACACGTCGCCGTGATCTCTTTCAAATACTTGGCGTGAGTATCACCTTCTTTTTTCTGCTCCGGGATGGCCACCGCAACATTGCCGCCATCTTCCACTTCATGTCCCAACGCCTCCAGTCGCGCTTCAAGCCCCGCCACGCGGACGGCCGAAGGCCCCATATCGACGCCGCGGCGCGACTGCCCCAGATCCAGCGGCACGCCAATCACACGAATCTTCTTGGGAGCGATGTTGGTGGTGCTGATGTTTGTCGTCATAGTCTGACTCAGTCCTTGAAGTTTTCATTCACCGCCGAGGTCGCCGAGTGCGCCGAGTCAGGAAAGTCATTCACTATTCTCTTCAATCCGTTTCTTAATACGCGGACATGGAAATTGATCAATAGGCCAACTTGCTTGCCAGATAAACGAAAATACGAAAGCAACTGCGCGACATGGATCGGCGCTAGTTGGTCAATAGCCTTGATTTCCACCACTACCGAATCTTCTACTACAAGATCGAGACGGTACCCGCAATCAAGTTTCACGTCGCGATAAACCACAGGCAAAGGCTTTTGCTCCTCAATCTTGAGGCCTATCTGACGAAGTTCGAATGCCAGGCAAATTTCGTAGGCAGACTCCAACAGTCCAGGACCAAGCCGCCGATGTACCTCAATGGCCGCCCCGATGACCGCCCCGATGATACGCCGCGTAGTCGAATCGAGCCTGTCTTTCTCGTCCATACTCGGCACCCTCGGCGTACTCGGCGGTGAAAATTTCTACGGGTACAGCCGGTGCAGCATCCGGGGGAACGGAATCGTCTCCCGCACATGTTCCAGTCCGCAGATCCACGCTACTGCGCGCTCAATCCCCATACCAAATCCACCGTGGGGCACGCTGCCATACTTGCGCAAATCCAGATACCACTTGAACGCCTCTTCCGGCAATCCGTGCTCATGAATGCGCTGCACCAGCAATTCGTACGACGCCATACGCTGCGACCCGCCGATGATTTCGCCATAACCTTCCGGTGCCAGCACATCCACACACAAAGCCAATTCCGGACGCTGCGGGTCGGGCTCCATATAGAAGGCCTTCACCTTCGCCGGATAGCGATGCACCATCACCGGCTTGTCGAACTGCGCCGAAAGATAAGTTTCATCGGGCGAGCCCAGATCGCCACCCCACTCAAACTTCGCTTCCAGCGCGCCCTTGGCGTGCCCTTCCTGAAGATTCTTCACCGCGTCGTCATAACTGATCCGGGGAAAAGGAGGCACAATCTTCTCCAGCTTGGAAAGATCCCGGCCAATCGCCTGCAAGTCGACACGCCGTCGCTCCACGCAGCGTTGCACCACGAAACTGATCAATCCCTCGGCGAGTTCCATCAGATCATCGAGTTCCGCGTAGGCAACCTCCGGCTCGACCATCCAGAATTCGGTGAGGTGACGCCGCGTCTTCGATTTCTCCGCGCGAAAGGTTGGACCGAACGAATACACCTTGCCCAGCGCCATCGCTGTAGCCTCGATGTAAAGCTGGCCGGATTGCGTGAGATAGGCTTGCTCGTCGAAATAATCGACCGGAAAAAGTGTGCTCGTGCCTTCGCACGCCGCCGGAGTGAGAATCGGTGGATCGGTGAGCGTGAAGCCGCGCTCGTCGAAGAAATCGCGCACCGCTTTCACGATCTCCGCCCGCACCCGCAAAATCGAAGCTTGCCGTTGCGACCGCACCCACAGATGCCGGTGCTCCATCAAAAATTCTGTGCCGTGCTCCTTCGGGGTAATGGGATACGGATCCGATTCCGGCACCCGTTGCACCACTTGTACGTTCGTCACATCAAGCTCGTAGCCGCCGGGCGCGCGCTTATCGGCGCGGACTTTGCCTTCGACGATCACGCTCGACTCCTGCGTCAGCGTCTTGATCGCCTCAAATACTTCCGGCGTGACCGCGTTCTTGGGCACCACGCCCTGAATCACGCCTGAGCCGTCGCGAAACTGCGGAAACAGCAGCTTGCCGCTCTCCCGCAAGTTGTACAGCCAGCCGCGTAGGGTGACAGACTGCCCTTCGTGCTTCCCAATCTCAGCAATCGTAGTGACGGGGGATGACATAGTTTTAAAACTCATTTACCGCCGAGGCCGCCAAGAAAATGAAGAATTTGACGGCTTTCACTCGGCGTTCTCCGCGCTCTCGGCGGTGAAAGCTCTTACGCGTTCTCTAGCTTGTCGAACGCCTCCTTCAGCTTTTCCAAAGGATTCACCTTCTGGTCCTCTGCCAGCTCGAGCAGCAAAGCCGGCGTTTGCGGCGCGGATCGTAATAGTTCCATCGATTCCTTCCAGTCGATGGTTCCTTGTCCCGGCCACAAATGTGAATCCTGAACCTTGGCATTATCGTGAACGTGCGTGGAGCAGATCAGCTTCCGCACGATCTCGAAAGCCTCGCTTACTGAGCCCATCATGTGAGCGTGCCCGAAATCAAAGCAAATTCCCACGTCGTCAAAGTGGGCAGCGTGAATCATCTCCACCAGTTTGTCCGGTGTGGAAAGTTCGTTCGGAATATTTTCCAGCAGAATACGCACGCCCAGCGGCTTAGCGAACGCTCGCAAGTGCTCAATCGCGGTCATTGCCGATTCGAACTTCTTTTCGCTGAAAGTCTCGTTGGGTACGCCAAGATGCTGCACCAGGAAACGAAACGGAATCTGTTCCGCGATCTCGAGCGCTCGCTTCACTTCATCCATTGCCTCAACCAGCCCGGCGCGATCGGTGGATGCAATATTCACCGGTGGCGCTCCGGCGCGCCCCCACTCGTAGTCGGCATAGAGCGGCGAGTGCACGGAGTTCAACGGTACGCCGTTTCCGCGAAACCACTCCGCAATTTCTTTCACGTGGGCCTTGCGGTTGGCATAGTCGAGGTGCTGCCGCGCCGCGAAAATCTCGACCGCCTGCACACCGCTGCGCGCCAGCCCATCCAGAATTCCAGGATGCAGCCGCTCCTTCACATATAAATAGGTCGATACGGCTTTTACCATGCCCGGTCCTTGATCAAGAATTGCGGAACAAATCTTCTAGTAACCTACTGCCCTTCCATTCGTCCTGTAATCGCTGGCGCCCAGCCGCTCGCCCGTCTTCGCCTCGACGGCGATGCACTCCGCTTCACTCCAATAGGGAGAAACGTCCTCACCATCATGCAAGCCGAACTCCACGTTATATCCCATCTTCTGCAACACCTCCACGGTATCCGGCGAAAACCACTGCTCTACGTTCAACACATCCGGCAACCATTGGTTGTGGAAACGCGGAGCGTCCACCGCTTCCTGAATGTTCATTCCATAATCCACAACGCCCATCAGAACATTCGCTACGGTCGTAATAATCTTCGAACTTCCGGGCGACCCCAAGATGAGGAACGTCTTCCCATCATGCACCACAATGGTCGGAGTCATCGACGAGAGAGGCCGTTTTCCCGGCCCAACGGCATTTGCCTCTCCCTGAATCAAGCCATCCGCGTTCGGCACTCCGGGCTTGGCGGAAAAATCATCCATCTCGTCGTTCATCAAGAACCCCAACCCGTCCGCTGTAACCCGCGATCCGAACCAGTCATTGATCGTGGTCGTCACCGCGACCGCATTCCCTTCCGCATCCACCACCGAATAGTGCGTCGTGTGCGGCGATTCATGAAATCCCAGCGGCTGCGGATGCGCCATCGCATACTGCTCCAGTTCGCTGAAAATCGCGGGCCGCTTTAAGTCCTTGCTGGCAGTGGCTCGGGCATTGTCGATGGAGTCCCGCCATGCCGCACCATATTTCTTGTCAATAAGCTGGGCCACCGGAATTTTTGCAAAGTCCGGATCCCCCAGGAATTCCGCGCGATCGAAGAACGCCCGCCGGAACGCTTCGGTTGTAAAGTGAATCGACTCCGCTGACCGGTTCCCAAATTTGGCCAGATCGTATCCTTCCAGAATATTCAGCGACTCCAGGAGAACCGTTCCGCCGGAGGACGGCGGCGGGGCGCTGATCACTTCATACCCGCGATACGTTCCACGAATTGGCTCGCGCTCCTTTACTGCATATTGGGCCAGATCGTTCACAGTGATCAGACCTCCGCCTTTCTGCATCGCTGCAGCAAGTTCTTGCGCCAGCCGTCCATGATAGAAATCGTCGGGCTTCGCAGCGATTCGCTCCAGGGTGTGAGCCAAATCCGGCTGGCGAAAAATCTCGGCCGGCTGATAATAGTTGCCATCGCGCTGAAAGATTCGACGAGACTCGGCGAACTCAGCCAAATGCTTATCATGCAGATCGCGCGCCTCGCCCCAGCTCAGCGCATAGCCCTCGCGAGCCAGCCGGATCGCCGGAGCCATCACCTGCTTCAGCGTCAGCTTCCCAAATTTCTGCTCCGCATAAACCATGCCCGCGACCGAGCCCGGCACGCCGATCGCTTTGTATCCATACTCGCTGGCGCCTTCCACCACATCGCCCCGTGCATCGAGATACATGTCGCGCGTGGCCGCCGCTGGAGCCTTCTCCCGGTAATCGAGGAAATGCGTCTTGCCATCGGCCAGGCGAATCAGCATGAATCCGCCGCCGCCCAGATTTCCCGCGGCCGGATGCACCACCGCCAGCGCAAATCCCGTAGCCACCGCGGCGTCCACGGCATTTCCGCCGGCGTGCATGATCTCGACCCCCGCCCGCGAGGCCAGCTCGTGTGCGCTGACCACGATCGCATGCTGTGCATGCACCGGCTGCATGGACCCAAAGGCCGGGATGATCCCGAAGGCCGCCGCAGTCGCCATCAGCAGCAAAATCAATGATTTATACCGGAATCCCATGAAGACTTAAGCGTGTCCAGGAATGGGCGGACTCTTGAGGCTAGCCGACCTCGCCAAGCTGAGTCAAATTACAGGCGATCAATGCGGGGCGGGCAATCCCGCCCCTGACCACCCGCTGCAGAATCTCAGACTCTCTTCTTTTTCTTCGGATGCGCCAGCGGAGAGACGCTTTTGTTTTTCTTGACCGTTCTTGTTTTGACCGTCTTTCCGGGCGCCTTGGCCGCCACCATCTCATAGGACTCGCGAATCAGTTCCCGCAATTCATCCCAGCGCACTGCATCCAGTCGACCGAGCATCACCCACTTGTAGCGTCCGACATATGGCGCCGGACGAATATCCTCGCGTTCAATCAACTCCGCAAAAGTCTCGGGAGTGCATTTCAAGCAAAGCCGCGGATTGTCCAGGCCGACGATAACAAAAATCTTCCCTCTGATTTTGAAACAGAGATCGTCGCCCCACTGCAAGTTCTCCGTGGCGTGGGGGAAGGCCAGGCAAAATTCGCGAATCGCATCCACTTTCATAGCTTCTCGATTGTGAATCGGATCATCTAGCCAGTAAATCAAACTTGATTAAGGAGATTTGAAATGCAAACCCGCAAACTTGGCAACTCCGATCTGAATATTACCCCCGTAGGCTACGGAGCCTGGGCCGTCGGTGGTTCCGGCTGGCAGTTCGCATGGGGATCGCAGGACGATAACGACTCCATAGCCGCGATTCACCGCGCTCTCGAAATCGGTGTCAATTGGATCGACACCGCCGCCGTCTACGGCCTCGGGCACTCCGAGGAAGTCGTCGCCCGCGCCCTCAAGAGCTGGCAAGGCCCCAAGCCTTATGTCTTTACCAAGTGCGGCCTGCGCTGGGATGCGCAGGGCAATGTCCAAAAAGTGTTGGGCGCTGCTTCGATCCGTGGCGAGGTTGACGACAGTCTTCGTCGTCTTTCCGTTGATGTGATTGATCTCTATCAGATCCACTGGCCTCCTGATCCCGATTCTCCGGCGCTCGAAGAAGGTTGGTCCGCCCTGGCCGACCTGAAACGCGAGGGAAAAGTGCGCTGGATCGGCGTATCGAACTTCAACGTCAAACAGCTGAAACGCGCCAAGTCCATCGCCCCCGTAACTTCTCTTCAGCCTCCCTACTCCCTGGTGCACCGCGAGGTCGAAGAGGACCTCCTGCCCTATTGTCTGCGCGAAGACATTGGAGTGATTGTTTATTCCCCGATGGCTTCTGGTCTTCTGACCGGCGCTATGACTCGCGAGCGCGCGGCCAGACTCCCTCAGGATGACTGGCGCAAGAACAATCCTGACTTCACGGAACCGAACCTTACTCGCAATCTGGAGCTGGTCGGTCGCCTGCGGGAGATCGCCCAACGTCACAACCGCACTGTCGGCGAAGTCGCCATTGCATGGACGCTACGCAATCCTGCCGTGACCGGCGCCATCGTCGGGGCTCGCAATGCGAGGCAGGCTGATGGCGTGATGCGCGCTGGCGACCTGCGCCTCAACGATAAAGAAGTGGGCGAAATCGAAGACTTCCTAGCCGAGACAGCGGCGTAAAGCGAAGTAAAGAGGATTTTTGCCACGGAGGCCCGCACTCACAGAGGAAGCAGTCTTTCTGCGAGTCTCTGTGCCTCCGTGGTGAACCCGCCTAGACCTGCCCCAAATCCTTGATGACCGTCACCTTGCTGTAAGCCACTCGGAATCCCAGCCGCTCACAATTGCGCTGCGAAGCCGAACCGCCATTCGTGATCACAACGGCAAACTCGCATCCGGCTTCCGCTGCAGCCGCCAGGCGCGCACGAAGCAGCGCCGTCTGCAGCCCGCGACCACGAAATTCGGCAGCCGTTCCGGCTCCGCACACCGCGAATATTCCGTGCTCCGGAATCACCAGCCCAGCTCCGCAAGCCACATTTTTGCCCTCGACACTCGCAGCAAACGTCACAGCCCCTTCCATCTGGTAGAGCGGCGTCAGCAAATCCCGGAATGCCTCCGGTGCGCCCTCTGGAAAAAATGCGCGCTCCACGATGCCGCCTAACTCTTGCGCCTCTTCAGCTCGTCCGCGGCGAATCTCGCAACCCGCGGGAGTATCAGGAAACTTCTCCTTCGGATCCAGCCGCCGGTAGAGCACATTGTTCAACTCGACTATGCCATACCTGCGTTCCTTGAAGATCTCGAACACAGCCGGATCGTGCAGCGGACAAATATCTACCTGCGATGGAGCCTTGTGTAAACGATAGAAGTCTTCGACCCGATCCAAATCCCCCGCCGCGAACGTCTGGTCGAGGCCCAAGCCAGTTGCCCGTCCGATAGGCGATCCCAGCCCCGCAAATATCATGTGGCCGCCGCAGATCTCCTCCTCTGCGGCTCCTATCTTAGGACGTGTCTTCTGAAACGCCCGTGCATACTCCACCTGCGGCATTTCCTCCGCAGCCTCAAGACGGCGTGCCAACGCCTTATCCACGAATTGCATGTCAGGAATCCTCTCTGGATTGAACCAGTCGCGATTGAAACATTGAAACGACGATGTGGGCGAGGGGCGGAACGAACACACGTCCGCGCTCTTTCGCTCCCAGTTGCAATTTTGCGGAGTTAGCGAACGGCAGTCATAGGCAGGGAATCAGCATATCGAGTCCAGCGACTCTGCGCAATCCTAAATTCAATTCTGGCTGCGCGTGGCGAAGCAGATGATCTGTCTTCTCACACCTGTTCTCTAGCTTCGCCAAGAGCGACGCTCACATCCATCTTCTTCTTGTTGCGGTAGATCGTCACTTTCACCGTGTCGCCAGCGCGGTGATTGTTCATAATTTCGGACAGAGTTTGTTCGTCCTCAATTTTTTCACTGTCGATCGCGACGATCAAGTCTCCTCCGAGCATGATTGGAATGTTTCCCAGATAGGCTCTTTCATTTCCCGCCCGCAGTCCAGCCTGATCCGCCGCGCTACCGGGAATGACTTGCACAATGAGCAGACCGTAATCCGCGGGCAGGCCCATTTCATCGGCTAGTTCGGCGCTGATCGGGATGGTGCGTACTCCCAGAGCTGGACGGCGCACGCGCCCCACGGTCATCAAATCATTGAGCACAGCTTTTGCTGTATTTATCGGAATGGCGAAGCCGATACCCGCGTTCTGGCCCGAACTCGAAAGTATCATCGTGTTGATGCCAATCACTTCTCCGTGCCCATTCATCATGGGTCCACCTGAATTCCCTGGATTGATCGCCGCATCAGTTTGAATGGCATCGTCAATGGTCGCCCCGTTGGGCTCGCGCACAGGGCGAATCGAACTGACGATCCCCCGCGTCATAGTTCCCGCCATACCAAACGGGTTCCCAATCGCGTAGACTTTCTGCCCAACCTGCAGATTGCGCGAGTCCCCCAGCACCGCCGGAACCAGGTCGGTCGCCTTGATTTGAATCACAGCCAGGTCATGCGCGGGATCGGTGCCCACAACCGTCGCCTTGTATTTCTTGCGGTTATGCAGGGTCACTTCCACCTGCTGCGCACCTTCGATGACGTGATAGTTAGTGAGGATGTGCCCATCCTTGTCGATCACAAAACCAGAGCCTTGCCCCTCCTGCGGCACCTCGCCATAAAAGAAATCGATCTTCACGGCTCGCGACGTGACATTTACCACTGAGGGAATATTCTTGCGGTAGACGAGAACGTTGTTCTGCTCTTCGCTATCGAGGCTTTCGTTGCCGGCCGCTTCCGTGATCTCCACCTGCGCGGGATTCTTTAACCAATCCGTGGGATGAAGAAGGCTCGATCGCGAGTTCGAGCGCCAGGTCGTGAAGTAGAAGAACGCACCAGCGAATACCAAGGCAAAGATTGCGGGTCGTATGAGTTTCATAACTGCAAGCCCTATCGGACGCAGAGCGTACCAATCCTGATCTCTCGATCATCCATTTTCGATTCTAAACAATGTTTCGCCGCGAGGCACGCCGTGGCAGCTCTAACGCTTGGTGGTCGCTTCGGCGCTGAGCTGTTGCCATACCTGCTGTACTTGCTCTCGCGTCTTGTCGAGCGAGCCGGAGTTGTCGATCACGAAGTCCGCAGCTTTTATTTTGTATGCTTCGGGTAGTTGCGCCGCCATGCGGCGTGCCACCTCTTTACCGGCGGCTTCGAGCGACAACTTCTGGCGGGAGGCGAAGCGGGCGATGCGTTGCTCGTCGCTGCAGGTCACCACGACCAGGCGATCAAAGCGTTTCGCAGCCCCTGCCTCGAGAATCAGTGCAGCCTCCACAATGGCCACGGCATTTGGATCCTGGCTTCCCATCTCTTCCATCCACTCTTCCTGGCTGCGAATCACGGCGGGATGCACGATGCGGTTCAACTCCTCAACCCTGGACGGGATGTGAGATGCAGATGAAGGGTCAACCGCGGGTGAGGGTGAAGTGCTTGAACCAAAGGCAGCTTCGGCAAGCTTGGACCGGTTCACGCTGAGGTCGGGATTGAGAATGCCTCCGCCGAAATGCCGCACCACTTCGTTATAGACGGACTGGCCCGGGCGCATCAGTTCGTGCGCAATCCGGTCGGCCTGGACCAGATGGGCGCCCAACGCGACAAACATTTCGCCGACCGCCGACTTGCCCGACGCGATGCCTCCGGTGAGGCCGACTTTCAGCATAGGTTCTCAGAACAACTTACCGCCGACTCCGCAGAGAACGCCGAGTGCATGAGATATTGAAGTCCTTATTCTTGCGAACTCGGCGGTGAAATTGTTTTTCAGGCTCGGCTAAGCTCCGGCACTTGGCTACCGCGGCGCATTTTGGCGGCTTTGACCGTGTTATACATCAGCATGGCGATGGTCAGCGGGCCGACGCCGCCGGGGACGGGCGTCAAAGCTCCGGCCACTTCGGCGACTTCGGGATGCACGTCGCCAATCAAGGTCGATCCTTTCGCGCGGAAAGTTTGTTCGCGCTGCGCATTGCCAGCGAACAGGCGCTGAAATTCAGTGGCGTCCGTCACCTTGTTCATGCCCACGTCGATCACGGTGGCGCCCGGCTTTATGAAATCTCGCGTGATCATCCCGGCGCGACCGATCGCGGCCACCAGAATATCGGCGCGGCGGCAAACCCCTGGCAGGTCATGCGTCTTCGAATGGCAGACGGTAACCGTCGCATTCGCGTTGATCAGCAGCATGGCGGCGGGTTTGCCGACGATGTCGCTCCGTCCCACGACCACCGCTTCCTGACCGGAAACGGGAATCTGGCTTCGCTTCAGAATTTCGATAACCCCAGCGGGCGTGCACGGAACCAGCCCCGGACGTTGCGTAGACAGGAACCCTACGTTTACCGGATGAAAGCCGTCAACATCCTTCGCGGGATCGACGGCCATCAGCACCCGCTTCGCGTCCACCTGTCCAGGTAACGGCAGTTGCACCAGAATACCGTCGATTTCCTCGCGGTGGTTCAAGTTGTCGATCAGGGCCAGAAGTTCGCCGGTCGTCGCCGTCTCGGGCGGAGTATGCTGCTCGCCGTAGACTCCAACCTGTTCGCAAGCTTTGACTTTCCCTCGAACATAAATCTCGGACGCTGGATTGCGTCCGACCAGGACAACAGCCAAGCCGGGACGGATTCCGGCCGCAGCCATGTTCTTCACTTCCGCAGCCACTTCGTGGCGGATGTCGCTGGCGATTCTCGTGCCGTCAAGAATTCGAGCAGGCATATTCGATTCCGTTGAGATTCTATCGCATGCGCGCCAGCCAAAGAGTTGCGAGTACCGCGTACCGAGAGAAACATGCCGCAGCTCGAGTCTCGGTACCTGGTACTCGGTATTCCTGTCTCTCTGTGGTGAATTGATTTTGTCGTGGGGTACAATCCATCCATGATTGCCAAGGAATTGCTGGAAATCCTGGTTTGTCCGGCGTGCAAGCAGGCTCTCGTATACCGGGAAAAACCAGAAAGTTTGAAGTGTACGCAGTGCCACCGGGTATATGCAGTGAAGGACGACATTCCCATCATGCTGGTGGACGAGTCAACGATCGAGACCGCCTGATTCTGATTCCTCGCCCGGAAGATCTTCAAGCGCCTGCCCGAATTCCGCACTCCAGGAGCTTGACCGCTTCGTCGCCTTCAATTTTTATATCCCTTTCACATCCCGGACACATTCCCTCGGGTATCTTCGTTCCTTGGCTCCGGACGACGCGAGCAATTCAGGCAGCTTGTCGTATTCCCGACCGAAATGACACTTCGTGTCAGTTTTGAGACGTTTTAGGGTACCAAGGACACCTTACGAGGGTTCGGCGGCCCTGTTAGGTTCGCTGCAACTTCTCAGATTCAGAGGGGTTTATGAATCTAAATCGGGTTGCCTTACGTATTTGGAACTAGAGGGCAGCTGCGGCAGTTGAATTGCATGCAACTTCAATGGCTGCCGATGAGTCTAATAGCTAAAAGTGGTAGGTAGGTCGGAATCGGAGGTGATGACGGCCATGTTGGAAAACGTGACGAACCAGAAAGTCAACAACGACAGAGTCAACAACGATAAAGACAGATTTACGGCAACTGAGCTTGCAGCCTTGCGCAGCGATCTGATGCAGGGCGGCATGATCGATTCTTACGAGGCCGCCGAATTGCTCCAGGTGTTCCTGATGGGCCGGGGATACGGGGTTTCGCCCAAAGCAGCGCTCGATGCGGCTGGCCGCGTCGAGATGGCCGGGTGCGCCATGCCCGTGCTGCAATATGAACTGGAAAACCTGGCGCTGGTCATGTAACAGGGCCGCTCCCGCGGGCCGGTGAACCCGCAGAATCGAGACTTTAGGCTCCAGAGCGGACGACGAGTGAAAGCGTCAAAGTTCGCAGAGTCAGCGGGCGCAAAGTCTCGAGTGAGCCGGCAACTGCTTCGAGAATTTTTGACATTCTGGATCGGTAAATCGAAACAGGATTTACCAAACCAGTTCCACGGATAGAGAGCCGGGCCAACCAGCCCGGCTTTGTGGCGTCTGGCGAGATTAACCCGGTTTTGCCAAGGTGAAATCCCGACAAAACCGGTGATACAGACCACGCTACTTCTTCTTCGCGACCGCAGCCGCTGCTCTCGCAGCCCGCTCCTGCAATGCCAACGTCACCACCTGCAGCATGTCGTCCTGGGGTGCGGGCTTCCCGGTCCAGATTTCGAACTGGCGGGCAGCCTGGTGAACGAACATTTCTATGCCCGGGATGACCTGGGCTCCGCGTTCCTTTGCCAGTTGCAGCAGGCGCGTTTCGGCGGGATCGTAAATCATGTCGAAAACATAGCGCGCGTTGATTTCCTTCTCCTGCAGCGGAGTTTCGCGCGTGTTGCCCATACCGACCGGCGTGGCGTTGATGATCACGTCAAAGGCGTACTTCTTCAGGTCGGCCCGTTTCACCGAGCGCGCATGGGCCCTCCGGGCAAGTTTCTGCGCAGGAGCCGCACTGCGGTTCAGAATGAACACTTCCGCTCCGCGTTCCTTCAGACCAAAAACTGCGGCTCGAGCTGCGCCTCCCGCGCCGAGAACCAAAATCTTCGCATCCTGTAGCGTGCTCAATCGGCGCTCCAGCGGCCGCACCACTCCTGACGTGTCCGTGTTGAAGCCGTAGAGTTTTCCATCCTGCGCGCGGACCACGGTGTTGCAGGCGCCGATCTTCGTGGTGTGCGAATCAGTGTTATCGAGGAAGGGAAGGATCGCTTCCTTATACGGCATGGTGATGCTCAAGCCGTGGATAGGAATCTCGCGCACGCAGTTGAGTAAATCTTTGAGAGTCTTGGCGTGCAGCGCGAGATAGACGGCATTCACGTTCTCGCGCCGGAAGGCCGCATTCATGATGGCGGGCGAGAGCGAGTGCGCTACCGGATCTCCGGCCACGCCATAGACGCGCGTGGCCACATCCACCTGTTCAATGCGGTAGACGCTGCGCAACTCCTGCGCCGTAACCTGTCCGGGAGCGGTCTCCTCTCCCGGACTGACCGCAGCAAAGGTGAACACGCTGCCGGCGCGGACTCCGAGCACACGACTGATGATGCCTTGTTCGCCCATGCACAGGCCGATGATGGAATGGTTGTCGCTTTCGCGTCCCAGGAACTGGATCATGGAAACGTTGTCGGCGAGCGTGGTCGCGGTGCCGACGACTTTGTAGAAGTCAGCGGGGAAATGGCGCATCTTCTCCAAAGTTTCGGCGAGCTTCTTCGTCCCGCGAAAATCGTGGAAGGAGAGAATCAAAGCCGCGCGGCCTCGAAGTTTCTGTAATTGCTCGGGCTTGCACTTCTGGGCAGTCTGCAATTCCACGTCGACTAATTGACAGCCAGCGGCTGCAGCTTTCCCCAGGATATCCAGTTGCGAGGCAATGGAGCCGCGGAACTTGCCCCCGCTGGCCACCCGGCGGCAGGTAGCGATCAGGGTGACACCAGAGTGTGTTTCTAGGAAATGCTTTATTTTCGGAAGCGCCAACGCCGGCTTCGAAATGTGGTCTAACCGAAACTCCAGAAAGGGGTTATCCCGAATCAAGCCCTCAGCCTTTTCCACCAGTTCGCCAGGGTCGGAGGCCGATACCGCAACGCAAACCCGCGGCAGCCGCAAGGGCAAGAGGCGGGGCGAGTAGCTTCTAGGAGCAGAAATCATCTTGAATCAACAGGTTCGCATTAAAACAATAGGGTCGGCGCGAATCTTACAGGGGTCGAATTCCAGATGCAACAGGGATTCGCAAAATTGTCCCGAAAAACTGTTTTCACATTCCGTCTGACACCCTCGTAACCTTGACCCCCTCTTACCCCCTTGTTACCTTCCATCTGGAGTAATGCTTTCAATGGGATGGGATTGTGGAAGGGTGCCGACGGGTGCCGCTTCTGGGAGGTAACATGAAGAAAATAGGAGTTTTATTGTTGTTGGCCGCGACGGCCACCTGGGCTCAGTCGGCCCCCGACGCCGGTGCAGCCGACTCCACCGCTCCGCAAGGTGTGGTCGTGACCACGGCCAACTTTCCTGTGCAGCGGGTGCAAATGCCCACTTACGCCGATGTTTACTGCGCTGGTTTCATCAGCCGCCAGACCCTGCCCGATGTTAACTTCGTGGCCGGTGGACTGGAGACGCCCGGAACCACCAAGTTTGTTCGCGGCGACGTCGTCTTCCTGGAAGGCTCAGGATACACGGCCGGTGCGGAGTATGAGATCATCCGCGCTCTTCGCGACATCAACGAATATGAAATGTTTCCCGGGCAGCGCAAGCTGATGAAGGATACTGGACTGCCGTACGCCGAAATCGGCCGCGTGCGCATCCTTGATACCCGCAGCCGGACTGCCGTCGCCCAGATCGAATACGCTTGTGACCCCGTCAATCCCGGCGACACCGCAATTCCCTTTGCCGAGAAATCGATGGTGGCCTTCCATCCGCCGCTGCGCTTCGATCGCTTTCTGCCCACCGGCAGCAAAGTCTCAGGACGCATCGTCATGGGAAGAGACTTTGACTCGGAGCTGGGGACGGGCCAGAAAGTTTATATGAACGTTGGCACAAACCAGGGCGTGAAGGTCGGCGACTACTTCCGTGCAGTGCGCTCGTATGTGACCGATTTGAACGATCCCGTGGACTCGCTCTCCTTCAAGGCTGCTATCAGTGAAGACACGCAACTGAAGCAACCCTCGTTCGATCCTCGTATGTTCACCAAGGGGAACGGCCCGGTGATTCACGTCCGCGATCTGCCACGGCGCGCCGTAGGCGAGATTGTCGTCATCGGAACCACAGCAACCACAGCGACCGGAATGATCGTATTCGCTATGGAAGATGTTCACGCCGGCGACGGAGTGGAACTGGACGAACAGACGCAAGCTCAGGCACAGCAGCAATAACTCTCGGAAGCAAATAAGAAAGTCAGACTGGGGACGGGTGACCGTTCCCAGTTTTTTTGGCTTCCGTCGTTCCTGCGTTTGCGGCTGATGGTCGCGGACGAACTCATGACAAAATAGCTTTATGTCCGCCCCGCAACCGTCCGTTCCCGGATTTCTCTACGGCACCGCCTGGAAGGAAGAACGCACTCCGGCTCTCGTCGAACTGGCGCTGCGCGCGGGTTTTCGCGGCATCGATACGGCCAACCAGCGGCGCCATTATTTCGAAGAAGGAGTCGGCCAGGGATTAGCCGCCGCCTATCGTGCCGAAGTGGTCACGCGTGCTGATCTTTTTCTGCAAACGAAATTTACCTACCGTCCGGGCCAGGACCATCGCCTGCCCTGTGATCCCGCCGCCAGCCTTTCAGATCAGGTGGCGCAGTCGCTGGCCAGTTCGCTCGCACATCTCGGCACCGACTACGTCGATACCTTCGTGCTGCACGGGCCTTCCTCGGGATACGGCTGGACCGACGCCGACGCTGAAGTCTGGGAAGCGATGGTGAAAGAACGCGATGCCGGTCGGACGCAGCTTCTGGGCGTCAGCAACGTTTCCCTGGCGCATCTCGAGCAAATGGTGGCCATCCACTCAGAGGTTCCCACCTTCGTGCAAAATCGCTGTTACGCCCGCTTGGGATGGGATCGCGATGTGCGCTTATTCTGTCGCGAGCACAAGATCATCTATCAGGGATTTTCTCTCCTCACTGCGAACCTGGAAGTACTGCACCATCCTCTCGTTACCGGCCTCGCCGCACGCGAGAACGTTACTCCGGCTCAGATTATTTTCGCCTTCGCTCGCTCCGTAGGAATGTTGCCCCTGACCGGCACTTCCAGCGCCGAGCACATGAAGAAGGACCTGGCGAGCTCCAGGCTGACGCTCCCGCCCCAAGCCGTAGAAGCGATCGAAACTCTCTCAGGCTAACCTGGGTCGCAAGTCTTACTTCAATCCCGTCACCACGTAGGCCTGCGACAAAGTTATCGCGTAGATGTACGCGTATGCAGTCCCGTCGCCGGAAACTCGAATCCCCCCAATATTTCTCAGCCCCGCGGACGTTCCCTCCCCGAAGCTCTTCCACAAGTCCATTTTTCCAGTCACGGCATTCACTTTGTAAACCTTCGCCGTTTTCTCAATCGCGCGACTCGAGACGGTGTACACCGATCCCCCATCCACCGACCAACCGATCACATGGTAGACCGAGTCCAGCCCCGGAATTGGACGAATGCCGCTACCCTCCAGCGGCCAAACTCCCCACTTTCCATCGGCACCCAACACCGCAGTGCTTTTGCCATCCGGCGACAGGTGCACGCCGGCAACTCCATCGGGGGTGATCGCTTTCGCGTCTCCGCTCCCTACGTCAATGATGTAATCCCGCGCTCCGTGCCCGCTTTCAATCCCGCTCGCCAGTAGCCGCTTACCGTCCGGAAGCCAGGAGACTGCATCGTAAGTAATGGCGTCGTGCGTGATTTTCTTTGTCTCCCCCGCTCCGGTTGGCACCAGATTCAGCGGTCCCCCCTTCGGTGGTTTCGTGATGGCCCATTTTCCGTCCGGCGAAATGCACAGAGCATCACCTTCGCCGATGCGCACCGGCGGCGATCCATCGGTGTCCCGCAGAAACACGGTATAGTTCGGTCCGCCCCCATCGCCCGCTTCCGTGAACAGTATCTTGTGCCCCTCCCGGCTCAAATCAGCAAGAAGCGACCATCCAAACCACCCTAGCTCTCGCTCCTCTTTTTCGCCTGGCGCCATGCCGCGGATGCCAATCCGTGAATGATGTGTCACCGTCAGTGTCGTTCCGTTATGCAGATCTTCCAGCCACATGCCTCCCGGCACGTTTGTAATGTTGCGCAGTTTGCCCGACAGAGTCACCGCACGCGGATTATCGCCACTTCCGCTGCCCGTGGATGTGAACCACACCTCGTCGCCCGCCGCGGACCATAGAATCCCTTGCAAAGATTCCCACCCTGAAGAGAGCTTCCTCTCCTTTTCCTTGCCATCGGCGCCAATCACCGCGACCGAACCCTCGTCGTCCCCTCCCGTGTTCTCATGGTCGGCAAACGCCACCCACTTGCCGTCCGGAGAAATCTTCGGGTGGCTGATCCAGGTGATGCTGTCGAGCAGCACTTTGCCAATGGGATATTCCAGACGCCAATGGCTATTCTCCGGAACATAGCGAACCACCGCCATACTGTCGCCGTTCGCGTCCCAGTCCGCGTCCTGCACATTGTCCAACACTTCCCGCGGAGTTCCTCCGCTCAGCGGAACCCGTGCCAGCGTTCCACTGCGTGCGTACCCGGGGAAGATTACCGTTTTGAGCCGAACTGCCAGCTCCCCGTTCTTGGAGATCGAAAGCAGTTCTGCATCTTTGAGCCCCAGCTCGCGTGAGCCAGGATCGTCCGTTCTAGCCAAATAGAGCTCGCTTTCGCCGCCGTCCCACGCGGCGCTGTAAACGATGCTGCCGTCGGGCGTGAAGCGTGCTTTTCCGATGGTCCCGGTACGAAAAGTGATCTGCTTGTACTCCGCCAACGGCGCCTGGCCACCACCTCGGCCAAGCCACCAACCGAGAGCAACCATCGCCAGCGCGATTGCTGCCGCTCCCGCGATCCGGAGCAACAGCCTCCTCCGAGGCGGCGCGCTCGCCACCGCCGTCACCCTCGTGCTCGTGCCGGAAATTCCCGTGAGATGTTCCAGGTCGAACGCGATATCGCTCGCCGAATGAAAACGCTGCTCCGGATTCTTCTCCAGGCAGTGCTGCACGATGCGCTCCAGCGCTGGAGAGACGTTACGATTCGTCTCGCTCAAATCCGCGGGATCTTCCTTCAGGATCGCGCTCATCGTATCCGCCGCCGTCTCCCGGTGGAAAGCGCGTTTGCCAGAGATCATCTCGTAGAGAATCGCCCCGAAGCTGAAAATGTCGGAGCGCGCATCCACGGCCACGCCGCGCACCTGTTCCGGCGACATATACCCCGCGGTCCCCATCACTACACCCGCTTCCGTGGCATGCGTCATGGTGGGCAGTGACGTGTGGAGACCAGTTCCATCTTTGATCAGATCGGGCTGAGTCAGCTTCGCCAGACCGAAGTCCAGAATCTTGACGCGCCCATCTTTCGTGAGGAATATATTCTCCGGCTTCAGATCGCGATGGATGATTCCTTTGGCATGAGCCGCGCCCAGTCCATGCGCAATTTGCAGCGCATAATCCAAAGTTTTGCGCACCGTGACTGCCCCGCTGCGCAGCCGCTCGCGCAGCGTCTCACCCTCAAGCAATTCGGAGACTACGTAAGGCGCACCTTCATGCGTGCCGATATCGAATACCGCCAGAATGTTGGGATGGTTCAGGGCCGCAGTAGCCAGCGCCTCCTGTTCAAAACGGCGCAGCCGGTCAGCGTCGAGAGAGAGCGCTTGCGGCAAAACTTTGACCGCGACATCCCGCTTCAGACGGGAGTCGCGGGCGCGATACACCTCGCCCATGCCTCCCGCGCCTAACAGGCTGGCGATCTCGTATGGCCCTAGTTTCGTGCCAGAGGTCAGGTTCATCGGTGGGGCGGATTATAAACTACTCAAGAATTGCAGCGGGCTATTTCGATTGATCCAGCAGCGCGAGGGCTTCGTCCGTCGTTAGGAATCTGGCTCCGAGCCCTTGCAGCTCAGCCACCGTCCGTTGCCCGTCTTCCGCCTTCAACGTTTCAATCGCATCCTCGACCACAGAGACGCGGCGCCCACGATCCAGTAACCCTTTGGCAGCGAAACGAACGCAATATTCCGTCACTACGCCAAAAACTACGAATTCAATATCGTCTCCGAATTGCTTCAGCAATTTTGCGGCATGCCGGCTTTCAAAGATGTCGAGTGTTTGTTTTTCCAACAGAATCTGTTGGTATTGTGAAAGATTGTGCGGCAGTGTCGCTGAAGCTTCGTTCGGCACGGTGACAACTTTGTTGGTCAATGCTTCTGGAACAAACGTGGAGCCTGGGGTACCTTTGATGCAATGCGGCGGGAACGTCTGGAATTCAGGATCGTCCTTGGTGTGGTAACAGCCATGCGAAACAAGAAAGACACGGCCCTGTCGCGCGGCATCCGTAAGCTTTCGAATATTAGGCAGCAACCGTTCAGCTCCCGGCACATACAGATTTCCGCCGGGCAGCATGAAGTCTGCCTGCGTATCAACTTCCCAGAAAACAACTTTGCGAGAAACCATGCCCTCCGCCGGATTCGTTTCCTAAGAGCAGCTTATAACAAAGTTTGCCAGCGATGGGAGGACCGTCAGGCTTTTGAACTCTTAGGAGCAGCGCCCCGGAGGCGCCGCGCCTTTCGAGGAAGAGATCCAGATAATGTCAGTTCACAAAGACCTTCCACGAATTCCGGCGTCAAACTATCGTGGCGAATCAGAAACCGCATGTAGATTGGGCCGTAGAGCGAATCCAGCAGCAGATCCATGTCGATATTCTTGCGCAGCTGCCCGCGCAGAATACCGCGCCGGAGTGTCGCGTACGCTTCCCGGCGGCGTGGCATCATGAAACGTTCCCGAAACGCCGCGATGACATTTCTGTCACTCTGGCCGGCGGCAAGAATAGCGGAAACAATGCGGCCGCGGCGGCTGCGAAAGATTTTGATGAGCTGGCGCATCTGCTGGCTCATGTCAGTACGCACAGAACCGGTATCGGGAAAGTGAAGTTTTCGTTTCGTGCTGCAGGCAAATGCGTCGGCGATGAGAGCAGCCTTGTCCGGCCACCAGCGATAAACGGTGGCCTTGCCGACGCCTGCGTGGTCCGCCACGGATTCGATCGTCAGATCCGAAAAGCCCTTGTCCGCAAGGAGTTTCAGCGTGCTGCGCAGGATCGCCAGGCGAGCCTGTTCACTCCGAGGACGGCCCGGTGGGCGCTTTTTCCTCACCGGGTCACCACCCTTTAGAGCAGTAGGCTTCTGGCGCATGGTGTCACCCTATCATATAATCCTCCTGTGGCTTTAGAATCCAATACGGGCAGTATCGAATCTAGAGCTAATCGATGGGTTCGCTCCGCATCCATGCAGGGACCCCTCTTCTTTAATTTATTCGAAACTTGCATTTGAACTCGGGTGCCTAACCGATGTGGATTGTTGCGTTAGCTCTAAGACGTCCCTACACCTTTATCGTGATGGCGCTCGTCATTATCATTCTGACGCCGATCACGATTTTGCGAACGCCTACTGATATTTTCCCCGACATCGATATTCCGGTGGTTTCCGTGGTTTGGTTCTATACGGGCATGTCGCCACAGGACATGGCCGATCGCATTGTGACCAACTCGGAGCGCGGCATCACCACAACGGTCAACGACATTGAGCACATGGAATCGCAGTCGGTGTATGGGCTGGGCGTCATCAAGGTTTTTTTTCGGCCGGGCACCAACGTACAGGGAGCCATCGCGCAAATCACCGCCATCGGGCAAACCACGGTGCGCAGTTTGCCGATTGGCACTACGCCCCCGTTAATCATTTCCTATAGCGCCTCTACCACGCCCATTATTCAGCTTGGATTGAGCAGTAAGACTCTGCCCGAGCAACAACTCTTCGATCTTGGCCAGAACTTTCTGCGCAACTATTTGGCCACGGTGCCGGGAGCCGCTACTCCTTTCCCTTACGGCGGCAAGGTTCGTCAGATTCAGGTGGACCTGGATTTGCCAAAGTTGCAATCCTATGGCCTCCAGCCCAATGACATCGTCAATGCCGTCAACGCGCAGAACCTTGTTCTGCCGAGCGGCACCATCAAGCTCGGTCCACTGGAATACAACGTGGAGATGAATGGAACGCCGCAGACCATCGCGGAGTTGAACGACCTGCCCGTGAAGACGGTCAACGGTTCCACGCTTTACATGCGGGATGTCGCGCACATTCGCGATGGCTTTTCACCACAGACCAACATCGTGCGCGCCGATGGCAACCGTGGCGCGCTGATGTCCATCTACAAGAACGGAAACGCCTCCACGCTGCAAATAGTCGCCGGGGTCAAGAAGGTTGTTGAGCAGGCGGCGCAAGCGTTGCCGCCGGAACTAAAGGTCACGTCGCTGTTTGACCAGTCTCTATTTGTGCGCGCATCGATTCAGGGCGTGCTGCGGGAAGGCTTGATTGCTGCCGCTCTTACCGCCGTCATGATCCTCATCTTTCTCGGCGATTGGCGTCCCACCATCGTCATTTCCATTTCGATTCCACTTTCGATTTTCGTGTCGATCATCCTCCTGGGCGCGATTGGGCAGACCATCAACATCATGACGCTGGGAGGATTAGCCCTCGCGGTCGGCATCCTGGTCGATGACGCCACTGTGGAAATCGAAAACATCGAGCGCAACCTGGCCATGGGCAAGGAGATGAAGCAGGCGATTCTTGACGGCGCGCAGCAAATCGCCGTGCCCGCCTTTGTTTCCACGCTCAGCATCTGCATTGTTTTCGTGCCCATGTTCTTTTTGACGGGCGTGGCAAGATTTTTATTTGTCCCGCTGGCCGAGGCCGTAAGCTTCGCCATGCTGGCTAGTTATCTTCTCTCCCGAACCCTGATTCCAACTCTGGTCATGTACATCATGCGCGGGCATGAGCATCGCGCCGAAGCGCCCAAGTCCGCTCTGGGCCGCTTCCAGCGCGGTTTCGAGCGGAAGTTTGAAGATTTCCGCCGCGGCTACGAGCAGTTGCTGGAAACCACGCTCGAACATCGCGGCATCTTCGTGCTTTGCTTCCTGGCTTTCTGCCTGCTGTCGCTTGGACTGTTTTTTTTCCTTGGACAGGACTTTTTCCCGCAAGTGGATGCCGGCCTCTTGCGCCTGCACGTTCGTGCTCGTCCCGGCTTGCGGGTGGAGGAAACTGCGCGGCTGTGTGACGAGATCGAAGCTACGCTGCGGCAGGAGATTCCCAAGGGGCAATTGCAGACGATCCTGGATAACATCGGGCTGCCAAACTCAGGAATCAATCAGTCGTACAGTTCAGGCGGAACCATCGGCACCAGCGATGCAGAGATCCTCATCGCACTCGACCCGGAGCATCATCCGCCCACCGCTGCTCTTACCAGGCACCTGCGCGAGGTGTTGCCCCGGGACTTCCCTGGAGTGGAGTTCTTTTTCCAGCCCGCCGATATCGTCACCCAGATTCTGAACTTTGGTCTCCCTGCGCCCATTGACGTGCAGGTCATCGGCACCGACATGGGAAACAGTTACCTAATCGCGCAGCAGATCGCCAACAAGATGCGGCACATCCCCGGCACCGCCGATGTCCACGTGCAGCAGTTGCTCTCCCTGCCCACGCTGCACATGGATATTGACCGCACGCGCGCCACGCAGCTGGGGATCACAGCAGGCAACGTGGCGCAGAGCGTTCTGGTTTCGTTGAGCGGCAGTTTTCAGACGGCGCCAAACTTCTGGCTGAACCCGAAAAACGAAGTTACCTATCAAGTGGCCGTACAGGCTCCGCAATACCGCATGACCAGCATGCAAGACCTGATGACAATCCCGGTAACCTCGCCGCAGGGGCCGCAATTGCTAAGCAATCTGGTGCAGGTGTATCCAGTATCGCGGGCAGCCACGGTAAATCACTGGAACGTCGCGCCTGTCATCGATGTCTACGCCAGTACCCAAGATCGCGATCTAGGCGCCGTGGCTGCGGATACAGACAAGGTACTCCATACATTCGATGGTCACTTGCCGCGAGGCACGAGCATCGTCGTGCGGGGACAGGTCGCCACCATGCGCTCTTCGTTTTTCGGTCTCGGCGTAGGATTGGTTGGCGCGATTCTTCTGGTCTATTTGCTGATCGTTATCAACTTTCAGTCCTGGCTCGATCCTTTCATCATCATCGCCGCGCTGCCGGGAGCGCTGGCGGGGATCTGCTGGTTCCTGTTGCTGACGCGCACTACGTTGAGTGTGCCCTCCCTGACGGGGGCGGTCATGTGCATGGGCGTGGCCACGGCGAATTCCATCCTGATGGTAAGTTTTGCGCGAGAGCAGCTCGATGAAGGCATTCCCGCCGTAAAGGCCGCTGTGTCTGCGGGATACACGCGTATGCGTCCAGTGCTGATGACGGCGCTGGCTATGATCATCGGCATGGTGCCGATGGCGCTTGGTTTTGGAGAAGGTGGTGAGCAGAACGCCCCGCTGGGCCGAGCCGTGATCGGGGGGTTGCTGTTTGCCACGGTTGCAACTTTGTTTTTCGTGCCCAGCGTATTCGCCATTTTCCATGGCCGCCGCGAAGCGAAGCGGGCACGAGAACAGGCATGAGGTTTTCAGGAAGAATCGGAGTCGAGCATGACTGCAGAAGGCAAGTCTAATTCTATGGCGGATGAACAGCGGCCCTCACCGGACGCCAGTGCTCCACAATCGCCGCAAGAGCAAAGTGAAGAGCATTATGCTCTAGGCCCTCAAGCTCAGCGCGATGAGGAGATCGAAGCGATCCGGCAGCATTCCCGGCACCAGCCGCCCGGGATTCAGAAACCGCCTGAGGTTCCACCCGCGCCGCCGCGCAAAGCCCTGACCCTGGTGGGAATCGCGTTGCTGGTGCTGCTGGCCGCTGGCGGTTTTACCATGTTATCGCGGATGAGTCACGAGCGCGCTCTGGCCAACGAAACCGAGCGCGAGACGGTACCTACCGTCGCGGTCGTAAATCCCGTGTCGGAAAAGCCCGACGAAGATTTGATCCTCCCAGGCTCGCTGTTGGCCTATGAAGAGTCTCCCATTTATGCTCGCACCAACGGCTACCTGGTGCGCTGGTACAAAGACATCGGCAGCCGCGTAACCAAAGGCGAATTGCTGGCCAAGATCGACACGCCTGAGGTGGATCAGGAATTGAACCAGAGCCGAGCCGCCCGTCAGCAGATTGTCGCTCAAATGGAGCTGGCGAAAATTACCGCGGACCGCTGGCAGAACCTTCTCAAGACTGACTCCGTCTCCGCTCAGGAAGTGGATCAGAATACAAGCGGCTACAAGCAGGCGCAGGCAAACCTGGCTGCGGCCGACGCGAACGTGCGCCGCCTCGAACAGCTGGAAGGATTCAAAGAGGTCTACGCGCCGTTTACCGGTGTGCTCACCAAACGCAATGTCGATCCCGGCGCGCTGATCAATGCCGGCGCTCAGGCCACAGGCCGCGAGCTGTTCGACATTGCACGCGTCGATCCTCTGAGGGTTTACACCAGCGTTCCGCAAGCCTACGCTCCTTTCATTAAAGTCGGCGCCAAGACTTTTGTCACGCTGCAGGAATTTCCCGGTCAGAGATTTGTCGCAATCGTAGTGCGAACCGCGGAGGCGATTGATCCCGCCACTCGCACACTGCTCACCGAAGTGGATGTACCGAACAAAGAGGGACGGTTGCTGCCAGGCTCATTCGGCGAGGTACACTTCGCAGTCGGAAACGGCGTGAACAAGGTGACAGTTCCGGTGAACGCAATGTTGTTCCGCGCCGAAGGTCCGCGCGTCGCGGTGGTCGGTCCCGACAACAAGGTGCAGCTGCGCCCCATCAACATTGGACGCGACTACGGCACCACTTTGGAGATTCTCGGGGGCGTCTCCCCCACGGACCAGATCGTGGTCAATCCAGCGGACTCGCTGGAGAATGGCCAGCCGGTAAACGTGGCGCAACCCCAGCCGCAGCCTGGTCAAGCACAGCCAGCTCAACAGAAGGGCGGCGCCTCGTGAAGCGAGCCGCACTTCTGGCCGCTCTGGTTCTGGCGGCGTTCACGGCGGGATGCACCGTCGGTCCGCGTTATAGCCGTCCCGCGGCTCCAGTTCCGGCGCCGGATGCGTGGAAGACGCAGCCACCGTGGCAGCAGGCTGCTCCCAAGGACGCCATCCCCAAGGGTGAGTGGTGGAAAGTTTTCAACGACGCCGAACTCAACACCTACGAGCAACAATTGCTGCAGGCGAACCAATCCCTGGAGGCGGCTCGCGATCGCTTGAATCAGGCTCGTTCCTTGGCGCGTGTAGCCACTGCTGATTTTTTCCCTCAACTCTCGACAGATCCGTCGGCGCTCCGGGAGCGCGGTTCTGGCAATCGTCCGCTGAATGGCGAGCAGCCGGTTGTTCTCAAGGGCGTGACGCAGGCAGTGCCGCCGTATACCCAGAGTGTCTACACCATTCCGTTCTCCATCAACTATGAGCCCGATCTCTTCGGGCGTGTGCGGCGCAACGTGGAAGCGGCGAATGCTTCTCTTCAATCCACGGCTGCCGATCTTCAAAACGTGCAGTTGGTGCTCACTGCCGAACTCGCGGCCGACTACTTCAGCTTGCGCGAGTTGGATGCTGAGTTCAATGTGGTGCAGGAATCCGTGGGCTATCAGCGCAAGGGCCTGGATCTGGTGAACCACCGTCACGATGGCGGCATCGCCAACGGACTCGACGTGGCGCAGCAGGCCGCTCTGCTCGATTCAACTCTATCGCAGCTCGCCCTGGTGCAGCAGACGCGAGCGCAATATGAACACGCCATCGCCGTGCTGCTGGGACAATCGGCCTCCGCTCTCACCGTGCCGGTTGCGCCGCTGCAGGCCACGCCTCCACCCGTCCCGCTGGGAGTTCCTTCGGACGTGCTCGAGCGCAGGCCGGATATTTCCACTGCCGAACGGCAAATGGCCTACCAGAATGCCCAGGTCGGCATCGCGCGTACGGCCTTCTATCCCAACATTACCCTCAGTGGCTCCGGAGGCTGGCAGAGTACCGAACTGGGGCCGCTATTGAACGCGCCTAGCCTTTTCTGGTCGCTTGGGGTCGATGCGCTGGAGCCGATCCTCGAGGGCGGACGCAATCGCGCCAATCTGGCGGCCGCGCGTGCAGCCTACGACCAATCTGTGGCGAACTACCGCCAGGCGGTGCTCACTGCCTTCCAGCAGGTTGAAGATGGCATCAGCAATCTGAGCACGCTTTCGCAGGCTCTCACCACGCAAGGCGCAGCCGTCGAGGATGCGCGCCGGGCTCTCGCCATCGCCAACAATCGCTACATCGGAGGAGTCACTAGTTACCTTGACGTCATCACCGCACAGACTACGCTGCTGACCAGCGAGCGCCTCGAAACGCAGCTACTCGGCCAGCAGATGGTCAGCTCTGTCTACCTGGTAAAGGCTCTCGGGGGCGGCTGGGACGCCAGCCAGATCAAGGATCAACAGGTTCATCCCCAGGTAATTCAGACACTGCAGCCATGACCTCTTAACTATTTGACAAACACCCCCCGCAAGCCTAGAATCGACCTAGTTCTTAATCTCCTCTTATTTTCTTTTCTTTCGGCTACTCAGAAGTAAGACCGGTCAATCATAGCTTTATCGCACTCAGCGAGTTCTGAGGAGAACGAACGCTAGCTCGACCTTAACCTGGGATATTTTCGATCGTATCCCCGTTGTTTGGTCTGTGGTTACCAACCTGAGCCAAAGGGAGCCCATGAAAAACACAAAGTTTCTCGTAAAGGTGAATCGCGGCGGTGCGCGTGCCGCTGAATACGTTCTGCGAATCGATCGCAGCCCCATTCAGACCACAACCAACAAAAAGCTGGCCCTGGCCATGGGAAGATTCACCGCCGAAGACGCCGTCAAACTGATGCAGAATTCCCGCTGCACTCCGGAACTGATCTCGGTACAGGTGTAACGCTGGCTTGCCGGCTCCGAACGCCAATCGACACTGCTGAACCTTATCCTGAAGTTGGCTCCGGCTAGCTATGAGCGTGGCGTTCGCTATTGGGCTTGGAACCGCTCAGCGCGAAGAACAAGATATACACGTAGCAGACTACCGGAAGAAAGAACGCGTGGTGAATTCCGACCCGGTCGGCGATCGCGCCCTGCACAAGCGGAATAATCGCTCCCCCAACAATCGCCATAATCATGATTCCCGAGCCGTCGCCCGTCAGCGGACCCAGCTCCGCTACGCCCAACGTGAAAATGCTGGGGAACATGATGGAGTTGAAGAAGCCCACTAGGATAATGCTCCACATGGCGAAGTGTCCCGTGCTGAGCATGGAAATCGTCACGAGGGCTGCGGCGCATACCGAGCAAATCCCGAGCAGTCTCCCGGTATTCATCTTTTGCAATAGCCCCGATCCGATAAACCGCCCCACCATCGCTCCGCCCCAGTAGAAGGCGACGAAACTCGCCGCCACTTTTTCGGTCAATCCACCAATGTCGGGTTGGCTGAAATAGTTGACGAGGAAACTCCCAATCGCAACCTCTGCCCCGACATAGACGAAGATAGCGATGGCGCCAAAAACCAGGTTGGGATGTCTCCAGATCGAGTCATCCACTTTTTCGCCGACCTTGTGCTGAGCCTGGGGAATTTTCGGCAGCTTGAAGCTTCCGATGGCGATCGCCAGAAGCACCAGCGTGATGCCTAGACCAACGTATGGCGTCTTGACCGTCGCCGCTTCATGCAGCCGATAGGCCTGCAGAGCGTCGGGGGCCATGGCGCGGATTTCGTCCATGGCCTTCGGAGCTGAACTCAGAATCAGCAGACCGCCAAAAAAAGGCGCCAGAAAAGTTCCCAGCGAATTGAATGCCTGGGTCAAGTTCAGTCGGCTGGAAGCGGTTTGAGGCTTGCCCAGTACCGTCACGTAAGGATTGGCCGCGACCTGCAAACACGTAATCCCGGCCGCAAGCACGATGAGCGCCATCAGGAACAATGGGTACGACGGAACACTGGCCGCCGGCACGAAAAGAAATGCGCCCGCGCCCATTGTTAGCAAGCCCAGCACCATCGAGCGCTGGTAGCCGATCCAGTCAATGATTTTCGCCGAGGGTATGGAGAAAAGAAAATATGCTCCAAAGAAGGCAAACTGAATCAGCATGACCTTTGTGTAGTTCAGGTCGAAGATCGATTTCAGATGTGGGACGAGAATGTCATTCAGGCAAGTGAGAAAGCCCCACATGAAGAACAACGTAGTCACCACCGCCAGCGGTCCCGCGTAGGACGAAGGCGCATCGGGAGAAACTGCAGTAGAACGGCTCGGCGTCGCGATTGACATAGTGAAAGCTTCCGCTCGGCATCATAGCACCGCGAGACGCGACGAAGCATTTCCCTGCGCACGAATTCGTGGTCGACAGACTCTAGAGAGTCACACCGTATTCCCGCTCAGGTCCTGCAACTTCACCAGCCAGTTCGGGGGCTCGGGCAGAATGGCGAACGTAGGAAGCTTACCGCGCACCATCGCGACTTCATCGCACTGATGAAATCTGGGACAGACGTGACAATCCTTGTAGATTTTGTCGGGAAGATCTTCGCGCTGCGCGATCTGGAATCCCTGCCGCGCAAAAAATTCGGGAGCTCGCGTGAACAGGCAGATGCAATCCACTTGATGACGCTTCGCTTCGGCCATCAAAGCCTTCATCAGCCGGCTGCCTCCGCCATTGCCCTGCGTGCGCGGCGAAACCGTGATCGAACGAATCTCAGCCAGGTGCGTGCCATAGAGATGCAGCGCGCCGCACCCGATGATGCTTCCTTCCTCTTCCAGGACGACAAAATCTCTGACGTTCTCGCAGATCTCCGCCAGCGTGCGCGGCAGCAAAGTGCCGTCCCCGGAATAGGACGAGATCAGATCGTGGATGTGCTGAGCATCCGGCAAAATGGCTTTACGCGTGCGCATGAAAGTTGATCTCCTCACGCAGGGACTCAATTTTCTCTTTCGCCGCCGCAATCCCTTGCCGCACTCGGGCTGGCGCCGTACCGCCAACCACATCGTGGATCGCCAACACCGCCGCCGGTTTCAGGCAGTCATAGAAGCTTTCGTCGAACGCCGGGTGCAAACTATGCAAGTCATCCAACGTCAGATCCTGAAGCTCACAACTCTTCTCCAGACACAGCTTCACCGCTTTTCCGATCTGCTCATGCGCCAACCGCGAAGGAACGCCGCGATTCACCAGATAGGTTGCGGCCGCCCATGCGTTCATAAATCCCGACTGCGCCGCTTCGTTCATGCGCGCGTGGTCGAACTCGACCGCTTTCATAAAACCGGCAACCAGCGGCAACAGGCCAAGCGCAGTATCCGCGCCATCAAACAGTTGCTCCTGGGTTTCCTGCAAGTCTTTGTTGTAAGCCAGCGGCAAACCTTTCAAGGTCACCGTCAATGCCGTTGCGCTTCCGATGACGCGGCCGGTTTTGCCGCGCACCAGTTCCAGAAGATCAGGGTTCTTCTTCTGCGGCATGGCGCTGCTGCCCGTGGAATAAGCCTCCGGCAACTGCACAAAACCGAATTCCTGCGAAGAGAAAAGAATCATCTCCTCCGCCCACCGGCTCAAGTGCAGGCTCAACAGCGAAAGCGCATTGACGAACTCAAGAATGAAATCGCGATCGCTGGTAGCGTCGATACTGTTCGCCGTCGGTGCTGCAAAATCGAGTTCCTCGGCCATGAAAACCCGGTCAAGCGGCAGAGTCGCGCCCGCCACAGCACCCGATCCCAGCGGACATACGTTCACCCGCTTGCGGCAATCTGCAAGCCGGTCGGCATCGCGCAAAAACATCTCGACATAAGCCAGCAACCAATGCGCCAGCAGCACCGGCTCAGCATGCTGCAAATGGGTATAAGCAGGCATCGTGGCATTGCCGGCCTGTTCGGCACGATCAATGAACGCGGCGCAGACCTCTGCTACTTCTTTTCGCAGCTCATCGATCGCAGCCCTCACGTAAAGACGCAGGTCCGTGGCAATTTGCTCGTTGCGGCTGCGACCGCTGTGCAGCTTGTATCCCACTTCTCCGATCCGTGCGGCCAACTGCTTCTCCACGAAATGATGCACGTCCTCAGCTTCGTCGTCTTCGACAAATCCTTGGGCGGCAGCGGCCATCTCGCCGATCTGTTGCAATCCTTCGAGAATGCTGATCAGTTCATCCGCGGACAAAACTCCGGCATTCTTCAGAGCGCGCGCATGCGCTCCGCTGGCCGCCAGTTCGTAGCTAAGCAGCCGGCGGTCGAACTCGAACGACCGCTGCCAACGCTCGAACTGCGGATCCAGAGGCTGCCGGAACCGGCCCGACCACATCTTCATCGTGCAACCTCCTGACGCGCACGCGCACGTGTCCGCGATGGCAGTCCGAGGATTCGGATGAAGCCGGCCGCGTCTTTCTGGTCGTAACTGTCGCCCATGGTGAAGGACGAAAGATCGGTGCGGTAGAGCGAGTGCTCCGACTGGCGGCTCACCACCGAGACATTTCCCTTGTACAACGATAACGTCACGCTGCCCGTCATCTCTGCCTGCGTGCTGGAGACGAAAGCATCCAGCGCCTCGCGCAGTGGCGTGAACCACAAGCCGAAATAAACCAGTTCCGCATATTTCAGTCCTACGTGCTGTTTGAAATGTGCCACTTCGCGCTCCAGACACAGCGCTTCCAGTTCGCGATGCGCCGCGATCAGCAAAGTCCCGCCGGGCGTTTCATAACATCCGCGTGACTTCATTCCCACAAAGCGGTTCTCCACCAGATCCACGCGGCCGATAGCATTGCGCGCGCCGACTTCGTTCAGCAATTCGACCAGCGACACGGGATCGAGCTTCATCCCGTCCACCGCGACAGGGATGCCTTTTTCGAAACCAATCGTCACTTGCTCGTTCTTGTCCGGCGCCTCTTGCGGCGAGCGCGTCATCTGCCACGTTGTCGCGAGCGGCGCATTCGCCGCGTCCTCCAGCTCTCCGCCTTCATGACTAAGGTGCCAAAGATTCCGGTCGCGACTGTGAATCTTCGTCCGGCTCGCCTCCACCGGAATGCCGTGCTGTTCGGCATAATCCAGGCAATCTTCGCGGGACTTCAACGTCCACTCGCGCCAGGGGGCAACCACTTTCAACTCCGGTGCCAGCGCCTGGTAGGTCAACTCAAAGCGAACCTGGTCGTTGCCTTTTCCTGTGCAGCCATGCGCCACGGCCGTCGCACCTTCGCGCAAAGCAACTTCAACCTGCCGCTTCGCGATCACCGGACGAGCCAGCGACGTGCCCAGCAAATACTTGTGCTCATAAACCGCACCCGCTTGCAGCGCAGGAAAAACGTATCCCGTCAGGAACTCTTCACGCAGATCCTCCACGACCACCTTGCTCGCGCCTGTGGCGTAGGCCTTCTCGACCACGGCTTCGATATCGTCGCCCTGGCCCACGTCGCCAACCATCGCGATCACGCTGTACGAGTAATTTTCCTTGAGCCACGGAATAATGATGGAGGTATCGAGTCCTCCCGAGTAGGCAAGAACAATTTTTTCAGACATGAGCACTCCTTGCGGGCAGACGATCGCCGCCGCCCACTAATAAGTAAAGAATCGCTTTCTGCACGTGCAGCCGATTTTCCGCCTGTTCGAATATCAGAGACTGCTCCGAATCCATGACCGCGTCCGTCACTTCCAATCCACGATGCGCCGGCAGACAGTGCATGAACACCGCATGCGGCGCGGCTTCCGCCATGAGCTCCTCATTCACTTGATACGGCGGGAAAATTCTGGTTCGTTCGTCTGTCTCGCGTTCTTGCCCCATACTGACCCACGCATCGGTGTAAATCGCATCGACTCCCGCTACCGCTTCGTGCGGATCGGTCAGCAATTCAATCTCCGCCCCGGTCTCGACGCCAATTTCCCGCGCGGCAGCCACAATCTGCGGATTCGGTTCGTACCCTGCAGGAGTCGCAATTCGTATCGACGACCCCAGGCACGCGCACGTAAGCAGCAGCGAGTGCGCCACATTATTTCCGTCGCCTACGTACGCCAGCGAGCGGTTCTTCAAGTCTCCGAAGCGCTCCAGCAGCGTGAAATAGTCCGCCAGCGCCTGGCACGGATGCTCCAAATCACTGAGCGCGTTGATCACCGGGATCCGCGCATGCTGCGCCATGCCCTCGATGGTCTCTTGCGAAAACGTGCGCAGCACAATCACATCCACCCAGCGCTCCAGGTTATGCGCCACGTCGCTCAACGTCTCGCGGGCGCCAAGCCGTTCTTGGTTCTGGTCGACGAACATGGCCGAACCGCCGAGCGCCGTCATGCCCGCCTCAAACGTCACCCGGGTTCGCAGGGAGGCCTTCTCGAAGAACATGACCATCTGCTTGCCGCTGAGCGCCTTTCGAAAATCCGCAGAGCGTGTCTTCATAATACCAGCGAGATTTAACACTGCATTCACGCCGGCCGGTCCAAGATCGCGAGTCGAGACCAGATCCGGACACCAGAACGCTTGCGGCGCTCTGGCTGCGGCAACCGCAGCCCTGCCTTGCACTTGACTGTTCAACTTTGACTCCTTCTTCTGCACTTGCGCACTTGCCGGCTGCAATCTGTAACCGGCAGCAATTGACGGACTCATGAATACGTAACCTCCGTGCCACACGACAGCTTGGTCATATAAAATTGCGGCAGCGCCTCTACCTCGGTCGCCGGCAAAATCCTTACTCGTCCCACGCCGTGCTTCAGCGCCAGCCCGCAAGCTTGCAACTTCGGCAACATGCCCCCGCTGATAACAGAATGGGCCGCGAGTTCCGCTGCCTGCTTCGTGGTCAGCCACGGCATCACGCTTCCTGACGCATCTTTCACGCCGGGCACGTCGGTGAGAAATATCAGAGTATCGGCATGGCACGCCGCCGCGCAGGATGCAGCCATTTCGTCGGCGTTCACGTTGTAGTACTCGCCATCGGCGCCCAACGCCAGCGAAGCCATTACCGGAATCCCTCCCTGCTGCCAGAGAGCTTCAATCCAGCACGGCTCGGCGAAACAAATCTCGCCCACAAATCCCAGATCGCGCCCATGCACATATTTCTTCCGCGCGCGAAACGTCATCCCATCGCCGCCGCAGAATCCAATCGCCGGCATGCCCGTCGCCTGAATGGCCGCCACCAAGTTCTTATTGACGATGCCTGCCAGTACCATCAGCGCGACGTCCCGGGTCTCCGCATCGGTCACGCGCAACCCATCTACGAACTCACTCTTCTTCCCCAGCCGCTCCAGCATGCGCGTCAACACGCCGCCTCCGCCATGAACCACCGCCACCCGGTGGCCATCCCGCGCCAACTCCGCGACCGCCTGCGCACAGCGCCGCAACATGGCAGCATCCTCGATCGCCGCTCCGCCAATTTTCACCACAATCGTCACTGCAAACCCTCCCGCTCTTCCCACTCGTACATCAGATTCATGTTCTGCACCGCCTGTCCTGCCGCGCCTTTCAGCAGATTGTCCACACACGAAACCAGCACCAGCCGACGGCCGTCCTCCGCCAGGCAGAATCCAAGATCGCAGTAATTCGTGTGCAGCGAAAACTGCAACTGCGGCAATTTCGGTGTGGCAAACACCCGCACCCAATGTTTGCCGGCATAGAAATCCCGCAGACACGACTCCACTTCCTCACTCTTCATCACCCGCTTCAGCCGCACATAGATGGTCGACAAAATCCCGCGCGGAATCGGCAACAAATGCGGCGTAAGTGTCAGATCCGCATCGTCCAGACCCAACTGCTCCACAATCTCTCCCAGATGCCGGTGATTGAACACCGCGTAGGCAGACAGATTGTCTGCCACCGAAACAAAATGAGTTCGCGCCGTGGCCGCCTTCCCAGCTCCCGACACCCCTGACTTCGAATCAGAAATAATCCCGTGCGTCCGGTCGATCAGGTCGGCCTTAAGTAGTGGTGCCAAAGCCAGAATCACCGACGTCGCATAGCACCCTGGATTCGCCACCAGCTGTGCCGGTGCAATGCGATCGCTGTTCAACTCCGGTAGTCCGTACGCCGCCTTCGCCGTCAATTCCGCGGCCGTCGCCGCGTCCGCATCCTCGAACGAGTAGATGGCTCGATGCCGCTCCTGTTTCAGCCGCCACGCCCCGCTCAGGTCAATCACCCGCAATCCTTGCGCAATCGCCTCGGGCACAAGAGACCGCGAAGCTTCATGCGGCGTCGCCAGAAATAGCAACTGCACTCCCTGCCGCTTCAACTCAGGCCAGGAAAGCGTCCGCAGCGGATAACCTCCGTTCCCCGAGAGCTCGGGAAACACCTCCGCCAGATCGGTCGCGCCATCGCTGCCGCCCTCGCGTCGCAGCAACACGGGCTCCTCCAGCCGCGGATGGCGCTCCAGAAGCCTCGTCAATTCCAGCCCGGAATAACCGCTCGCTCCTAGCACCGCGCTTTTCAGCTTCGCCGCCATCAGCCCAGCATCTCCTCGATCCGCAGCGCTACCTTCTTCGCGATTTCTTTGTCGGGACAAACGATCAGAATGGTGTCGTCCCCCGCAATCGTCCCCACCATTTCCTCCCACTCCTGTTCGTCCAGCGCCGCCGCCACGGGCTGCGCGCTGCCTACAATGGTTTTCAGCACCAGCAGGTTCTGCGCGATCCGCACATCCAGCACGAACTCGCGAACCAGCCTTTGCACCGGCGGCAGAGCCTGGCCTGCCGCGCCCTCGCCTTGCGGCAGCGTGTAACCCGACCCCGTCTTGCTGAGATTCAACTCGTGAATATCTCGCGACAGCGTTGCCTGCCCCACTTTGAACCCCCGCTTGCGCAACGCCCGCTGCAGATCTTCCTGGTTCGCTACTGGCCCGTGCTTCAAAGCCTCCAAAACCGCTCTCTGACGAAGCACTTTATTCATTATGAATATTTATTCATCATTGTGAATAAATATTCTCTTATCTTACAGTCCGTGCCGGCCCTGTCAAGGGAAAACCTCTGCCGGCTCTTGCACTCTTGGTGACCCCGGTTCGCTGTGCGATGCGCGCTTCTGTCAGACGGAAAGCGAAACATGATCTGAAATCCTTGCTAGACTACTCGCGGCTTGGAAGCTCGACGCGAGTCAAGCCGGGGAGCAATGCCGCATGAACAAGAGCCCGACGCTCGTGGCCGAGCTGATTGCCGAGTTCCTTGGAACCTTCGTCTTGATGCTGTTCGGAACCGGCGTGGTCGCCATGGTGGTCCTGTTTCCGTCAAGCGCTCCCGCCACCGCGCACGGGGGCTATACCAACATCACGCTGGGTTGGGGATTGGCGGTCACCATGGGCATTTACGTTGCAGGAAAAGTTTCTGGCGGCCATCTCAACCCCGCGGTCACCCTCACTCTGGCCGTGTTTCGCGGCTTTCCCTGGCGTAAGGTGCTGCCTTACTCCATCGCGCAAACTGCAGGAGCTTTCCTTGCCGCAGCGCTGGTCTACCGAAACTATCTGCCCGCCTTTCGCCAGTTCGACCCGCTCCTGGAAAAAACCGCGGGCGTGTTCACAACTTTCCCCGCTTTCCCGGCCCTTCCACAAGCTGGATTTCTCGACCAAGTGATCGGCACCGCTCTGCTGCTCCTCATGGTGTTGGCCATCACGGACGAACTCAATGTCCCTCCCGGAGCCAATCTCGCGCCTCTGATGATCGGGTTGGTCGTCGTTGCGATTGGCATGAGCTTTGGCGGGATGCACGGATACGCGATTAATCCCGCTCGCGATTTTGGCCCGCGGCTTTTCGCCGCCGCCGCTGGATTTAAGAACAACGGACTCACCGACGGAGCTCGGGTATGGTGGGTGCCAGTGTTTGCGCCGCTGCTGGGAGGGCTGGTCGGCGCTGCCGTCTACGATTTCGGTATTCGACGTTTCTTGCACGCGGCCCCGCCCTCGTCCTGATCTTGCGCCGGAAACGTCGGCAAAACAGGAGGCTCTTTGTACATTCTCTCTCTCGATCAAGGCACAACCAGCTCTCGCGCCCTCTTGTTTGACCGCGATGGCGTGGTCCGATCGGTCGCCCAGCGCGAGTTGACGCAAATCTTTCCCCAGCCCGGATGGGTGGAGCACGATCCCGAAGAAATCGCGGCGTCGCAAATCGCGGTCGCATTAGAAGCGCTAGCCAAAGTCAACTTGCAGGCCAAGGACGTTGCCGCGATCGGCATCACCAACCAGCGGGAAACAACGATCGTCTGGGATCGCGCTACCGGCAAGCCGATCTGCAATGCCATTGTCTGGCAGGATCGCCGCACGGCCTCATTTTGTGAGGAACTAAAAGCCCACGGTCACGAACATTTGATCCAGCAGCATACCGGCCTGTTAATCGATGCTTACTTCTCCGGCAGTAAAATTTCCTGGATTCTCGAACACGTGCCGAACGCGCGCCAACTCGCCGAAGCAGGTCGCTTGGCCTTTGGCACGGTCGATACCTGGCTGCTCTGGAAACTGACCGGCGGCCGAGTCCACGTTACCGACGCCAGCAACGCCTCCCGCACCATGCTCTTCAATCTTCACTCTGGAACTTGGGACAACGAATTGCTCGATCTTTTCCAAGTCCCCGCCTCGATGCTGCCCGTAGTCCGGCCTTCCAGTGAAATTTATTGCGAGGTGAGTTCCGTCCCGGAGCTGAACGGAATACCGATCGCCGGAATCGCCGGCGATCAGCAGGCCGCGCTCTTCGGCCAACGATGCATCACTCCAGGCCTTACCAAGAATACTTACGGCACAGGTTGCTTCATGTTGCAGAGCACGGGCAATCGCGCGGTCGCATCGAAGAATCGCCTGGTCTCGACCGTGGCCTGGCGTATCGGTGACAGCACAAACTACGCGCTCGAGGGTAGCGTGTTCGTGGGCGGAGCCGTGGTCCAGTGGCTGCGTGACGGTCTCGGGATTATTCGCGCGTCATCCGGCGTCGAGGCTCTGGCCAACTCTGTCTCCGATAACGGTGGCGTGTATTTCGTCCCCGCCTTCGTTGGCCTCGGCGCTCCGCATTGGGATTCCTACGCTCGCGGCGCAATCTTCGGTCTCACTCGGGGCACCACCGCAGCTCACATCGCGCGAGCTGCCGTGGAAAGTATTGTCTATCAGGTCGCCGATCTCATGGACGCGGTGCAGACCGACACCAGCACTCCGCTGGTTGAATTGCGCGTGGATGGCGGCGCCTCTGCGAACGACGCTCTCATGCAGTTTCAGGCTGATGTTCTGGGCGTGCCCGTGGTCCGCCCCGCGATGACCGAGACCACCGCGCTCGGCGCTGCATTCCTGGCTGGTCTGGCCGTTGGTTTCTGGAAGGACCCGCAGACGATCTCCAGCTTGCCGCAGCAAGAGCGCCGCTTTGAACCCCGCATGCCTCGTTCCCAAGTGAATAAACTGCGTGAGCGATGGAACGAAGCCGTTTCGCGGACCAAAGCCTGGGGCGCCTGAGCCGTTCCATTAAAATCAGCACGATGTAGGCCGAGCAAGCACCCCGCCCTCGGCTACTTGCTTAGCTCGCCGATGAAGACTCCGAAGGGCTGCAGCGAGATTTCCTCTCCGTGAGCCGCCGACTTATCGGTGGCAAGCAATTCTTTGACGGCCGTAAAGCCGTTGCCCTTCAGGTCCACGGTTACTTTCCGCAGCGCGTCCGACATATTTAAAGCCACCACCACCGCCCGATCTCCATCAACGCGCAAGTAGGAAAGCACGTTCGTATCCCCTTCGTTGATCGCTTTGTATTTTCCATCGAGTAGCGCTTGATTGCTGTGCCGCAGCTTGAGGACGCTCTTATAGAACTCCAGCACTGAATCTGAATCCTTCGATTCGTCCGCCACGTTGTGCGTCTTGTACGTCGGAGGAACCGGGAGCCACGGCGTGCCCTTCGTAAAGCCCGCGTTCTCGCTGTCGTCCCATTGCATCGGAGTTCGCTCGCCGTCGCGCCCTTTTTCTTTCGGCCATCCTTTGCGTCCGATCGGATCTTTCACATCTTCCTGGCGTGTCGGAGGAGTCGTCTTCATTCCAATCTCTTCTCCGTAATACATGATCGGAGATCCACGCAAAGTCAGGTACAGAGCCGCCATGACTTTCGCAATCTGGTCGTTGTGTTTGGCATCTCCATATCGATCATAGGACCGCGCAATATCGTGGTTGCTGATCACAAACGTGGGCCATCCGGAAGCCGCGTCTACAGCCGCAATCTGCTTGCGGAATTCCGCCGGGGAAAGTTTGTTGACCATGGTAAAAAGAAAATCCATGGGCAGCTGCAGTTCGTTATTCCCCTTGCCGTAATACTGGTTGAGCTCCGCTACATTCGCGGTCCAGGTCTCGCCGATCAATACCGCGTCATATTCATTCGCCACCTGGCGCAACCCGCGCAACACATCGTGGACCTCGGGCAGCTTCCCGTTGTATTTGCTCTCCTCGAACGGATCTCCAAAAGCATTCTTGCCCGGCTTCAGGATCGGATTGTCTCGCAGATTCGGATCTTCAAACAGCGTGTCCACCGCATCCAACCGGAAGCCCGACACGCCGCGCTTATACCACCAGCGCGTCACATCGAACATGGCGTCCTTCACCGCCGGATTGCGCCAGTTCAAATCCGGCTGCTCCGGATAGAAAATATGGTAGTAGTACTGACTCGTGGTCGAGTCAAACTTCCACGCTGATCCTCCAAAAATCGAGACCCAATTGTTCGGAGGCTCTCCTGGCCCTTTTCCATCTCGCCAGATATACCAATCGCGATAGGGCGAGGTTCGCGACGACTTCGACGCCAGAAACCACTTATGCTGATCGGATGTGTGATTCACCACAAAGTCGAAAATGATGTGGATGTTCCGCTTCTTCGCCTCACTCGCCAGGAAATCAAAGTCGGCCAGCGTTCCGTACATGGGATCGATATTTTCGTAATCGGAAACGTCGTAGCCGAAATCGACCTGCGGTGAAGGGAAGCAGGGCGAGATCCAGATCGCATCCACGCCGAGATCTCTCAAGTAATCCAGCTTCGAAGCGATCCCCCGAAGATCGCCGACGCCGTCATTATTGCTATCGGCAAAGCTCCGCGGGTAAATCTCATAAAAGACAGCGTGTTGCCACCAGGGATGACTTCGATCCGTAGGACCTGAGGACGTCTGCGCCAGAGCCATTGATGCTGCTAAGCAAGCTCCGACCAGCAGCACGACCAGCCGCAGTGTAATTTTTCTCATGCCCGACCTTTCCAAAACCAGCGTAGCCGCAACAACTCGCCCCAAAGCTTTTCAACGGTAACAGCCGCTACGGAATAACTGGCGCCTCCGCCACTCCCACGTTCGTATCCGCGCCGCCATAGTAAAACAGATACCGCTTTCCTCGCTGCACCATGCCTTCGACGAACACCACGTTCGGCACCTGTCCCACCTGTTCCCACGGCTTCTCTGGAGCAAAAACCGGCTTGTCCGTCCGCGCGATCAGCCTGCCCGGGTCATTCCGGTCGAACATGGCAACGCCGGTGCGGTACACAAGCTTGTCGTCGGCACCGTTGTAGATAAGAACGATTCCCTTCGGAGTAACGATTGGCGCCGGCCCAGGCTCCGCGACGCGAGCGTCAAACATTCCTGCACGCACCGGAAGTACCGGCGTATCGGTCTCTTCCGTCCAGTGCAACAAATCTGTGGAGGAGGCCAGCCCAACCTGGTCATTGTTGTCCTTCGCCGTTCCCAGAAAGTACATCCAGTACTTACCGGCAATCTTTTCTGGCACAATCGCTCCAGATTTCGTCCAGCGAATGTTCCAGCGCCCTTTGTAAGCAGGGAGAATCACGCCTCTTCGCTCCCAGTGCATGAGGTCTTTTGAAGTCGCAAGGCAAAGTTGCGCATCTTTTTTGTTATAGCCCGTATAGGTCAGATAGTAAGTGTCGCCGAACTGAACCAGCCTCGGGTCTTCCACGCCGCCATCTTTTTCATAGTCTTTCTCCGGCGAAAATACCGGCTCGCTGCGCCGCGAAAAGTGCACGCCATCTGTACTCTCCGCGTATCCCAGCCGAGACGTGCCGCCCTTGTCCTGCGCGCGGTAAAGCATTACGATTTTTCCGTCGCGCAGAACCACCGAAGGATTGAAAGTGCCTGCCGACTCCCACCCATCTCCCTGCGGTGAAATCACCGGCGTTTCGGAAACCCGCTGCCACGCCCCAAAAGGCCAACTTGCGCTATCCTGTGAAGCCAGCGCCAGAACCAGCGCCAGGACCTTTGCCCAGCTTTTGATAGGAATTAGATGGATCATGATAATCGTGCCCTTTGACGTCCAATGATTTTGCGTCGAGATCAGTCTTATGCCGCGACTGCGATGTGTGCGTACCGATTCTCGGCCAGTTGACTCATTCCTGCAACCTTCACCCGCGACGGTGAAATTTCCATGTCGAACACGAAAAACACGATCGTCGGTTTAGGGGAGTTGCTTTGGGACTTGTTCCCCGCCGGAAAACAATTGGGTGGCGCTCCAGCCAACTTCGCCTACATCACCTCTCTGCTCGGTGATGAGGGAATCCCGGCCAGCCGACTGGGCGAGGATCCTCTCGGCCATGAAGCAATTCATCGTCTCGGAGAGCTTGGACTCTCGACCGAGTTTATTCAGCAAGACGCGGATCATCCTACCGGGACCGTGAAGGTGGAAGTGGATTCTTCCGGGCAAGCACGATTTGAAATCGCCAAGCCCGTGGCGTGGGATTTCTTTGATTGGACTCTGCAGTGGCAACAGTTGGCGCAACGAACCGATGCGGTTTGCTTCGGCACTCTGGCACAACGATCGGAGCACAGTTGCACCACAGTGCGCAGTTTTCTGCTCGGCACTCGTCCGAGCGCCCTGCGAATCTGCGACATCAATCTTCGGCAGACTTTCTTTACCGCACAGGTCGTAGCGGAATCGATGAAGCTGGCAAGCATCGTCAAACTGAACCACGAAGAACTTCCCAGAGTGATGCGATTAGTTGAGTTAGAACATCGCGGAGAAGAAGATTCGGCGCGCCGCTTACTCACCTCTTATGATCTGAAGCTCGTCTGCATCACTCGTGGCACCAACGGCAGCTTCCTTGTATCCGCAAACGAGTGCTCGGAGCATCCCGGTTTCAGAGTCAAGGTCGCGGATACCGTCGGCGCGGGGGACGCATTCACCGCGGCCTTGGTGCACGGATATCTTCGGGGCACCTCGCTCGTGCAAATCAACGAAACCGCAAACCGCGTCGGTGCCTGGGTCGCCAGCCAGCCCGGAGGAACGCCGGCGCCAAAGGCTGGCGACCTAAATCAAAGCCTTGCTGAGATCGGCTAATAACGAAACAATTTGTTTCGCATCAGCATTTGTTAAGACATTCGCAATAAAAATAAATTGATGCGCCGAAAATTTTCCCGAAAATAAACAGCTCGTTTTTCCCCATCACTGCAATTTTTAGTTTAATCTGTCAGGTTTGGCTTTTGGTGTCTGAGGGGGCCCAAGTGACCACGCCGCAAGTACTTCTTCGTCTGCTGGTTTGCGTCTCGGTTTTGGTGCCGATCGCATCGAGCAGCGCGCAGCAGATTCCTGAGAACACTTATCAGGAGCTGCATTGGCGAATGATCGGCCCATTTCGTGGGGGCCGGACGCGTGCTGCCACCGGTGTTCCCAGCGAGCCGAATGTGTTCTACATGGGCCAGGTCAACGGAGGAGTCTGGAAATCCGATGACTACGGCCGCACCTGGAATCCCATCTTCGATCACGAATCCACGCAATCGATTGGCGCAATCGCCATCGCTCCCTCCAGTCCCAACATTATTTATGTAGCGAGTGGCGAAGGCCTCCATCGCCCCGACCTCTCGGTCGGCAACGGAATTTACAAATCCGTCGACGCTGGGAAAACTTGGACTCACCTCGGCCTGCGCGACGGCCAGCAAATCCCAGCGCTTGCCGTCGACCCTCGCGATCCCAATCGAGTCTTCGCCGCCGTACTCGGCCATCCCTACGGCCCAAATGAAGAGCGCGGTCTGTTCCGTTCGACCGACGGCGGCCATTCGTGGCAGAAGATTATTTACAAAGACGCGAATACCGGCGCCTCCGACGTAGAAATCGATCCTTCGAATCCCGACGTCATCTACGCGTCGATGTGGGAAGTCCGCGAGGGCCCTTGGGAAGACAATAATGAGGTCAACGGCACCGGCGGTGGATTATTCAAGTCCACGGACGGCGGAAACACCTGGCATCCTCTTACCGACGGCCTCCCGAAAGATCTGTCGCAAATTTATGTTGCGATTGCTCCCAGTGATCCGCGTCGCCTTTATGCCACCCTCGGAATGGCCTCGGGCGCACTCGCTGTTTATCGTTCTGACGACGCCGGAGAAAGCTGGTCCAAGATAACCGACGATCCACGCCCATCTGGCCGCATCGGCGGCGGAGACCTTCCCATTCCCCGCGTCGATCCCAGGAATCCCGATATCGTCTACAGCGCCAGCACCGTCACCACAAAGTCCACCGATGGCGGTAAAACCTGGTTCGGCTTCCGCGGCGCTCCCGGCGGGGACGACTATCAGAATCTCTGGATCAATCCCAACGACCCCAACATTATTCTTCTCGTCAGCGATCAAGGCGCCCTCGTCACCGTCAACGGCGGCGGCTCCTGGAGTTCCTGGTACAACCAGCCCACCGCGCAGATTTATCACGTCTCCATCGCGCCAACTTTTCCTTACCGTGTTTGCGGTGGCCAGCAGGAGAGCGGCTCCGTCTGCATCTCCAGCCGCGGCAACGATGGCGCCATCACCTACCGCGAGTGGCATCCCGTCGGCGTGATCGAATACGGCTACGTCGCCCCCGATCCGCTTGACCCTGACATTATTTATGGCGGCGGCCGAAGCGAAGTTTCGAAGTTTCACTGGTCCACCGGCCAGGTCCAGAACATAACCCCGATCCCGCTTCGCGACGCGAAATACCGCACCGACCGCAGCGAGCCAACGATGTTCTCGCCAGTCGACCCGCACACTCTTTATTACGCCAGCAACGTGCTCTTCAAAACCACCGACGGGGGCAACTCCTGGCAGACCATCAGCCCAGATCTCACTCGCGAAAATCCCGGAGTTCCCACCAGCGCCGGCACTTTCGTCCCCAAAGGCGCCGGGCGGCAACGCGGCGTGATTTACGCTCTCGCGCCTTCGTACAAGAACATCGACACGCTGTGGGCTGGCACCGACGACGGCCTCATCTGGCAGACTCGCGACGGCGGCAAGAAATGGAATGACATCACTCCCAAAGAGCTGACGCCCTGGAGCAAAGTCACGCAGATCAGCGCCTCGCACTTCGATGACGACACGGCCTATGCCTCCGTGAGCCGCTTTCGGATCAACGACCAGCTTCCTTATATCTACCGCACTCACGATGGCGGCAAGACGTGGCGCCTGATCACGGCCGGCCTTCCCGACTTCGGCCCGGTCGATACGGTGCGCGAAGATCCCGTTCGCAAAGGCCTGCTCTTTGCTGGCACCGAAAATTCCGTTTGGGTTTCGTTTGACGATGGCGATCACTGGCAATCTCTGCAACTGAATCTGCCGCACACCTCCATGCGCGATCTCTGGATTCACGACGATGACCTTATCGTCGCCACGCACGGCCGCTCCTTCTGGATACTCGACGACATCGCTCCGCTACGGGAAGTCGCGAACTTACCTGCCGCCGAGGCGCATCTCTTCACTCCCGCGCCTGCCTTCCGCATCCAGCGCGATACCTACACTGACACGCCGCTTCCCCCAGACGAGCCTTTTGCTGCCGATCCGCCCGATGGCGTGGTGATCGATTACTATCTCGCACGCAGCGGCTTTGCTCCCGTCACGATCGAAATCCTCGACGCCCGCGGCCAACTCGTTCGCAAATTCTCCAGCGCCGACAAGCCACCGGTCACGGAAGAGGACTTGAAGAAGCAACTTATTCCTCTCTACTGGCTGCGCCCATTCCGTTCTTTGCCATCCGATGCCGGCATGCACCGCTGGGTTTGGGATCTCCACTATCCCAAACCGGAAGCCACGCGCCATGAATACCCGATCTCCGCGGTCCCCGGCGACACGCCTCGCCTGCCGCTCGGTCCAACCGCTTTGCCCGGCACGTACACCGTAAAGCTCACCGCAGACGGCACAAGCTATACCGCTTCGTTTGCCGTGAAGATGGATCCTCGCGTAAAGACATCCGCAGCCGGTCTCGAGAAAAAGTTCCAACTCGAAACCCGGCTGGCGTCATGGTTGAGCGAGACCTCCCGAGCCGTACTGCAGGCAGGATCGATTCGCGAGCCGCTGCAAAAGCTGAATGAGCAATCGAGCGGAACAGTTCGTGATTCTGTTCAGGCCTTCCAGCACAAGCTGGTTGCAGTTCTGGGGGCGCCAGCCAGTTTCGCTGCGCCGCCTTCCAACGACATGACCCTGTCCCGCGTCAACGGGCAAGTAGCGATCCTATACGGTCAGGTGTGGCAGGTGGATGCCGAACCGACGGCTTCACAATCAGAAGCCGCTGCGACCATCGGTCACGAAGCGTCCGATGTGATGAAGCGCTGGGAGGCGCTCCGCACTATGGATCTTTCCGCTCTCAACCGCGCCCTCGGTGGCGCAAATCTGCCAGAAGTAAAAATCGACTCGGACCCTCATCAGCAAGAAACGAATACGGACGAAGAATAAAACTGCCCACCGTGTCCGACTCGGAAAGCGCCCGACTTCAGTCATGCCGTAAGTCGTCACGTTCGGAAAGCGCCCGACTTTAGTCATGCCCTAAGTCGTCACGTTCGGGAAGGGCACGACTTTAGTCGTGCCGTAAGTCGTGCCTGATATGCTCGCGCTTCAGAGCCTGAGGTCGTCTCTCGCACCGCTACAGGCCTTCCACCGCGCTCTGCAACTTTTGTGCAATCTCGGCGGGGTCGCTCTCCGAAGTAAACCGCATCGGCCGCCCAATCCGGACGCCAATCTTCCACGGCCGCGCAAACTTTCTACCCGCCTGCTTGATTTCAAACAACCCCACTATCCTCATCGGCAGCACGGGTATGTCCAGATTTTTCGCCAGCAGTCCAATTCCCGCGCGAAACGCATTCATTTTTCCATCCACCGTGTGCCGCCCCTCGGGAAACACCAGCACGCTGTATCCGCGGTCCACCGCCCGGCCCGCGTAAGCAAAGCTCTTCCGGAACCCAGCTTCGCGCGGCAGCGGAAATAAATTCAGCAGCGAAACGCCCAGCGCCCACTGCATCCGGTCATAGATTCTTCCAAAGAAATTTCGGTCTACTCCAGGGGAATGAAGCTTCTGCAACGCCTCTCCGCCCGCCGCCGTCGCAATGCGATTCCGCAACCGCGCCGGCAGCGCCGTCTGCACGAACCCCACATCCACATCGTCAATATGATTGCAGACCACCAGCAGCGGTCCGTTCACTCCCCGCAAATTTTCTCGGCCTTCAATCCACGGCCAACCCAGCACCATTACCGCCGGCATCATCAATAAGTGCTGCGCCAGCCATCGTACCCAGGTCACCGGCCAGCGCAACACCCAGTCTGGATAGTGATACTCCGCCCGCGGCCGCGCCTCACCGCTTAACATCCTTTCTACATCGCCAACTGTGCGCGCCGCGCTGAAGCGAGTCTCGCTCAAATCCACTTGATACCGATCTTCCAGCGCGCTGATCAACTCCACACGATCCAGCGAACTCAGCCCTAAATCGGAAGAAAGATCCGAATCGCGCCACGAGGAAGCGTTCTTCCCCTTCCGTCCCGTAATCCGCCCAATCAACTCCATCACGGGACTATCACTCGCAACGTCTTTCTCCCCCGGTTGCAGAATTTCTCGCGCCGCAAATCCCGCAATTACGTTCCGCCTTGGCTTCTGCGTGCTGGTGCGCGGAAAATCTTCCTGCGGCCACCGCACCCACATCCGCATCCGCTGAAACTCCGCCAGCCCCTGATTCGCACGCTCCACCACTTCCTGCGCGCGGGCATCATCCCGCAAAATCATCACGGCACAGGGCTCTGCATTTCCGCCTCGCTCGATCCCCACCACCACGCAATCTCTTACCTCCGGCTGTCGCCGCAACGCCGCTTCCAAATCCTCCGGATAAATATTCAGCCCCGCAGGCGTGACGATAACTTCTTTCTTGCGCCCCTTGAAATAAAGATTCCCCGCCTCATCAAGCGCGCCCACATCCCCGGTGCGATACCAACCGTCTTTATCCGTAACCTCGCCAGCGGCCGTAACCTCGTCAGCGGGCCTCTCGGAATGCTTCGCTCCCCAATATCCCGCCGCCACTCCGCCCCCGCGGATCAAAATCTCGCCGTCTTCTGCGAGTTTCACCTCGCGTCCCGGCAGCACTTTTCCGATCGATCCCCTCCCCAACTTGAATGGATGGTTCACGCTAATCAGCGATGTCGTCTCCGTCAGCCCATACCCCTGAATCGCGGCGTAGCCCAGCCGTCCCCAGAATTCTTCCGTCTCCGCACCCAGAGCCGCGCCTCCGGAAATGAAGGCCCAGAACTTCCATCCAAACTGCCGATGAATGTCGCGGAATATCCACCATCGCAGCAGAAAATGTTTTCCTTCTGACATACGCAATCGCCGTCGAAAGCCTTCGATCTTTTTCCTGCCATCTGCACCATCCTCCAGATCGCGTTCGATCTTCTGTTTCAATGACTGCAAAACTCTCGGCACACTCACCAACACTGATACCCGCTCCCGGCGAATGGTGCTCACAATTTCCGATGGCTTCAGCTCCTCCTGAAAAATCACCGTCCCTCCCAGCAGCGGCGGCAAGAACATTCCCAGAAATTGTCCGAACACATGACTCAGCGGCAGCAAATTCAAGAACCGCACCGGATGCACCCACCGCTCATACTTCAAATACCCCAGCATCTCCCGTTCTAGCGGAGCGATGTTGGCCAGCACATTCCCATGCGTGATCACCACGCCCTTGGGCTCGGCGGTCGTACCCGAAGTGAAAACAATCTGCAGCGTATCGTCGCGCCCGACGGATAGCCCCAGGGTGCCCCGTCCTAGTCGCGTTCTTTGCGGCAGGGCGGGGACTTTGATCTCCTCAAGGTCTATCACCGGAACTGCGCCAGTAATGTTCTCCGCCGCGTGCCTCCGCGAACAAACCCAAAGCTTAGCCTCAACCTGCCGTGCAACCCGCGCTGCAAAATCACCCTCAGCCCCATCGTCCATCGGAACAACGACCACACCGCACATCGCACACCCAAAGAATGCCGCAACCCACTCCGCACAGTTCTCACTCCACAACATCACCCGCTCGCCTTTGCCGATCCCTCGCGTCTGCAGTTCCCGGCAGAACTGAAGCGCCATCTCCAAAACCTGCCCGTAAGTGAACCACTCCATGCGGTATCCACGCCGCTGCCCGTAAGCGTGCTCATCGTGGTGCGCCTGGAAGTTCGTCAGGAAGAATTCTGCTAAAGATTCAGCCATGGAGTGAGGAGCGCAGGCAGCAGAAAAATAAAACAGAAGCCCGGCCTCTAGGCAAGTTTAGTAGCAGAGAGATGGTGGTTGCGACAAGAATTCCCCGGATTTCCGCGCTTGACAGAAACTCAAAACGCTCTGAAAGTACCGAGTTGCGGATGGCCTACAGGAATGACGATTTTCCTACCAAAAGCGGAGGCCATTAGGCCGGGTCTACGTTTGCTTCTTAACAGACATGGGTCGATTTTGCAGGAAGCTAATAATCAGTCCGCTATTTATTTGCAAGCCGCCGTTGTAGCTGACCAAGCCCTTCTTCCTGAACCCGCCCATAAATTTGCTTACCCTTGCGCGGGTGGTACCAACCATCTCCGCCAGAGTTGATTGGCTTACCTTCAGAGGGTTCTCCGGCTTTGATTCCCTGGTTATTTCGCCAAACAGCAAAAGGACCCGCGCCAGTCGCCTTTCGCTGAAATTGAAGAATTGATCTACCAGGTCTTCCTCGATTCGAATAATCCGGGAAAGCAGATATTCCACAAATAGCGCTGCAAATTGCGGATCCCGCTTGAGGGTGCGAATCGTGCTGTCCTTTCGCAGTCGGGTGATATTGGACGGCCCAATGGATCTCGCTGTATAAATCCGCAGAGATTGCCCTGCCAGACAGCCTTCACCAAAAAAGCTACCTCGCTGCAGGAAGGCGACTATCGCTTTTTTGTGACGCGAGGAGACCGCCGTGAGCTTTACAGTCCCACTCTGAATGTAGAAAACAGCATCCGCTGTTTCCCCTTGAGAAAAAACGATCTCTTTGTCGCGGTATTCGCGAAGAGTCATTCCAGCACGGAACTTTTTGCGGAAAACGGCGGAACTCAAAGCGAGAGTACGTTTAATTGCCATTCGGGCAAGGGCAATCGTACCCACCAAGAGCCAAACTCGTCTAGATGTTCAAAATTGAACATCACCGCGTTAATGCTGGACGAAATGTCGGCACTCGGAACGATTTTCGGCAAGAAGATTTCACTCCCGCCCCACCCCCAGCGCATCCGCCACCCGATTAATGTAGTTAAACCACGATGCGATCAGCGTAATCTGCAAAATTCCGCGATCGTCAAATCCTGCCGCCCGCAGCCCTTCAATATCATCCTTCCAAACGCTCGTAGCGTCCTTGGTCAGCTTGACCACATAGTCCACCATCACCCGCTCCTGCGGCGTAATGGGCGCTGTGGTGTAGTCCTTTTCCAGCGCCTCGACCAGTTCTTTATCCAGCGTCACTCTACGCAGAAACTCTGCGTGCGACTCGATTCAATACTTGCACCGGTTCGTCACCGATACCATGGTCGCGATCATCTCATGCTGCCGCCGGCTCAGCGGCAACTCCGGCGACATCAGCGCCCCAAATGTTCCAAACGCGTGATAGAGCGCCTCAGGAATCAGCGTGTGCGACCCCACAATCGTCGACCCGCCCGACTCATCCGGATGCACCGGCGTGGAATACTCCTCGGGATACAACGCCCGCTGCCCCTCCATCGCCTGCCGCAACTTCTCATCCACTTCTGATAGCGGTACGGTTTTAATCCAGGTCATAGATGCGCTTGCCCTTCCCCAAGAACTTCCGCGTTAACTTCGCAGCGGGAAGATTACACGCTTGCTCACGGCCGCCACATACCGCATTTGTACTAGAGTCGGGCCCTGTCATGGAGCGATTCCGGCCCTCGCCGGCAGTTCCAGCCCCTGATTCCCTTCGTAACCCTTTCGTACACTCCCTTTTGGTAACCCTTGGTAACCATGCGATTCACCCCGTCCAGCCGTACAATTGCTCTTGTCCAACTGGCCATCTCCAAAAATGGAGTTTGGCCATGTGACGTTTCCCCGGGTAACACTTCCCAGGAGCCGTCATCGGGTTCGCGGTACAGAAGTTCTCGGTTCGGGCTGTCTTGGTGCAGACCAGGGGCTGGAGTTCGTAACCTTATGGCGTTCGGTTTCGGGTTCAACAAACAAAAAGTTCTCAGCGCTGCGGAGAAGTACGTCCAGCAGGGCAAGATTCAAAATGCCATCGCTGAGTACGAGAAAGTCACCAAGGCCGATCCTAAAGATCTCACTGTCACCAACACCATCGGCGACCTTTACTCCCGTCTCGGCGAAGCCGATAAAGCCACCGAATGCTTCAAGACCGTAGGCGATGCCTATGCCGCGCAAGGTTTCACGGTCAAGGCCATCGCGATGTACAAGAAGATCAGCAAGCTCAAGTCTTCTCTTGAAAGCGTGCTGAAGCTGGCCGAACTCTACACCCAGCAGGGACTTTTCAACGACGCACGCGCCCAATATCTGCAAGTTGCCGAAGAGTTCCTGAAATCCAACGAGCTCGATAATGCCGTCCGCATCTTCCAGAAGATTCTGGAAATGGATCCGGAAAACACCAGCATGCGCGTCCGCCTGGCGGAAGTCTACATCCGCCTCGGCAAAAAGAACGATGCATGGCAGATTTTTTCCGCAGCCGCCGAAACTCTCCGCGCCAAGGGCTCACTCAGCGCCGCCGAAGAAGTTCTGCAGCGCATGCTCACACTCGATCCCGGCAATGGTTACGCACTGCTCATGCAGGGCCGTAACCTGCTCGAAGCCGGAGACTCCGACGGCGCCATCGAATCTCTGCGGAAAGTTTCGGACCTCGACTCTAATCCCGATGGCCTGCGTGATCTACTCAAGGCATACTTGAAGAGCGGCCGCCTGTCCGATGCCGGAACGCTCGCCAGCAAGCTCCTTACCGTACACAACGATCTCGTTGCCATCTCCACTTTTGCCGATGCCCTGATGCAGGCCGGCCAGTACGAGAACGCGCTCCAGGTGTACGACCAGCATGCCGACCGCCTCTTGGCCGAGGATTCCAACAAAGTTCTAAAGAACCTTCATTCCATCATTGGGCACGTGCGCGACAATCCCGCCTCGCTCGAGAAGCTTCTCGAACTCTTCCAGAAGGCCGGAGAGTCTACCCACCTCACCGAAGTCATTGAGTTGCTGGCTCACGCCTCCGTCCAGTCCGGCGATCTTCCCCGCGCTCGCGATCTTTATCAAAAGCTCGCTACCATGGAGCCTGGCAATCCCCTGCACATGAATAATTACCAGCAGGTGGTCAGCCAGCTCGGGGGACCCTCTGCCGAAAAGCTGATTTCCGCGGAAGAAGCCGCCGTCATCGTCGACGAGCTGGAAGCCACTTCTCCGTCGGTTCACCAACATTATTCCGACGCAGTCGCGCTCGCCGTCCGCTCCGCGCTCACGGACGCGGAACTTTTCATTTCCTATAACATGCCGGCCAAGGCTCTGGGCCCGCTGATGGCCGCTCTACCGCAGGCACCGAACGATCTCCGCCTGAATCAGCGCCTCGCCGCTCTGCACACCCGTGCCACGCGCTTCGCCGAAGCGGGCGTATGCTGCCGCACCTTGCAGAGTGTCTACTCCGAAGCCGGATATCCCGAGGAAGCCACTCGCTACGGCGAACTCGCGGATCGTTACGAGTTACGCTCGACCGCTTCCGCTTCGACGGATCCGATCGTCGAGCTCTCCACAGCCTCAGAAGAAGCTGTTTCCGAAGAGATTACAGTCGGCGATGGGCCCTCGGCTCCCTGGCCCGCGGCTCACACCGAGCCCACGGCAGACGCTGAATTCTCCGTAGTCGCCGAGCAGGACAACGATCAAGGCCAAGCCACTGACGAAGTCACTCAGGCCGTAAGCGCGGCCGAGCCCTCCGCCGAACCAGAAGCTGCTCCCGCGGAGATTGACCTTTCTTCTGAGTGGGATGATGCCATCACCATCGAAGCCGAGGAGCCATCTGCGGAAACAGCAGAAACCGAAGTCGCCCACGCCGTTGGCGACCATCCCGTTCCCGGCACGCCCCCGGCGGAAGAGCCCGACGACGCAGAGTCCAGTCCGGAAAAAGTCGCCGAAACCATCGAGGAAGTCCGTTTCTACCTCGAGCATGGAATGCCCGAGCAGGCTGTCGCGGCCTTTGAAAAGCTTCAGGCTCTCACCACAGACGAAGCCACTTTGTCCGCGCTCGAAGCCGAAATCCAGACCGCCTCGCATCCCGCTGTGGAGGAAGCGCCCGCCGTCGACGTTTCCTCTGAAGAGCCGGTCGCCGAAATCACCGTCGATGAAATTCCAGCCGCCGCTCCCGAAGAGCCAGTCGCGGTCGCAGAGATTTCTGTCGAGCCGCCAGCTCCTGCTGCACAGGTCGAAGCCAAGCACATAGAAGCTCCTCCCGCGCGCCACGTTGAGCCTGCAAGGCCGCCCGTGGTTGAGCCTGCAGTCGAGGCCCCCGGTGTCCTGCAGGAATTCGTCTCGGATCTCGAGTCTTCTCTCGGCGACAATTTCCTTCCCGCCACGGTCTCGCATGAAGCCGAACCGGCGGTCGAGCACGCATCCGCGGCTTCCGCAATCGAACACTCTCAGCCTGAACTTGAACCTGTCGGCAACGCTAAACCCACCACCTTCGGCGTACCTCAAACCGAAGTCATGGGCGAGTTTGTGGCCGATCTTGAAGCCTCCTTGGGGGACGATTTCCTCAAGGGTGCTCCAGTCGCGGAACCCGCGCCCGCAGCGCCATCTCAGCCCGTACAGGAAACCAAGCCGCCCGTTGCAGCAGCGCCCGCGCAGCAGTGGCCAGCGCCAGCGCCCGTTAAGCCGGTCCAAGTCCCTGCCGCCAGCGCTGCTGCCGCAGCCGCGTCCTCTGGTGCTCCTACAATTTCTTCCCAGACATCCGTTGCGCCGCCAAAACAATCTGCTCCCGCTCCCGCTGCCGCCACTCCGCACATTTCTCCAATCGTTTCCGGCGCGCCCGCCCCAGCCAAGTCTTCTGCCTTCGGTGAGGATGCCGGCGTCGATCTGGCCGAGATGTTCGGCGAGTTGAAACAAGATCTTGAATCCGGCACCGCTACCACCGAAGAAGATCCCGAGACCCATTACAACCTCGGCATCGCCTTCCGCGAAATGGGCCTGCTCGATGAAGCCATTGGCGAGTTGCAAAAGACCTGCCAGGCCGTCGACCGCGGACATCCTTTCCCGCAAGTCATGCAAACTTACACCTGGCTGGCGCAGTGCTTCCTCGACAAAGGCGTCCCCGAGGCCGCGATCCGCTGGTACCAAAAAGCTCTTGATTCCAAGGGCATCGACGAAGAGACGCGCACCGCTCTCCACTACGAAGTCGCGGCTGCCTATGAGGCCGCTGGCGATAAACCTTCCGCCCTCAAGCACTTCATGGAGGTTTACGGCCGCAACATCGACTATCGCGACGTCGCCGAGCGCATCAAGCCCTTGAAGTCGTAGAATAGCCCGATGGGTTTTGTCCCTCACTTTTTTGGCCCGGCATCCGACGGACCTTTGCGCGCGATTCCATGCCCGCGGCAGCGGAGTCTCCAGTGACCGCCGATCCCAAGCTACCCATCGAAAGCGGTCCCGTACCCGTCCACGGAGAGGCCCAGCAAACCATTACCGGGTTCCTGGAGCCGAAAGCGTTGGATCGTGACGCTGCCCCGCACACCGGGTTGCAACTCTGGCTGCATCGCACCTCGGTCTTCCTGTTCGTGCTCATCAGCGCCGTCGCCGGAGTCCTGCTCGTAATCTTGCCCTGGACTCCGGAGTGGACCGACAACTATCTTCTGCTTTCCTATCCCTGGCTTCGTACCTTGATCTCAACCGGATTTTTTCGCGGCCTGTGCAGTGGTTTGGGTTTGCTCGATATTTGGATCGGCTTCTGGGAAGCCCTTCACTATCACGATCGTCAATAAATTCAATGCCGGGTCATAAATGATTGGGGAAGGGCACGGCTTCAGCCGTGCCGCTCGAAGCCAACGGAACTTGCGGGCTTTAGCCCCTGTGGTAAGCCTCTCCACTATGAGACCATCTTCTGTGTGGTAGCCTGCAACCAAGACTCTTTGGTTTCGTAAGGCTGGGGTCCAAGAATGCTAGTGCTCGGAACGTGAGTCTTCCACATGGTCGATAAGCTCAAATCCGCCCCGCTGGCCTACGAGAATCAACCTTTCATCAACAGTCCCGACGGACGCATTCTCCGCATTCTTGCGGAGTACCAGGAGCCGCTCTCGCGCTTCCGCCGTGAGCAGATTCAGGATACGGTCGTCTTTTTCGGATCTGCTCGTTTCCAGGGAGACGATGCCGCCAAGAAAAATCTGGCTGCCGTGGAAAAAAGCGATACGCAGGCCGGTGGCGCAGAGCAACTAGACAGCCTCAAGCGCGCCCGTGCCGCCGTCGACATGGCCCGCTACTACGAAGATGCGCGCCGCCTGGCTTTTCTTCTGACCGAGTGGTCCATTCAAATCCCCGCCCGCCGCCGCCGCTTCGTCGTCACCACGGGCGGTGGTCCCGGTATCATGGAAGCCGCCAATCTTGGCGCCCATGAAGCCGGTGGGAAAAGCATCGGCCTCAACATCAATCTGCCCTTCGAGCAGAATCCCAACCAATACATCACGCCCTCGCTCAACTTCGAATTCCACTATTTCTTCATGCGCAAGTTCTGGTTCGCCTATCTCGCCAAAGCACTGGTAATTTTCCCCGGTGGCTTCGGCACCATCGACGAACTTTTCGAAATCCTCACCCTCGCCCAGACTGACAAGCTCGCCAAGAAAATTCTCGTCGTCATCTACGGGAGCGAATACTGGCATCGCATCATGAACTTCCAGGCCTTTGTTGACGCCGGCACGGTCTCCGCGAATGACCTCAATCTGTTCAAGTTCGTCGACTCCCCGGAAGACGCCTTCAACTTCCTGCGCGACGGCCTCACTGAATACCACCTCGGCGGCCCGCCCAAGAAAGAAAAAGAACAAGAAGTCCTGCCCGAAATCGCCAAGACGCGGCCGTAGCATGCAGGGACAGCCGCCCTCGGCTGTCCATCGAGCGCAGCTCGACGCCTTTCTATCCGCCGCACCGCGAGTTGTTGGTCATAGGCGTCCGGATTTAGATTCAAGGCCGGTCCAGGTTTTTTTGCTTTTGGGTGGCGCAGCGCATCAGCGCTCCTTGAGCGCCTGGAATTCAGTCGGCTTGCCCTATAGGCCGCGCGAAAACGCCGCATACACAACCGTGGAAGAGCGGCGCTTCAGCGCCGCGTAAAGCCTCCGGAATTTTGCGGGCTTTAGCTCCTGAGGTCCTTGCCCCATCCTTTTCCTCTAAACTAGAGCCTGATGCCCGAAAGAACCCTCCTCTACTACATCACCGACCGCACCTCCTTCCCCGGCGACGAACGCGCTCGACGCCTTCGTCTCCTCGACAAAATCGCCGAAGCCGCCAACGCCGGAGTCAACTACATCCAGCTCCGCGAAAAAAATCTCTCCACCTGCGACTTAGAGTCGTTAGCCCGCGAGGCCTTACAAATCATCCGTAAACTGGAACCTGGAAACCCGAAACTGGGAACTGCCCTCCTGATCAATTCCCGTACCGACGTTGCCCTGGCCACCGCTGCCGGCGGAGTTCACCTTCCTGCGAATGATGTTTCACCGGAAGAAGTACGAAAAATATGGAAGTGTGGCGCGGGCACTCTTGCCTGCGAAATCTCACCAGAAAATCCGCGGATCTCCATCTCCTGTCACTCCCCGGAAGAAGTCGCCCAAGCCGCCGCCAACGGCGCCAACCTGGCCCTCTTCGCTCCCGTCTTCGAAAAGAAAGACGCCCCTGAAACCACCCCCAAAGGCCTTGCCGCTCTCCGCCAAGCCTGCCGCGCCAAAATCCCAGTGCTCGCACTCGGAGGAATCACTTTGCAGAACGCCGGATCCTGCCTGCAAGCCGGAGCTGCCGGCATCGCCGCCATCCGCCTCTTCCAGGAAAACGACATCGCCTCCACCATCCGCACCTTGCGCGGAGATCATTAGAAGTTGGTTGAGAGTAGTAGAGGTTGGTAAACGCCTTCGGGTGGCGCAGCGCTTCAGCGCTGCGATTACTGGCACCCTAACTGGACATGGGCTTTAGCAACCCGCGCCCCACGGGCTTGTAGAGGTGAGTATCGCCTTTGGGTGGCGCAGCGCTTCAGCGCTGCGATTACTGGCACCCTAACTGGACCTGGGCTTTAGCCCCCGCGCTCACAACCGCTCACCCCGTCCACTTCGTCCCCTTCTCCAACACCTCCATCGCTTTCGCCACCCGTCGCGCCCTCGTTTCCTCTTTCTTCGCTGCCTCAATCCAAAGCGCAATCTCTTTCTTATGCGTGAAACTCATCTTTTCCCAGTTCGCCGTCGCCACTTTGTTTTTCGTCAGCGCTTTCTTCAATACCGCCGGCGCCTCCACCGTGCGCTGCTCCTCGTCGCGCTCCATCACCACATCGACGATGTCTCCAGGCTGCACTCCTGCACCGTCGCGCAAAGTCTGATTCACCGGCATCCTGTGACAACCGCCCATCGGCATCAACGACGAGCGAAACGGAAAACCGTTGATCGTCCCGCGCACCGGCACTCGCGCCCGCGTCCCAAAGAACTCCGGCACATCCACCGGCGGCGTAATCGCCGCCACCGCGCCAATCTCTCTTCCCGCAATCTTTCCTTTGAAGCGCAGTTGTTGTTTCGCCATGCCCAGCCTCCGTCCCCGCTGTTAGACTCTAGTCCAGAATAATTTCGTGAACAGAATGTCAGCAGCTCACTCGCACTTCCAATCCGGCCCCGCGACCTACATCGGACCCCATTTGATTTCGATTCCCGCAGCCTGGTTCCTTATGGGCTCGGCCTCCGGTCAGGATTGCGAACGCCCCATCCACCGCGTGTGGGTTGACGCCTTCGAACTTGCCGCCACTCAAGTCACCAATGCCGAGTACGCATATTTCCTGCGCTCCGCCGGATCGCACCCTCCGCCATTCTGGAACGACCAAGATTTTAGCAATCCCCAGCAACCAGTCACTGGAGTTTCCTGGTTCGAGGCAGACCATTACTGCCGCTGGCTCTCCTCACAAACCGCCCGCGCCTACCGTCTTCCCAGCGAGGCCGAATGGGAGCGCGCCGCCCGTGGCGATCTCGAACAACAAGATTTTCCCTGGGGCAACGATCCGCCGCAATCTCTCCCCGACTACGCCACGCGCTGGCAAAACGGACCCGAGCCCGTCGCCATCTTCGCGCCCAACGCATTCGGTCTTTACAACATGTGCGACAACGTCCACGAGTGGTGCAGCGACTGGTACGATCCGAACTATTACCCCACCTCTCCGGACCGCAATCCCCGCGGCTTCGAACCTCACCCAGAACTCGCTCAGCGTAAAGCCTCCCGCGGCGGATCATGGCGCCACCACGTGAAAGTCTCCCGCTGCTCCGCCCGCTCCAGCATTCCTCCCGACTTTCAGTATGCTGATTACGGCTTCCGCGTCGCCTGCACTGAGTGATTGCGTAATTTTGTAATTGACTCATTTAGAATCCGTGTTCGGGTCTTTCACGTTCAATCACTAAATCGCCCGATCGTCCAGTCACTCAATTCCTTACTCGAGGCCAGCTCTTATGTTCCGCAAAGATCTTCTCCGCGACAAGCGCATCCTCATCACGGGCGGCGGCACCGGACTCGGCAAGGCCATGGCTCATCGCTTCCTCGAACTCGGCGCCACCCTCCACATCTGCGGCCGCCGCGAAGATGTAATCGAGCAAACCGCCGCCGAGCTTGCCGCCGCTACCAAGGGCACCATCCACGCTCTCCCTTGCGACGTCCGCAATCTCGACGCCGTCGAAGCCATGGTCGATTCCATCTGGGAAGAAGGTCCGCTCGACATTCTCGTCAACAACGCTGCTGGAAATTTCATCGCCCGCACCGAAGAGCTTTCCCCACACGCCTTCGAATCCGTCATCGGCATCGTGCTCCTCGGCACGCTTCACGCCACCATGGCTTGTGGACGCCGCTGGCTCAAGTCCAACCGCCCTGGAACCGTGCTCAGCATCTCGGCAACTTACGCCCCGGTCGGCTCCGCTTACGTTGTTCCTTCCGCCATCTCGAAAGCCGGAGTCGAAGCCCTGACTCGCAGCCTCGCTGTCGAATGGGGCAATCGCGGAATCCGTATGAACGCCATCGCCCCCGGACCTATTCCCACGCAAGGTGCGTTCTCCCGCCTGATGCCGCGCCCCGAACTCGAGGCCCTCGCGCTTGACCGCAACCCGCTGCACCGCTTTGGCACCACGGAAGAGTTGGCGAATCTCGCCGCATTCCTGGTCAGCGACGGCTCCGGCTACATCAACGGAGAAGTCATCCGCATGGACGGCGGAGAATTCCTGCAAGGCGCCGGCGAGTTCAGCAACCTCGGCCGCGCCCTCACCAACGAAGATTGGCAATCGCTCAAACCGCGCAAAGGGAAGGCTTAGAAGCACGTTCACAGGACAGCTTCGCCAAAAAAGAAAGCATGCAGTAACGCGGAGGACGCCTAATCTAGCGACGCGGAAGAGGATGCATGCAGTGACGTGGAAGAGCGGCCCTTTAGGGCCGCGTAGAACCTCCCTCAATGATGGGGCTTCAGCCCCTGCATCCCTGACTAGCGCCGTTCTCCCACCGGATACACCAGCCACTTCAAAATCATATTCACCAGGCTCAACACAATCGCACCCACAAACGCCGCGAAGAATCCCCGCACCTGAAATCCCGGCACCAGCGCCGACGCAAACTTCAGCATCAGCGCATTAATCACCCACCAGAACAATCCTAGTGTCACCAGCGTCAGCGGGAACGTTAGAATCTTCAGTACCACACCGATGGTCGCATTGATAAAGCCGATCGCCAACGCGGCAATCAGCGCGGCTAACGGACCGCTGACATAGATCCCCGGCACCACTCGCGACACAATCCACACCGCCAGTGCACTTAAAACCCAGTTCAGTAGCATCCGCATAGTCGCTCCTTGCACTTGCACGCATGACCACGAATGTTCCTCGCAAGACTATACCAATTCGCAACCCCGTGTCCCCGGGTCATACCTTCACGATAAATTCACACTTCGCCTTCGCCGTCTTTGCGCCTCCATTGCGTTACACTACACAATTCAACTTGATTGTCAGGAGAAACTTCGCATGCCCGAACCCGCACTGAGCGGTTCTGAATTCAAGAAGCAGTTGCATCAAGGCACGCCCAAGGTTGGACTGTTCCTCAACTCGCACAGTCCCACTGTCGCCGAACAAATTGCCCACAGCGGCTATGACTGGCTGCTCGTCGATACCCAGCACGGCCCCATGGACCACGAAAAACTCTCATTCATGCTCTGCGCCATCGCCAGCGGCGGCGCGAAGTCGATCGTGCGCGTTGGCGGCTACGACGACCGCCCTGGCATCCAGCAAGCTCTCGATCTCGGCGCCGATGGCGTCCTCATCCCCTACATCAACACCGCCGAAGAAGCCCGCAAGGCCATCAGCTGCACCAAGTACCCCACCGTCGGGACGCGCTCGGTTTATTTTCCGCAGCGCAGCATGAACAAAGCCGGGCTCCTCGGCTACGCCGGAAATTTCAACAAAGAAGGCATCATCTGCCTGCAAGTCGAAACCGCCTCCTGCATCGAAAACATTGCCGAGATCGCCGCCGTCCCCGGCGTCGACATTCTCTTCCTCGGTCAAAACGATCTCTGCATGTCCATGGGCCTCTACAACAAATACGAGTTCCCTCACATGTACACTTCGCCCGAACTCGATGCCGCGACGAAAAAATTAATCGAACACGCCCACAAGAACAACGTGATCCTCGGCCTCTTTTTGTTCGGTACCCCACGCGTCGGCGAATTCCTTGAAAAAGGATTCACCTTCTTCAGCCTCGGCAACGACCTGCATCACCTCGTCACCCAGGTCGGTGCTTACGTCAATGACGTTGAGAAAGTTTTCCAGGAAAAAGGCAAGCCCTGGAAGCGCCGCCCCACCGCCCTTTTCTAGAAGACTACGGGTGCCCCATCCTTCTCGCGGTTTTGGCGAGAGGATGGGGTCTTTGACTTTCGGATGTTCTCGCACCAAAATCTTGGTCTATGCTCTTCGTCCTCACCGAAATCGAAGTCCGCGTTCTCGGCTCTCTGATCGAAAAAGACATCACCACTCCCGATTACTATCCCCTGTCCCTCAACGCTCTGGTCAACGCCTGCAATCAAAAAAATAACCGCGACCCGGTGATGACCCTGGAAGAAGATTCGGTTGCTGACGCTCTTGCGACGTTGCAGGAAAAGCGTCTCGCCGGCCCCGCTAGTGGCGCCGATAGCCGCGTCACCAAATATGAGCACCGCCTGCAGGAAGTTTTCAACTTCGATCGCCGCGAGATCGCCGTTCTCTGCGTGCTTCTCCTCCGCGGCCCGCAAACTCCCGGTGAACTCCGCGGCCGCACCGAACGCATGTATCACTTCGAGGCCCTCGACGACATAGTCCCCACCCTCGACCGCCTCAGCCAGCGCCAGCCCCCGCTCGCCGCCCTCCTTCCGCGTCAACCGGGAATGAAAGAATCGCGCTACATGCACCTGTTCTCCGGCGACGCGCCCGCAACCACAGATGTAGATGTGGCGCGGGCATCCTCACCCTCGTCCGACCACGCGAACTTCGCCGTCGACCGCCTCTCGAATCTCGAAGTCGAAGTCGCGGAATTGAAAAGGGAAGTCGCGGAAATCCATCAACAACTCTCTGCCTTCCGCAAACAATTCGAATAACTCCGGATCGCGATCTACCCAGTGCTACTCCGCGCCCCCTGTGTTCCAGCTTTTGGCCAATGCCTCCAAATTCCCGCCCGCGCAGCCCGCTGGTTGATGTAGCCTAATGGAAGCGCACTACCGAAGCCCCCGTCGGAGGTTCACATGCACCGCCGCGAATTCCTCATTCGCTCCGCCACTGGCCTCAGCGCCGGTTGGTTCACTTCGAAAAATCTGCTGGCCGCTCTCGCCAACACAACTCTCGCCACAAAGTTCTCCGCCACCGACACCGTTGCCCTGGGAAGCACTGGCATCAAAACCAGCCGCCTCGCCATGGGCACCGGTACTGTCGGCTCCGGCCATCATTCCAATCAAACCGCGCTCGGCGTCGAAGGACTCTCCGATCTTCTCCTCAACGGCTACGATCACGGCCTCCGTTTCTTCGACGCCGCCGATGCCTACGGGAGTCATCCTCACGTCGCCGAAGCGCTCAAGCACATCCCTCGCGACAAAGTCACCGTGCTCACGAAAACCTGGGCTCGCGATCCCGTCACCGCCCGCGCCGATCTCGACCGCTTCCGCCGCGAACTCGGCACCGACTATCTCGATATCTGCCTCATGCACTGCCTCGCCGACGCCGATTGGACCACTCGCTACCGCGGCGTCATGGACGTCTTCGAAGAAGCCAAGCAGAAGGGAATCATTCGCGCCCACGGCTGCTCCTGCCACAGCATCGAGGCTCTGCGCGCCGCCGCGAAATCCCCGTGGGTCGAAGTCGATTTCGCCCGCATCAATCCCGTCGGCTCGCACATGGACGCCGACCCCGAAACCGTCGTTGGGGTTTTGAGAAGTATGAAAGCCGCCGGCAAAGCCGTAGTCGGCATGAAGATTCTCGGCCAGGGCGATCTCGCCCATCGTCAGGATGAAGCCATCAAATACGCTCTGTCCCTTGGCATCCTCGACGCCTTCACCATTGGCGCCGAAAGCAAATCGGAGCAAGAAGACCTGATCCGCCGCATCGCCGCCGCGTAGACTTGTGTGGGGACAGCCGCCCTCGGCTGTCCGCCGGGCAAAGCTCGGTCTCACAGGCAGGCGCAGACTAGCGGCCTTGATGAGAGTAATGGCTTTGAAAGGGCGCGGCTTTAGCCGCGCCGTTGTGACCAACAAATAATGAGGGCTTTAGCCCCTGAGGGTGTTTCTTCGGAATCAAATACCGATAGACCTCTTCTTCTATGTTTACCTCGCAACCAATCGGCTATGTAACCAGCCCCTACAAAAACACTGGCGAGATTCCCAAAGGCCTCGGCGCAAAGCACGAGGCAGATGGCGCCCTCAACATCCTGCCCGAGTTCGAGCCCGGCCTCACCGACATCGAGGGCTTCTCGCATCTGATCATCCTTTGGGAGTTCGACCGCTCCCAGGGCTTCGACTTGATCGGCACTCCTCCCTCCGACAATCGTCCGCACGGCGTCTTCGCCACGCGATCTCCCCGCCGTCCAAATCCAATCGGCATGACCGTCGTCGAACTGCTTCGCCGCGATGGCACCAACCTCCACGTCCGCGGCGTCGACATGCTCAATGGAACCCCGATCCTCGATATCAAGCCGTACCTATCCAGCATCCCGGCTGAAAAGCTGCGCCGCGGCTGGCTCGCCAACGCCGAGGCGCGGCAAGGGAAGTAGCCCGACGCAATTCTGGGTCAACATCGCGTGTCCCGCGCCCCACACAGTGTCCCCGTCGCCACATCTGCGCCCACCGCACCTCGCTCTAACCCCCGCACAATCAATGCCTCGCCTGCTGGCCCGTCCCATGCACTCTTCTAAAGCGCTGCTCAGCAGCAGGAGGTGACCAACCATGAACCGTATCAACCCGTTTCGCTCGACCCCATCCACTCTGAATTCTGTGAGTTGGGGTAAGAAGAATTTCGACAACACCAGCACGCTGATCTTCGCCGCGCTTCTGATCGTTTGTTCAGTCGCCGTGGGATGCTCCAGCGATAAACCCAAACCCATAAGCTCCGCCCCCGAAACTCCAATCGCTCAATCCACGCCGCCCGTTACAACCAGTTCCACGCCAACCCCGGTAATGCCCGTGCAGCAAGCCGCCGCCAAGCCCATGCACAAAAAAGTTGTCCACAGAGCTCCGCCGACTCTGACCTACGCCGACAAAACTTCCGGAGTCTCTTTCCAGTATCCTCGTAAGTACGCGCTCAAGACCGGCGACGCCGCTACCGAACTCGTTTCCTCCGGTCCCCTCCCCATGGACTTCGTGCAGCCTGGTGGAGTTGCGCTCGCAACCGTCTCTCTGCCCGAATCGACGTATCCCAACTCGGACCTGGCTTCGGCCTTCTTCAACGTGAGCGTGAACAAAACTCTTACTGCTGACCAGTGCGGTGAATTCTCCGTCCCGCAGCCAAACCCCGCAGCCCCGGCTGATCCGACGCTCCAAGCCACCGCGCAGTTGGCGACTCCTCCGATTTCCAAGCTAATGATCGGCGACATGGAACTCCAATCCAGCGAAACCACTTCCGGCGGCCAAACTACCAACGGTCCTCGAGAAGAAGCATCAAAGTACTACCACGTCTTCCAGAACGGAGCCTGCTACGAGTTCGCTCTGAAAGTCGCGACCATCGAATCCAGCTCTTCGCCGACAACGGAGTCAGCCACCAAACCAGTCAACCGCGATGAAGTCTTCCAGCGCCTCGAGAAAATTCTGGCCACAGTGAAGATCAATCCCATCACCGCTCCCGAAGTGAACGCCGAGGTCAAGACCAATACTCAACCTACTGAAACCCCGGCGCAGTAATTCCGAAACGGGGCCGGTCATCCCTCAAGTAAGGATGACCGGCCGCCGGCTGGGACAAACACTTGTGTCGCTCGCCTCTGCCTCCTCGCCGCCGTCTCGGATAAATCATGTCATTCCGAACCAAGCGCAAATCCGGTGCGGAACCTGCTTTTCCTCCTTGGTTTAGCCGCTGCCCTGCCCTTCCGGCGTGGAGCCAAACCTCACCCACCTGCATCCAACACTCGAATGGAGGTTCCTATGCACGTGATTCTTGGAGCAAGCGGCAATACGGGACACATCTTGGCGAAGACGCTCCTGGCCCGCGGCCAGAAAGTTCGCGCCGTCGGCAGAAACGCGACTCACCTTCAACCTCTCGCGGCCAACGGTGCCGAAGTATTCATCGCCGATCTCACCGACGCACCCGCCCTCACCAGAGCTTTCCAGCAGGCAGATTCAGCCTACGTCATGATTCCACCCAACCACACCAGCAACGACTATCGCGCCCTTCAGGATCGCACCAGCGACGCCATCGCCGCCGCCGTCCAAAACGCCGGAGTCCAGAACGTCGTTTCGCTCAGCAGCTTCGGCGCTGACAAATCCTCCGGTACTGGTCCCGTCGTCGGCCTTCACAATCTCGAGCAGAAGCTCAATCAGATCGCTTCCGCCAACGTTCTCCACCTGCGCGCGGGATATTTCATGGAGAACACTCTCGGGCAAGCCGCTGCCATCCGTATGATGGACTCGGCCGTCGGACCCGTTCGTCCCGATCTCAAGCTTCCCATGATCGATACTCACGACATCGGCGCCGCCGCGGCCGACGCCCTCTTGCGCCTCGACTTCCAAGGCAAGCAAACGCAAGAACTCCACGGACAGCGCGACCTCGACTACACCGAAGCCACCAGCATCATCGGCAAGGCCATCGGCAAACCGAACCTCGGCTACATCCACGCGCCCGACGATCAGATTCGCGCCGCCTTCGTCCGGATGGGAATGTCCGACAACATGGCAGGCCTCATCCTCGAAATGGCTGCGGCACTCAACTCAGGACACATGCGGGCGCTCGAACCTCGCACTCTCCGCAGCACTACGCCCACTCCCTTCGAAACTTTCGTTGCCCAATCATTTGTCCCCGCTTATCAACAGCAAGTCGCAGCCTGATCGAAAAAGAAAAGGCCACGCTCATGCAGAACGTGGCCTTTTCCTAACCGCATAAAAACCGCGCGGCGCATTTACTTGCCTGCTATACTTTTGCCCGTCCGAGCTGGGATTGTCTGGAGACTTGCGCGATGCCTCCACCGCCGGAGCGACGAAGCGATTCCCGTGTCAAGATCAAGGCTCCCGTCGAGATCTATGTCGAGGGCAACGACACTCCTCTTCGCGGAGCTACCTCCGACATCGCGCTGCACGGCTGCTACATCGAGAGCGTTTTTCCTTTTCCGATCGGCACCATTCTCGATCTCAAGCTTCAGGTAGATGGCACGCTGCTGGTGCAAGCCAAGGTAGTCACCTGCGACCCGCAAGTCGGCAATGGAATCCAGTTCACCAAAATGCTTCCGGAAGATATCGAAGAGCTGAAAGCTTTCATCGCCGCGGCAGAAAAGGCCGACGCCGAGAACTCGAAGTAGCCGAGCAAAATCCTGCGCCCAAATTACACTTCTCGCGTGATGCATAAAACCAACGCAGTTCGCCTGCTCGATCAGCTGGGAATCCGTTACGAGCTGCGCGAATACGAAGTCGACGAGAACGACCTGGCGGCGGAAAGCGTAGCCGCCAAGATCGGACTCCCAAATCCTTCTCTCCCCGGCCGACTATCTGACCGCGACGGGGGCCACCGTGGCTGCGCTGGCGCGCCCGAAACAGGCCTGACTTTTTTGCGGAGTCTGTGCGCGGGACGCATCGCAAATTTCTGCACATTGACAAACCCTCTCGCCGCGAACAAAATAGCCGCCACGCCTTTGAGGCCGCAAGAGCACGAGCTCAACTCACCCAGTGCAAACAGGAGAAGCTCTAATGTCCCAGATTTCTGGCTATCGCCTGACGGTAGCCACCTGCCTGCTCGCTTTCGCTGCTGTCGTTCCACTCAGCGCACAAGATTCCAGTGCGCAAAAAACAGCAGTCGATTCCACTCTCTTCACCACCTATAGACTGCTATCTGGGGGCGGCCAGACCAACGTCAGTTGGGTCGTCTGTGGGTCCACGCAAGAGACCTTCGGTTGTTACGCCTCCGGAAGTCTCGGACCCTTCGTCGGGGTCGGCGCCATGCTGGAAAGTGATGCGGCGGTGAAAGGCGACGTAGTTACTCGCGACATTTACGTTGTGGATTCCGGCAGCACCACAGTGAAGCTGTACGTCTACAAGAAAGTCGACACCGTCACTTCCGAATCCGATTCCGTCACCGTCACCCTGGAGCGAACCATCACTCTGCCGCTAACTGGCGGCAGTACTGTGCTGTGTTCCATGGCGGCGAACTCGAAATTCCTTTTCATTGGAACCGATCAGGACGAGCTGGCCGCCATGGTGCAGAAAAGCAATTTTGCAATCACTCAGGTTGGCGATATCGATGCGCCCGGCGTCACTAGCGTCACTTCTGACCAGTATGGCTATGTCACGGTCACTTTGGGGACTTCGGGTTTCACCGTGTTTGGCCCGAGCGGCGAGGCCCAGGAGGATGGTGGAGGCGGCGACTTTATAGTCGGCACGACACAGTCTCTATCATCCACGGCATTCCTGGCTTCCAGCGCCCCGTCCACGCCTCAGCTCGTCGTCCACCCAAAAGGATCCCGGTAAGCAGAAGCGAAGTGAAGTCCTGACTAGCGGCATCAGCAATTTGTCGCCTGCGCCACTACGAAAAAGGCTGCCCCAGCTTTGCTGGCTTTGCAAAGCTGGGCATCACCCGGCCTCGACCTTGAGCCACTCTCTATTTCTTCTCAAAGTGACTGTCGAATTAATAGATTCTGTGACGAGCTGTTTTCAGCTCGGTCGCATTCAGCGTCAACTCCGCGCGATCGAGGCGGCAGACATTCGCATGGTCAACTTTTTCCTGGTCATTGACCCATCCATCGGCCGATTCCAGACCCGAGACGGAGGTCGTCAGACCGTTGAGAAAATAGTGGGATGGAATTACCGCTTTCGGATCATATTTCTGCAAGATTCGATCCACCTCGGCGCCCGTGAGCACGGTGTCGACCGGCAGAATAAGCACGTCAACATTTTTCAAATAATGATCGATAGACGGATCAGGCTCCGCACGATTGTCGCCCCAGATGCCGATCCGCAATCCTCCGGTCTGAATGATCTGAATCGCGTTGTCGAACCCGATCACATTGTTTGGCGGACAGGTCGTTACAACTGAATCTGTGGAGGTGCGATCACATTGGTGCTTGTCGGCAAGGCCAGTGATTTCGATGTCGCCAAGCTTAAACTGCCCGACCAGGCGTTCGAGCACCACTAGGCTGTTCGGCCGCTCGACCGCATCGTGATCGAAGTGAGCGTGCGTCGAAAGAACGATGTCGACCCGCACGGCGGGAAACTCATTCAGGAACCACTTTGGGTAAAGGCCGGTTGAATCATTCCGCCAAGGATCGGTGAGAATCGTCAAACCGGCGGGAGATGTGATCTTGAATGCATCGTGTCCATAGAACTCGATCTTGACATCGCCTGGGCGAGCCGGGTCTCCACCGTTTTTCTGAACCGTGATAAGAAAATTGTCATTCCATACTGGGAAAGGAGCCGCGCGCGTCCCAGACCGTTGTGCGGACGCGCCGCAGGTCAAGACCAACAAGACGATCGAGGCGAAGGTTTTCAGGCGCATATCATCCTTTCGCGCTTTTGCGAATTATTCTATCAGGATGTCTAGCGCTTTCGTTGGAGTTCCAAGCAGCAGCACGTCCCGGAGTTTGTAGAGATCGAAAGTTACTGATCGCGTGTGCAAAAGCAAAAGGCCAATCTGATCTCTCAGACTGGCCTTTATTTATGCCGGCAACTTGAGGCGCTAGAAGGCGTGAGCGCGCGTCCTTTCCGAGCGGGAGCCTCCTGCCGAAATCCTGAGCGTTTTTTGCGAAGGATCTCTTGTTCGTTCCTTCTCTGCTGGCGCTTCCTGCGAGCCGATTGGGTGGCGGGTTCAGACCCCAGCTTCGCCTGCCTGCATTGACCAGCCTCAGCTTGGCCTCTAATATGGGTTGCTCACGGAGCGTTCTTTCCCCTGTGCTCGGCCAGACCATCTCGCATTACCGCATCGTCGAAAAACTCGGCGGCGGCGGCATGGGCGTGGTCTACAAGGCCGAGGACACGCGGCTGCATCGCTTCGTCGCCCTCAAGTTCCTGCCTGATGACGTTGCCCGAGACCCACCGGCGCTGGCCCGCTTTCAACGTGAGGCGCAGGCGGCATCCGCCCTGAATCATCCCAACATCTGCACGATCCATGACATCGGTGAACAAGACGGGCGGGCGTTTATTGCCATGGAGTTTCTGGATGGCGTAACGCTGAGGCACCGTATTGCTGGCCGTCCCATGGAAACCGAGGCGATTCTGTCGCTGGCCATCGAGATTGCCGACGCCCTCGACGCCGCACACGCCGAAGGGATCGTACACCGCGACATCAAGCCCGCCAACATCTTTGTGACCAAGCGCGGCCATGCCAAGATTCTGGACTTTGGGCTGGCAAAGGTCAGTCTGGGGGGCAGTTCTTCGAGCAACATTGCATCTCTTGAAACACAGACGGTAGACGCGGATCACCTCACCAGTCCCGGTTCTACCCTTGGCACGATTGCATACATGTCACCCGAACAAGCCAGGGGCAAGGAACTGGATGCCCGCACCGATCTGTTTTCCTTCGGTACGGTTCTGTACGAGATGGCAACGGGGGCGTTGCCCTTCGCTGGCGAGACCACTGCGCTGATCTTCAATGCCATTTTGAATTCCGATCCGCCGCCTGCGATCCGCTTCAATCGCGATATTCCTCCCAAGCTGGAAGACATCATCAACAAGGCATTGGAGAAAGACCGCAATCTCCGCTATCAGGGCGCGGCGGAAATGCGAACAGACCTGCAACGGCTAAAGCGGGATACCGAGACGGGGCGAGCTAAAGCTGCGAGTTCCGGCACGGTGGCACAGGAAAGCGGCTCTCAGGTCGCCCAACCGTTGTCGTCCACATCCGGTTCCTCCCCTGCTCCATCTCCGTCATCGAGCGCGGTGAAGCTGGCCGAAGTTTCGGTCGCGGGCAGGAAACTCTGGAGGGTCCTGGTTCCCGCCGCCGTGCTTGTCGCGGTGGCAATCGCGGGAGCGTTCTATTTCCGCTCGCGCCAGGCTAAGCACGCGACAGCACTCACCGACAAAGACACCATCGTTCTCGCCGATTTTACCAACACGACGGGCGATGTGGTATTCGACGACACGCTGAAGACGGCCCTCAGCATTTCCCTGCGGCAATCGCCTTTCCTGAATGTGCTCTCCGACAGCGAAGTCGCGAAGAATTTGCAACAGATGACCCGTCCGGCCAGCACGAAACTTACGCCCGAGGTGACCCGCGAGCTTTGCCAGCGGGCGGGCAGCAAAGCTTACATCGCAGGATCAATTGGCAGTCTGGGCAGCGAATATGTGCTGGGGTTGAAGGCGGTGAATTGTCAGAGCGGAGACACACTGGCGCAGAAGCAGGTGACGGCGGCGTCCAAGGAGAAGGTGCTGGACGCGCTAAGCGAGGCCGTGTCGAAGCTGCGCGGAGAACTGGGCGAATCGCTGGTTACGGTGCAGAAGTTTGATGTTCCGATGATAGAGGGCACCACGTCTTCGCTCGAAGCTCTGAAAGCGTACAGCCTTGGCAGAAAGGCTTTCAACGAGAAGGGCATGGCCGCAGCCCTACCTTACTATCAGCGTGCCATCGAGCTTGATCCAAATTTTGCCACGGGTTATTGGTCAGTGGGCTGGGTCTACAACAATCTCGGCGAGGCAGGTCGGGCCCGCGAGTACTTCAGCAGGGCATTCCAGTTGCGGGAGCATGCCAGCGAGCGAGAAAAGCTGGAGATCACAGCCGACTACTACTCGAATGTAACTGGAGAATTGGAAAAAGCGGTGCAGACGTATCAAGAGGAGATTGAGAGCTACCCGCGGGAATACCCAGCATACAACTCCTTCGCTGGGCTTTACGCCGGAAAGGGGCAGTACGAAAAAGCGAAGGAGATCGACAGACAAGCCTTGCCCCTTGCACCGAATCGGGGGATTACATACGACGATCTCGCCAGCTACGCCCTTGCCTTGCAGCGCTTCGATGAAGCCCGGCAGATCATTCGCGAGGCACAGGCGCGAAAACTGGATGACGCCGGATTCCACAGTACTCTCTACGCTCTTGCCTTTCTCGGGGTGGACCCCGCGGCGATGGCGGAACAGCAAAAGTGGTTTTCGGGCGAGCCAAACTATGAGCACGAAGGACTTGCGCTCGCCTCAAACACCGAGGCTTACGCTGGTCATCTTGGCGAAGCGCGGGAACTGACCAAGCGGGCTGTGGAGTCCGCAGTTCGGGCGGACAACAAGGAAAGTGCGGCCATGTGGCAAGCGAATGCTGCTGTGCAACAAGCGGCTTACGGCAATGCCGCTGAAGCTCGGCAGTCAGGCGTAGAGGCTTTGAAGCTTGCTCCCACAAGTCAGGGCGTCGAGAGTGAAGCGGCACTTGCCTTTGCGATGGCGGGAGACACGGTGCGAGCCGAGTCCTCGGCCCAAGACTTAGGGGAACGCTTTCCGCTGGACACGCTGATGCAGTCGCTTTGGCTGCCAGTGATTCAGGCGCAATTGGCGCTGGATAGAAAAAACCCGGCTCTCGCCCTGAATACCCTGCAATCTGCTCTGCCCTTCGAGTTGGGTGCGTTCGGCAACAGCAATCTTTCATGCCTCTATCACGTGTATGTACGCGGAGAGGCGTTCTTGGCAGCCGGACAGGGCAGTGCTGCTGCTGCTGAGTACCAGAAAATTCTCGACCACAGCGGCATCGTCTGGAACTGCTGGACGGGAGCGTTGGCGCATCTGGGCATGGCGCGTGCGAACGCATTGCAGGCGAGAACTTTTCAAGGACAGGGGCAGGGAGCAGATGCCGACCTCGCCCGCACTCGGGCGCTCGCCGCCTACAAAGATTTCCTCACCCTCTGGAAAGATGCCGACCCCGACATCCCCATCCTGAAAGAAGCCAAGGCGGAGTACGCGAAGCTGCAGTGAGTGCGCTCAAGCCATCAAGCTGCCGGGCATGGGGATTTGGTCAGACGCTCTAAGCATGTGGCGATCCCTCTAGACGCCGCAACTAGAGCTGCCAGTCCTTTAGCAGTCAAATGCAAAAGGAAAAGGCTGCCAACATTTCTGTTGGTAGCCTCTATTTATGTCGGCAACTTGAGGCGCGTTCAGAAGACGTGAGCGCGCGTCCTTTTGCGCGCGGGAGCCTTCTGCCGAAATCCTGAGCGTTCTTCGCGAAGGAGCTGTGGGGTAAAAGGAAAAGGCCAATCTGATTTCTCAGACTGGCCTTTATTTATGCCGGCAACGACCTACGCTCCCACACACTTGGCGCGTGCAGTACCATCGGCCCTGCGGGGCTTAACTTCCGTGTTCGGGATGGGAACGGGTGGATCCCCCGCGGTAAGA